>Ga0207689_10004825_pt1 | contig 12161 bp, 7 predicted proteins | sample KBSMisM52_FD_184312 | JGI IMG/M metagenome (GOLD analysis project Ga0207689, IMG submission 184312) | Miscanthus rhizosphere microbial communities from Kellogg Biological Station, Michigan, USA - KBS Miscanthus M5-2 (SPAdes) (version 2) | ecosystem: Host-associated > Plants > Roots > Rhizosphere... | reverse complement strand
TGTTAGGCTTTTGTTTGCTATCGGGAAAGCCAACGTTACTGATACATTTGCTACCGCACTGGAAAGGAGCAATATCCTCCTCAATCGTTGATTGAAAAGAAATCCAGTATGGAATGGCAGGGAAAGCTCGCAACAACGATATTGCATTTGAAATGATTGCTGTTGTTGCTGCTGGGTTTTATTCCGGCATTGTGCAATCACCCGGAAGACACAGGGGAATTTTTTTTCTCTTATCTTTTATTAAACAGTTCCGCATCCTGGCTTTATTTCTTTTTTTTAACCGCTGATAAAAATTATTAAACGTTAAAGCAACAGGAAGGCGTCCTTCATTAAGGACACGAAATGTGGACGGAGCAGTTCCAAATAAGAAATTATGTTTGTGAAGTTTGTATGTCTTGTTGCTTCGGACGAAAGATTAAATCTGTTTTTTACCTTTGTTTATAATTCATAGGATAAGGTTTAATGGTCAATGGTTTTGATTTAACAGAACCTGTCCGGTAATTTCTCTGAAACCGATTCGAATGAATTGGAAGCCGGGCGAACCGGTGCGTCGCTTTTTAAAATATAAAGCCAATAATTTATGAATGATACTTCGACTAAAGCTCCTCCCTTTGATTACCCCGAAGAAGGCTCCTTTTATGATAATTTTCTTGGCCCTCTATTCTTTGAGCCTTATGCCATAGAGGTTGTAAAACGCATTGATCCGTCCATGGTTTCTCTTGCACTGGAGATTGCTGCCGGAACGGGCCGGGTTACACGCCATATCCGGGAACGTATCGCAGCCTCCGCAAAACTAATCGCTTCGGATATCAGCGAGCAGATGTTGGTTGAAGCAAAGAAGAAATTAAACCATCTTGATATTGACTGGCAAAATATAGATGCACAACAACTCCCGTTCAGAGACAACAGCATCGACCTGGTTGTTTGTTGCTTCGGATATATGTTCGTTCCTGACAGGCCAAAAGCATTTGCCGAAGCGTATCGTGTTTTAAGGCCGGGAGGCGTGCTTTTGTTTACAACCTGGGATAAATTGGAGCATAACGCTGTGTCCTATACTTCCAGGTTATTAGCAGAAAAATACCTGAAAGGCCCGTTGGCCGAGTCGTATAATCTTACTGTTTCGATGAACGATGAAGATATCATAAGGCCACTGGTAGAAGAAGCCGGATTTTCAAAAATATTTATTGAAAAAGTAAAGCAGTTTTCAGTCTGTCCCACCGCAAAGGAAGCTGCAACCGGCCTGGTTGAGGGCGGGTTTGTTTTTAAGGAGATCAGGCAACACAATCCCGAATGGATAGATGAAATAAAGATCGAGCTTGAAAAAGAACTCTCGGAAGAATTCGGTGCCGCCCCCATGATTGCACCAATAAGTGCTGTAATCAGCCAGGCATGGAAATAATATCGATATGGCCCAATTTGATTTAAAAGAGAATTGGAGACGGTTTACGCTCAATACTTGGCCACCCGTGAAAGACTTAAGTATCTGCATGTGGGATACACATACAACCCAGCGACAGGATGTGCAGTTGAAAGTGATTTCGTTTTGGGTGAGGAAGAGGTTGAGAATGGATGAGTGATGCACTGAATAATCTGGTCTAAGAAAATTTAAATATCTCCATTGCTTTCTTACAATTTTTGAACAATACAGGCCTTTTATAGGATGTCTTGCCATTTGACGGTTCTCCAAATAAATCCTGTTCGGTTTTAAAACATGCCGGCGAGGTAGTTAAATAAAAAATGGGGCTACAAAAATACACCCGATCAATGTGGGCTTTTCTGATTTACTTAACAAACATAAAAAAATTAATTATATTTACTTTTGTTAAGTAAATATCACATGAAACATCACTCTCTTGGCGAATTTGAAGAACTGGTACTTCTCACGGTTGCCGCTTTATATGATGATGCCTACGGCGTAAATATCCACGGCAACCTGGTAAAGACATTATCAAAAAAAATCAACATCAGTGCGATCCAATGTCGCGCTGAAGAGGATGGAAGATAAAGGATATATCAAATCCAGGTTCGGTGGAATCACAGAACAGAGGGGCGGCAGAAGAAAAAAGTACTATGCACTAACGACCCTGGGCAAGCGCGTTCTTGATTGGCAATATGAAATACGTGTCGCACTTTACAGACAGATTCCGAAAATATCAATTGCGCGATGAAACCGGGACCTCCTCAATGGCCGCTTGGATTTCTTCGCTGGTTCTGCCGGGAAGATTTCGTGGAAGAGATCGAAGGAGACCTCACTGAGATTTTTCACCGTGAGTATGAAGATTCTCCTGCAAAGGCGAAGCGCCAATTTGCCTGGAATGTTATTAAGTACCTGAGGCCCGGGTTTATAAAAACCATCCGGTTTAATATCAGCTATAATAGTACAGCTATGACTAAAAATTATTTCAAAACTGCCTGGCGTAATATGGTGCGCAACAAAACATTCTCCCTGTTGAACATCCTGGGCCTGGCACTGGGTTTGGCTTGCAGCTTATTGATTTTTTTATGGGTAAAGGATGAAAAGAATATTGATACTTTCAATACCCATAAAAATATTTATGGCGTATATGAGAGCCTGTATTCAAGCAGTGTGCCGGAAACCGGTCACTGGACACCCGGCTTGCTGGCGGCAGAATTGAAACGAAAAGTTCCTGAAATAAAATATGCCAGTGCTTTTTGGAACAGAGCCGATGAAATGCTTTTTAGCGTTGGCGATAAAAATATTGCTTACAAAGGAAGCGCTGCCGACAGCGATTTTTTTAAAATATTCAGTTATCCATTATTGGCGGGTACAACAGCATCAGCATTATCAAATCCTGATGCTATTGCCATTTCCGTAGCCATGGCAAATAATTTTTTTGGAAGTTCTGCTGCTGCAATCGGTAAAATCATACGCTGTAATACCGCTCAGGATTTTAAAATAAGTGCTGTATTTAATATACCGGAAAATGCTTCCGAAAAATTTGATTATGTAATCAATTGGAATTACACCCTGAAATCACAGGGATGGTTAAATGAATGGACAAATCGCAGTCCTGCAACGTTTATTGAATTATCACCTGCTGCAGACCCCAAAAAAGTAGAAACTAAAATAAAAGATTTTATAACCCCTTATTTACCGGTCGCGGACAGAGGTATTCATACGGAGCTTGGTTTGCAGCGATTTGATGAAATGTATCTTCACTCAACATTTAAAAATGGAGTACCCGTTGGCGGTAGAATTGAATATGTAAGATTGTTTAGCCTTATTGCCGGTTTTATTTTACTGATAGCCTGCATCAACTTCATGAATCTTGCTACGGCACGTTCAGTACGACGTGCAAAGGAAGTAGGCATTCGCAAAACTATTGGCGCATTGCGTTGGAAACTGATTGCACAGTTTATTGGCGAAAGCATGTTGCTTACTTTTTTTGCCATTATTATCGCATTAGTTCTGGTAATCATTGCTCTGCCGTATTTCAACACGCTAACTCACAAGCAAATTATATTTCCTTTTGCATCACTTTCTTTCTGGCTTGTTATACTTGCTTTACTTTGTATCACAGGTTTTGTAGCAGGCAGCTACCCGGCTTTGTTTTTAGCATCGCTTAACCCGGTTAAAGTATTAAAGGGTGCATTAAAATTCAGCCCTCATGCATTGTTGTTTCGCAAAGGTTTGGTCGTGTTCCAGTTTGTACTTTCCATTGTAATGATTACCGGCAGCATCATTATATCCAAACAAATACATTATGTGCAAACAGCCAATCTGGGTTACGATAAGGAGAACCTGGTTACTATTTCCCTTCAAGGCAATCTCGCTAATAATTATATTTTATTCAAGAATCAACTTTCGGGCCTTCCGGGTATAGAAGCTGTTACACGAACGGCTGAAGCGCCAATGCAAATGAATGCGTATGCAACGGACCTGGATTGGGAAGAGAAAAGCCCTGCGGAAAAAGGGTTGGTGATACAGAATACCGTCGGGTATGGTTTCCTGCAAATGATGCACATACCAATAGTACAGGGGCATGATTTTTCCACTTCTTACGGAACAGATGGTTATATAATAAATGAATCGGCGCTGAAATTAATTCGTTACAAAAATCCGATCGGCAGGTCATTGAGCATTCTCGGAACCAGCAAACCTATTATTGGTGTAGTTAAAGATTTTCATTTAACATCATTACACGACCCGATTAAACCATTAGTACTTTTGTTAAATGATACATTAAACTGGGGTTATGCCTTAATAAAAACGCAACCTGGCAGAACGCAACAAGCCATTGCCGGCCTGGAAAAAGTGTTTAAGCAAATGGAGCCCAGGTTTCCTTTCCGCTACAATTTTGTTGATGAGGAATATCAAAAATTATATACCAGCGAAGTTACCGTCAGCAAACTTTCGGATGGTTTTGCCTTCTTCGCTATTTTCATTTCATGCCTTGGATTGTTGGGCTTAACCATGTTCACAGCGGAACAGCGCAGGAAAGAAATTGGCGTGCGCAAAGTTATCGGCGCCAGTGTGACTGATATTGTAACGATGTTGTCAACAGACATTGTCAAACTTGTACTGCTTGCAGCCATCATTGCAACACCCTTTACATGGATTGCCATGAACAACTGGCTGCAAAATTTTGCATACAGGACAACTATCAGCTGGTGGCTATTTTTAATAGCAGGAATTATTGCTTTGATGATTGCATTAATCACTATCAGCTTCCAAAGCATCAAAGCGGCGATAGCAAACCCTGTGAAGTCATTACGAGCAGAGTGAGTAATGACGGAATCCCGATATGTTTCGCGGTGAAGTCACTCCCTACAGGGTGACCCTGAATAGTCGGGCCAGGCAGAATCCCAATATGGCCCAAGGCAGGTTTAATCCCTGAATTTTCCAGGTGCAGAATACAATGATCTGAGTTTATCATTCAGATCAAAAAGAATGATGTACCAGAATTTATCCCGTATAATCTCGTGGTAAATTTAGCATACGGGGTCAACAGAGTACTACAAGATAATTCCCCGTGGTACTATTTTTCCAGGCATCCGTTCCTTGTTTCTTTGTGGCAGTTAACAAATGAAATTTTAACGCTTTCAATTATCTGTCATTATGAAAATCAGATCGCATCAACCTTTTTCTCTACGCGCGGTAGTAGAGGAATTAATTGCTTGTTACGGGAAGTCAGGAAATAGCTCACTGCAGATCATCAACAATGTTTCTTCAGAACTCGTACTCGTCAAACACATCGATGCGCTTGCGCCCTTAATCGGGGATTTGCTATCCATCCTATCAAGCACGAGCAGCAACCAGCCAGTTCTCATTTCCGCAATGAAAATTAATGGCGGTTACAAACTTTACGCGGTAGGGAAAAAATCACCTGCGAACCTGACAACCTATAATCATTTGGTGAAGAATTACAATCTCATCGCGAATTCAAATTAAGCCCTGTATCCATTACTTCATTACTGCCGGTAAAAAAACAGCAACGAGGATACCTGATTCCTGGAATTCTAACTTCATTTTATATAATCGACAATTCAGTTTTTTCCCCAAAAGCGTGTACTATCGAAATAAATATCCCTCAGCCGTCCCTGGTTTGTTTTGATCCGTACGATATCATAATGTTTCGACGACCTGACCTTATGAGTTCTCCTCACCAGCGAATATCCCGGATAGTTAACCGACAACCATTTGTATTCATCATCCAACACTTCTCTTTCGCTCTGCATCATGATGACAACCGGATTACTAAAAGAAGTGCCGCCTTTCAGTACATCGGCATGAGTTACTGCAGGTAAATCGCGTTTGGGCGCTGTTTTTTTAGGGGTTGAACAGGCTCCAAGGAACATACTAACAACAAACAAAGCGTTGACTGTTTTCATAAAATATATATTTACGTTGTTAATGCGCAACCGGCGTGCTCCTTCAATTTAATTAATTCACACCAACAACCAAATTAATAAGTTTGTAAATCGCAAAGAATGATTTCCTGAATTCGCGTTATAACGGAATTGCCGGCGGACATGTTTCCTGCTATACTTTAAACTGTATTTTCATGATAAGATACGGCCGGGGTATTTATCCTGGCTTTTAAAAGTATAACCTCTATAGAAGTGCAATTTTGATTTATAAGTGTTTACTAAATTTTTATGTTGAGACTTAAACGTGATCGATTGATAATGGAAATCATGGAAGGCCACCGGAGAAAGAATGATGCTGAATCACAATCAGTCTGTTATTATTTACTGCAAACAGGTATGCCTTCCTGTTACCAACAAGATGGATTAGCTTAATATCCCTGATTTCTCCATTAATATTTATTCCTGATTCTTTGACCATGACAGGCGAAAACATGGCACTGTCTTTCTGCGTTAAAAGCACAGGATACCCTGCATCATATCTCCCTTCATAAGGCTGGCTACCCCAAAAATTTCCACCGCTAAGAATATCCTGTTTACCATCATCATTAAAATCATCCGTTAAAAAAGAAAACACCGGTGTCCATTGAACCTGGTAGGGCAACCTGGATATTAAAAATCCGCTTTTGCGATTATTTAGCAGAAGAACAGAAGACAATTCAGCAGCATTGAATTCACTGGCTTGTTTAATCTTTTCACCAAAAACCTGGTATACAGATTGGCTGGCAAAAGAGTTATAGGAAAAAAAAATCTTTCTGATAATCGCCGGGAAGCGTTTTTCCAATTCATCTTTTCCAAGGAAAGGATAATAAATCCCATTTTCGGCCTTTGCAACTATGGGGTCTGTATTTCCATTTCTATTAAAATCACCAGCAAACATTTTTAATGGAAATGCTTCAGATGCGTTCAACTTTGAGTTTTGCCCCCAGTTTCCAATCAATAAATCATCGTAACCGTCATTATTAATGTCTGTTTTGTATATCGTCGTCCAAAGACCAGTCGTATGTTGTAAACCAACAGATACAGTTATATTTTTTAATCTTCCTTTTTCATTTTTAAAGACAGTTACCGGCATCCATTCTCCCACGATAATCAAATCCATCCATCCATCATGATCAATATCAGACCAGTCAGCCCCTGTAACCATTCCAATATTCTTCAGGCCCGGCGCAGTTGCTTCATCAGCCAAAACAAATTTTCCCTTACCATCATTCAATAACAGGTAAGACACAGGTTTGTTACCATACTTTCCGGCGACGCATCTGCCCCCAACAAATATATCCTGGTCACCATCGTTGTCAATGTCCGAAACGGCAATAGCGGATTTATTTCCGTAAAACTCCGGAAGCATTCCTGATTTACTAAAATTTCCTTTTCCATCGTTTATATAAAGCCTGTCTTGCAAACTTGTATTATTTCCTTCTGTTTCATTTCCACCACTTACGACATAAAGATCATTGTCACCATCCTTATCTGCGTCAAAGAAAACTGCATTGACATCCTCACACTCCGAGCCGGCTTCGAAAATTTTTTTATTTGTACTTAAAAACTTCCCGTCCGGCATTTGCACAAACAGGCTCCCCGGTTGTCCCTTGGCCCCACAAACAAAAAAATCATCAATACCATCCCCATTAATATCGGCCACGGCTATCTTTGGCCCTTCGGTGGATACTTTATGCAAAAGCAAGGGTTGAATACCAAAATCATTAAAGTCATTTTCCCTATGAATAAAAGGAAGACTTATGGAATCTGTAATATCCAAAAAAATGGGTGAGCTGATTGGATAAACGCTGGTGAGAGATGAGCCTGCCTGTGAAATGGATGACGGATAATCAACAGTAATTTTCTGATCTCCTTTTACATTTGTTAAAGTTACCGTTTTACCATCGGGCCAGATCACCTGTAATGTATCTATATTAGTTGCATCACCTAAACCAAAATGTGCATACTGCAATGAACTACTTTCAAATCCCTTTGTCGCATTGATATAAGTCATTTGAAAAGAGACATTCTGCCTGACAATGATTTTTGTCCCTATTGCAAATGGATTCAATCCATACCCTTTTACTTCTACTTCTATGAAATGATTTATCTTTTGTTCAATGCTGTTATTCCGGAAAATAAATGCCGGTTCATTAATATTGTTTGTTATTATATCCAGGTCCCCGTCATTATCTAGATCAGCATAAGCAGCGCCATTTGAATAACTCAATTGACTGATCCCCCAATCAACCGACTTATCATTAAATTTCAGGCTATCTGTTCCTTTGAAAATATAATTACTTTGTTTACCGTCGGGCATTTTTTTTATGGCATCAAGCTTACTTACACCCGGATGCGCAGCACCATAATAATCTGCTGAACTAAATTTAAGATAATCCAGGTCGTTCGGGCGCCGGAGAATTCCGTTGGTTATAAATAAATCCTTTATGCCATCATTGTCAAAATCGGCAGCCAGCGGGCTCCAGCTCCAATCTGTTGCAGCTATACCGGAATATAAAGCGATATCGCTGAAATGTTTTCCCCCATCCATATTCAATTGAAAACAATTACGAGCATACTGGTAATGATACCCATAAGAAAGTTTATAGGCAAATATATCCGGAGGGTCTTCTCCTGCTGACATTTTGTTCAGTTTTTCGCCAGGAGGCAGCATATCCAGTGTTATAATATCCAACCATCCATCATTGTTCATATCCGCCATATCACTGCCCATTGAAAACCGGCTTTCATGCCCGAAAGCTTCTTTATTGATCTCTTTAAATGTTCCGTCTTTTTGATTGAGATAATAATAATCGTTTTCATGAAAGTCGTTGCTCACGTATATATCCTGCCATCCATCGTTATTCAGATCACCTGTTACTGCATTTAAACCATACCCAATGATACTACTGTAGATTCCCGCCTGTTCCGTCACTTCAGTAAAATGATTTTTATCATTCCTGAAAAGCTTATCGCCACTCCACTCATTTTTTATGGTCCGGGCCTCCGACTTCACATACGTATCAGTGGAATGAACTGAATGGTTAACCAAAAACATATCCAGGTCGCCATCATTATCGTAATCAAAAAAAACAGCCTGGGTATTAAAACCTTCAGCATCCAATCCATATTCGTGTGCCCGCTCTATAAATGTCAGGTTGCCGTTATTGATAAATAATTCATTCCTGCCCACCAGGTTTTTATATTTTCCAACCTCACACACATAAATATCCTGCAACCCATCCCCGTTTATATCAATAATCGTAACTCCTGTTTTCCAATTACCTTTTCCATTTACCCCTGCGTTGTTGGTGATATCTTCGAAACGTAATTCTCCTTTATTAAGATATAGTTTATTACTCCCCGTATTCGATGAAAAATAAATATCCGCAAGCCCATCATTATTGATATCACCAACAGCGACACCACCCCCATTATAATAGTATAAGTAATCAAGAATATTTAACGAATCAGAATCTTCGATATGATTAATAAAATGGACTCCTGTTTCACCAGGAGATGATAGTGTGAACAATGTTTTCTTATGGTTGCAGGAAGAAAAAAAAAGTATTAACGACACAAAAGCCAGTCTTAAAAATTTATTTGCTGAAAAAATATTCACTTTTCTTTTTTTACCAGGTAACCGTTTTCAATATAACTTATGATTAAAGAAATTTTACCCGGATTATATATTACCCTTTTTTAATTCCTGCATCGCAAATTCAGCAGCTCTCGCCGTTAATGCCATATAAGTAAGCGACGGATTCTGACAGGCACTTGATGCCATACAGGCACCATCCGTAACAAACACATTTTTTGCGTCCCACACCTGGTTATTACCATTCAATACCGAAGTTTTCGGGTCACGACCCATTCTTGCTGTTCCCATTTCATGAATACCTTGCCCTATCGCGTATACTTTGCTGTCCCATGTATTGATATTTTTTACACCGGCGGCTTCAAACATAGCCACAAGTTCCTGCACAATGTCTTTTCTCATCTTTAATTCATTTTCCTTTAATTCAGCGTCCATTGCCAGTACCGGCAAACCCCATTTGTCTTTTTTCTCTTTATCAAGCGAAATTTTATTTTCATGATATGGTAATATTTCTCCAAAACCGGTTGCTCCTATACCCCACATACCCGGCTCCGTTAGTGCCTCTTTAAATTCACCACCTATATTTAATTCAGCCACATCGCGACCCCATCCCTGCCTGCTTGCCGATCCCTGGTATCCGTAACCGCGCAGAAAATCACGTTTATCTCCAAACAAATTTGCAAACCGTGGGATATAAAAACCGTTGGCCCTACGGCCGAAATAATATTTGTCTTCATAACCGTCTACTGTACCCGAAGCGCCAAGCATATAATGATGATCCATTACATTATGACCCAATTCGCCGCTACTGCTGCCCAATCCACCCGGCCATATATCCGTTGCTGTATTCATCAGTATCCATGTACTGTTAAGTGAAGAAGCATTTACGAACACAATTTTTGAATAAAACTCGTAGGTCTTATTTGTTTCAGCATCCAGTACTTCTACGCCTGTTGCTTTCTTAGAATTTTTATCATAAATAAGCCTGGTAACAATACTCCATGGTCTTACCGTTAGATTTCCTGTCTTTAATGCAGCCGGCAGTGTTGAGGATTGTGTGCTGAAATAACCGCCGAAAGGGCATCCTTCCCAGCATCGGTTCCTGAACTGGCATTGTGTTCGTCCCGGTATAGCCTGTGTGAGATTGGCTACGCGGCCAATGAACATGGTGCGTTTATTCTTGTAATGCTCTTTTATCCTCGATGCAACATCTTTTTCAACACAATTAAGATCCATTGGTGGTAAAAATCTACCATCGGGCAATTGGGAAAGATTTTCTTTCGATCCGCTGATACCAGCAAAGGTTTCAACATAATCATACCATTTTTCAATATCCTTATACCGGATAGGCCAGTCAATAGCAATTCCATCTTTGGCATTCGCTTCAAAATCAAAATCACTCCAGCGATAACACTGCCTTCCCCATAAAATGGAACGGCCTCCCATTTGATAACTGCGCCACCACGCAAAAGGTTTCACTTCCACATAAGGACAGTCTTTTTCATTTACCCAATAATCCAGTATTGCTTCCTGCGCTGCAGTACCGTACATTGCCCAATCGCGGGAAATATTTGGGTTGTCTCTCTTATACTGCAAAGGCGCTCTGCCGCGATGCGGAAAATCCCAGGGATCTTTTGTGGCCGTTTTATAATCTTTGATATGATCAAACTTCGGGCCTCTTTCAAGCATCAAAACTTTCAGCCCTTTTTCAGTAAGTTCTTTTGCTGCCCAGCCTCCGCTGATACCAGAACCAATGACGATCGCGTCATAACTGTTTGCAGCAACCGCTTTATTATTTACATTCAGAGAATCTCCCGGCATAATATGTTGTATTTATAATAAGAAAATGTTGTTATAAGTATGATTATCCGCTGTTAGTTACTGATTTTTTTCTTTTCCATCAATAGAGGTGCTTCATTGTTCCTGGTTATGATCATCAATTCTTTTTTATTTGTTTTTATTGTAGTGACATCTCTTACAGCTCCTCTTATATTTATACCGCTCTGTTGTGCTTTTATTGCTGTAAAGCTTCCTGTCCCATCTCCTTTCAATACTGTGCCATAACTGGCATCATAGATCCCTGCTTCCGGTTTACTTTCATACAAGTTCCCTCCCATCACTATATCCTGCCTGCCATCCCCATCTATATCTTCCACCATTATCCCATACACCGGTGATAATTGCGCTTCGTTATTCAATGCCTGCAGTTTGAACCCTCCTTTCTTATCATTGATAAATACACAACTTCTGAACTCGTATGCGTCTAATCGTTCTGCTCTCTTTAACTGCGCTGCTGTAAAAATATCTTCCACCGTCTGTAGCTTGTAATCCGCATACTTCAGGTATTTCTTCTTCAGGTACGGTAATACCTGCACCAGGTCATGCCGCAGAGCCATCGGGTAGGATTTTTCTCCGTTATAACAGCTAATCACCTGTTCGATGGATCCGTTCTCGTCAAAATCACTAACGTACATGCTTACAGGTTTTTCCACCGATGCTTTGAACCGTGAGTTCAAACCATGATTGCCTCCTACCAGGTCCATATATCCATCTCCATTAATATCGGCGGCGATCAACCTGTTCCACCAACCATTCGTTTTCTCCAGGCCGGCTGCCTTTGTTACTTCTTTAAATCCTGCTCCTTCATTATGGAATAGTTTCACGGGCATATACTCGCCTGTTACGGCAAGGT
>Ga0207689_10004824_pt1 | contig 12162 bp, 6 predicted proteins | sample KBSMisM52_FD_184312 | JGI IMG/M metagenome (GOLD analysis project Ga0207689, IMG submission 184312) | Miscanthus rhizosphere microbial communities from Kellogg Biological Station, Michigan, USA - KBS Miscanthus M5-2 (SPAdes) (version 2) | ecosystem: Host-associated > Plants > Roots > Rhizosphere... | reverse complement strand
TATTAGATAATCTTATAGCAGAAAGCAAAGCAAAGCCGATGCTTGTGGTAATGGCCGACGGTAATTTTGGCTCTGGAGGCATTGCAGGTTTTGGTGAACCGACGCTGCGAATGTTTGAAAATGAATTGAAGCAGGTTGTTATCCCTTTTATTGAAAAGAACTACCGGGTAGCAACAGACGCCAAAAACAGAGCACTTGCCGGTTTATCCATGGGGGGGTTACAAACGTTGTATGCCGGCATAAAAAACACTCAGCAGTTTGCGTATCTCGGCGTTTTCAGTTCAGGATGGTTTGCAAATAGCACGGCGCTTTCCGGTCCGCAGTATGAGTTTATGAAAAATAACGCAGGTACAATTAACAGCAACCTTAGATCATTATGGATATCCATGGGCGGCAAAGAAGATATTGCCTATAACAATTGCAAAATCATGCTCGCGAAATTTGATGAGATGGGAATAAAATATACGTACAGTGAATACCCGGGTGGCCACACATGGCCGGTATGGAGAAACAATCTTTATAACTTCGCGCAATTATTGTTCCGGTAAAAAGTCAATCATTCTGAAGACATGAAACGCAGAGAAGAGAAGATGGATAAAGTCATTTTATAAAAATAAATGTAATAAAAACACTTATTTTCAATGTGTTTAACGCACTCAACGATGAAACTACTATTGCTTGCTTTTCCTTTATTGACGGTCATTGCAGGCTATTCGCAGAGTAAGCCCGGATTAAAGCTCTGGTATAAACAACCATCCGGAGATACCTGGGAGAATGCACTGCCGGTTGGAAACGGTCGGTTAGGTGCTATGATTTATGGAAATGTCGGAAAAGAAACAATCCAGTTGAATGAACATACGGTATGGAGCGGAAGCCCTAACCGGAATGACAATCCCGCATCATTGGATTCACTGGTGACTATACGTCAATTGATTTTTGAGGGAAAACAAAAAGAAGCGGAAGAAATTGCGAACCGGGTGATCATTACAAGGAAATCGCATGGGCAGATGTTTGAGCCTGTGGGAAGTCTGCAGCTTGTTATTGATGGTCATGACAAGTACTCGAATTACTATAGGGAACTGGATATTGAACAAGCCGTAACCAGGACAACTTATACAATTGATAATGTCACTTATACCCGCGAAGCTTTTGCCTCTCTTCCCGATCGGGCTATTATTGTACGATTGACTGCGAGCAAAACAAAATGTATTTCCTTCGCGGCTTTTTTATCCACGCCTCAACCGAAGGCTGCGATCGCTGCCAATTCATCAAAAGAATTAACTATTGCGGGAACAACAATAGATCATGACGGAGTAAAAGGCTTAGTGAAATTTAAAGGCATTGCGCGCATCAAATTGGAAGGAGGCGCACTTACATCCAATGATACATCGCTGATTGTAAAAAATGCGAATGCAGCAACGATTTATATTTCTATCGCTACCAACTTTAATAATTATAATGACATCAGCGGCGATGAGAATAAAAGAGCTGAAGAGTATTTGGATAAAGCGTATTCAAAATCTTATGCTACGATTCTCCGCTCACATATCGCTGCTTATCAGAAATACTTCAATAGAGTTAAGCTCGATCTTGGCAGTACAGAGGCAGCTAACCTTCCGACAGATGAGCGATTGAAGTATTTTAATTCAGCAAACGATCCGCAATTTGTAACCCTTTACTATCAGTATGGTCGCTATTTATTGATTTCATCTTCTCAGCCGGGAGGACAACCGGCAAACCTGCAGGGAATATGGAATGATAAAATGTATCCGCCATGGGATAGCAAATACACCATTAACATCAATGCTGAAATGAATTACTGGCCGGCGGAAAAAACAAATCTTGCAGAATTGCATGAACCCTTTTTGCAGTTGGTAAAAGATCTTTCGGTGACCGGACAAAAGACGGCGAAAGATATGTATGGTGCAAGAGGATGGATGGCACATCACAACACAGATATATGGCGTGCTACGGGGGCTATTGACGGTGCTTTGTGGGGTGTGTGGAGTGCGGCCGGTGGCTGGACGAGTCAGCATCTTTGGGAACATTACCTATACAGTGGTGACAAAAATTACCTGGCTACGGTGTATCCAATCTTAAAAGGTGCAGCAACATTTTATGTTGATTTTTTAATTGAGCATCCGGTTTATCATTGGCTGGTGATCAATCCCGATATGTCACCGGAAAATGCACCGCAGGCTCACCAGGGTTCTTCACTCGATGCCGGTACGACGATGACCAATCAGATTGTTTTTGACATATTCACCACCGTTATACGTGCTGCGACGATTTTAAAACAGGACGCGGACTTTGCAGACACATTGAGGCAAATGCGGAAGAGACTGCCACCGATGCATATTGGTCAATATGGCCAGTTGCAGGAGTGGTTGGAAGATATTGATGATCCGAATGATCATCATCGTCACATTTCCCATCTGTATGGATTGTTTCCTTCGAACCAAATCTCGCCCTATCGCACACCCGAACTTTATAGTGCAGCAAAAACCACATTATTATACCGGGGCGATGTATCAACAGGCTGGAGTATGGGATGGAAAGTGAATTGGTGGGCAAGGTTGCTGGATGGCAATCATGCATATAAATTGATTCAAAGTCAGCTTACACCGGTGGGCACCAATGCCGGTGGCGGAGGAACTTACAATAATCTTTTTGATGCACATCCTCCTTTTCAGATAGATGGCAATTTTGGATGCACGTCGGGAATAACGGAAATGCTGATGCAAAGTGCGGATGGTGATCTTCATGTATTGCCAGCGCTTCCTGATGTATGGCCTGCAGGCATTGTTAAAGGATTAAGAGCTTCAGGCGGTTTTGAAATAATAGATATGGAATGGAAAGATGCAAAACTTGTAAGGCTCATTGTCAAATCATCTATCGGAGGTAATCTCCGGTTGCGTGTTCCCAATGCAATGAAATTAAACAGCATTGGTTTGTTGGCGAAAGCGGTTGGAAAAAACCCAAATCCATTTTACCAGGTAGAAGAAACACCTAACCCCATTGTATCCGCCAAAGCAAACGTAAATCTTTTCCAACTCAAAGACACATTTCTTTATGATATTACGACAAAGGCTGGCAAAACATATACGTTCGTGAAAGAATGATCTTAAACGATGAACTTAGAAAACTCTTATCACAAAATATTGTCCGCCCGGTTGCACGTCAGGCTTTAACTGTTATGCAATCTTTCAAAGACACAGCGGAATGTCTTTTTCTTTCTTCTGTATTTATCAATCAGCTTATGATAGATTCTAACTGCGTGAGATAGTTTGTACAAAATTCAAACAACTGATTTCGATTATAGTCTTCCACTCCATTGTTAATTTAGTCCTTTAAAATCTTATTGATCATTTCCGTTTCATAAGCTGAAGATTCTAAAGGGGGTTCGTCGTATTTACCGGGTGATGAAACTAAATATCCGCAGAAGAACCAGGAAGCGGTTGCCAGGCCAGAATTACAGATATGCTAATCGAATATCTTTTGATAGTTCATCCTGTAACCTTTCGGTTGACAATTTTTAAATTTCTTAAACTGCCTGTAAAAAAAGGGAATACTTTCAAACCCTGAGGCATAGCAGATCTCACTTATTTGCTTGTCTGTTTCTATAAGTGATTTGCAGGCCCTGTTGATTTTGTATTCATTCAAAAATTCAAAAAAAGATTTCTTCATGGTTTTACTAAAGAATCTTGAAAAAGATTCTTCACTCATATTTACCTGTTTTGAAATATCCGTCAGCGATATTTTTTTATGGTAATTTGTTTCGATGTACTTATATACCTTATTGATGCGCTCGTTGTTAGTATGATTTAACTCGTATAAAAATCCCTGTTCGCATAAAATATGCCGCTTTGTAGTTTCAGCTAACTCCTGCAGGATTTTAAGGATCAGTATTAATTTATCCAAGGATGGCAGTCTGTGTAGTTCGAAAAACTTCTCTTTTAATTCTACTGCTAATGCCTTGTCAAACTTGATGCCTTTATTAGATAGCTCAAGGAGATTGCGGATGGATCCGAATTCACCGCTTTTCATCCAGGCTTTATCCACGAAATCTTCTTTAAAATAAATTACTATTGCGCTTGCTGCCTCTTTTTGGTCGGGTGAATTGATCCAGCAATGTGGCAGATTAGACCCGATTAAAACCAGGTCGTCTTCAGAAAAATTTTCTATGCTGTTTCCAACATATCGCATGCCACGGCTCGTAACAATATACGTGAGTTCATATTCCGGGTGAAAATGCCATGGGTAATCGAATTCCTTTGCATTTTCCTGTAGCACGGCTTTGAATAAATTAGATTCATCTGAAGGGATGGGCTTAAAATGAGGTTTCATGAGTAAATACGAAAATTGCTCTTTAAAAATTAATGGTTATACTTTGTACCAATTTAAGGTTAACGAATCATCAAAAAAAATTAAATTAATTTCAAGGCGCAAAAAACAAAATAGGCGAATCATTAGCCGGTATCGGGTAAACAATAATTCCTGTATAAGTTTACATTTGGGCGAATACAAAAGCAATACAATGATCAAAACCTCCTGTTTTAGTTTACTGCTTATCTCTCTTATTATATCATCAGATGTCGTTTTCAGCCAGCAGGCAGTTAGTGGAAACACGATATCTATACAGGTCAATGGCTCAAAAAAATTTCAGCAGATCGATGGCTTTGGTGTAAATGCAAATACACGGGCCTGGGAGGGCAAAGAACTGGTGCCCGCCCTGGACTTAATGCTTGATTCTGTTAATGCCAGCGTATGGAGGGTAATTGTTGAAACAGTCTATAATTGGGAGGATAAGAATGATAACAACGATCCTTTTGTTTTCAACTGGGATTACTACAACCAGCTATACGCAACGCCTAAATATCAAAAGGCATGGGACATGATCGCATACCTCAACAAACGGGGAGTTACCAGCAATTTAATGATCAACTTTATGGGCCCGGTCCCTTTATGGATGGGTGGCAAATGGGTGAAAGAAAAATATGAAGATGAATATATTGAAATGCTTGTTTCATTTTTTTACTATGCGCGAAATACAAAGCACCTGCAGATTGGATTGATCTCAATAATGAACGAGCCTGATATTGAGAATGAGGGACCAACAGTTGACGGTGTCCAGTATGCACGGCTTCAAAGAAAATTTATTGACCGGATGGAAAGTCTTGGCATGGGAGATATACAATATGTTTCACCTGATGTGGCAGGTATGGATAACGGGTTGAAAACATACATACCCGCATTGATGAAGGACCCGGTTATCATGTCTAAAATGGCACACATAGGGCTGCACAGTTATGCTGGATATTATACGGATGTAGATTCTGCGCTTAAGCATTCAGCGTATCCTCAAACAGATTACTGGATGACAGAGTGGAATAACTGGTGTAAGGGTTGCGATGATGGCATTTTAGGAGAATACAATTATGATTTTGCTGCTAAAGCTATTGGATACCTTTTTGAATTTTTGCAGCACGGCGCTACTGCGGGTTTTATATGGGAGGGATATGACAGCTATTATGAGCACCATGCACCTTCGCCCTTCAGCTATTGGGGAATACTTGCTTACGACCCTGCCACAAAAACATATGCCCCGAGAAAAAACTTTTATGCATTACAGCAAGTGTCAAAATTTGTGCTTCCCGGTTCATGGAGGGTATCTGTATCAAATCAAAGCGACAGCATGACAATACTGGCATTTAATAATGAAGCTTTGAAAAAGATTACACTTGTTGGCATCAACAAAAGTCATCATCCTGTTAATCTGAATGCAACGCTGACAAATTTGCCTGCTGTTACCAGCTTTGAAATCTATGTCACCAGCACTACCGAAAACATGCACCAAAATGCAAGCGTGAAAGTAAAAGGCAAAGGATTTAAAACGACCATACCTGCAGATTGCATATTTACCATCTCCAACTCCACAACCTTCTGACAAAATTTCTTAATCTTTTTCATAGCGACATTTTCATTCATGGCAGCAGCCATATATAAGGCGGTCGTGAAATAATAAACGACTATTTAAATTTTTGATGTTCTGTAAAAAGTCATTATAGTCTGACTAAAAATTTTTAACTCCTTTGAAACCCTTTCTGGTTAAGGCTTCCAAACCGCTTTCCTGATGGCGAGGGGTTTGGAGATGGGGTTTTGATATGTAAAGAGTTAATTGCTTTAGTCGGGCAACAATGATGAAAAGTAACAAAATAGGGTACGCATTTCTCAACATCGGGTAAAAAAAAAGTAATAACGGACTCTACATTTGAACTCACACTTTTTATCATAATAAAACTGCTGTTTATGAACGTAATTACAACTACCTGTAATGTCATTCGAAAAAAAATAATGCTCCTGGCATTATTTACTTTATTGATTTCTGTCGCCTTCCCGCAGGAAAAAATGACTGTTTCCGGCAAAGTGACAAATGGAGAAACCAGTTTAGCAAACGTGTCGGTTAAAGTTGCTGGTTCAAATGGAGGAACAACAACCGACGGATCTGGTATTTTCAAAATCAGTATTGCGAAAGGACAACGCCTGGTTTTTTCTTATGTTGGCTATGAGGAGCAGTCGGTAACTGTTTCAGATCAAAACGAAATCAACATTACACTTAAGATCGCTGAAAATAATGCGATGAATGAAGTGGTGGTGGTTGGGTACGGCACTAAAAAGAAAATTAATCTGACGGGAGCTGTTTCTGCTATAACAGGTAAGGAACTTGAAGGCAGGCCTATTACTAATTTGTCTTCTGCTTTGCAAGGTACAATGGCGGGTGTAACCGTTACCGTAAACAACGGACAGCCGGGCAATGACCAGGGCACCATACGCGTTCGTGGTATAGGAACCTTAGGTAATAGTGATGCGATGGTGATGGTGGATGGAGTTGTTTCCAGTATGAATGATATCAACCCGGGCGATATTGAATCGGTAACAGTATTGAAAGATGCGGCTTCCGCTTCTATTTATGGTTCAAGAGCAGCGAACGGTGTAATACTCATCACTACAAAAAATGCTAAGAAAGGCGAAGCTGTCGCTCATTATAACATGGATATCGGTAAGCAATCCATGACCGCCACGCCTGATTTTATCAATTCATGGGAAGCAGCAACGCTATATAACGAGGCGCTGGTAAACGAAGGAAAATCTCCCAAGTATAGTGATGCAGAAATTCAGAAATTCAAAGATGGTTCAGATCCTGAGCATTATCCTAATACAGACTGGTACGATCTGTTCTGGAGAGGCAGCGGACTTCAGCAAAGCCATTCGCTGGATGTTAGTGGAGGAACGGAAAAAATGCAAAGTTATCTTTCGGTAGGATACCTTTCCCAGGATGGGCTTGTACAAGGATCCAGTTTAGATCGCTATAATACACGTTTCAAAACTGATTTAAAAATAAACCAGCGCATTAAGGTCAGTGGCAACCTTGCTTATTCACAACAACAGTTCAGAGAGCCGGTAAGTAATATTCACGGCCTGGATTTCGGACAGTTGATAGGAACACTCCACCAAACCGGCAGGGTAGTACCCTACATGACCAATGGTTATTATGGCTATAGCGATGAAGGCAATCCTGTTGCGGTATTAAAAGGTGGTTCAAACAATTTTAATAAAATACATCGCCTTTCAGCCATTTTGCAAGCCGATATTGAAGCTGTAAAAGACCTGCATATAAAACCATTACTTGGATACACTGTTAACATGATATCGGCAAAATCAAGGATCAATGATTTGCAATACTATGACGTTAATACTGGCGCCCCAACCATTTGGGAAGGCCCGAATATTGTAGCCAGCAATTCCAGTTTTTTAGATAATTTATTAATGCAGTTATTGCTGCAATACGATAAATCTTTTGGTGATCACGATTTCAGCGTGCTGGGTGGATATTCCCAGGAACATAATAAATACGACTACTTATTTGGCAGCAGGCGTGGATACCTGAACAATGCCCTGGACCAGCTGGATGCCGGGCCAATTACAGGTTTGCAGAATGGCGGTAATGCATCTGAGTATGCATTGCAATCCGTATTCGGAAGGATCAATTACACCTTTAAGAAAAAATATTTAGTAGAAGGTAATATCAGGGATGACGGATCATCACGTTTTGCCAAAGATAACCGCTGGGCAATATTCCCTTCAGCATCCCTTGGATGGCGCATTTCTGAAGAAGCATTTTTTGAACCTGCCAGAAAAATATTTTCGGATTTGAAGATCAGGGCGTCATGGGGTAAGCTGGGCAACCAGGATATTGGTACTTATCCTTACCAGGCAACAATTGTTACGGGCCAAAACTATACGTTTGGCGGACAGACCGTGGATGGTATCGCTCCCGTCAATGGTGTCAATCCGAATATTAAATGGGAAACCACTACAACAAAAGATATCGGACTGGATGCTGTTTTATTCGGCGGGATGATAACGTTTACAGGAGATTATTTTTTACGCAATACAGATGATATTCTTTTGTCATTGCCGGTAGCAAACGCTTTTGGCTTAAATGCCCCGGTAATAAATGCCGGTAGTGTACAGAACAAGGGAGTTGAACTAACGGCAGGATATCATTTGAGAAAACATGATTTCTCCTTTAATGCGGATGCCAATATATCTTTTATAAAAAATGAGATAACAAGTTTGGCCGGTACGGGTCCGTTTCCCAATGGGTCCACTATACAGGGGGAAGGTTTACCCATCAATTCACTATATGGCTGGGTAGCTGAAGGGCTCTTCCAGTCGCAGGACGATATTGACAAGCATGCCAGCCAGAATGGAATGGGCGGACCGGTTGGCCCTGGCGATATCAAATACAGAGATCTGAATAAAGATGGCGTGATTGACGGAGAGGACAGACAATACCTGGGCAACTATTTCCCTGAAATAACCTATGGACTCACAATGTCCGGAAGATATAAGGGATTTGATGCAGCATTGTTTTTACAGGGTGCGACAGATGTTAACTCGTTTGTATCCGGCAGAATATTAGGTTCGTTGTATGATAAGAATGGAGATCCAACCAGCATATGGCTCGACCGTTGGACACCCACCAATACCGGAGCAAGTTTCCCACGTGTGTGGAATTCAAATTCTCAAAATGATCCGGCGGCAACACCTTCATCCTTCTGGGTGCGCAGTGCTGGTTACATGAGGCTTAAAAATGTACAGGTTGGTTATACGCTGTCCGGTGGATTTTTCGCGAGGAATAAAATCAAATTAAGAATATTCTGGACGGGCAAAGACCTGCTCACATTTACTAAGTTCTACAAATGGGTGGATCCTGAATCTCCGCTGGGCGGAAACAGCTACAGTTACCCGATGGTGAAAGTAAATTCACTGGGTATCAATCTAACGTTCTAAATAATACAACTTAATAAACATAATTATGAAAAATAAATTGCTCATCATACTTGTGCTGTCAGTAGCAGTTTGCTCCTGCAAAAAAAACTTTTTAGACCGCCAGCCACTTACAGAGTATAGTGAATCAACTTTATGGACCGGCGCAAATGATGCCATTGCTGCATGCAACGCTGCTTATTCAAATTTTGAAGATGGTCAATGGGTGGTATATATGGATGATGCGAGTGATAATGCGCACAATCCTTATCCCTGGGAAGGATGGCAGGAGTTTGGCAATATGCAACTGCTTTCTCCCAATAGCTGGAGGAGTAAATATGATTTTACCACTATTACCACATGCAATTGGTTTTTGACAAATATTGACAGAACACCTATGGATGAAACGCTTTTAGAAAGATTGAAGGGTGAGGTAAGATTTATCAGGGCGTACGCATATTTTCAAAGGGAACAGCTTTACGGCGATTTTCCGCTGGTGACTAAACTGCTTACAACGGAAGAAGCGAATGCAATTGAACGGACACCGAAGGCACAGGTAGTAGATTTTATATTGAAAGAATTGGATTCGGCCAGCCTGGTGCTGCCGGACTCCTACACCGGAAGCGATCAGGGGCGTGTTACCAGGGGAGCTGCATTGGCCTTAAAAGCCAGGGTGGAGCTTTTCAATGAAAAATATACTGAAAGTGCAGTCACAAGTAAAAAGGTAATGGACCTTGGTGTGTATTCTTTATTTCCCAGTTACCAGGATATGTTCAGGATGAGCAATGAATATAACGCTGAAATTATTCTGGATCGTGAATATGTGGAGGCTGACCCCAATCAGACTATTGGCTTGATGGTGTTAGCCCCTGAATCGACACCAGGTGGTGGCTGGAGCTCTGTGAATATTACCCAGTCGCTTGTGGATGCTTATGAAATGGCCAACGGTAAAACAATTGATGATCCTGCATCCGGTTATGATATTGATCATCCTTTTGTAAACCGTGATCCAAGACTGCTGCAGACGGTGATCATACCAGGGGCCGAATACGCCGGAATAATTTTTAACCCGATGGATCCGAACTCCCTGGATTACTGGCCAACCTATAATTATACCGGGTATGTGGGCCGGAAATATATACATTACAAATCCGATTTTTCAGATCTTTATAAAGCTGGTCTCAATATTCCTCTTATACGTTATGCTGAAGTATTACTTACTTATGCGGAAGCAAAAATTGAATCGAACAGTATAGACAACACTGTATATGATGCCATAGACGAGGTGCGTTTGCGGGCCGGGTTACCTGCCGTTGACCAGGCAAAATATGCTACGCAGGCACAACTGCGGGATCTGATCCGCAGGGAAAGAAGAGTGGAATTGGCAATGGAAGGATTGCGCTGGTATGATATACAAAGATGGAAAATTGGTAACGAGGTAATGAATGGCCCGGTATATGGTCTCCGGTTTAGTAATATAGATGCAAATGGGAATGTAACTTATACCTCCACTGAGCATGCTAAAATTGAAGACAGGGTATTTGATCCTTCCAAAAATTATTTATGGCCGGTACCACAAGGTCAACTGGATCTGGGCAAAAATCTTAGTCAGAATCCTAATTATTAGGCATGCCTGATAATATAGTTGCTGTTTTACAACAATAGCTTTTAATGATATTTAAAAATTAAGTTAGTAAAAGCAGTGTATGATAGGTGTATAATGCTGCTTTGTATAAGCAGCCGGATTAAATAATAACAATACATGCCCTTCATTTTATTCAATGATCCTGATTCTTCTTTACCTGGTAAAATGAAATCAGTTGTCAAAATAAAACTGCTTAAATTAATCTGATGAAAAAGAACCTGCTGATATTTACCTTTTCCACGGGTATCTGTTTTTCTGCTTTTAATGCTTTAAGTCAGATAGACGCTGCTGCAAAACGTTTGAAGCCGGAACCACCACGTTGGTATGCAGGAGATATCCATGTACATCTCAATTGTGGGCAAGGAACCATATTATTACCTGAAGATTCGCTGGCCCGGATGATGGAACCAAACGATCTGGCGGTCATTTCTCTGCTGGCTGATATGGGTAATGGTGAAGTAACAGACAGCAAAAGAGACTTACTCAAAGTAAATGGTAAGGACGCATTGCAATCAAGGCCGGACCGTATCATTCATTGGGATACCGAATGGCATTGGGATGCTACGTATTCAAACTTTAGCAACCAGGCGCTTGGTGGTCATCTTGTTTTGCTCGGGTTAAACAACGCGCAACAGATATGGGAAGAATCACCCTATAAAATATTGGAATGGGCAAAGAAACAAAATGCCATACGCGGCTTTGCCCACATGGAATATTTAAATGATAGTATTCAAAATGAATTGAACTGCTGCATTCCTGTAGATTTTCCGGTAGAGGCAGCGCTGGGAAATGTAGACTTTGTATCCGAAGATGTGTATGCAAAGCGGTCGCCCAATAACGGTAATTATTTCAGCGGGGGTGTAGTTAACGCTTATTATAAATTACTGAATTGTGGATTTCGCCTTGGTCTTGCCGCAGGAACAGATTACCCCTGCAATGCCGGTGAACCGCTCGGTACTTTATTGACTTATGTAAATGTAAAAGATAAACTCACCTATCAAAAATGGATTGAAGGTATAAAAGCGGGCAGGACCGTGGTGTCACGTAACGGGCATGATGAATTTCTATCCATGATAGTAAATGATAAATTTATTCCGGGAGATGAGATTAAATGTAAAAAAAATGGCAAAGTTAGCGTACAGGTTACCTGGACGGCAGCCGAAGCACTAACAGGTAGGATAGAG
>Ga0207689_10004823_pt1 | contig 12164 bp, 10 predicted proteins | sample KBSMisM52_FD_184312 | JGI IMG/M metagenome (GOLD analysis project Ga0207689, IMG submission 184312) | Miscanthus rhizosphere microbial communities from Kellogg Biological Station, Michigan, USA - KBS Miscanthus M5-2 (SPAdes) (version 2) | ecosystem: Host-associated > Plants > Roots >... | reverse complement strand
GAAATTTTCGAAGGCTCCCGCAGACCTTGAAACCGAGGCGCAGTTTGCCGCATCAGAACCGGAAGCGGTAGCGACCGGCCAGATGTTCAACTTTCGAAATGTAGGAATTGACGAGCACCTCGTCGACTTGTCTCCTTGGCCGGTCGCTACCGCTCTCGGTTCTGATGTGCTCCCAGCGCAAGAAGACATTCAAACCACAACACTAATAATATTTTGAAGTTGTTGACTGTGGCGCGAGTGGATGGCATTATCGCGCCGAAGCGTTTAAGAGATTGCCGATCGTAGTTTGCATGCCCCGATATTGACTCTCACCAGTTCAGCCCGACGTTACCTAGGACATTATTTTTTTCGCGGTTGCGGCGCGAGAAAGCAGGCTTTTCATGAAGCAAGTTGTTCGTGAGCGGGAGTGTATTCACCGAGATGAAGGCGCTGAAGGCGAGTTCTACAACGGAGCTTTCTATGTGCAAGCGCTTCAGCGGCTACCGGTCGACCGGGCAATGCTGGTTGCCGGCAAAGTCAGTTCATTTTTTTGGTCAGACGCGCCAAACATCTTAGTTTGGTTGTGTCCGGCCTGCGCCAGCGAGCTCAATCTGGTGGACTCTCCACGCGCCATCTCCCAACCGGCGCGCCGACACGCCTGAAAAAATTAGTCCCAAGTCCAAATTCCAATGTCCAAAGTCCGCGGCCTGACCTGAATGGCTGCTGGTAACGACTTGAGGGTTCGCGTTACTGTTTGCCTTGACGTTGGAACATTGGACATTGGACATTGGACAGCCTTAATGAAGCGTGTGCCAACTGAGCGACCCTCGCGACTCGACAAGGTCTTAGTCGAACGTGGCCTGGCTGAGTCGCGCACTAAAGCGCAGGCCCTGGTCATGTCGGGTGTGGTACTCGTCAACGAACAGCGGGTCGACAAACCTTCCGAACAATTCCCAATCAACTCTCCTATCAGGGTTAAGCGAGCTGACGATCCGGCGTCCCGGTTTGTCGGGCGCGGCGGCTTGAAACTCGAGGCGGCACTTCGTGAATTTCAAATTCAGGCGAAGGGTTTGATGTGTCTCGACGTCGGCGCGTCAACCGGCGGATTTACCGATTGTCTCTTGCAACAGGGCGCGACAAAAGTTTTCGCCATCGACGTGGGCCACAATCAGATCGATTGGCGTTTGCGACAAAACGAACGGGTCGAAGTAAGAGAAGGTGTGAACGCACGCTATCTGACGCCGGATGATTTCCCCGTAAAGTTCGACCTGGTAGTGATGGACGTCTCATTTATTTCAGCGACCAAGATACTGCCTGCGATTGTTCCTTTGCTGTCGGAACAGGCGCACTTGATTGTGCTCATTAAGCCGCAGTTTGAGGTTGGAAAAGGTGAAGTGGGCAGTGGCGGAGTTGTTCGCGATCCAGAAAAGCGTGCTCGAGCAGTCGCCGAAGTAAACGAAGCTGCTGCTGCTCTCGGATTACAAAACGTCGGTGTGATTGAGTCGCCCATTCAGGGCGCCGAGGGAAACATTGAGTTTCTTGCTCTCTACGTCACCCGATCACTTCCAGATCCACTTCGTTGACACTAAAAAGCTGGCCCGCGTATCATCCCCGCTGTTCTGAACGCACATTACAATAGCTTTTCAATACGTTTTTCTCCTCCAGCAGAGTCGAGGCCTACTTCTCTATCGAAGGACGACAAGTCTCGATTCACACTCTTTCACGATTCAAAACATGCCAGAGATTAAGCGGATAGGAATAGTTCTAAAACCGCATCAGCCCGACGCGCTGAAAACTCTTTGCGAGTTGATTCAATGGCTCTCGCAAAGAGGAATCGAACTTGTCGGCGGTCCTGAAATTGAACGCGAACAAGTCGAACATGAAACCGGATGTTCAGTTACTGAGGTTGAGCCCGCCAGCCTTGCTGCTTCAGTCGATTTAATCCTTGTGCTGGGTGGTGACGGGACGATGATCTCAACCGCCCGCATGATCGGCGACTACGAAGTACCTGTGCTCGGCGTCAACTACGGCGGACTGGGTTACCTGGCCGAGTTTCGTATTGAAGAACTTTACCTCGGTCTCGAATCGATTCTGTCCGGCAACTACCGGCTCGATAGGCGAGTAATGCTTCATGTTGATCTCGAGCGCGACGAATCACCAATTGCCGTAAATCGCGTCTTGAACGACGTCGTTATCAATAAATCAGCGCTCGCGCGAATCGTCGAGATCGACGTCTTTCTCAATCAATTGTTCGTTAATTCATTTCGCGCCGATGGCCTGATCATTTCAACACCCACCGGCTCAACAGCGTACAATCTCTCAGCCGGTGGCCCCGTTATTTTCCCTTCAATGAATGCGATTGTGATTACTCCGATTTGCCCTTTCACACTTTCCAATCGTCCAATCGTGGTTCCGGACGACGCCATTATCGAACTTCGATTGAAAACCGATCAGGAAGAAGTTGCTTTGACACTAGACGGCCAGGTTGGCTTTCCGTTGAAAGTCGACGATAGAGTTGTCATTCGCAAGAGCAATACGACCTTCAATCTGATTCAGCCAAGTAACAGAAACTACTTCGATGTCCTGCGCGACAAGTTGCGCTGGGGAAGATAACAACTACCAATACTCGACATGATCAAACCGACGCCTGAAACCCCTGTAGTCAAGCGACCCTGGTACAAACCTTCACTCACGACCCAGATCTTGATCGGGCTCGTCCTCGGTGGCGTGCTCGGTTACTTGAGCCCTGCCTGGGGCGACAAGGTCTATTTCCTGCGCGACATCTTTCTCAACATGATCAAGTCGATCATCGCGCCGTTGGTTTTCTCGACGCTGGTAGTTGGTATTGCCGGTGGCGGCGACCTGAAGAAGGTCGGGCGTATGGGTGCGAAAGCGTTGCTCTATTTCGAAATCGTAACCACGTTGGCGCTGTTCATCGGGCTCGGGGTTGTGAATCTAACGAAGCCCGGTATCGGAGTGTCGCTTGTCGCAAACGCAAGCGAGGTTAGTGCACTAGCCCAGAACCATCCCAAGACATTGGTCGAAACAATTGTTCACATCTTTCCGGCCAGCGTTGTCGATTCGATGGTTAAGGGCGACGTATTGCAGATCGTGGCGTTCTCAGTTTTGTTTGCGATGGCAGTTTCGGCTATCGGCAAGAAGGGTGAACCGATACTTCGATTCTGCGACAGTCTTTCGCAAGTGATGTTTAAGTTTACTGGCTACGTAATGATGTTCGCGCCAATCGGCGTCGGCGCCGCCATGGCCCACACGATTGGCACGAAGGGTTTAGGAGTTCTGAAAAACCTGGCCCTGTTGATAGGCTCCCTCTATTTGGCGCTGTTTATCTTTGTCGTGGTTGTTTTGGGAGCAGTTGCGATCATCGCGCGAGTTCCAATCAAGCAATTCTTAAAAGCCGTCCGCGAACCTTTCGTAATTGCGTTCGCAACGACAAGTAGCGAGTCGGCCTTACCAAAAGCTATGGAGGTAATGGAACGGTTAGGTGTACCTCCGCGAATTGTCGGCTTTGTGATGCCGACTGGCTACAGCTTCAACCTCGATGGAACGACGTTATACCTGGCGATGGCTTCTGTGTTTGTCGCTCAAGCGGCAGAAGCGACAACCGGGCAACACATGGGATTCGGCAAACAAATCGTAATGATGTTGACGTTGATGATCACATCTAAAGGAGTTGCCGCGGTCCCGCGCGCGTCGCTGGTGATTCTCCTCGCGACACTGCATTCGTTTGGACTCCCTATTGAAGGCGTTGCAGTAATCTTCGGAATCGATGAGTTGATGGACATGGGACGAACGTCGGTTAACGTTTTAGGGAACTGTATGGCGACTGTGGTCGTTGCTCGTTGGGAAGGCGAGTTTGATGATGAACGCGCCAAAGTTTTTGGAACGCCGGAAGAAGCGCAGTTTGATATCAAACACGGCGAACCGGCATTTGCCGCTGCTGCGGTTGACGGTGATTGAGCTCGGTGCAGTAGCCCGACTGTCAAGGAGGGCTCTCCCCTACCAATGAGCCCTCCTTAACAGTCGGGCTACTGCACCGAACTAGGATACCCAAATGGTACTTCCTTTATTCGACGACAATTCGGACCGAACAATCACGCCAATAGTTAACTACGCGTTGATTGCCGCAAACATCCTCGTCTTTGTCTTTCTTCAACAACTCGGAACAAACGAACACTTCACCTACGCCTTTTCTACAGTCCCGCGAGAGATTCTGACGGGTCACGACATCGTGACTCCAAGTCGAGTGCTGGTTCACCCGGTCACAGGACAAAGACTGCTGGTTCCCGGATTGGAAGTAACACCAATTTCTGTATACATCACGCTCTTTACGTCGATGTTCATGCACGGTGGCCTCATGCACATTGGCGGCAATATGTTGTTTCTCTGGATCTTTGGCGACAACATTGAGGACCGGCTTGGTCACGTACGTTATCTCGTTTTTTACCTCTTGTGCGGCGTGATCGCGTCGATGGCTCATGTAATAACTACAGCGGTCTTCGCCACGGATGTCAGCAGTCTACTGGTGCCTAGCCTGGGTGCATCGGGCGCGATATCGGGAGTGCTGGGCGGCTATCTACTGCTATATCCAAGTCGACGAGTTACCGTGATTCTCTTTCGTTTCCTCACCGATGTTCCTGCCTACGTGGCCATAGGGATCTGGTTCGCATTCCAGCTGATCAGTGGACTCGGAGTATTTGGTAGCGGATCACAGCAAGGTGGCGTTGCTTACGCTGCACACGTTGGCGGCTTCATCGCCGGCTTGACACTGATCAAGGTATTTGAGATTGGCGCCAGGAAGGCGCCGGCTGGGTATTAAAAGATCATTGGTCATTGCTCATTTTCCATTTGCGATGCCATGAAGCCAGCACCCCTATGCGGTAGCGTGTGGCTCACTCATCACCAGCAACGGATCCACTTCAAACTTGAATCCCCAAATTTCCTCAAATGGAAACTGATAAATGGAAAATGACCGATGACAAATGATCTTTTTTCCTTCCTCATCTAATATCCTCAAAGTATGAGCAAGGAACTTTCTTTACCACCAATTAATCAACAGGGTCTCGACATCTGTTCAACTCCGCGCGAAGAGATGAACCTGTTTCCGCTGGACACCTTTCCGTATGAGTTTCCCGGTAAGGAAATCCGGATCAACTTCGAGATAACTGAGTTCACGGCAGTCTGCCCCTTTTCCGACTTCCCCGACTTCGCGACAATTCGCCTCGAGTACGTTCCCAACGAGCGCTGCATTGAGTTGAAGAGTTTGAAGCTCTACATCAACTCGTTCAGAAACATCAAAGTCTTCCACGAGCATGTAACCAACATCATCCTCGAGGACTTCGTTGCCGCATGTGATCCGCTGAAGGTTGAGATTGAAGGCGACTTTCATGTCCGGGGAAACATTAAGACGGTGGTGCGGGCGAGCTATGAAAGGAAAGTAGGCAGTGGGCAGCAGCAGTAGGCAGGGGTTTTGCGGCTGTGCCGCCTTCCAATAACGTTTCGCATGGACTCTACACTAGCCTATTCAATCGCTGCGGGCCTCGGTCTTGTCTTCCTTTTTCTGTTCGCAAAATTCGCTTTACGATGGTTTATTCGAATCGTAGTTGTGGGCATCATTTTGGCAGTCCTCGGAGGTGCGACCTGGATATGGCTCAACTATTCATCCAGTCGACCCGAAACAAAACCACGCCCCACGTCGACGCGAAGTAGTGGCCGGCAATAATCATGGCGGAAACCGACACCGATGCTGCCGATCAATACGACGCATCTATAAGCCAGCAAAAACTCAATGAAAGCCTGCCCGGCTTGTGGGCCCGCTATCGCAAACTCCCGCGCAATGTCTTCGCCATCAGTCTCGTCAGCCTGCTGAACGACGCTTCGAGCGAAATAATCTATCCGCTGCTTCCCATCCTTCTGACGTCTGTTCTCGGAGCATCTCCCAGGGCGATCGGAATAATCGAAGGCGCGGCTGAATCTGTATCGAGCTTGATAAAGCTCCTGGCTGGTTACCTCAGCGATCGCTTCGGCAAAAGGAAGATCCTGGTTGTCTCCGGCTACGCTCTTGCAGCTCTGGCGAGACCATTTCTGGCCTTTGCTACCAGTTGGCAACAAGTCCTCGCCATTCGACTAACCGATCGCGTTGGCAAAGGTGTTCGAAGTGCACCACGCGATGCGATGATCGCTGATGCAGTTGCGATCGAACAACGTGGTATCGCCTTTGGATTCCATCGCGCAATGGATCACGGCGGCGCCGTTATCGGCCCACTTCTCGGTTTTGTGTTGGTGCTCTTCTTCGTTACAAATCAAAACGCGCCAACTCGAATCGAGTTCACCTGGGTTCTGATGCTCGCTGCTGTGCCGGCTATCGCGGCGGTTCTCGTGTCGATATTCTTCATGCGCGAGTCGACATTGCTAGCGCCACGAGAAACTGAGGTCAAAAAACTCTCGCTTCGTGGTTTCGATAGCAACTTCAAACGATTCCTTTTGATTCTCGCACTCTTCACGCTTTCAAACTCTACGGACAGCTTTCTGATTCTGCGTGCGCGAAACATTGGAGTGTCGATCAAAGGCTCGCTCCTACTCTGGTCAGCTCACCACTGTATGAAGGTTTTGAGTTCACTGTGGGGTGGCGATCTATCGGATCGACTCGGTCGCAAACGACTGATCGTGTCAGGCTGGATCCTCTACGCCGCCGTTTACGCGGGCTTTGCCTTTGTGTCCAATCAGTATTCGATTTGGGTACTATTTCTCATTTACGGGATCTACTTCGGATTAGCGGAAGGAGCCGAGAAAGCATTGGTTGCGGATCTCGTTAAACCTGAGCAGCGAGGTACGGCATACGGTCTATACAATCTGGCCTTTGGAATTACAGTGTTCCCGGCTTCGCTTTTGATGGGAATTATTTGGGACTGGAAGGGGCCGACCGCGGCCTTCCTCGTGAGTGCGATTTTGGGAGCGACAGCTGCACTACTTCTTTTGCTCATGGTGAAGCCTCACCCGCTCCATCTTGATTTAACCCCGACTCGAAACTAAGCGGCTATGCGGCTCATTGTGGCTGCGTTTGGAGATCACCTATCAATTCTTTACGATGACGTCTCTTAACAACAGAACCAAGACACATGCATATCGGACATGACCAATTACGAAGTAATTAAGACACCACAAGATCTCAGACGCGCTATCGAAACACTCTCGAGTCAACCAGCTCTCGGATTAGATACGGAAACAACTGATCTCGATCCGCTAACATCTCGTCTGCGCCTGATTCAACTCGCTGCCCCCGACAAAGTTTTCATCGTCGATCTGGATGCGTTTCGCAATGGAGATTTTTCCAAGAGTGAAGCGCTCGCACCGCTGCGTCGACTGCTGGCAGACCCTCGGCCGATCAAAATTGCCCACAATGCAAAGTTCGACGCAAAGTTCATCAAGCATAACCTCGGCGTAGATCTTGGCGGATTGTTTGACACTTTGCTCGCGAGTCAACTTGTGAGCGCCGGTGATATCGAAGAACGGCATGGACTCGAAGCGGTAGCGAATCGTTACCTGAATGAAGCCGTCGACAAGACAGAACGATTAAGTAACTGGGAGTTCGAGCTCTCGGAAGCCCAACTCGAATACGCCGCGCGGGACGCCGCAGTCTTGCTGCCTCTTCGAGAAAAGCTAATCGAGCGTTTGAGGGCGGAATCACTCGTGAAAGTCGCCCAACTTGAGTTCGAATGCGTGATGACCGTTGTTGACATCGAACTCGCCGGCTTCTACATGCACAAGGATCGCTGGCTCGATCAACTTGCGATTGTAGATAAACGTCGCACTGAACTCGCGGAACAATTGCAGCAAGTACTCGCGGAAGAATCGTCGCAGGGATCACTGTTCGGCGGTCCGCAGCGCGAAGATATCAACCTCGATTCCCACCAGCAGTTAACTCAGGCACTCAATCGTCTTGGCATTCCGGTTCCTGATTCAACACGCAATTGGAAGATGCAGCCGTTGGCAGCTCAGTATCCGGTCATCGCCACTCTGCTTGAATACCGCACCGTGCAAAAGGCGTTGACGAGTTACGGTGAAAACATGATCGAGTTGATCAATCCCGTGACTCATCGTCTGCACGCTGACTTCCGACAGATTGGCGCACCTACGGGACGATTTGCCTGCACCAATCCAAACATTCAGCAGGTACCGCACGCTGTCGAATATCGCCGGTGCTTTAGTGGTCATCCGGAAGGACGGAAGCTTGTCATTGCCGACTACTCGCAAATTGAGTTGCGCATCCTGGCTGAGTTTTCCGGTGATCGTGGATTCAGCGACGCGTTTAATTCAGGTGCTGATCTCCATCGCGTGACGGCGTCGCAAGTGTTTAATACTTCGCTTGATCAAGTGACTAAAGAACAGCGTGACTTTGCCAAGCGACTGAACTTTGGTGTGGTTTACGGAATAGGCGCGCAGCGTTTTGCCTTGATGACAGGTGTAACGACGCCGGAAGCTGAGAATGTTTTGCGACGCTACTTTGGAACTTATCGCGGGCTCGATACCTATTTGAAAGAAGCTGCTAATCGAGCAGTCAGCGATCGTCAGGCACGAACTGCTTCAGGTCGCCTGGTGCGTTTCCGTTACGACGAGAACGACCGGCAACAAATCTCGATGACTCAACGAAACGGAAAGAACACGCCGATCCAGGGAACGAGTGCGGACATTCTTAAACGCGCGCTCAAACTTTTGAAAGAAGAACTCGCTGGGACTAGTTCGAAGATCGTAAACATCATCCACGATGAGATTGTGGTTGAGTCAGATGCTGGAGAGGCCGAAGCAATCGCTGAAAAAGTTGAGCGCGTGATGTGCGCTGCTGGTGAGGAGTATCTGAAAAGTGTGCCCGTGAAAGTTGAAACCGAGATAGCCGATGAGTGGGTGAAGTAGGTTTCGAGTTTCAAAGGCTGGGAAACACACTCAAAGGTGAAACTCGAAACTCGAAACTTTTATCCCTTTCTTCGCCAAATCAGATACACCGGAATACCGGTGAACACCAGCAAGTATCCAATTCCCGAAGTTGACGGTGCGAGATAGGCGAGATCAATAATGAACAGTCCAGCCAACACAATGTAGATAAGTGGAACTATCGGATAGCCAAACGTACGATACGGCCGTTCAATCTCAGGAGCCTTCACCCTCATCACAATCACTGCGCCGACCATCAACGCGTAGAAGATCAAATCAGCCGAAACGATGTACTCCAGCAATTGTGTGTAGACGTTACCGTAACTGTAGGCACCCGTCTGCGCGTTTGCAGTCACGGTTCGCGGCAACACAAGGAACGCCGCCCAAAGTCCCTGCGTCACAAGTGCAATCGCAGGCACGTTGGCTTTGTTAACGCTGCCGACCTTCTTGAAGAACAAACCGTCGCGCGCCATTGCGTAATAAACACGCGCGCCCGCGAGTATCAATCCGTTATTACACCCAAACGTCGAAATCATGATCGCGATGGCCATGATGACCGTGCCTTTTGGGCCAAGGGCAGCCTGCATCAACGCAGTCGCGACGCGATTTTGTGGCGCGTTCTGAATGCCGGCGAGCGGCAAGGTCACAACGTAAGCAAGGTTGGCGAGTAGATAAAGCCCAACGACAAGTCCGCATCCCAATAGCAACGAACGCGGAAGGTTGCGACCCGGATCACGTACTTCACCAGCTGTGAACGTGACATTATTCCAGGCTGATTGCGCGAAGAGTGGACCAACCATTGCCCGTCCTACCAACATCACGAGAGCAAGCACGAGCATTCCGTGAGTCAACGGTTCAAAACCAACTTGAGCCACACTCGGCTGCCAGCCGTTCTCCCATGGACGCCACCACGACGAAGTGTAAGCTGCGCTGCCATGGTTCCATCCCAGGAATAAACCGATCAGAATCAAGCCAAGCAACGCCGCTGTCTTCGTAAACGTAAATGTATTTTGGATTACCTTGCCGATCTTTAAGCCACGCGTGTTGACGAACGTGAGAAAGAGAATCATTACGAAAGCCAACAACTGTTGAGTGGAAAGACACAACGCGTAACCGTTGAATGAAACTGCGCCTAACCTGAATGGTCTGAGTAAGACTATTGGTGAGATCAGGTAATTCTCGGCAGAGACCTTGTCTGTCAGAACGCCAGTGAAGTTTGCAAAAGCAACCGCCACGGCCGCGACTGTTCCGCTTTGAATAATCAGGAACAGTCCCCAGCCAAATAAGAAGCCAATCGATGGGCCGTACGCTTCTCTGAGGAACACGTACTGTCCGCCGGCGCGTGGCCACATCGCAGCGAGTTCAGCACAACAGAGCGCTCCGGTTATCGTGAGCACACCAGCCAGCGCCCACGCCATGAGCAACCAACCAGGTGAGCCAACCAATCTCGACGACTCAGCTGACGTGAGAAAGATCCCGGAGCCAATCATCGAGCCAACAACGATCATCGTGGCGTCGAGTAGGCCCAAACCGCGGACGAGTTTTGTTGATTCGGCCATAAGTATGCTGCGGCTCTGCCGCCTTCCGTGCGGAAAGCCTCTGGCTTTCCGGTGCAACTACAAATCGTTGAGGCTTCGCCTCGATGGCGGCGGAGCCGCGAATTCAATAACATTCAAACCGGAAAGCCAGAGGCTTTCCGCACGGGAGGCGGCATAGCCGCAAGAGTCTGAGATCTGCAATCTGAGATCTATTTCTTCCGTCCGATCGACCACTTCAGCGCAAACGGTGTCACCAAAGTCGTGATGATCACCATGATCACAACGGCACCGAACGTCGCGGAGTTGATTACTGGTTCGCTGACTCCAGTCGCCGTGGGAAGCATTAACGTCGCGCCAATGCCGGCAAAGATCAGTCCAACTTCACCTCGTGGAATCATGCCGATGCCGACCGTCAGTCGATCGATACCACGTTCAATGACGCCGCCGGCACAGACCTGTTTGCCAATGATCGCAGCGAGCGTGAGAACAGCAGCGAACCCGAGGATGTCCAACCTGGTAAAGAGTCGGAGATCTACTTTCAATCCCATCAGCACGAAAAAGATCGGCACCAACACCGTGCTCACTGGTTGTAGAAGATCACTGAGATCACGTTCGACTCGTCCGTCGCGCGGTTTATAGTGAACGTCATCCAGAATCAAACCAGCTGAAAACGCCCCAACAATAGGAGCGAGCCCAACTTTCGACGCAGCCCATGCCAACAGGAAGCAGGCAGAAATTGCGAAGGTCAACAGTACCCCTCTTGTTTCGAATCGACCGGCTCCACGTAGAAGTCTCGGCATCATGAATTGACCAATCACGATCGCCAAAACCAGAAACGCGAGAGCTTTGACGGAAATGATAACGATGTCCAACAGAGCGAGCGTTGTCCCTGTGCCAGCCGCTTTGATTGCACCTGCCACCACGGCGAGGATCAAGAGACCCAACACGTCATCGATGACTGCGGCGCCGAGGATAATGCGAGCTTCACGCGTTGCCAATTTTCCGAGGTCTTTGAAAACACGAGCTGTAATTCCAACACTCGTGGCGCAGAGGATTGCACCAATAAAGATGTGACCTAGACGACCTTCGTTCGGGATGAAATAAGCAGAAACGCCCCAGCCCAGGATGAACGGCGCGACCACTCCGAGGATGGCGACCAAAAGCGACGACCAACCAACCTCCATCATCTCTTTTAAGTCTGACTCGAGACCAACCTCGAAAAGCAAAATGATTACTCCGAGTTCGGCCAGTGCTGCGATTGTGTCGTTTGTTTTTAGAGTCTCGGCACCTTGAAACCCAACTATGACGAGGTTGCCAAGTACGATCCCGCCAATTAATTCACCCAGTACGCTCGGTTGTCCGAATCGTTCGAAGAACTCGCCACCAAGCTTCGCCACAACAAGCATTACAGCCACGCCGATGAGGGTTGCCGGCTGCAGTCCATGACTTTCGGTACTTGCCTGATCACCAGCAGCAAAGACGAAGCTGCCTGCAATTGCAATGACCCCTAAAACGAAAACACTTAGAAGGAGGGGCTGGCGACGAGTCAATCGGTGGAGGGTCACGGCGCGTGATTATCACATATCAGCAAACTAAGGCTACTTAGTTTATTGAGTTAATGGAGGGAATGTTCGGGGATGTTAATGGTGCTGATGTTAATGGCGGGGATGGTTATGCGGCTGTGCCGCTTCCCGTGCGGAA
>Ga0207689_10004813_pt1 | contig 12171 bp, 11 predicted proteins | sample KBSMisM52_FD_184312 | JGI IMG/M metagenome (GOLD analysis project Ga0207689, IMG submission 184312) | Miscanthus rhizosphere microbial communities from Kellogg Biological Station, Michigan, USA - KBS Miscanthus M5-2 (SPAdes) (version 2) | ecosystem: Host-associated > Plants > Roots >... | reverse complement strand
TACGGGTAGAGGTCGTAGCAGGGCTCGATCAGCACCACCTCGTCGCCCGGCTCCAGCAGCGCAAGCAGCGACGCGGTGATCGCCTCGCTCGCCCCGGTGGTCACGGTGACGTCGGTGACCGGGTCCCAGGCGAGGCCGTACCGGGCGAGCTGGTGCTCAGCGACGGCCTGACGCAGCACCGGGTCGCCGACGCTCGGCGCGTACTGGTGCAGCCCCTGGTGCATCGCCTCCTGGCCGGCCGCGACGAGCTCGGCCGGTGGCTCGAAATCCGGGAATCCCTGGGAAAGGTTGATCGCGTTCGCCTCGATCGCCCACTCGCTGACGGTGGAGAAGATCGAGGTCCCGAACTCGCGCAGTGAGCTGCGCAACACGTCGGACACGACCCGATCCTGCCACCCGTGTTTTGCCGGCGCCCGCACGGGCCAGAACAGGAAAGTGGACGAGCTGGAGGCTGCCGGCGACGGAGGACCTGCGCAGCTTCAGCTGCAGCGTGCCCTGTTGCCGGCGCGGCTGCCCGGGATCGAGGGCCTCCCGCTGGCCGCGCGCTACCTCCCGGCCGGGGCGCCGGACCAGATCGGCGGCGACTGGTACGACGTGATACCGATGGACGGCGGCGTCGCGCTGGTGGTCGGCGACGTCGCCGGGGCCGACCTGGCGGCGGCCGCGCTCACCGCACAGCTGCGCGGCGCGGTGCGGGCGTACTCACTTGAAGGCCACTCGCCGGCCGCGGTCGTGACCCGGACCAACGAGTTCCACCTCGGTCTCGACACCGGCCGGCTGGCCACCCTCGCGTACGCGCTGGTCCACCCGATCGATCGGATCATCACCGTGGTCCGGGCCGGGCACGTGCCGCCGCTGCTCGCCGCGCCGAACCACGAACCGTGCCTGCTCGACGGTGCGACCGGTCCGCCCCTCGGGGTCCGCGCGGGTGAGCTCTGGCGGGAGGCGACCACCCAGGTCGTCGCGGGCAGCGTGCTGGCGCTGTTCACCGACGGCCTGCTGCGCGACGGTGGCCAGCTGGGCATGGAGGCGGGGCTGCGGCGCGTGCTCGATGCCGTCGGCGACGGCGTGGTCGGCGCTCCGGACGCGCTTGCCGACACGCTGGCCGGCCTGGTTCACGCGCCGGCACCGGACGACACCGTGCTGCTGGTCGGGCAGCTGGTCGGCGACCGGCCCGCCGCCGGCCCGACGCTGCGGCGGATGCTGCCGGCGACCGCGGAGAGCGCGAGCGTGGGCCGCTGGCTGGTCACCGACCTGCTGCGGGACCTGGTCGACGCGGACACGCTCGACACGGCCGCGCTGCTGACCACCGAGCTGGTGTCGAACGCGATCCGGCAGACCCGGGAGGAGCTGGTGCTCACCGTGGGACTGGCCGGCGACCGGATGCGGGTCGGGGTGGCCGACTCGAGCCACCGGCGGCCGCAGCTGGTCCAGGTCGGCAACCGGGACACCTCCGGCCGCGGGCTGCACCTGGTCGAGGCGATGGCCGACCGGTGGGGCGTCGAGCCGGACGCGCGCGGCCTCGGCAAGACCGTCTGGTTCGAGCTGGACGTGCCCAGCACGCCGGGGCACTAGGGCGTGTCTCTCAATTGGCGGTGGATGCCGACGGCGTCCAGGCGGCGTCCGGCAAGGCGGAGGAGTGGCCGATACCGGGGTTGTATCGGCCGCGACGACAACGCCGCCGGTCGTCGCCTGGGCGTCGTCGGCGCCGCCAGGCAGTTGAGAGACACGCCCTAGACCCAGAGTGCGTCGAGCTCAGCCGCGACGGTCCGGGCCGGCGCGGTCGCCGAGCCGCCCAGCGCGGGGACCGGCCCGGTCCCGGCCGCGGCGCGGACCCGGTCGCAGCAGGCCAGCGCGGCCTCGTCGAGGAACCGGCTGCGCTGGGCGAACGAGTGCCGGTCGTCCCGGGCCCGCGGGTGGTGGTGGTAGCGCAGCGGCGCGTACAGGTGCAGCGCGTCCCGGGCCCGGGTCAGCGCGACGTGGAACAGCCGCCGCTCCTCGTCCAGACCGTCCGGTGTGGACACTCCCATGTCCGAGGGGAAGCTGCCCTCGGTGACGTGCAGCAGGTGCACCGCGTTCCACTCGAGGCCCTTGGCCGAGTGCACGGTGGACAGCACCAGCCAGTCCTCGTCGACGCTCGGCGGCACCGCGTCGGCGCCGGTCGACCGGGGCGGGTCGAGGGCCAGCTCGACCACGAACGTGCGCAGGTCGCCGTGCTCGGCAGCGGCCGCCGACAGCCGCTCCAGGTCCGCCAGCCGCGCCGCGGCGTCCGGGTATGCCCCCTGCACCACCGGCACCAGCGCCTGCCGCAGCGTGTCGGCCCGGTCCCGGCCCCGTTCGGCCAGCGCCGCGACCAGCCGGTCGGCGTCCGCCCGCGCGCACTCGGGCAGCGCGGTGGCGTCCCACCGGTCCAGCACGCCGTCCCGGTCGAGGTCGAGCGAGTCGACGACCCGGCGGGCGGTGGCCGGACCGACGCCGTCGAGCAGCTGCAGCAGCCGGAACCAGGCGGTCTCGTCCCGCGGGTTGTCGGCCAGCCGGTAGAGCGCGAGCAGGTCCTTGACGTGCGCCGCCTCCAGGTAGCGCAGCCCGCCGTACTTGACGTACGGGATGCGGCGGCGGGTCAGCTCCAGCTCCAGCAGGTCGCTGCCGCGCCCGGCCCGGAACAGCACCGCCTGGTCGCGCAGCCGGCTGCCGCGCTCCCGGGCCGCGAGCACCCGCGCACAGACCTCCTCCGCCTGGGTCGCCTCGTCGGCGCAGTCGACCAGCTCCGGGCGGACGCCACCGGCGCGGACCGCGACCAGGTCCTTGGCGTAGCGGACCGCGGCGCCGGTCCAGGCCGCGTTGGCCAGGTCGAGGATCGGCTGGCTGGACCGGTAGTTGCGGACCAGCCGGACCACGGTCGTGCCCGGGAACTGCGCCGGCAGGTCGAGGATGTGCCGGGCGCTGGCGCCGCGGAACCCGTACACGGCCTGGGCGTCGTCGCCGACGGCGGTCAGCACGGTGTCGCCGGCGCACAGGCCGTGGACGATGTCCACCTGCAGCTGGTTGACGTCCTGGTACTCGTCGACCAGCACGGCGTCGAACAACCCGGCCAGCCGGCGGCCCAGCACCTCGTCGCGCACCGCGGCCCGCCAGTAGAGCAGCAGGTCGTCGAAGTCCAGCAGGGCCCGGGACCGCTTGCGGGCCACGTACGCCTTGATCACGCCGGCGACCGGCTCGACCAGGTCGGCCGCCCAGGGCGCGGTCTCGGACAGCGTCTCGGACAGCGGCCGGCCGGTGTTCACCGACCGCGAGTAGAGGTCGAGCAGCAGGCCCTTGCGCGGGGTGCGGCGCCCGGCCCTGGCCAGCCCCTGCTCCTCCCGGACCAGGTCGAGGAGGTCCGCCGCGTCGGCCGGGTCGATCACCGCGAAGTCGCCGGGCAGGCCGAGGGCGGCCGCGTTGGCGGCGACGATCCGGTGCGCGACCGAGTGGAACGTGCCGCCCCACGGCTTCTGCCGCCGGTCCCGGGCGGCCCGGCCGAGCATCTCGGCCGCCGCGCGCCGGGTGAAGGTCAGCAGCAGCACCCGATGCGCCGGCACGCCGCGCTCCAGCAGCCGGCCCACCCGCGCGGTCAGCGTGGTCGTCTTCCCGGTGCCGGCCCCGGCCAGCACGAGCAGCGGGCCGCCCTCGTGCTCGACCGCCGCACGCTGCTCGTCGTTCAGCTCGAACACTCGTTCGACGTTACCGCCGGCTCAGCCGTCGGTCGGTGCGCCACTCCGGGAGTCTTCGGGACCGCGCGAGTCGAGGTAGCCGGCGAACTCCTCCAGGGAGACCAGACCGTCGCCGTCGGCGTCCATCAGCTCGACCGCCTTGGCCGCCGCCTCGTCGGTGACGTCGTCGCCGAGCGAGCGCATCAGCCTGACCAGCTCGGCCGCCGAGACCTTGCCGTCCCCGTCGGCGTCGAGGATCCGGAAGCTGTCCGCGTAGTGGTTGGTGTCGGTCACGGCCGACGGCGTACCCAACGCGCCGCCGGCGCGAACCGGTCAGCTGGCCAGGCTCACCACGAAGTTGACGCTCGCGCCGATGATCAGCGCCCCGAACAGGTACGAGAGCAGCGCGTGCCGCAGCACCGACTGTCGCAGGACGCGCGTGGTGAGCGGAGTGTCCGACAGCTGGTACGTCATGCCGACGGTGAAGGCGAGGTACGCGAAGTCGCTGTACCGCGGCGGGGTGTCGAGGCCGAAGTCGATCCCGCCGGCCTTGCCCGACCCGGGCTGGCCCGGGTCGCCGCCGCCGCTGTAGTACAGCTCGGCGTAGTGCAGCGTGAACAGGCCATGCACGACGAACCACGACACCGCGATGCTGCCGACGCCGAGCGCGGCCACGCCGGCCCGCTGCGCGCCCTGCTCGGCAGCCGCCCGGACCAGCAGGAAGCCGACCCCGCCCAGGCTGGCGACGCACGCGGCCAGCACGATCAGCCGGGTCAGCCGGCGGGTCGGGTCCTCGCGGGTGGCATGCGAGGCGGTCTGCGCGGCGTCCATCCCGCGGACCGCGGCCCAGGTCCAGATCACGAACGTCAGCGCGGCGACGTCGAACCCGATCGAGCCGGCGAACATCCAGCCCATCGACAGCCCGGTCAGCACGCCGGCGACGACGCCGACCACCGTGCTGACGCTGACCCGCATCGAAGCGGGAGCGGCCATGTTCATCGGGGAAGTGTGGCCCAGCCGCCGATCGGGCCCCGGGGCGGGCATGCCACGCTGGGGCGATGACCCTGCGGCACATCGACGGCACCGCGCTGTCCGCGGACACCGCGCAGACCCCGGGCATGCTGCGGGAGGAGGCGATCTCCGGCGCCTCGGTCGGCTCGGACCGGCTCTGGATGGGCCGGACCACGGTCGCGCCCGAGGTGCGCTCGGCCGACCACCACCACGGCGAGTCGGAGACCGCGATCTACGTGGTGTCCGGGCACCCGGAGTTCGTCTTCCTCGACGGCGACACCGAGCGCCGGGTCCGCACCAACCCCGGGGACTACATCTACGTGCCACCGTTCGCGCCGCACCGGGAGGAGAACCCGGACCCGGTCGAGGACGCCGTCGTGGTGATCGCCCGCACCACCCAACAGGCGATCGTGGTCAACCTGCCGAGCCTGCGGGCCGGCGCCGAGGACGCCTGGCACCGGTCCCGGCAGGCCTAGGGCGTGTCTCCCAACTGCCTGGCGGCGCCGGCATCCACCGCCAATCGGGAGACACGCCCTAGGTCCCATCACCCGACCGGCGCCGGCATCGGGACGTCCACGGCCTCCTCGACCTCCCCGACCGCGGCGACCGGTCGCGCTGCGCAAGGCTGCGTGCAGCGGGCGGTCGCGGCCAGCAGCGTCCCGGCCAGCACCGCGAGCGCGACCAGCAGCCAGCCGGCCTCGCGCACGCCGTGCGCGGTGGACAGCGCACCGAAGCCCAGCGCCACCGGCAGGAACGCGAACCAGGACAGCGAGCTGACGCCCGACGCCACCCCGGAGCGGATCGCCGACGGTACCGCGTCGTGCAGCACCGCGCTGACGTGGATCGCGGCCAGACCGGTCAGCAGGGCCAGGGTGACCTGCGCGGCGGTGACCACGACGAGCCCGGTGCCGGCGGTGAGCAGCAGCGCGGCCACGGTCATCGCCCCCGCCGCCGCCCAGGCGTTCGCCGGCCGGTCCAGCCGCAGCCGGCCGGCCAGCAGCCCGCCGAAGCCGAGCGTCGAGACCAGCCCGGCCCAGTACGGCCCGTACGCGGCGGCCGGCACGGCCAGCGCCACCAGCCACAGCGGGCCGAACTCGAACACCAGTTGGCCGATCACCGCGACCAGCACGCCGAGCGTGACGATCGGCAGCAGCGACCCGCGCCGGCTCACTGCCCGCACGGTCAGCCGGAGGTGCCGGCGCAGCGCCACCGGCTCGGCCGCCCGGTGCAGCGTCGGCTCGCGGAACAGCGCGTACCCGGCGATCGAAGCGAGCGCGAACGGGACCGTGAGGAAGTAGGTCACCCGCGGGTCCAGCAGCCCGGCGACCCAGCCGCCGGCCAGGGCGCTGGCCACCAGCGCGACCGCCTCGACCGCCTGGACGCGGCCGAGGCGCCGCTGGAAGTCGCCGCCGCCCGCGGTTTCCTCCAGCACGGTGTCGTACACGACCGACTCGAGGGTGCCGGAGTAACAGGCGACGTACACGCCGAACAGCAGCGCGGAGATCACGTACGTGGTGACGTTCCGGCTGAGCCCGCCGAGCAGCGCGCCGAGCGCGATCGCCACGCTGGAGACGATCAGCACGCCGCGCCGGCTCCACCGGTCGGCGAGGATGCCGGTCGGCAGTTCGAGCAGCGGGACGATCGCCGAGTACGCGGCGGCGGTCACGCCGACGGCGGCGGCGTCGAACCCCAGCTCGGTCATGAACAGCTTCTCGACCGGCACCCAGAGCAGGAAGCCCTGCAGGAACACCGCGGCGTGCAGCGGACGCAGCCGGCGGCGCAGCGCCGCGGCGGCCGGGTCATGCCTCGCCACGGTCGGGCGGCGCGGCAGGGTCGACGTCATGCCGGTCAGTCCCGGACCGGACGCCCGGCGTTACACCCCGCGGCGGAACGCGTCCAGCAGCCGCTGCCGGCCCGCGTCCGGCAGGCCACCGGGCTCCGGCAGGTCGCCGACCGCCCGTACGGTCACCCGGATCTGCTCCAGGTATGTCGAGCAGCCGTCGCAGAGGTCGAGGTGGTCGAGCACCCGCTGCCGGTCAGCGGGATCGAGCGCGTCCTCGAGGTAGGCGGTGACCAGCTCGACGAACTCGTCGCAGTCCAGCGGCTCGGCGTCGGTCATGGGGTCACCGCCCTCGCGTGGTAGTCCTCGATCCGGCCCCGTACGGACGCGCGGGCCCGGTGCAGCAGCACCCGCTGGTAGGTCGGGCTGATCTCCAGTATCGAACAGACCTCGGCGGCGGCGTATCCCTGCACGTCGCGGAGGGTGAGCACGACCCGCTGCCGCTCCGGCAGGTCGGCGACCGCGGCCGCGACGACCGCGCGCACCTCGGCCGCGAGGGTCGCGTCCTCCGGCGTCGGCCAGGGCGCCGGGAACTCGCGCCAGTGCCCGGCGTACGGCTCGCCGGGACCGCGGAACCGGTCCGGGTCGACGGTCGGTCCGTCCTCCGGACCGACGCTGCTCCACGGCACCGACCGCCCTTCCTTGACGCCGCGCCGCTTGGCCGTGTTGACCAGGATCCGGTAGACCCAGGTCCGCAGCGCGGCGCGGCCCTCGAACCGGTCGAGCCCCTCGAGCACGGCCAGCCAGGCGTCCTGCACGCACTCGGCCGCCGAGTCGGGCGTGGACACGAACGACCGCGCCAGCCGGAGCATCCCCGGCGACCACCGGTCGAGCACCAGCCCGAACGCCGCCTCGTCGCCGGCGCGCAGCCGCCGCACCAGCTCCTCGTCGGGCGGCAACGGCGGCATGCCGCCTGTCTATCAGCCACCACCGACGAACGCGCCCAGCAGCCGCTGCCCGGGTACCGGTACGTGCCCGGGGAAGACCAACGCCCCGGACGCCGGTCGAAGAATCTTGACCGGCCCCGCAACCTGAGCCGAGTCGGCGGGAGTATCCACGGGCATGGACCGCGAGGACGCCGAGGACTTCCGGCAGTTCACGGCCGCGCGCTCGGCGGCGCTGCTGCGCACGGCCTACCTGCTGACCGGTGACCGCGGGCACGCGGAGGACCTGGTGCAGAACGCGCTGACCAAGGCGTACCGGCACTGGGGCAAGGTGCGCCGCTCGGGGGTCCCCGAGGCGTACGTCCGGCGGATCCTCGTCAACGAGCGCAACAGCCGCTGGCGCCGGGAGCGCTCCCGCGCCCTCGAGGTGATCGGCGACGTCCCCGACCGCCCCGAGGGGGACGAGGCGCAGGCGTACGCCGACCGGGACGAGATATGGCAGGCGCTGCAGGCGATGCCGCCGCGCACCCGCGCCGTGCTGGTGCTGCGCTACTGGGAGGACCTCTCCGAGGCGCAGACCGCCGACCTGCTCGGCTGCACCGTCGGAACCGTGAAGAGCCAGGCGTCGCGCGGTCTGCGCAAGCTCGCCGAGGTGCTCTCCGGCGACGGTACCCCCACGACCGGAGGAACCCGATGACCGACGACCTGGCCCTCGCCGAGGAGCGGCTGCGGGCCGTCCTCACCGCCCGTGCCGCCGACATTCCCGCGAAGGACCTGCACGACCGCGTCGTCCGCCGCGCCCGTCGCCGTCGGATCACCGTCGTCGCCGTGTCCGCCATCGCGGTGGCCGCGGTCGCAGCCGGCGTCCCCGCCGCCCTCGCCGCCGTCCGCTCCGACCCGGCTCCCCCGCCGGACCCGACCGCCAGGCCGGTCCCGGCGCCGTACCGCTGCGCGCGCCTGACGACACCGCCCGCGGCGGTCCCCGGCCTGCCGGCCCAGCGGGACGTCGCGGGCTCGCTGGGCGACGATCCGGCCGCCGTGGTCGCCATCGCGCGCGCCGCGTGGGGCCCGCTGTCCCAGCAGGCGAACGGTGCGATGGATCCAGCGCTCACCAGGGTGCAGGGGGCGCACCGCGCGGAGGACGGCTGGATCGTCGGTCTGGCAACCGGCCACGACCGCACCGGCAGGCTGCTGTCCGACGTGCCGGTCGTCGGCCCGGATCTGGATCACGTGACCGGCTTGTCGAACGGCTGGTTCGAGGACACCAAGCCGACGCACCAGCGGTTCGCCAGCGACGACGCGTTCGCCCAGATCCTGGACTGCGGTCCGCCCCGGGTGCTGGCGGTCGTTCCGCACGGAGCGAGCGCCGAAGCCACCTGGACGGCCGGGATCGCCGCCGACGGGACGATCGATCAGCAGACTTCGCCCCTGACGCCGGGACCGGACGGGTTGGCGGTGACCACCCTGTCGGCGCCACCCACCGTCACCGTCACCGTACGGGTGCACCGCGGGGACCAGAGGTTGGCCACCAGCGCGTTCGTCGGGCCCGATGCGCCGAAGGGTCCGAGCCGGGCCGAGATGGCGCGGAAGCTCCTGTCCGCGCCGGGCAACCTCGCGGACCGGAAGAGCAAGGTCGGGCTCGTGGATCAGACTTACAGCGTCTACCTGCCGGTCCCGCAACGGGACGCCGAGGTCCTGTGGGCCGGTCAGGGCACCGAGAACGTCCAGGCGGCCGCGGCCGTGACCACGCTGCCCAGCGGCGCCCAGTTGCTCTGGGGTGGCACCGTGACCTGGGACAGGGGGCAGAGCGGGGTCGAGCCTTTCAACGCTGTGGTCGCGGCCGGTGCTCTCGACCGCACCGCGTACCGGCTGCAGCCGAGTCAGGGCGCCGCGCTGCCGGGCCGGGCCCGGCCACAGGGAATCTTCTTCACCGGCACCCGGCGGGTCGAGATCACCTCCGGCGGGAAGACCCGGACCGAGACCGTCGCCGGGGGCCTGATGGTCGACGAGACCGCGACGGTGGTCGTCCGCGACACGGACGGGACGCCGCTGCCCCTGGTGGACGTGCGGACGGACCTTCCCCGGATCCCCTATCCGCAGTTCTGAGTTCGCGGCCCGGACGGCCGGATCGCGCTGACCGGCGGCGGGATACCCGCGACGATGGGGACGTGGTGGACGGTGCCGGGGAAGCCGTGGCGTTCCGGCTGTGGCCGCCGGTGGCGATCGGTGCGCCGTTGGTCGCCGGTTGGCTGGCGACGCTGCTCCGGGGTGACCCGGTCGACCTCGGCGGGTGGCGGGTTCCGCTCGGCTGGGTGCTGGTGCTGCTGTTCGCCGGGTGGAACGGCTGGTCGCTGTGTTTGTTCGGCCGGCACCGGACGGGGCTGCTGCCGGGGCAGGCGACGCAGACGATGATCGAACAGGGGCCGTACCGGCTCTCCCGCAACCCGCTCTACCTCGGCCTGCTCGCGCTCTACCTCGGGCTGGCGCTGCTGGCGCCCACGTTCTGGGGGCTCGTGCTGTTCCCGGCCGCGGTGCTGCTCGTCCGCTGGGGCGCGATCCGGCCCGAGGAGCGGTTCCTGCGAGAACGGTTCGGTGCCCGGTACGACGACTACACCCGGCGGGTGCGCCGCTGGCTCTGACCGGGCGGGTAGCGCCGGCAACGGCATTCCGGCGGTCACGACTGTGCCGGCCGTCAGCCGGGGACGCCGGTCGGTCGGCTCAGCGGGAACTCGGCGTGGACGGTGGTGCCGGTGTCGGGGGCGGTCTGCATGGAGAACCGGCCGCCGAGCGCCTCGACCCGATCCTTGAGCCCGACCAGGCCCGATCCGCCGCCGAACGCCGCGCCGCCGCGCCCGTCGTCGCTCACCCGGACCGACAGGAGCTCGTCGGTGGCGTCGACCTCGACGGTGACGGCCGTCGCGGCGGCGTGCTTGGTCGTGTTGGTCAGCGCCTCGGCGACGGCGAAATAGGTGGCCAGCTCGACCTGCTCAGGTAGCCGGCCCTTCACCCGCACGCGCAGCTCGACCGGCACGTCCGAGCGGCGGGCCAGCGCCCGCAGCGCCGGGCCCAGGCCGCCGTCGGCGAGCACCGCGGGGTGGATGCCGCGGGCGAGCTCGCGCAACTCCGCCATCGCCCGGGCCGCCTCGGCGGCGAGGACGTCCAACCGCGCGGTCAGCTCGCCGGACCCCCGCTTCGCGGCGTCCTGAGCCAGCCGCGCCTGGATGGCGAGGTTGGCCAGCCGTTGCTGGGCGCCGTCGTGGAGGTCGCGCTCGATGCGCCGGCGGGTCTGGTCCGCGGCGGCGGCGATCCGGGCGCGCGACGCGGTCAGCTCCGCGTACAGCTGCGCGTTGTCGAGGGAGACCGCGAGCTGTGCGGCGATCAGCGTGACCGCGTCGAGCCGGTCGGCGGTGAACGCACGGCGGATGAGGCGGTTCTCCAGCAGCAGCACCGCCCGCAGGCCGCCCCGGCCCAGCACCGGCAGGGCCAGCAGCGAGCAGACCTCGACGCCGGCGAGGTACGGGTCGCCGGCGAACCGGTCGTCTCGGGTCGCGTCGTCCACGACCAGCGACTCGCGGGTGCGCTGGACGTAGCGCAGCACCGACAGGGGCGCGTCCGGCTCCGCGGTGGCGGCCCTGGCCGAGGCGCCCGGACTGGGCAGCCAGCCCGGGCGGTCGTCGCTCCACAGCAGCAGGTGCACGCCGGTGGCACCGGTCATCGCGCTGAGCACCTCGACGACGCGGGAGCGCAGGCGCTGGAGGCTGGTCTCGGAGCTCAGCGCCTGGGAGGCGGCGAGGATCCCGAGCAGGTCGAGCGTGCCGGTCGTGACGGGCTGGCCGGCGCGGGCACCGGCCGACCCGCCGGCCTCCACCGTCGGATGGGCCCAGTCCAGCTGGGTCACCTTCGCGGTCGCGCCCCAGGCCGCGTACGCCTCCCGGGCCTGGGCGAGCAGGTCGTGGCCGACATGCTCGATGCCGTGGGCGAGGTAGAAGCGGGCCGCCCGTTCGGCGATCAGGGCCTGATGCCAGGGCCGCTGCCGCCGGGCCACCTCCCGCAACGCCGCGTCGAACGCGAACGCGGCGGCGCGGAAGTCGCCGACCGCCCAGGCCCGCTCGGCCTCGACCAGCCGCAGCAGGTGCACGAAGTTCTCCGGGGCGTCGGCGGCTCGCGCGGCGAACCACCCCGACGCCTCGTCCAGCGCCCGCAGCGGCTCGGCGCGGTCGTCCCCCTCCCCGGCGCGGGCCCGATCGGCCTGGGCCAGGCCGTGCAACAGGTGCACGGTGGTCACCGAGTAGGAGCCGGCGGCGGCCGCGATGAGCTCCAGTGCCGCGCCGCTGTGCTCGGCCAGCCCGGCCGCGTCGTCGGTCAGGGCCGCGACCATCCCGTGGCAGATGTGGGCGTAGAGCAGCGACAGCGGGCCGGTCGCGTACCGCTCGATCGGCACGTCCGCGCGCGAGGCCGCCGAGTCTTCGCCGCGCAGCACCGCGACCAGCCAGCGGTAGCTGTCCAGCCACTCGCCGGTCTGCTCGTTGCCGGTCCGGCGGAGGAACGCGAGCCCGCCCTCGACCTCGGCCACGAAGCTCGCCAGCGTCGGCGCGCAGTCCACCAGGTACGGCACGGACAGCTGGTAGCTGTAGCCGGCGTAGGTCAGGTCGTCCCCGGCGATCAGGCCGTCCCGGGCCTGGTGGACCGCGCGGACGGCATTCTCCGCGGGCTCGAACCAGCAGCAGACGGCCCCGAACATGTAACG
>Ga0207689_10004806_pt1 | contig 12187 bp, 10 predicted proteins | sample KBSMisM52_FD_184312 | JGI IMG/M metagenome (GOLD analysis project Ga0207689, IMG submission 184312) | Miscanthus rhizosphere microbial communities from Kellogg Biological Station, Michigan, USA - KBS Miscanthus M5-2 (SPAdes) (version 2) | ecosystem: Host-associated > Plants > Roots >... | reverse complement strand
TAAGATGCAACTGAATTTTGCGCTGAACAGGAGATTGCAACACCACAAACCAGGATTATAATCACCACGAAGCTTTTCCAGATTGAATTCATACCACAAAAACGATTTTTTTTTGCTTTTTAGTGCGAAGAAATTATGCACATCGGCAAAAATATGTTGAAAACCATTTCAATTGTATTTTAATACGTTAAACAATTCTTTCTCCTCTGAAAAATACCCGGTGTGAAGATGAAAATTGCTGGTATATCTACATAACCATATCCTGCACTTTTTACGGAATGCAGAACATTCAGACGGGCTGGTAATACTGTACCCTCCGGTATTTTCCATTATTCGTATTATTATAAATTGCCTCTTGCCTCCTGTTCCCGCTCGATGGCCTCAAACAAAGCTTTAAAATTTCCTTTGCCAAAGCTTTGCGCTCCCTTTCGTTGAATTATCTCGAAAAATATTGTAGGTCTGTCTTCTACCGGCTTGGTAAACAACTGTAAAAGATAACCCTCGTTGTCGCGGTCAACAAGTATACCTAACTCTTTTAATGGCCCAAGATCTTCATCAATATGACCAACCCGGCTCAACAAATCGTCATAATAACTGGATGGAACCTGCAAAAACTCCACACCCCTTTTCCGTAATTCCCTCACGGTCTTCACGATATTATTGGTTGCCAGGGCCACATGCTGCACCCCTTCTCCATTGTAATACTCAAGATATTCTTCAATCTGCGACTTCTTTTTGCCTTCAGCCGGCTCATTGATCGGGAATTTCACAAATCCATTGCCATTGCTCATCACTTTACTCATCAGGGCGGAATATTCTGTAGATATGTCCTCATCATCAAAAGAAAGAATATTCCGGAATCCCATTACATTTTCATAAAACCCGACCCATGGATTCATCTGGTTCCATCCTACATTCCCTACGCAATGGTCTACATATTGCAATCCTGTATCCGCAGGTTTGAAATGAGGATTGCCCCACTCCCTGAATCCAGGCATAAACACCCCATGATAATTCTTCCGTTCTATGAATAAATGAACTGTATCACCATAGGTATGAATGCCACTCATGATCATTTCACCTGAATCATCTCTGGCAGCATGTGGCTCAATATAGCTTTTGGCGCCACGTTTCACGGTTTCCCGCCACGCATTGGCAGCATCATCCACACGCAACGCCAATGCCTTTACACCATCGCCATGTTTATAGATATGATCCGCAATTTCATTGCCCGGCTTTAGTGGCGTTGTTAAAACAAAAGTTAGTTTATGCTGCCGCACAGCATAGCTCACCTTATCTTTTGATCCTGTTTCGGGGCCCGCATAAGCCAATGCCTGGAAACCAAACGCACTCATATAAAAATGTGCCGCCTGCTTGGCATTTCCCACATAAAATTCGACATAATCAGTGCCTTCGAGAGGGAGAAAATCCGTTTTGGTTTGTATATCTCTGTTTTTAATCGTAGTTGCTGGCATAAGATCAGATTTTTTATTTCGTTACAACTATAGTAATTCTGTTCAGCCTCGTTGCGTTTGCCGGTGAGGAACGGAACCGGGTCGTATTTCTTGTACTTCAACATTTCTATTCACCATACGGCGAAAGCACTCTGATAATCGAACAAGAAAACGGTTTTGAAGAAGTTAGTTTTAGCAGAACAAACTACTATCCATAGCAAGTGCCTCCATCAGCATTGAGAAGTTGACACGGAGATCAGAAAATATTTTATGCGGGTAATCTGGTCGCATTGCAGGTACAAAGTTAGAAAAAGAATTGAGATATGCCGGAAGCATAAAAACTACAGTTTTAAAAGGTCAATAATACAATATGTCTTAAGCGGGCCCCCTATCTTTGCCGCATGAGTAATCCTTCTGTAAGGCCTAAGATTGGTATTCTTGGGGGCGGTCAACTGGGGCGAATGTTGCTACAGGCAGCTGCTAACTATCATGTGGAAACATGTGTTCTCGAAAACGATTCAGAATGCCCGGCCGCGCATCTGTGTCATCATTTTACAAAAGGTGATATAAAAGACTTTGATGCAGTTTATAATTTCGGAAAAGGTTTGGATGCTATTACGATTGAAATAGAAAATGTGAATGTCGAAGCACTGGAAAAATTAGAAGCAGAGGGCGTGAAAATTTTTCCCAGGCCTTCTGTTTTAAAAACAATTAAAAATAAAATACTTCAAAAAAATTATTATAAAGAATTACAGGTCCCTACTGCTGATTTTAAAATTACTAATCACTATGCCGAGATCGGAGAAATGGAAGATTTTTTACCGGCAGTTCATAAGTTAGGTGAAGGAGGTTACGACGGCCGCGGTGTACAGATCATAAAAAACAAAGCCGATATTGAAAAAGGGTTTGATAAACCCTCTGTTTTGGAAAAGATGGTAGCGATAGACAAAGAGCTTGCTATGATCATTGCTATTAATGAAAAAAAAGAAACAGCTATATATCCGCCCGTCACCATGGTATTTGATCCGGATCTTAATTTGCTGGATTACCAGCTATGCCCTTCGGAATTAAATAAACAGGTACTGTGGAAAATTGAAGCGGTAGCTCTTGCTGTTGTAAGAAATTTTAAATCCCCCGGTATTTTTGCTGTTGAGTTTTTCATCGATAAAAACGGCGATGTATTTGTAAACGAAACAGCTCCCCGGGTTCATAATAGCGGGCATCATACGATTGAAGCGCATTACAGTTCCCAGTTTGATATGCTTTGGCGGGTGATGCTTGACTATCCTTTGGGTAATACCAGTTTTATTCTTCCCTCTGTTATGATCAATATTGTCGGCGCTGCCGGCCACACCGGCGATGTTGTTTATGAAGGTCTTGATGAGGTTTTGCAAATGGAGAATGCTTTTGTACATATTTATGGTAAAAAACAAACAAAGCCGGGGCGTAAAATGGGCCACATTACTATCCTGTCAAATGAAAAACAGGATTTGCTGCATAAATCAAACAAGATAAAAAGAAGCCTTGTTGTAAAATCAAAATAAGCCTTTTATCAGAATCATAAACCGCTCATAATTTCTGGATCAGACAGCAGGAAAACCATTTCAACCGGCGTCTAAGGTGGCAGACAATCAGTTACCTTTACCCCCTTAACCAATCACACGTGAGATCTATTTTAAAAACATTTCCGTTTTTACCTTCTTTGCTGTTTATCTGTTCCCTTTCTTCCTGTGGTGAAAAAACTAAAAAAATGTCCGCAACCCCTGCTGCCGGCGGTAACCGCCAGGTGACTATGCAGGTGGATGGTTATGTAGTAAAAACGCAGGCTTTAGGCGATAACGTAGAAGTGCCAGGAACGTTGATTGCAAATGAAGCTACAGAGATACATCCTGAAATTTCCGGACGGATCGTTCAATTAAACGTTAGCGAAGGAAGAAATGTATCACGGGGTGCGTTGCTCGCGAAAATTTATGACGGCGACCTGCAGGCAACTCTTAAAAAGCTAAAGGTTCAATTGCAGATAGCAGAACAGAATGAAAACCGCTCGTCTCAATTGCTGAAAATACAGGGTATCAGCCAGCAGGATTATGATGCCAGTCTGCTGAATATAAATAATATCAAAGCGGATATCGAAATTACCAACGCAGCCATTATCAAAACAGAAATCAGGGCGCCATTCACAGGCAAAGTTGGTTTGAAAAATATAAGCACGGGTGCATTTGTTACCCCTACGACAATAGTAGCTATAATACAGCAAACGGAGATCCTGAAATTAGATTTTTCCGTTCCTGAAAAATATACTTCGCAGATAAAAGTGGGTCAACCCGTAACCTTTACAGTAGAGGGTGAGACTAAAAAATATACGGCGAAAATCATGGCTACCGAATCCGGTGTTACACAGAATACAAGAACACTGATGATAAGAGGAATTGTTCAGAATAAAGACGCAGGGCTTGTTCCGGGCATTTTTGCCAAGGTAGTACTGGATTTTGATCCCGATCCTAACGCGATCGTAATTCCAACACAAGCCGTAATTCCGCAGGCCAGGGGAAAAAAAGTAATTATTTACAATGGAGGTATTGCAAAGTTTACAGATGTTACAACAGGAATAAGGGATTCATCAAATGTCCAGATTACAAGTGGTTTAAAAGCCGGTGATACGATAGTTACAACCGGGCTGCTGAGCGTAAGGCCTGATTCGAAAATACAGGTGAATAAGATTATAAATTAACGAAGGGTATAACTCAGTTTGTGATTTATGGTTTATTGAAAGAGTTGCCGTCAACCGCATTTTTTAGTTGAGGACTAAACAATAAACTAAAAGCCAAAAACAATAAACTAATTACAGATGAATATCTCCGAATTAAGTTTACGACGGCCCGTACTTGCTATAGTAATGAATATCATTATTGTGGTTTTCGGGATTATTGGTTTTAAATTTTTAGGCGTGAGGGACTACCCTGCCATTGATCCCCCGAATGTAAACGTGCGGACGTCCTATGCAGGCGCCAATGCCGATATAATTGAAACGCAGATAACGGAGCCGCTTGAAAAATCTATTAATGGTATCGCGGGTGTTCGCAATATCACTTCATCCAGCAGCAATGGCACAAGCAGTATTAATGTCGAGTTTGATCTGAATATTAACCTCGAAGCCGCGGCTAATGATGTGCGTGATAAGGTTTCCCAGGCACTTCGCTCCCTCCCGCCTGATCTTGAAGCGCCACCGGTTGTATCAAAAGCAGATGCAAGTTCAGATGCAATACTATCAATGACGGTGCAGAGCAATACAAGAAACCAATTGCAGATAACAGAATATGCGAACAATGTTTTGGTGGAACGCTTGCAGACAATACCCGGTGTAAGTGGTATACAGATATGGGGAGAAAAAAGATATGCAATGCGTATATGGATTGATCCCGCAAAACTTTCCGCATATGGGCTTACTCCCGGTGATGTACAAGCGGCTTTAGCTAAGGAAAATGTTGAATTGCCATCCGGTAAAATTTCAGGTAACGCAACAGAATTAACCGTAAGAACTTTCGGAAGATTAAATACGGAAGAAGAATTCAATAATATTATTATTAAAAATGTGAATGGCGCTGATGTACGTGTACGTAATATCGGAGAAGCAGTATTGGGACCGGAAAATGAAGAAACTATTTTAAAGGAAAGCGGTATCCCGATGATCGGACTTGCCATCGTGCCACAGCCCGGCTCCAACTATGTCGCCATCTCAGACGAGTTTTATAAACGGCTTGAGCAGATTAAGAAAGATGTACCACCGGATGTAAAAATAAATATCGCACTGGATCAAACCCAATTCATCAAAAAATCTATTTCTGAAGTAGAAGAAACGCTGATTATTGCCATTACGCTGGTTATAATGATAATCTACCTGTTCTTCCGCGACTGGCTGATTGCCATACGTCCACTAATAGATATTCCTGTTTCATTAATTGGCGCATTCTTTATTATGTACCTGATGGGCTATACTATCAATGTATTATCATTGCTGGCTATTGTATTAGCTACCGGCCTTGTTGTGGATGATGGTATTGTGGTTACGGAAAACATCTACAAAAAAATGGAAAAGGGAATGAACAAATGGCAAGCGGCATTGGAAGGCTCCAAAGAAATTTATTTCGCTGTCATTGCGACTTCTATTACGCTCGCTGTCGTTTTTCTTCCCATCATTTTCCTGCAGGGTTTTGTGGGTAGTCTTTTCCGTGAGTTTGGTATTGTAGTAGCAGGGGCTGTTCTTATTTCCGCATTTGTATCCCTTACATTAACGCCTGTACTGAATGTAAAACTGACAAGAAAAGGCGGCGTACACAAACATTCCTGGTTTTATACAAAAACAGAACCTTTCTTCCGCGGTATGGAAAACGGTTACCAGGCAGCATTAAAAAAATTCATGAAAGTACGCTGGGTAGCTTTCATCATTATTGGTGCCTGTGTTGTCATTTTTTTTACCATAGCAGGCAAAATTCAATCAGAACTCGCACCTATGGAAGACAGAAGTCAATTCAGGTTGCAGGTTACGGCTCCCGAAGGGACCTCCTTTGATGCAATGGATAAATATATTGACAAGCTATCCAACCTGATGACCGATTCTGTGCCGGAAAAAGAAATTGTATTAACTGTTACTTCTCCTTCATTTGCAGGTTCAGGAAACGCAAATACCGGTTTTGTGCGTGTAACTTTAATACCCCCGAATGAACGGGAACGAAGCCAGGAACAGATTGTGAATATGATAAACCGTAACCTTCCCCGGTTTAATGACGGGCGTGCCTTTGCAATACAAGAGCAAACCATTTCAGTAAATCGCCGGGGTGGACAACCGGTGCAATTTGTAATCCAGAATAACAATTTTGATAAACTGACACAAATACTCCCTAAGCTCCTTGAAGAAGCAAACAAAAGTACTGTTTTGCAACAGGTAGACGTAGACCTGAAATTTAATAAGCCAGAACTAAGAGTTCAGATTGACAGAATAAAAGCAGCAGAATTAGGTGTAAGTGTAAATGATATTTCTGAAACATTACAGTTAGCATATAGCAACCGTCGTTTAGGCTATTTTACAAAAGAAGGCAAACAATACCAGGTGATGGGACAGGTTGCCCGTAATGACCGCGATGATCCAAATGATATGAAAACACTCTTTGTCAGAAATATCCGCGGTGATATGATTGGCCTGGACAACCTGGTAAAAGTGGAGGAATCTAATACCCCTCCCACCATCTACCATTTTAACCGGTATAAATCGGCGACCATATCTGCCGGATTGCAACCTGGTAAAACAATCGGTGATGGCATTAAAGAAATGGAACGGATTTCTGACAAACTGATGGATGAAACATTTGCTACTTCATTGTCAGGCACATCACGTGATTTTGCAGAAAGTAGCAGCAACACGCTTTTTGCGTTGATGCTTGCATTGGGGCTTATATACCTGATTCTTGCAGCTCAGTTTGAAAGTTTTATAGATCCATTGATTATCATGATAACGGTACCGATGGCTTTTGCCGGCGCCTTCTTATCACTGCAAATTTTTGGTCATACTTTAAATATCTTTTCACAAATCGGTATGATCATGCTGATCGGGTTAGTAACCAAGAATGGTATCCTTATTGTGGAGTTTGCAAACCAAAACAGGTTGAAAGGAATGAAAAGAACTGAAGCGGCAATTTATTCAGCAACACAACGGTTACGGCCAATATTGATGACAAGCCTCGCCATGTCTCTTGGCGCATTACCATTGGCTTTATCACTCGGTGCGGCTGCTACCAGCCGTATACCATTAGGTATAGTTATCGTAGGCGGGATTTTGTTTTCACTGATACTTACATTATTCGTAATACCGGCCATGTACTCCTATCTTTCTTCTGCAAAAAAGAGAAGTGCAATAGATGACCTGGCACAGGCTACCACAACTTCAACCGAAAAAACTCCGGAATTGGTATAACCAGCAATTAAGCATGATGAAAAAATTTGTATTACCGGCTTTACTGATCATTGGCTTTAGTTCAACAGCACAGACGACCCTTTCATTAGAAGAAGCAATAGCAACTGCGCTGAAAAACAACTACGATATCCAGATTTCGAAAAACGATTCTATCATAGCTGCTTTGGATTATTCTTTTCGCTACGGAGCATTTTTACCACAACTGAATGCCACCGCAGGAACCACCTGGAATAACAATAACCAGAAGCAAACGCTGGCGGATGGTACAAAGCGGCAACAAAATGGAATCCGGTCAAATAACATTAACAGCGCATTAAACCTGAACTGGAAACTATTTGACGGGCTCAAAATGTTCGCCACATTGGAGAAAGCAGAAGAGTTTATAAACCTTGGAGAGCTGACCGTAAAAAACCAGGTTATTAATACAGTTGCGACTGTTGTTAACAATTATTATAACATAGCTGCACAGAAACAACAACTGAAGGCGATACAGGAGCAGATGTCGGTAAGCGAAGAAAGGGTAAAGCTGGCACAAAACCGGTTAGACATCGGCGTGGGGGCGAAACCGGATCTTCTGCAAAGCAAAGTAGACCTGAATGCGCAGAAAGCAAATATCCTGACGCAGGAAACGCTGATCGCTCAGTTAAAAGAACAACTGAACCAGTTGATGAATGTTGCCCAGAATACACAGTACGATGTAGAGGACAGTATTCCTATTAATCATGGCCTTGGATTAGGCGAAATACAAACGGATATTGAAAATACAAACCCGCTATTGCAGATAGCGCAAAAAAATATTGATATTTCCAGGATCACTTTACGGGAACGAAAAGCTGACCAGTTCCCTGTATTATCATTTAATTCTGCTTATAACTATAGCCGTACTACAAATAAAACGGTCATCAATAATTTCTCCTTATTGTTTAACCAGAACAATGGATTTAATTATGGCTTTTCTCTTGCTATACCTATCCTGAATAACTTTAACACGAAGAGATTGATCCGCCAGGCCAGGCAAGATATCAGCTACCAGCAATTATTATATGATAATCAGCGATCGCTGCTTCATCTTAATGTGATCAACGCATTTATCGCCTTTGAGCAACAGAAAAAGACTTTATCACTTGAAGAAGAAACCATTTTGCTGGCGAAAGAAAATGTATCAATCATTCTTCAGACACTTCGTCTCGGCGCTGCTACGATTATACAATTACGGGATGCACAACAAAGCCTTGAGAATGCATACAACAGGCTCATTACAGCACGGTATAATACCAAACTTGCGGAAACCGAATTGCGAAGATTGAAAGGAGATTTGGTGAAGTAGTAAGTTAAGGTCTCTTTGCCCAAGAGAATAATTTCCTGTTTCTTTGCGCCATGAATCCTTTAATTGGTATAATTATGGGCAGCGACAGCGATCTCGGCGTGATGCAGGCTGCTGCTGACATCCTGAAACAATTTGGTATTGCACACGAAGTAACGGTTGTATCGGCACATCGTACTCCCTTACGAATGATTGAATATGCGCAAAAAGCAAAAGAAAGAGGATTAAAAGTGGTTATAGCCGGCGCTGGTGGCGCAGCTCATTTGCCGGGTATGGTAGCTTCAATCACTCCATTACCCGTTATTGGTGTTCCGATTAAATCTTCTAATTCTATCGACGGATGGGATTCTGTTCTCTCCATTTTGCAAATGCCAAACGGTGTACCGGTTGCTACTGTTGCATTAAATGCTGCTAAAAATGCAGGAATACTTGCTGCTGAAATTATTGGCACCTGCGATGAGGCCGTTTCTAAAAAAATAGCAGACTATAAAAGCTCATTAAATAATGAAGTGATTGAGAAGGTGGAAAAACTCAAGAAGGATGGCTGGGAGAATGGGTTTGATTAATAACATTTTTGGTGAAAGATTAAAACTGCAAATATTAATTTTCATCCAATATCACAAACTCACTTTCCAGGCTGAGCGATTGCCCATATAATTTATCGATCAACTCTCTCCCCCACTTTGCATAATAATAACTGAAATTATCAATTCGTTCCTGCAGACTGTTTTTTGGAAATAGCTTTTCGCGAATCACCTGTATATGTCTCAGTTGTTCAGCAAACTTTCTTTTCTCAGCCCGGAGCATTTTCTTTTCCAGCTCCTGCAGCCGTTGCAACGATCTTGTTTTTAGTGCATCCACATGCGGAGCTAAAGTCGCGTCTATTTCAGCAGCTTGCTTTTTGAAATTATTATACAGTTCTTCTACCTGTACCAATGACCCATTCAGCTTTGTTTCATGTTTCGAATCCCGTGCAACTAATTTATTCAACAGTTCCTGTTCCGGTAAGAAGAAATCAATACTGTCAAAGCCCAGCTTTACTATCTTTTGCTGCCATTTTTCTTCTACTAATAAAAATGAATTGCGCAGCAATAAAACAGGATACGAAACCTTATAATGACTAAACAACTCTTTTAACTGCAGCCAGTACGCCAATTCCCCGCCACCGCCGATAAATGCAATATTGGGAAGAATTGTTTCCTGGAAAAGCCCACGAAGAATAACATTTGGACTGAATCGTTCTGGATGATCATTCAATTCAGCCAGCAATTCATCTTTTGTAAAAGACAGTTCCGTATTCAGCACTTCATATTTATCCCCTTTCACTTCTATCCGTGTACGTATATTATCTTTTAAGTAAAATAAATTAATCTCCCTCGGGTTTGCCTGCACTTTGTATAATTCCTCCAGCTTTGCTGAGGTATTGCCGACAATGGCGGAAGGTTGCTGATGTAAAATATCATCTTCGAACACAGCCATCATTTGTTTCTTAAAAGCCGCGTTATCCGGTATCAGCACAATCAGGCCATATCTTCCAAACAAAGCATTCACGATACGAAAAGTGGCTGACTGTATAGTATCCCCTGCTTTATAGCTCTGCCTGATCAACTCAATTACTTCCCTGCCATGCGGCTCAGCAAGCAATTGCCCTTCCATTGTTTCAATGATCTTTAATAATTCCTTATCAATTTTCATTCTGCCGACAGCCCCGGTTTGCTTTGTCTGCCAACTTAGCTTTTCTCCGTTTAAGTAAATATGTCCTAGCTCATCAAGGTCAGCATCCTCGCAACCCATATAATACACCGGCACAAACTTATTGCCTGGGAGAGATTCAGCCAGGTATTCAGCCAGCTTTATTGCATGCAGTATTTTATATAGAAAATAAAGAGGGCCTGTAAAAATGTTTGGCTGGTGTGCTGTAGTTATTGTAAATGTATCACCAGATAACAGGGCGTTAAGATTTGCATCTATCGCCTTATCCGTGTTTATGTCTGCATATTGCTTTCTTAATTCTGCAACCAGCAATTGCCGGTCAACAGGAATAGCTTTGCGTTGTTCGATTGTCTTTTTTATTCCTTCTATGGTCGGCGGAAAATTAAAGAAAGGCTCCAGTTTACCGGGTTGATCAAGATAGTCCAATACTATTTTGGAGAAGTAATTGGTGTGGCGGTAAGGTATTCTGTTGGCAGTACAGTCCATAAACGGTTATAAAAATAGGAACAGATTGTATCAAAAATTGTTCACTGGCAAAATTTAACTTTCCGTTACTTCAATTGATAAGCCACAATACCATTTTTCCAGAATGTGGGGACATACACGATTTTATTTTTTGCATCATAACCTATATCAGCGCTGTTTATTTTCTGATCCTTTGTATCCAACAGCTTTTCCTTACTTCCATCGCCCTTTACATACCAGATCACACCGCTCCAGCAGGAAACAAGGTAATCAGTTCCCGATACATTCTCAATACCGTCCGTACCACCTTCCATGCCATCCGTAATTTTGGAAAGTGTCTTATCTGTATTTACTTTAAACATACCGCCGTTGTCAAGTATATACAGGTTATCCCTGTCACATAACACACCATTTGGACCGGCCAGGTTTTCAAGGTATAGTTCAGGTTTACCATTTACGATCTTATACAACCGTTTTGCCTGGCTATCCGAAACATACACGATCCCGTTTTTATCAATACTGATATCATTAAGACCCTGTGCGCCCTCTACTTTTATTGTTTGAACAATTTTTCCGGTCTTTATATCAATAACTACAACATTTCCCAGGTCGGCTGCATATAATTTACCGTCATAAACGCCCATTCCTTTCGGAGAATTTAATCCGGGCACCCAGTCAACAGCAATGATCTTACCATCAAGGCCTATTTTACCAATTGATCCTTTTCCATCTGCAGCCCAGGGGTCTCTACCATCAATATTCGATGCATACAATACTTTGTTTTCCGCATCATAGAATACCGATTCAGGTACTTTTAATACTGTATCTGATGACCATATTTTTACCAGGCTATGTTCCTGTGAATGAACTATAATTACTGAGGAAAAAAATAAAATGACGAATAAGGAAAGTGTTTTGCCATGCCGGTCCATAATGAATGATTTTAGTCTTTAAAGATACAGACGCTGACGCAAAAAACAGTTTAACTTATTCAGGAAAAACGAACAGGATCAAATGCAGAAATATCTATTGAAGTTTGTTGCCGGGAAACAATCTCACTGATCAATTGCCCGGTACCACTCGCCGCCGATACACCGAGCATTGCATGACCACCCGCATATATAAGATTTGAAAATTTAGTATGACGACCGATATAAGGCATTCCATCGGGAGTAACAGGGCGGTAACCAAACCATGCCTTTGATGTATCAGGTGGTTCCAGGTTCATGGATGGATAATATTTATTGAAAGCGTTGTAAATCG
>Ga0207689_10004805_pt1 | contig 12188 bp, 7 predicted proteins | sample KBSMisM52_FD_184312 | JGI IMG/M metagenome (GOLD analysis project Ga0207689, IMG submission 184312) | Miscanthus rhizosphere microbial communities from Kellogg Biological Station, Michigan, USA - KBS Miscanthus M5-2 (SPAdes) (version 2) | ecosystem: Host-associated > Plants > Roots > Rhizosphere... | reverse complement strand
CGGCTACCACGCCAATGAGATCGCAGGTCAGCGCGTCGAAGTGCTGCTGCCCAAACGCTTCCGCGACCGGCATGCCAGGCATCGACACCGACTACCACCTGACCAATGCGGAGACAGGAGTCCAAGTGATCGCAGCCGTGCGCCGTCAGCTCGGGACCGATGTCGGAACCGTCCTCATCACGGGAGACACCTCATCCGCGGTGCGTGCGCTTCAACACGATGAGCGCTTGCGCATCACCAGCAAACCGATCGATGCAGACGAGTTGCTCTCAGTACTCCGCGAACTGCTCGCAGCGTGATGCTGCTCGCCCGATACCGAACTCAATCGCGTCGTGAGGCGTTCCGTAGCTGGCTGCGGACACCTGATGGAGGATCAAAGCGCGGGGTCGCGCCTCTTGCCATACTCACAAAACCGACTGGCGCGGGGATGATGGAGACTTCGCAGTCTATTCGGTGGTCGCGCGCGCGAGGAACACGCCGATACCGTGCATCGGGCTCTTGAGTCAAGCTGCCGGGCGGCACTCACCGGACCATGGAGATCAGCCAATGACCGCCAAGCTGCAGGCCGATATCAGCGTTCCCGTCGACACGACGCGCCGGCAGATGGTGGGATCGGTGCGCACGAGTCACCCCGTGTACGTGAATCTGCTGCCGCCCTGCAATGACGCCTGCCCGGCCGGCGAGGACATCCAGGGCTGGCTCGACCATGCGCAGGCAGGCCGCTTCCAGAATGCGTGGGAAGTGCTGATCCGCGACAATCCGTTCCCCGCCATTCACGGGCGCGTGTGCTACCACCCCTGCGAAACGAGCTGCAACCGCAAGCATCTGGACAGCACCGTGAGCATTCACGCCGTCGAGCGCTTCCTCGGCGACCAGGCTGTTGCCAACAATTGGCCCATGCCGATCGAAGCAGCGCCATCCGGCAAGCGCGCGCTGGTGGTCGGCGCCGGTCCGAGCGGGCTCAGCGCCGCCTATCACCTGGCGCGGCTCGGCCACCAGGTCGAAGTTCATGAAAGCGGTCCAGTGGCGGGCGGCATGCTGCATTTCGGCATCCCGGCTTACCGCTTGCCCCGCGACGTCGTAGAAAAGGAAGCAGCACGTCTGACGACCCTGGGCGTGCGCTTCGTCTTCAATCACACGATCGAGGATGTATTGGCCGAACAGCAGGACGGCCGCTTCGATGCGGTGTATATCGCCGTCGGTGCGCAGGTGAGCAGCCATGTCGAGATTCCGGCGCGCGATTCAGCAAAGGTGCTCGAAGCAGTGTCGCTGTTGCGGCACGTGGCGGGCGGCGAGAGGCCGCAGCTGGGGCGCCGAGTAGTGATCTACGGCGGCGGCAACACCGCAATGGACGCGGCGCGCACTGCACGGCGGCTCGGTGCCGTAGACGCCCTCATCATCTACAGACGCGATCGTGCTCACATGCCAGCGCACCCGACCGAAGCCGATGAAGCGATCGCGGAAGGCGTAAAAATAAGGTGGCTGAGCGGCATCAAGGAGATCTCCGGCTCAGGCATCACCGTCGAGCGCATGCAGCTCGATGCCGACGGCCGGCCCCAGCCCACCGGCGAGTTGGAGACGCTCGAGGCGGACGCACTAGTGCTGGCGCTGGGGCAGACCACCGATACTGCCTTCCTGCGCAAGATTCCGGGGATTACGTTGCAGTCGGATGGAACCATCATCGTGGGCCCGGACCTTCAGACCAGCCATACGGGCATCTTTGCCGGTGGCGACGTCACGCCCACCCATCGCACGGTGACCAACGCGACGGGCCAGGGCAAACGCGCGGCGCGGCACATCGATGCGTGGCTGCGCGGCACAACTCTGCCGACAGTGCCGCGACACCGGATCATTCCGTTCGAGGGTCTGCACCTGCCGATGTACAGCGACACACTCGCCATGCATCAATCGGAATTGGCGCCGGCACAGCGCGATGACTTTGCCGAGGTCGTGTCCGGGCTCGACGCCGCGCAGACGCGATACGAGTCGAAGCGCTGCCTGTCGTGCGGCAACTGCTACGAGTGCGACAACTGCTATGCCGCGTGTCCCGAAGATGCCATCGTCAAGCTCGGCCCGGGGCGGGGCTATGCGATCAACATGCAGACCTGCACCGGTTGCGCTGTCTGTTTCGACCGCTGTCCATGCCATGCCATCGACATGGTTGCGGAGACCAGCGCGGCGGCGGAAGGAACATGATCACTACCACCACGCTCGATGGCAACACAGCAGTCGCGAAGGTCGCGTACCAATTGAACGAGGTCTGCGCGATCTACCCGATCACGCCTTCCTCCTCGATGGCCGAATTGGCCGACGAGTGGTCGGCACGAGGTCAGACCAATCTCTGGGGCACCGTGCCGCGCGTGCAAGAGATGCAGTCGGAGGCCGGTGCTGCAGGCGCTGCGCACGGCGCGTTACAGTCCGGTGCACTGACGACCACTTTCACGTCCTCGCAGGGCCTGCTGCTGATGCTGCCCAACATGTTCAAGATCGCCGGCGAGCTGACCTCGACGGTGTTCCATGTGGCGGCCCGATCGATCGCGACATCTGCGCTGTCGATCTTCGGTGACCATTCCGATGTGATGGCCGCACGCACTACGGGATTCGCGCTGCTCAGCTCGGCATCGGTGCAGGAGGCGCACGACAGCGCCTTGATCGCACAGGCTGCGACGCTGGAGTCGCGCATCCCGTTTCTGCACTTCTTCGATGGCTTTCGCACCTCGCACGAGCTCAACACGCTGGAGCTGCTCGATGACTCGGTGCTGCGCGCGATGATCGATGACCGATTCGTCCGCGCACACCGCGCGCGCGCGCTGAACCCGGAGCAACCGTTCGTTCGCGGCACGGCGCACAACTCCGACACGTTCTTCCAGGCGCGTGAGGCAACCAATCCGTATTACCTGGCTCTGCCCGGCATCGTCGCGCAAGCCTTCGAGCGTTTCGGCGAACTGACCAGCCGGCGATATCGGCTGTTCGAGTACGAAGGCGCAGCGGATGCCGAGCGCGTACTGATCCTGATGGGCTCGGGCGCCCAAACCGCTCGCGAGACCGTCAAGGTGCTGGTTGCCGCGGGCGAGAAAGTGGGCGCCGTCCAGATCAGGCTCTATCGGCCGTTCTCCGCCGAGCATCTGCTGGCCGTCCTGCCTGCCTCCGTGCGACGCATCGCCGTGCTGGAGCAAGCGAAGGAATCCGGCGCACCCGGCGATCCGGTCTACCAGGACGTAGTCGCCGTGCTCGCCCAGGCAGTGACGCGCGGCACGCGGGTGACCCTGCCGCTGGTGGTCGGCGGCCGTTATGGCATCGCCAGCAAAGACTTCCCACCGGCGCTGGTCAAGGCCGCGCTGGACGAGTTGCAGGCTGAATCCCCGCGTCACGGCTTCACGCTGGGCATCATCGACGACCTCACCCATCTCAGCGTGACGCCGGATCCGCAGTTCAATATCGACAAGCCTGCGATCAAGAGCGCCGTGTTCTACGGCCTGGGGTCCGATGGCACGGTGGGAGCCAACAAGAACACCGTGAAGATCCTCAGCGAGGACGCTGGGCTGTACGCGCAAGGCTACTTTGTTTACGACTCGCACAAGTCCGGCGCGCAGACGATCTCGCACCTGCGGCTCGGCCCGGAGCCGATCCGTGCGCCCTACCTCATCACCCGGGCCAATTTCGTCGGCTGCCACCAGTTCGACTTCCTGGAGCGGCTCGACGTGCTGCGGATCGCAGCGACGGGCGCCACGTTCCTGCTCAACTCGCCACACGGCCCGGACAGGGTATGGGCTCACCTGCCGCTGCCGGTACAGCGGCAGATCAGGGCAAAGCAGCTGAAGTTCTACGTGATCGACGCAACGCTGGCCGCTCGCGAGTTGGGACTCGGCGCACGCATCAACACGATTCTGCAGACCTGCTACTTCGCGCTCTGCGGCGTGCTGCCGATCGATGAGGCCATCGCGCGTATCAAAGCCTCGATCGAGAAGAGTTACGGTCGCCAGGGGCCACGACTCGTCCGGATGAACATGGCCGCAGTCGACGGCGCGCTGGCACGGCTGCACGAGGTCGATGTCCCTGCGCAGACCGGCGAAGGGCGCGAGCTGCTGCCACTGGTCCCACCCGACGCATCCAAATTCGTCCACGAGGTCACCGCGCGGATCTTTGCAGGCCTCGGCGATAGCATCCCGGTCAGCAGGATACCGGCGGATGGAACGTTTCCGCTGGGGACCTGCGCCTACGAAAAGCGCAATGTCTCCGACACGGTGTCGCAGTGGCGCGCAGACCTGTGCATTCAGTGCGGTCAATGCAGCTTCGTCTGTCCACACAGTGTGATCCGCTCGCGTTACTACAACGAGCAGAAGCTCGTCGGCTCACCGCAGGACTTCCCCTCGGCGCCGATCAATACGCGCGGCTATCCCGATACGCGCTTCACGCTGCAGATCTATCTCGAGGATTGCACCGGCTGCGGCCTGTGCGTGGAGGCGTGCCCGGTGCACAGCCCGGTGGAGCCGGGCACGAAGGCGATCAACATGGTCGAGAAGCTGCCGATCCTCGCACGTGAGCGGGAACACATTCGCTTCTTCGAGGCACTGCCGGTCAATGACCGCGCACGCGTGGACTTCTCCAATGTGAGCGGCGTGCAGTACCTGCAGCCGCTGTTCGAGTTTCCGAGCGCGTGCGCCGGCTGCGGCGAGACGCCGTATCTGCGTCTGCTGAGTCAGTTGTTCGGCGATCGCCTGCAGGTCGCCAATGCCACCGGCTGTTCCTCGATCTACGGCGCGAATCTGCCGGCTACGCCATGGGCGAAGAATCACGAAGGTCGAGGTCCTGCCTGGTCGAACTCGCTGTTCGAGGACAACGCCGAGTTCGGCTTGGGCTTTCGTCTCGCCGCCGACCAGCATCTCGCGCTCGCGCACAAGCTCCTCGCCGAGTTGGCGACGACGGTCGGTGAAGATCTGAGCCGGGCGATCATTGCCGCTCCGCAGATCGCGGAGTCGGAGATCCGCGCGCAGCGCGAGCGTGTCGCTGCCCTGAAAGTCCGGCTGCTGGCGCTAAAGAATGGCGACGAGCGAGCTGCCGACCTGCTGTCGGTGGTCGACCACCTGGTCCGGCGCAGCGTCTGGATCGTCGGCGGTGACGGCTGGGCCTACGACATCGGTTACGGCGGGCTCGACCATGTGCTGGCGCAGGGCCTCGACGTCAACGTACTGGTTCTCGACACCGAGGTGTATTCCAACACGGGCGGACAGGCGTCGAAGGCCACGCCGCTCGGTGCGGTGGCGAAATTTGCTTCGGCGGGCAAGCGCACCGCGCGCAAGGACCTGGCCTTGCAGGCCGTTTCCTATGGCAACGTCTACGTGGCGCAAGTCGCGATGGGCGCCAATCCGCAGCACACTCTGCAGGCCTTCCGGGAAGCGGAAGCTTACGACGGTCCGTCGATCATCATTGCCTACAGCCAGTGCATTGCGCATGGCATCGACATGCGCAAAGGTATGCGGCAGCAGGATCTGGCCACTGCGTGCGGCTACTGGCCGTTGTTCCGCTTCAACCCGACGATGCGCAAGGTGGGCGAGAACCCGTTCCGGCTCGATTCGCCGCGGCCGACCCTTCCATTCAAGTCCTACGCATACAACGAGATCCGCTACAGCTCGCTCGCGGCCACACGTCCCGAAGAGGCGGGCGAGTTGCTGGCCGCGGCACAGAATTGGGTGAACGAGAAGTATCGCGTATATGAGGACATGGCGGCGCGCGACGGCAGCCGCTTCATCAACGAACCCGTCAAGCCGACGGCTGCGGACGCGCCGACTCCGGGAGACGCAGCCGCATGAACCTGGTCACCTCCTATCTCGGTTTCGCGCTGCGCAATCCGCTGATCGCCTCCTCCTCGCCGAACAACGCCGATCTGGATCAGCTGCGCAGGCTCGACGACGCCGGCGTCGGTGCCGTCGTGTTGCCCTCCCTCTTTCAGGAACAGCTCGAAGCGCAGAGCGATGCGTACCAAGCGATCCTCGCAGCTTCCGCCGACAGTTCGCCGGAGGCACAAAGCTACTTGCCGCCGCTCGACACCGGTCCGTATGGCCTCGGCCCGGAGCGCTACCTTGATCTCGTCCGCCGCGCCAAGGATGCGCTCTCGGTTCCGGTGATCGCGAGCCTCAACGGCTCTTCGAATGCGGGCTGGACCCACTATGGCTCACTGCTGCAAGAGGCCGGAGCCGCCGCCATCGAGCTCAACATCTATCACGTGCCGGTGGACATCCAGGTATCGGGACAGCAGATCGAGCAAAGTTATCTCGACGTGCTCGCGGCCGTGCGCGCTGCGGTCACGATCCCCGTGGCCGTGAAGCTGCCGCCCTACTTCAGCTCGATCGGCCACATGGCTGCGCAGCTAGTGGACGCCGGCGCCGACGGCCTGGTGATCTTCAACCGCTTCATGCAGCCCGACATCGACCTGGTGCGGCTGGAACTGTCCAGCGAGCTGCAGTTGAGCCGTCCCGACGAGATGCGTCTGCCTCTGCTGTGGACGGCACTCCTCGCCGGTCGCGTCGATGCTTCGTTGGCAGCCTCCAGCGGCGTGGATAGCGCCGATCACATCGTGAAGTACTTGCTCGCAGGTGCCGATGCAGTGATGGCGACTGCCGCGCTCCTGCGTCACGGGCCCGGCCACGTACGAACTCTCCTTGCGGGCCTGAGCGAATGGCTCGAGATCCGCGAGATCGAATCGCTGGATCGCATCCGCGGTCAGCTGAGCTGGGCGCGGGCGCCAGGCAAGGACTCCTACGGACGCGCGAATTATCTGCACCTCATCGAAACCTGGACCGCTGCGCATCGCGGAATGTCCTATCAGTAAGTGTGTCGCACGAACTGCATGGCGTCGATGGCGGGATTCCTCGCAGGCTCGTGGAGGCGCTGCGTCGACACCGCAAGGGCATTACCGATGTCGCTCGCTAGGCGTGTCGCCGCAGGCGAAGCGCGTTGCTGATTACCGATACGGATGACAGACTCATTGCCAGCGCTGCGATGAGTGGACTCAGCAACCATCCGAAGACGGGATACAGAACGCCCGCGGCGAGTGGAATGCCGAGCGTGTTGTATCCGAAGGCGAACAGCAGATTCTGGCGAATGTTGCGGACGGTCGCGCGACTCAGTTGGCGTGCGCGAACGATGCCGCGCAGGTCGCCCTTCACCAAAGTTACTTGGGCGCTCTCCATCGCGATGTCGGTGCCCGTGCCCATCGCAATACCGACGTCGGCCTTCGCGAGGGCCGGGGCATCGTTGATCCCATCGCCTGCCATGGCGACGCGCCGACCCTGCTCTTGCAAACGCGCAACTACATCGACCTTATCCTGCGGTTGAACCTCGGCGATGACCTCGTCGATTGGCAGCGTAGCCGCGACCGCGCGAGCTGTCGTTTGACTATCCCCCGTAAGCATTACGAGCCTCAGCCCATCTTCCTTGAGCGCTTCGAGCGCAGCAGGCGTCGTCTCTTTGATGGGGTCGCCGACCGCTAGCGCACCTGCCAACCTGCCATCGACGCTCAGAAAGATGACGGTACGGCCTTGCTGCCTGAGTTGCTCGACCCGATCGCGCATGCTGTCGACGCTGATGCCGCTTGCTGCCATCAGTGCCGCGTTACCCAGAGCAAGCGCATGACCATCCGCCTGGCCACGCACGCCCTGCCCCGTGACGGACTCGAAGTTGCTCACCGTGGCCGCCGCAACTTCACGCGCTTGCGCACCGGCGACGACCGCACGCGCCAAGGGATGCTCGCTCGCGCGATCGAGGCCCGCTGCCCAAGCAAGGATCTGCTGCTCAGAAAACCCGTTTCCAGCGATGACCCGATCGAACGTCGGCTTACCCACAGTGATCGTGCCCGTCTTGTCGAGCACCAGGGTATCGACCTTGCGCAGATTCTCGATCGCCTGCGCATCCCTGAACAGCACGCCGAGCTGCGCACCGCGACCGCTCGCGACCATGATGGAAATAGGTGTCGCAAGGCCCAGCGCGCAGGGACACGCGATAATGAGCACCGCGACGGCATTCACCAGCGCGTAGGCAAGTCTCGGTTCGGGCCCCACGAGCCACCAGACGACGAACGTCAGCACCGATATGGTGATGACCGAGGGCACGAACCACTTCGCGACCTCGTCGGCAAGCCGCTGCAGCGGCGCTCGTGAGCGCTGCGCCTGAGCAACCAGGGTGACAATCTGTGAGAGCAAACTGTCCGCACCCACGCGCTCGGCAACGATGATCAAGCTGCCGGTCTGGTTGACGGTTGCTCCGACAATGCGATCGCCTGGCCCCTTGTCCACGGGCATAGGCTCGCCGGTAAGCATCGATTCATCGACGCTGGATCGGCCCTCGACCACGCTGCCATCCACGGGGACCTTCTCGCCCGGCCGCACGCGCAGGCGATCGCCCGCGTGTATGTGGCCAAGCGGTACGTCCTCTTCCGTGCCGTCGGCATTGACCCTGCGCGCGCTCTTGGGCGCAAGGCCGAGCAACTGCCGAATCGCGGCGCTGGTGCGACCTCGGGCGCCAAGCTCCAACCATTCGCCGAGCAGCACCAATGCGATGATCGCGCTCGCCACTTCGAAATAAACGCCGACCATTCCATGGCGATCGCGCATCTCTGCCGGGAATATCTGCGGAGCGGCTGTAGCTACCAAGCTATAAATGAATGCGACGATGACGCCAAGACCGATGAGCGTGTACATGTTGGGCGAGCGGTTGACGACTCCCATCCAGCCGCGACGGTAGTAGTCCAGCGCAGCCCAAAGAACAACAGGTGTCGAGAGCAACAGCTCCGCGCCGCGCAGTACTCGCGCGCCCGCTGCGGCGACATGCAGATCCAGCAGGTGCGGCAGCATCGCAATGCCGACCACCGGCAGCGTGAATGCGAGCGCGATCCAGAACTTCCTCCGCACTTTGCGGATCGCACGATCGTCCTCCTGTTCGACCGGCATTTCAGGCTCGAGCGCCATGCCACAGATCGGACAATTGCCTGGACCGAGCTGGCGCACTTGCGGGTGCATCGGACACGTGTAGATCGTTCCGGCAGCAACATCGGTATCGGGCTTCCGCGCGGGCACGGCGTCATGGTCGTGGCGGTGGTCCTGATGTGCCGTCACGTACTGCGCTGGATTGGCTGCGAACCTCTTGCGGCAGCCGGCCGAGCAGAATACGTATCGCTGTCCCTCGTGGGTAATGGAGTGCGGCGAATCATTGCCAACCCTCATTCCGCAAACTGGATCGATTGAGCTCTCGCGATCTAGATTTGGATCCTTCGCATTGGAGGTGGAGTCCTGTGCAGCCTTCCTCTTTGAGCCGCAGCATGTGGGCTCCGCGCTGGCGCGGTGTTCGTCAGAATGCACGTGCGGCCCATGGCTGTTCGAGGACGTCGTCGAGCAACAGGAATCGACCCGCTGTTCCGCATCGGTATGTGCATGCGAGGGGGAATGATTACGGTGCTGCATATTCAATTTCGTTCCGAGGGCGGTAGACGGCCAAGATCGTCGAGAATCGGGCACTCAGGTCGATGATCGCCATGGCAGTGCGCCGCGAGATCCGCAAGCGCGGCGCGCATCGATTGCAGCTCTTCAATCTTGCTGTCCAGCTCCGCCACGTGCTTCAAAGCAAGGCGCTTCACTTCCTTGCTGGCTCGTCGCTCGTTTTGCCAGAGGCCTAGAAGCGTGCCGACCTCATCGATGGAAAAGCCCAGCCTGCGAGCGCGACGGACAAAGCGCAGCTTGTGGATATCGCTGGCGGTGTAAACCCGATAGTCGCCCAGTGTCCGCGCGGCCTTCGGGATCAGCTCCAGCGATTCGTAGTGGCGAATCATCTTCGCGGTCACGCCGGATAGTTCAGCGGCGCGCCCGATGCTGTAGTACCCACGCTCTTTGGCGTCGGCGAGCTCCGCCAAGGCCTTAGCACGCATACTGCCCTCTCCGGTTCCTGAGTTCACACAGGCGCGAGCATGGACCTTCCCATAGTGGTAAGGTCAAGCCGAGAATCGGTACGTTTCATGCTTTTCTCCTAGAACCACAACCGCAGGCCAGCCACCAGCCGCAACTCATCGACGTCGTCGCCCGCGGCACGAGCGAAGTCCGCTGTATCACCATAGGAACGCGTCCATACGAGACCAACGTAAGGCGCGATCTCGCGACGAATCTCATAACGGAGACGAAGTCCGATCTCGGAATCAGCGAGTCCGGAGCCGATTGCATTCTCCGGATCATCCTTGCCGTATAGGTCGAACTCGACCTTCGGCTGCAAAACCAGCCTTTGGGTGATCAGCAGCTCGAACTCGCCAGAGAAGCGAGCGGTAGTGCGACCTTGCTCACCGAAATAGACGGTGGCCTCGACCTCAAACCAGTGCGGAGCAATCCCCTGGACACCCAGTCCGATCCAATCGCGGGACGGGCCTTCGCGGAAGTCATGCCGCACACCCGCTTGAGCATGCCACCACCGTCCGACGATGCGGTCCCAGAACAGCTCGGCAAGACCTTCGTACTCTCCGTCGATTCGATTGCCTTCGGTCCGCAACCATGCCTTGTCGTAGTCAGTGCCGTACCAGCCTTCCGCATCCCAATGAACGGCATCCTGATCGTTCTTCTCATGCCATTCCAGCTCGTCGAACAGCAGCATGCTGAACGGTGCGTCGTCGTCCATTCGCATGAGCTCGATCATCCGTTCGCTGGACATCTCATGCATCGGATGCTGCGGCGGATCGGGCGCGACGTGTGCGCGCTCGCTCTCGGTAGGCTCGGAGTTCGTCTGCGGATGCTCCTCGTGACCGGTATGAGCGGGATGCTCCGCGGAGGCGGCCGTCGCAGCACGAAGCAGTATCAGTGCGCAGAAGACGCATGATGAGGTACTCATTCGTGATCTCCCGTGCCATGACTGACCTCCACTTCCCTGAACATCCCCGCCTCCATGTGATACAGGAGATGGCAGTGATAGGCCCATCGGCCGAGCGCGTCGGCGGTGACCGCATAGGTGATGCGCTGCGCGGGGTTCACCATCACAGTGTGTTTGCGCACCTGAAACTGGCCGTGTGGGTTCTCGATCTCGCTCCACATTCCGTGCAGGTGAATCGGGTGCGTCATCATCGAGTCGTTCACCAGCGTGATGCGCAGTCGCTCGCCGAAGGTGAAGCGCAAGGGTTCGGCCTCGGAGAACTTCTTGCCGTTGAACGACCACATGAAGCGCTCCATGTGTCCCGTCAGATGAAGCTCGATCTCCCTGCCGGGTTCTCTTCGATCGATCGGGCCACCGACTGTATGGAGGTCCGCGTAGCTCAGTACGCGGCGTCCATTGTCTTTCAGGCCGACGCCGGGATGATCGAGGCCTATCGACACCTGCTCGGCGAGCATGTCCACGCTCGGTCCACCCTCCGTGGAGGCATGACGGATTGCAGTCGTTGTCTCTCCGCCGCCTCCGTGCCCCATTGCGGCATGATCCACGCCACCACTCTTGGCTCCGCTGTCGTGCCCCATCGCGCTGTGGTCGGAGCCGCTCATCGAGCCCATGTCGTGCGCCATTCCCATATCGCTCATGCTTAGCAGCGGCCTCGGGTCCAGCGCAGGAATTTCGGCAACCATCCCCGGTTGCGGCGTCAAAGTGCCGCGGGCGTAGCCGGAGCGATCGATGGACTGCGCAAATATCGTGTAAGCGCGGTCGTCCTTCGGTTCGACGATGACGTCGTAGGTTTCAGCAGCGGCTATCCGGAACTCCTCAACCGAGACCGGCTCGACATCCTGCCCATCGGCAGCGATCACCGTGAGCTTCAACCCTGGAATGCGCACGTCGAAGATGCTCATCGACGAGCCGTTGATGAATCGCAGCCGAACCTTCTCGCCACGGCGGAAGGCACCGCCCGCTATGCGGACCGCTTTCCCGCTTTGGAAGCCAAGAAGTTCTATCGAGCCGCTCAAGGCCTCACCATCTCTTCGCTCGGCCTGGGCTCTTATCTGGGCAACATCGACGAGGCTACCAGCGCGGGTTACCGCGCAGCCGTCTCCCTGGCCTTACGGAATGGCATCAACTTCCTCGACACCTCGCTCAACTACCGGCATCAGTCGTCGGAACGGAACATCGGCGAGGCGCTCGCCGCCCTGATGGACGCGGGCGAACTCCGGCGCGATGAGTTCGCTGTCTGCACCAAGGCAGGCTATCTGGTGCCCGGCGCGGTGCCCACCGGAATCCTT
>Ga0207689_10004803_pt1 | contig 12189 bp, 6 predicted proteins | sample KBSMisM52_FD_184312 | JGI IMG/M metagenome (GOLD analysis project Ga0207689, IMG submission 184312) | Miscanthus rhizosphere microbial communities from Kellogg Biological Station, Michigan, USA - KBS Miscanthus M5-2 (SPAdes) (version 2) | ecosystem: Host-associated > Plants > Roots > Rhizosphere... | reverse complement strand
CGAGGCTGGAAGAAGGGACTGCGTTCGGCCACGATCGTGATCACCGATTCGCTGACTGCTCGCAAACTCCCGGCTGCAGTAAGAGACGTGCGAGTCTTTCGCGTCATCTCGGATTCTTCCATCGCCGAACTTCGTTCTTATGTGGAACAGTTTCTCCGGTAGGGGCGCCCGCCTGTTTCAATCTCCCCACCGGTGCTATGGCGCGACCGGTCAAGCGATGTGCTGGGACCGCGGGCGTCCCGCCCGCAACGCCCCGAAGGTGCCCAAGTTTTGCGGTTTGCTGACTCTTAATCCGTTTTTCGCGCTTCGCGCTCATTGCGGGTTGGACGCCCGCGGTCCCAGCAAATCATTTGACCGTTCCTGTGAAGCAATTCAACTCCGGTCCGTGTCTTCGTACAGGCGATCAATTGCCTCGCGATACTTCTCATCGACGATCCGGCGTTTCACTTTCAGAGTCGGCGTTAGTTCCCCGCCTTCAATGGTGAGTTCGTTCTCAAGCAGCGCCACTTTCTTTACCCGTTCATACTGCGCGAGCTCTGTCGTCAACCCCGCAATCTGCCGTTGGAAGAGATCGATTATCCGCGGGTGTCTACAGAGTTCAGCATGGTTTTTTTCCTTAATGCCTTTGAGTTGGGCATACGATTCGATGCGTTCCCAGTCAGGCACAATCAGCGCCGCGGGAAACTTGCGGCCGTTGCCGATGAGCACTACCTGGTTAACAAAACGCGACCCTTTGATCATCTGCTCGATTGGTTGCGGCGCGATATATTTGCCGCCAGAAGTTTTAAAGAGTTCCTTCTTGCGATCGGTAATGTGCAGGAATCCGTCTTCGTCAATCCTGCCGATGTCGCCGGTTTTGAACCAATCGTCTTCGGTAAATACCGCGCGCGTTTCCGCGGGCTTGTTGTAATAACCACGCATCACGTTGGGTCCGCGAGTCTCTATCTCACCGTCGCTCGCAATGCGCACGTCAACGTTTCGTATTGGTTTTCCGACGGTGCCGACACGATTGTCTTCCATCATTCCGGCGGTGATTACCGGAGAGGTTTCGGTTAAGCCGTAACCCTGCACGATTGGTAATCCCGCGCCGATATAGAGAAGTGCGAGCTCTTCAGGCAAGGCGGCGCCTCCCGACACCAACAAGCGAATCCGCCCGCCGAGCGCGTTGCGCAATTTGGAAAAAATAAGCTTGTCGGCAATCTTGCGTTTCAACTCGAGTGCGGCTGGAACTTTCTTATGACGAGTCGATAGCCGCGCGTGTTCTTTGGCCACCCGGACCGCCCAGTTTAGTATGCCGACGTTGAGCCGCCCTTTGTCGGCAGTCTTCTCCTTCACGCGTGCAAAAATTTTCTCAAAGATCCGCGGCACTCCGACAAAGATCGTTGGTCTTACTTCGCGCAGATTGGATCCAATGGTATCGAGCGACTCAGCAAAATATGTAGCCATGCCATGGTAGAGATACATATACATGGCCATCCGCTCCAGCACGTGCGATAGCGGCAAGACAGAAAGCGTGCTGTCGTCGCGGGCAAATTTGAGATGGCTTGAGGAGTCGATCAGATTTGAGACGAGATTTTGGTGAGTAAGCATCACGCCTTTGGGCTCGCCCGTGGTCCCCGAGGTGTAGATGATCGTTGCCAGGTCATCGGGTTGGAGCAGGCGCGCGGAGTTATCAATTAAATCGGGCTCGGTTGCCTCAAGCTTTCGCCCCCGCTCTTCGAGTTCCGCCAGTGATATCCCTCGAGGCTCAGCGCCGGCAGGTTTCTCAAAAAAAACTACCTGCTCTATCGCCCTGCACTCCGCGATCGCTTCGCGGACGTGTTGAAACTTCTCTTCATTTTGGATAAAGAGCACGCGCGCGCCGGAGTCTTTCAAAATGTAGCGGACCTGCGGCGTGGTTAACGTCGGGTAAATAGGAACATCGATCGCCGTTGCAAACATACAACCTGCATCGGCCAACACCCATTCCGGCCTGCTCTCCGAAAGAATCGCCACCCGGTCGCCGCGGCACACGCCGAGCGAATGAAGACCCGCGGCAATCGAATGCACGCGTTTGAGCATCTCCGCTGCCGGTATTGCCAACCAACGTCCATCTCTTTTGTAGTTAAGTGTGTCAGGCCGCGGATGAACGTTTGCCACGTGCTCGAACACTTCGACGAGCGTCCGGGGCTCTCCTTCGTGCAAGGGAACGCGCGTGACCTCCACTTCAGCGGCCTTGCCGGAGAGTGAAGAAATCGTCGACGCGTCGGTCGTCTGATTCACTTTGCGCTAACCCCATTGAGAAAAATATCCAGCACCTGATCGGCCATGGGCGCCAACTTGTAACGCCGTTTTGAAAGAATCCAATTGGTGGCCATTTCATCCAGCGCGCCGAAGAGGATCTTGGCGACGATCTTGGCGTTAAGTTCCGGACGAAACACGCCGGCGCGTTGGCCTTCTTCAAAGGTGGACCGGATAAGATTGAGATATTCCGCGAAGCCGGCCGCAGAGAATTCCTCCATGAATTTTGTGGAACCGCGCAACTCGACCTGGAAGACGACGGCGAGGTCTCGATCGTCGCCGAGTCGCTCGAGATGCAACCAGGCTATGCGTCGCAGTTTTTCTCGTGGGTCGTCAGTCTGCTCGAGTTGCTTGCGGCCGTCGGCAATGGCCATCTCCATGCTGCGATCGAAGATGGAATGAAGAATCTCTTCCTTACTTTTGAAGTAGAGATACACGGTGCCGTCGGCAACGCCTGCCTCGCTCGCGATATCGGCGACCTTTGAGCTGAAGTAACCGTTACGAGCAAACACGCGAATAGCCGCGCGGAGAATTGCTTCGCGCTTATCTGTGACTACCGGGCGATCGGAATTAAGTGAACGAGCTGAACGCATTTAAATTGGGGTGTCGCCTTTTCCAAACCCGCGTAGCGGTGGAAGCATAAAGCCTGGGGTGGAGCAAAGCGGAGCCCCAGGTTGAACTGAATGAACGCCCACTCATTTTTGTCGTTGCTAGCGTAACCGCGGATAAGTATTAGGGCAACCCCTGCACCAAAGCGGCGGCGTCATGGGTGCCTGAAAATGTGGCGCTCAATTACAAGAAATAATCAGCCGCGGATTCACGCTGATAAACGCAGATCTGAAAAAAGGTCTTGAAACAGCAACAAGGTCCCTTTCTGGTTCCATTCAGATTCGCGTTCATCCGCGTGAATCCGCGGCAAAATTTAATCTAGTCCTGCGAGGGTCTGAGCAGCGTTTCGCCATCCGACGCACGATCTTCTGAAATCAACTCCTCATCCTCGTTCACGGACCTTACCTGACGCAGCAGAAATTCCTGTTTGGGATAAGGTATCTCGATTCCATTCTCGCGAAACAAGCGTTCAATGCGGTAGTTGATGTCGCTTTTGATTTGTGGGTGGCGGCTGGGTTGGCGGGTCCACACCAGCAGACGAAAGTCGAGCGAGTAGTCGCCGAATTTCAAGAACTGTACTTTTGGTGGCGGATCAGTAAGGACGTTATCAACATCTTCAGCTGCGCTAAGCAGAGTTGTTGTGACGAGGTTGACGTTTGAAGTGGTGGCCACGCTTATCGGTATGGCGATGCGGGCCCGCGGATCGCCGTAGGACCAATTGATGACACGCTGGCTCACCAACCTGGAATTCGGAACGATGATGGCGATGCGATCGTTGGTGTAAAGGACCGTGGTTCGCAGTTTGATACTTTGCACGTCACCTTCGTCTTCGCCAATTGTAATCCGATCGCCCACGCGCACCGGCCGTTCGAAAAGCAAAATGAAACCTGAGGCGATGTCTGCGGCAATGTACTGCAGTCCGAATCCGATACCCACTGAGAGCGCTGTAAAGACGACCGCAATCGACGTTAGATCTAGTTCAAACGCTCCTTTTAAGACTGCCACGATCCCGATTACAAGGATCAGGTATCTGAGCAGGCGGGCAATCGTGTAGCGAAGACCGGGGTTGAGTTGCGTGCGTTTGGCGATACGGCGATCAAGCACCGAACTCAGCCTTCCCGAAAAAACCAGTACCGCAACGAGCAGCGCGATGCCGACTATCAGCCTGAAGGTCGACACCTTCATGGTGGGAGAATCTACGAAGCGAGTGGTAAGAAACTTCCAGACACTCTCAAGCAGGCTCAGGCCCTTCTGCCAAAGCAACAGTGTCGCCGGGAACCTTTGATTTATTAGGAACAGAGAGTTCATTTAGTTCAACTCCCGAAACGTCCGACTTATTGAAGCATTTCAGTCTCCTGTCGTTCGGGCCAACGTTCAATATATTAACCGGAGGTGCAGCCGTCAAAGCGTAGACCACTGCGACGGTCAAATGATTGGCTGGGACCGCGGGCATCCCGCCCGCATCGGGTTGCCATAAGATCAAGATCACAAGTTTCATTCAAGTTACACTCATTTGCATTTGAGGAAGCGGGCGGGACACCCGCGGTCCCAGCAAATAACTTGATCGGATGATCTGCGTCTAAGGTTACAAGGTGGTGATCGATCAGAGCACTCCAAAACGGTATTTTCCTTGACTTCTCTCCGGCCTTTTATTATTAAGGGGCGGTCTCGCAGCTTATTAACCTTACTAAGTCTCCACAGGCGGCCGCGTCACAACTACGGGTCTCATCGTCGCATCATCTTTCGGCTTCCAGCTCTACTTCGCACCTGGTCAGCTCACATGCAACGAATCGAGAAAGATTTCACCTTAGTAAGGAGACCTGTGGTTAACGATCACGCGATTGAATGCCGAATTTAGCAACCTGCCTTCCCTCTGGCCGGTGAGGAGCGTTAACTCCCATGACTGAAAAGACCGACAAAACAATCACTCCCCAGAATGTTTCCGTGGAACCCAAGCAACACTTCAAGATTCCTGACCGAGAAAGTAACAACGTACGTCAGGCACAAGAGATACTGCGTGGGCGTCAGGCGGAACCTCGAGAGATGTTGGACCTGGCGAAGAAGCTAAAAGCAGAAACACGTTTTAGTTATGCCAGGCGTTTGCTGGCGCGCGCTAGCGGCCATGAAAGCATCGCCAGAGATAAGAAGCTGCGCGAGAATATTTATCAGCAACTGGCGCTCTGTACCTACAAAGATCAGGATTTGCCTGTAGATGACCGGCTTGATCGTGCGCTGGGCATCCTGGATCAAATCGCTGACTTTGATACCACCACTGATCAGGAGACGCTTGGCCTGATTGGCTCAATTTTTAAGCGCAAATGGGAAGTCGACAACCAGCGGCAGAATCTCGAGCGTTCGCTGTTTTATTACTTACGCGGCTATGAACAGGGTCCGGCAAACGACCAGGGTTACACCGGAGTCAACGCCGCTTTTGTGCTTGATCAGTTGGCGAGTCTTGAAGAAGGCGAAGCGGAAAAGGCAAGCAAGTCTTCAAAGGCTGCCGAAGAGCGACGTTCGCGGGCCCGTGCTATCCGAAAGGATATCGTGGATCAAGTCGGTGCTCTGATTGCTGATCCCGATCATAAATGGGTCACCGATCAGTGGTGGTATTACGCCACCATGGCGGAATCCCATTTTGGATTGCAGAACTACGACAAAGCAGTCGAATGGATAATCGAAGGGCAAAAGGCCGCAGGTCGAACCTTTGAATGGGAGATGGAATCCTGCGCGCGGCAGCTGGCAGCGCTGGCCAGATTGCAGGACGATCAACAGTTGCAAGGCGAGGATTTTGCCGACACTAAGGCCTGGGCCGCGCTGGAAAAAGCATTCGGCGCTGATGCAGTTCCGCGCACCGCTTTTGTAGGCAAGATAGGCCTCGCCTTATCAGGCGGCGGCTTTCGAGCTTCCCTTTACCACCTGGGCGTACTCGCGCAACTTGCAGAGCTGGACGTGCTCAGAAATGTGGAGGTGGTGTCGTGCGTGTCCGGTGGTTCTATCCTGGGAGCGCACTACTACCTGAAAGTACGTAACCTGCTCCAGAGCAAAGCAGAGGAAGAGATCACTCGCGAAGACTACGTTCGTATTGTGCATGAAATGATCGACGAGTTTGTGGTTGGGGTTCAGCAGAACATACGTATGCGCGTGGCAGTCAATCCTCTGAAAAATCTCAAAATGTTTTGGAGTAAGGAGTATTCGCGTACGACGCGCATCGCCGAATTGTATGAACGACATCTCTATGCGCGTGTAAAAGACGGAGCTGAACAAAAGGATCGCTGGCTCAATGGGTTGACAATTGCGCCGGTGACGAAGACCGCGGCGGGGACGACATTCTGTGATCTGGACTTTGCTCCCAAATATCAGAACTGGCGCCGTGATGCGAAGGTACCTATTCTGGTCCTAAACGCAGCCACGCTTAACACGGGCCATACCTGGCAATTTACTGCGTCGTGGATGGGCGAAGCGCCGGCCGGAATCGATAGCGAGATCGACGGCAACGATCGCTTGCGACGAATGTATTATCCAGATGCTCCTAAAGCCTACCAAAAGGTCCGCTTGGGCCAGGCAGTGGGAGCTTCGGCATGCGTTCCCGGACTCTTCGAGCCACTTTCGTTTGATCATCTCTATCCGGATCGAATAGTCCGCCTCGTTGATGGTGGGGTCTGCGACAACCAGGGCATTGCCAGTTTGCTCGAGCAGGATTGCAAAGTATTACTGGTGAGCGACGCCAGCGGGCAGATGGAGTCTCAACCAGCTACGAGTAAAGGCATATTCGGCGTGTTGCTCCGCACCAATAGTATCTTCCAGGCGCGCATCCGCGAGGCTGAGTATCACGACTTAAAAGGTCGCCGTCGCTCCGGCCTCTTACGCGGGTTTATGTTTGTTCATCTGAAGGGCGATTTGGAAGTTGATCCGATTGACTGGATTAACTGTCTTGATCCTTATGATGCTTCCGACGATTCGCGTCCGGCCTCGCGGCGCGGTCCGTTGACCAGCTACGGCATTGCCAAGGAGATACAGGAACGCCTTTCAGGTATTCGGACTGATTTGGATTCATTCTCCGAAGCTGAAGCTTATGCCCTTATGACCAGTGCGTATCGCATGACCGAGTATCAGTTTAAGTATCTGAAGTGCGTCGAAGGCTTTGCTAGTCCGGCCCAGGCTGAACCCTGGAAGTTCCTTGACATCGAAGACAGTATGAAAGGATCCGGACAATCATACGACTACTTGAAAAAGCTGCTCAGTGCGGGCAGCAGTCTGGCATTCAAAGTCTGGCAGATCGATCCGCTTCTTAAGTATGGCCTGAGGAGCGTGCTGTTTTTAATTGCCGCTGCGATCGCTGCGCTGTTCTATTTTAGATGGAATAAGCCGCTACCCGCGTTTGTGGCAAACTCGGGAACTACATTAGTGATGTGGCCGGTAAATAAACTTCAGCAGCTGGCAGGAGCACTGTCTACAATAACGCTTGGCCAAATTGCCTTCTTCATCGCGGCTTTGTTCAGCGGCTACTTGCTCACCCGCATAGTAACTTCCCTGCTTGGAGATGCTCTGGGAGAAAATGTTCTTCTCTTTGTCCGCTGGAAGGATACGCTGCGCCGGGTCGTCATGGCCGCGCTCTTAAGCACGATCGGCTTTCTCGTCTCAGTCATTCACCTGTACTTCTTTGATAGAAGATTCCTGCGCCTTGGCACGCTAAAAGCGGTAAAGCAGAAGAGTGAATAGTTCAGCCTGCTCCAAGTATAGAGAATTGCGAGTGTTGGGTGCTGGTGAAGAATGGCGGAGGGGACAGGACTCGAACCTGCATAGCCTTTCGGCCGGCGGTTTTCAAGACCGCTGCACTACCATTATGCGACCCCTCCGCGCTTGGCTCAGGAACTATAACGCAGGCGCAGGAAGTTGCTCAACTTTGTCGACGAAGAGATCTGAACACTTGGTCGCAAAAGACGCCACCCACTCTTTGGGAAAACTAGTTCGCGCCTGCCACGCTCATTGCGGGCGAGGGCGCCCGCGGTCCCAGCAAATCACTTGAACAAGAGCTGAGACGGCTTCACGACTCGCAACTACGGTGACGATTACTTGTTCCAGGTTTTCGGCAGATGGGTTAAGAAAGCGCCGACGCGAAACAGTGAGTTACCAATTTGAAAGGGCAGACGCGGCAGATCGTTGAAGGGTCCGCTCATGGTAGTCGTTGCTTCAATCGCGTTAGGCCAGCGATGTTGTAGTCCCTTCAGAAGATCTTTCCTTAGGCGCAAATGGCCCGACATGGGAAAGTCGTGCCTGCTGGTCATCGAAGGGACTCGCGAACCCCACTCGCCGAGAACAGTCGGCACCAGCCAGCGGGGAGTTTTTTTAAGCTGCCCAGCTTCCGGAAGACCTTCCACTCTTGCTCCTAATAGTTCTTGCGCCAAACCGATAGCACAAACCACCGCGGCGGCCTGTCGCTTTTCACCAAGACAGTAGTTCCAGTCGAAATCCTTTGGGACTGACTCCAGGGCCGCGGCGACATCCATCAGCCAGAGCGGCCGCCAGGCACCTTCGCGCATCAAGTGAAAAGAAACTACGCGTAGATGATCTTCAACTCCGAGAATGCGAACATCCACCTGGTCCATCTTTACGAGCTGCGAACGCGCGAATAACTTTTCCTGCTCGCGTATGCCAAACTTGGCAAAGCCCGAATGCAGGTCCACTCTGAACTTCCGCGGATCCAAACCATCAAGCGCCTGCTCAGCGCTTTTAAAATCTTCCGCACGAACGCAGAGATCAATGTCGCCGTAGGGACGAAGACCACGTTCAGGATAATAGCGAGCGGCAGCCCAACCCTTGATCAGAATGGGTTCAATACTGCGCGAGCGTAGTAAGGCGAAGACTTCTTCGATCCGGGATTTGTGGAGCCGTGACTCGAGCGTGTAAAGGCGAAACTTTTCATGCAGCTGCTCGGCGGCGGCACATTCCTCGAGCTCACTTGAACGCAGTCGCCACCACCCGAGCGCGCCAGCGCCGCTTTGCAGCAGGAGCGGTGCAATTCTTTCGAAGTCGGTCGCTGAAAAATCCACCGGCGGTGGCTCGCTACGCCACGCACCAGTCAGAAAAGTGGCAACGAGACGCCCAGTCTCTTTAGCAGAGTTTGCTTTCATGCCGATCACGGAGCCGAGAATATACTGCCGTTCAGTGCCGGGCAAAGCTGTACTGGTCGATTCATTTGCAGCTTCTGACGTCGAAGGCTAAGATCAACTAACACAAATGCGCGTCACCATCGGGCAGATAAACACGACTAACGGAGACTACGAAGGCAATACTGCCGGCATTCTTCGAGCGATCGAGCAGGGCAAAAAAGACGCCTCGGATCTTGTCGTTGTGCCGGAAGCCTGCGTTCAGGGTTATACCTCGCTCGATTGGTTCCTCGATCGCGATGTCGCGCACTGCGTTCTACAACCGCTCGAGAAAATCATTCAGGCAACTGAAGGAATAACAGCGATCGTCGGCACTGTAAGGCCCAACGAACTCGCCACCGGCCGCCGGCTCTACAACTCTGCGGCCATTATCCGCGATCGAAAGTTGGTCGGCTTTGCCGACAAAACTCTGCTGCCGGAATATGACGTCTTCGATGATCCGCGCTATTTCGAACCGGCGCATGAACGTCAATTGTTTGCAGTCGAAGGTTGCCGAATGGGTGTGGCTGTCTGTGAAGATTTTTGGAACGACAAAACATTCTGGAAAGAACGCCTCTACGCACACGACCCGGCGGACGAGTTGATCGATCTGGGAGCGCAGATTTTGATCTCAATAAACGCTTCACCGTTCAATAAAGGCAAGATGGGGCAGCGTTGCGCTATGGTCTCGCATCGAGCGAAGACGGCCAAACTTCCGATCGTTTTCGTCAATCTTGTCGGCGGCAACGACGGAATAATTTTTGACGGCGCCAGCATCGTTTCAGACGCTCAGGGAAAAATCGTCTTACAGGCACCGCCCTTCGAGGAGTTTTTCGGAACGGTTGACCTCGACTGCGGCGTGGCGGACCAACGTTGTCTTCCCGGCGACGATATCGAAACGATCCGCAGCGCCCTCGTGCTTGGCATTCGTGATTACGCGCGGAAGAACCGTTTCACCAAAGCAGTGCTGGGCTTGTCAGGCGGCATTGATTCGACGGTGGTCGCGGTGCTGGCTTGCGAAGCCCTGGGCGCGGAAAATGTTTTATCAGTGATGATGCCCTCCCCGTATTCTTCGCGTTCGAGTATTGATGACTCAGTCGAACTGGTTCGTCGGATTGGAATGAAAGTGATTGAGCATCCTATTACGAACGCCTTCGAACTTTTGCTCAAGGAGTTGGATTTGCCGGCGGCCGCCGCCACAGGCGCGACAGGCGGATCACACGCCACTGAGAACTTACAGTCGCGCCTGCGCGGAAATATTCTCATGACAATTTCGAACGCGGAAGGACGTTTGCTGCTTTCCACTGGAAATAAATCTGAGCTCGCGCTGGGTTACTGCACTCTTTACGGCGACACCAACGGCGGACTGGCGGTGATTGGAGATGTTCTGAAAACTGAAGTTTATTCGCTGGCGCGCCTGCTTAATCGCGGTAGTGAAATTATCCCAAACGCGATTATCGAAAAGCGGCCGTCGGCGGAATTGGCGCCTGATCAATTTGACGATCAATCACTACCACCGTATGACGAACTTGATCCAATCCTGAAAATGTATTTTGAACAGAAGGCGACTCCAGATGAGATCATCGCCGCGGGGAATGATGCCGGTATGGTCTTCGACATCTTGAATCGCGTTGAATCGCCGGCCAATGAATTCAAGCGGCGCCAGTTGCCGCCAACGCTAATTATCTCGCGCAATGCCATCGGCATCGGCCGGCGCCGGCCAATCACGCATCGTTATCACCGGCCATCGCAGTGCTGACTTGTATGCGATAAATCAAGAGCTACCCAATGCAGAACCGCGAGCGGTAGCGAGCGGATGCTACGGTCAACAATGATTAGAGCGTTCCGGCGGATTCAACATTGAGTCCTTGCATCCGCTCGCTACCGCTCGCGGTTCTGCAGTTGCTGCATTTCAAACTTTCAGGAGCATTTCCTCGCCGCCAGACGGACACGAATGTCAGTCCAACCAACTAAGGAGATTCCGGAAGATGATTAGATTCAAAAGCATTGTAGTTCTATGCCTTGCAGCCACAGCTCTTCTCTTTTTGGCTGCCTCGTCCACACAGGCTCAGAAAAAACTCCGCGTCGAGCCGCTGCCAAAGCTCCTTTCCGTTCGCGATCAAGTGACCCTGCGGGAGCGCTGGCTGAAGACACGTCTCGACACGATGTTGCTGCCGATGATGCGCCGCCACAAGGTGAGCATGTGGATCGTGACGAACGAAGAGTTTCATCCTGAACCTGTGGTGCCGTTTATCGCCCCGCCTGTTCCTTATGCGGGCCGGCGCGATTTTTTTATTTTCACTGATCGCGGCGGTGACAAACTCGAGCGCATCGCCCTGGTGCGTTATCTCGATGAGCACCTGCGTTCGTTCTTCGAAGTCTTTAACCCTCCGGGACGTGAGATTCAGTCAACGCTAAAGAAGATTGTTGCAGAGCGTAATCCTAAGACGATTGCCTTGAACTTTGGCGGTACGCGCGGCGCAACTAACGGTTTGACTTACGATGCGCATAAATTCCTGAGCGAGACACTCGGAACAGAATTCGGCGAGAGGTTTGTAAGCGCGGCGCCGTTGATCGTCGAGTATATGGATACGCGCCTGCCCGATGAATTGGAACACTATCGCAAAGCGGTCGAGCTGACGGACATCATCACCCAGCGCGCTTTTTCCAACGAAGTGATTAAGCCCGGCAAGACCACCGTAGGCGACGTGCGCTATTGGTGGTTGCAGCAAATGAATAATAAGGGGCTCGACACCTGGTTCCACCCGGACCTGCGCATCCAGCGAAAAAACCAGGAGACAGGAAAGACGCAGCAGTTCCTGAGCGTAGCGGACGAGTCGGTAGTGATTCAACGGGGCGACGTAATTCACATTGACTGCGGACTCAACTACCTCGGCCTGAGCACTGATTGGCAAAAGATGGGTTACGTACTACGCCGCGGCGAAAAGGACGTGCCAAACGGATTGAAGCGCGCCTTTGCCAACACCATTCGTTTGCAGGATGCATTGTTTAGCCATATCAAACCTGGCGCTTGGGGCTATGACGTTTACGATGCAACGATGGCCGACATGAAAACAGCCGGCATTGAGGCGATGATCTATTCCCACTCCATTGGCAACCAGGGTCATGGACTCGGCGCCAGCATCGACTTCCG
>Ga0207689_10004801_pt1 | contig 12193 bp, 6 predicted proteins | sample KBSMisM52_FD_184312 | JGI IMG/M metagenome (GOLD analysis project Ga0207689, IMG submission 184312) | Miscanthus rhizosphere microbial communities from Kellogg Biological Station, Michigan, USA - KBS Miscanthus M5-2 (SPAdes) (version 2) | ecosystem: Host-associated > Plants > Roots > Rhizosphere... | reverse complement strand
GAAAAGCTTTATCAACAATTTCTCGACCTGAATATGGAGGCTGTTAAAGCACACGCCATCGAGGACCGAACCAAAGGTTATGCTCTCTCGACCTATCCATCGCTTCGGACCAACCAGTTGGCTGTACGCGAATATGCCACTCGAAACCTGTTGCTCATTCGTAAAGTGTTGAGTGAATCAGCTGCCCCGGAACAGCGTCGAGTTGCTGCACACTTTCTCGGATACACAAACTACAGTCGAGTGCAGATTGAATTGCTGGTGAAAGCGAGTCGCGACCAGGATGAGACTGTGCGAAATAATGCCGTTAGAGCACTCGGTGTGTTGGCTGAATCTAGTCCGGCAATTGCTCAGCAGATACCTGGGCAGAATTTCGTGCTCATGCTGAACTCAGGTACCTGGATGGATCGGAATAAAGGGGGTTACTTACTCAGTACCCTCACGCTTCGACGCGATCCAAAGCTGCTCCACCTAATTCGTAGCCGTGCTTCCGACTCACTAGTCGAAATGGCCCGTTGGCGTAATGATGGTCATGCGCAAACCTCAAGACTAATTCTAGGTAGGATTGCCGGCATCGAAGAAAAGCAATTAAAGAAGCTGGCCCACGACGATGTGAATGCGATTATTTCTGCTTTTTTAGCCGCACACTGAGAAGCTGGTGCGCGTGGAGAGATTCGAACTCCCACTGAACTGATCTTAAGTCAGTCGCCTCTGCCGATTGGGCCACACGCGCAAGGATTATGATGTCTGATATGCGTCTGTCTTGTCGTGATGAACGCGAGCAAATCTCTAATCGGAGTAACGACAAGACAGACGCATATAGGACATTGGTACTCGCGGAGGGATTCGAACCCACACTGTACAGATTTTGAATCTGTCGTCTCCTACCCATTGGACTACGCGAGCTTATGCCTACTGCTCTCCTGCCTACTGCTTACTCATTTGGTACCGGCGGAGGGATTCGAACCCACACTGTCTAGTTTCTAAGACTAGCGCCTCCTACCCTGTTGGGCTACGCCGGCAAAATCTCGGATTCAGAATTGCGGATTTGGTCTGAGAAAATTTAATAAGCAACTGAGATTAGGTTGCCTGTAACGATGCTTCGGGGATTATCAGATAACCTTGCGGGTCATCCTTCCCTCGCCATCCACTGAGCCCCGCAAGCGGTAACTCAGTACATCGTCGACACCGCGATTTTTATAAGGGTCTATCGCAACCGACCCTGTCGTCACGTGCTATTCAGCGCCTTCCTTCCCGTTGGCCTTGCGAGCCATTCAACGGCGCTAACCGTTTACGAAAATTCTTGCACTAACTGACGTTCGCCTTGCGAGCTATGTCAGACTTCATTGGCTCACGCCTGAAGCATTAGGTGTCTTTCACCCGTGACCGAGGCAGTCTTTGCATTTAATTGATAGCCGTTTTCGAGACGACAACCTTCTGTTTACTAGACAGATGCTCTATCCAATTGAGCTATATCTACCTACTGCGACGTGCTACCTCAGTTGCTGCCGTGTCTTTTGGACCAGGCAATACAACACGCCACGTTCCTTTCGCCTCGCGAGCTACTCAGAGGTTCTTCACGATCCCGTCGAGGACAAGTCCCCGCCGCGAACCGATCGCACTGCGTTCAAGCCCTTGGTCGCGAAACCTTGGACAGGAACACTACCCTTTCTCGTACCGGTTGACTGGTTGGTTAGTAGTGAGGTCGGCACCACCCGTTACTCTCCAATGGCTGACGTTCCCCCGCGGTTGCGGGGCGTCTAAACAATTGTTCTTTCCACTACACCAGCGTCCTCGTTAGCTCCACCCGTTTTTTGAATGAAGCGTGCCTCACGGCACCGAGCAGGCTTGCGTTGGTGGACCAAAAGTGGCGAACCACTCCTGGCGCGGGTCTGTAGGAGACTACCGCTTTGGGGCCATCACTGGCCTTATCCTACGGGACAACGCTCCCGATTCCGTATGAATTGATTTTGGTGGATCTGGCACGATTTGAACGTGCGACCTCGACCTTCGCAGAGTCGCGCTCTGATTCCTCTGAGCTACAGATCCAGACCTTCGATTGAACGCCTGTCGCGTGAATTTCTATCTCGCGTGATTTGGTACGGGCATCCGTTTAAATCACGGAGTCAGCGACCCGTCTTTCCACGGTCCACGACTACCTGCTGCAAGGTCATCATCGTTGACTCGGGCATTGGCGGAGACGGAGCGAATCGAACGCTCACAGGATTTCTCCCGGTGATTTAGCAAACCACTGCCATACCATTAGGCGACGTCTCCGAGGTTCGGTGTTTTGTACTTTGTGCTTAGTTCCTGGTGAGGCTCGACTGAGATCTTCCCTGCCTACTGGCTCCTGCCTTCTGCCTACTATCTTTGGCAGGGGTGCCCGGATTCGAACCGAGAAAGCCGACTCTGGAGGACGGTGGTTTGCCAGTTAGCCTACACCCCTGTAGAGAATTTTCAATTTCCGGCCTGTCAGTTATAGGCAATCTGCAACCGCTCGCAGAGCTGACGATCCTCGATGACATTTGTGCTGTCGGTGAATTGATCAATCGAACCGATATCAGTTCTGAGTGACTTCACTTCACGGCTTCTAATGACTTTCTTTATCGCTGCCGCAAATTGGTCACCGTGAATCACCTTGTAAGGTCGTTCGAAATAGTTCGTAACCTCAGCTCGCATTGGTGAGGTAATCTTCAATGCGTTGTGTTGGCGAGCAATGATCACGTACGACTCTGACAACCACCGCTCTCGACTCTTCCAGTTTTCAGCGGACAACACTCTTTTCAAAGGTGAACCAAGCTTCTTACTAATCTTCAGTTTGTTGAATGCACTTCCAAGCCACTTGTTGTAAGGCGTGTACTGTCGCTCCATCAGGAAGGCGAGTTTGATTAGCTCTCGAACAGTTCGCGCAGCAACAATCCGAGAACCCAACTCATCACCCAGCTCGCCTGTTCTTCCGACAAATGCTTCTTCTTGAGAAATTCGCGTCCACTGCGCCGCGAGCATATAAAGCCAGATGTCTTTGGGATAGTAACTAAGTTTCCTTCGCAACTTGTTCAATTCACCAAGACCGTCGTGGAAGACCTGGCCGGCAGTGAGTTCTAAGAGTCGTTGCTGTGGAAACGTCAACCAGCTCTTGATTGAAATGTCGTGTTCGATATCCACTCCCAATCGAGCGCTCACGAAACCTCTGACGGTGTAGATATTTACCATGTGATTTACGGGACCACTGGTGATCGTGACTGGATGCCGCACGCCATTTGGCTCAGGCTCGCTGAAGTTCGTCGAGTAACCTTTGAACTTGTAAGGAAGTTTTTCCGTCAGCTTTGCGCTGATCTTATTGCTCAGTTCGGGATAGTCGTCTTCTCTTAAGAACAAAAGCACTCGCGGTCCCCAATGATGATCAGAAGAAAGTGACGTATCGAAGCCGAGTACTTCCGAGCCCCAACCTATCAACGCAGCTGAATAACGCGATTGAGGAAAGTTGTTATCGAGGATCGGCTTAACTGCCTCGCTATAGAAAAGACTGCTGAGTTTCAATCCAGGAATAAATCTCGGCATCAGTTCCTCCTCTAAGCCAGCAAGGTAACCAAAGTCTCGCACCTGCCTACTGCTCCTGCCTACTGCATCCTATCTTTTTTGGCGGAAGGGACAGGACTCGAACCTGCAAGGGAGTGACCCGGTAGTTTTCAAGACTACTGCCTTACCAGTTAGGCTACCCTTCCACTGTCGGGGCGGCACTCCGTGGCCGCCCCTGCGCAATTTACACAACCATGATTCGGGAAAACTGTATGTATCGCTTTTGAGCGAGACAACTCTGGTGAGGGGTGGCCACGGAGTGCCGCCCCTACAGTTCTTTGCTACAATGCCCGCACGCAATCATGAACACCGAAAGCAACATCACAGTCAGACCCATCTTCGCTATTCACGTTTCTGTTCCTGCCTGCCGTTGCGTCTGTAGCTAGGCCAACCCATATCCCGGGCTTGGCCATAATTTCCATTACATATTTTCCATAGCTTCAGTACGAAGGTCGTTTCTGAGGCTGACTCGAATTCATTTGCCGTGCTGGCACATGCGCGGTGAACTGAGACCTGTTGTCTCAGGCAAACGGCAGGAAGGTAAACAATGAATCTCCACGCAAACAATCGCTCGCCAGTCCAATCTTTTCCAAACGTACCGATCACCACACCCATGGAGCGTTTTATTAACCTGAACCGTCTCAGACTCACGAGTCTGAACACTCCGGTCGAACGCGCCGATCGACTTCGAAAACTTATCCCCGGTGGACCCGAAATCTTTATCAAACGCGATGACCTTACTGGTTACTTTGGCGGTGGAAACAAACTGAGGAAACTTGAATACGTAATGGCTGACGCTTTGGCACAAGGCGCAACAACCGTCATTACAAATGGCTCAATCACGTCGAACCTGGCTCGAACAACTGCGCTCGTCGCCCGTCGTCTCGGACTCAAATGTGTGTTGGTTCTCAATGGCGGCGATCCAAAATCAGCTCGTGCGAATTCTCGTCTTGCTGAACTACTAGACGTGAAGGTTTACGGAGTGAGTTCTCGTCAGGAGCGTGATGAAAAGATGGACGAAATTGCCGATTCACTCGAACGTGAGGGAGAAGTCGTTTACAAGATCCCGCTGGGTGCCTCAAACGATGTTGGATCTTTTGGGATGGTTGCGGCCATGGAAGAAATCGCCGTTCAGCAATTAGAACTCGGTGCACAGTTCGATGCTGTTGTGTTGGCTACCTCATCCGGCGGCACCCAGGCTGGGCTCGAAGTAGCGAAACGTTTATTTGGTTATGAACATCTTCGCGTCATTGGGATCAGTGCTGACGATCCGTCAAACGAGATCAAAGCGGCGGCTTTGAAAGCTATTGTTCCAATGTTGAAGAAATTGAGTCTGCCGAGTTTTGTGTCGGCTGATGAGTTGACGGTTGACGACTCGTTCACAGGACCTGGTTATGGAATTCCGACAAACGAATCGAAAGAAGCAATGGAGTTGTTTTCGAAAGCAGAAGGTTTGTTGCTCGATCCCGTCTATTCCTGCAAAGGCGCGGCAGGGCTGATCGCTTATTGCAGAAGAGGTGAGTTCAAGAAAACCGATCGCGTGCTGTTCTGGCATACGGGTGGGTTGATGACGCTGATCTGAAAACGTCACTCTGGAGGGTGAAATGTTTATAGCCAACAGCGCGACTACGTTCTCCGCGCCCGAGGCGCTGTGACCGAAAATGGTTCCACAGCTATAAACATTTCGCTCCTACGGAGCGAATCCTGGTGCATGCGGTAGGACTCGAACCTACGGAGTTCACTTCGGAACGCCTGATTTACAGTCAGGTGCGTTTGCCGCTCCGCCACGCATGCTTAAGAAATGGTCTTGGGTTTTTGGTCTTGGGTCTCTGTGCGCATCAACCAAAAACGTCAAAGACCTAAGGCCAAAGACCTAAGACCAACACTCGATGATCGCAAACGCAAATATCTGTGTTACAAAACAGATGAAGGCAGTGAGCAGTACCGCGAACACACTTCGAGGCACACTTCTCCTGAGGATGGCGACGCTTGAGTCTCTCGCAAAGTGATCAGCGTCATCATCCGAGCGAAGGCTCCCTGCCTTCATCTCGCAATTTGAGTAGCACAGACTTCAGTCTGTGTTTGCGAACCAACTATTCCCAACGAGTAATAAACACGTCATTCTCCTCTAACGCACACACTTACCCGTGGAACACAGACTGAAGTCTGTGCTACTCGCAAAAAGGTATTTCGATTGTCAAAAAACTGAAGGAGCGGGCTTTATGCCTCCCAGGGAAGCTGCCCGCTCCTACAATTCTCGCGAAGTTTTCGTTGGAATTTGGGAGCGGGAGTCCGCTCCCGCTGACTAATGCCTGATGTAACGGCTATCGACTATGGACGTCTTTGGTCCGAGTTTGCCGCCGGTAAAATTGGTGGGTGACAAGCTGATCACCAGACCACACCACGCGGCGCACATCTGTGCACTCGGTCGCCGTTCGGCTGTATGTAATCTTTGTTTCATGCTCGTCATCGTTTGGATTTACCTCTTCGCGCTATCTAACTCATTTCGCGCGAGCGCAGTGTTATAAGTTAGCTCGCATGGTCCTGTCAAGAAGTTTTTCTAAAAACTTTGCTACGCTCGCTTGGATAACATCAAGACGTTCTGAGGTTGCCTAGTCTGTTAACGACATCGATCTTTAAATGTTCAATCGAAGTTTAAATCCAGCGAACCTCTTTGGAATGCGGTGGCTGGCACCGCTTTGGTGCTAAGTAAATGAATAGCTTTAACAAAGCGGTGCCAGGCCACCGCACTCCAGGGAGAAGCGCTATGATTAAGTGCCGCGCTTGGCAAAGTAGCCGGGCCGGTGTCGGATTTCGAGCTTCTCTTTGCGCAGTTCGGGATTAGTGATTTCGACTGTAATTCGACGGTATGCCCCATCTCGCTTCTTGTTGGTGGATGAATAGGCAATCAGGTACTGAGTACGTAACTCCTGTTCGATCTCAGTAAACGCAGCCTGGAGATCGACCTCTTTTTTCGGAAAGAACGCGCGGCCACCTGTTCGTTCCGCAAGTTCTTTAATCACACCTTTGTTAACGCCTTCAGCCGAACTGTCGCCGATACCAATCGCATAGACAACTGCTTCAGCTTCTATAACGCGGTCGATCGCTTCACTTCTCTTGAGTCTGCTTGCCGTGTCGAGTCCATCCGTCAAAAGCACGATCGCGCGCCGGCGCTGATCCTTCGTTCGCCCCAATACCTGGCTCGACGTCAAGGCAACTGCGTCCCAAATAGCTGTCATGCCTTCCTCGGGAGGCGCCATCATTCCGGGTCCCGTCGGTATTCCAGTTAGCGGACGACCAGCACCCTGATACACGGGAATGGCAACTTCGATTTGCTGAAGAACGCGGTACACGCTGATCACATCACGCGTGAGCGGAAGCTCAAGAAAGGCTTGCCCTGTAAACGGAATTATCGCGACCTGATCCTTGCTTGACTGGATTGCCTTCTCGATGAAGCCACGAGCCGCCGACTTTTCATTAGTCAAGGTGTATCTCTGCGAGCTACTAACGTCGATTAGAAATGCGATCGATAGCGGGCGATCGGTTTCGCGCTGAAACGTGAAGAGTTGCTGAGGCATTCCATCTTCGAGCACGCGGAGATCCTCCGCGTGCAATGTGGTGATGAAGCGATGCTGTTGATCTACAGCAGTGAACGGCAGGTTGGTAACGTCAGTTTCTGTTCTTATGACGTCGTCTTGGTCCGTAGGCTTCTGACCAACCACGAACGACGACACGCTGACAATTAAGGCAGCTGTGATCGCCAGGATTCTTCTAAAGGTTGGTTTCATCTTGTTGATTCGGACATCTCCTTGGAGTGCGGTGGCCTGGCACCGCTTTGTTAAAGACGGCCTTTTGTAAATATCGATTTACCAAAGCGGCGCCGGGCCATCGCACTCCAGGGACCCGTCCGGTTTACTGGTCCGTAGCCTTGCGATCCACTTCTTTGCTTTCCTTTTTTGGCAAGTCGGGGTTTGTAAAATCGGGCAACGGATCGTTCCAGATATAGTGATTAAACCAACCAAGGTTGTGCTGCATCACTGCACGTTGCGACTTCGGTTTTGTGATGCCATGGCCGAAGCCCTTGTAAACGATCATCTCAACTTTGACGCCACGATCCTCCAGTGCCTGCCGCAACTCGTAAGCATTAGCGATCGGCACGCGTCGATCCAATTCCCCGTGCTGGATCAACGTCGGCGTGCGGGCTTTCTTAATGTACGCAATCGGCGATGTCTTCTGGTAAATCTCAGGATCGTTGACTGGATTGTTGCCAAGGTAGTGGATGGTAAAAGGAGTGATGTCGGTGTTGTAGTAGTAGGTGGCCCAGTCTGAGATTCCTGCTCCGACTGAAATTGCAACAAAGCGATCAGAAGACGCAGTCAGAAAAGCCGAGATGTATCCGCCCTGACTCCAGCCCATGCAGGCAACGCGATTTCGATCGATGAAGCCTTTGGCAATTAGGTTATCGACTCCCGAGATCACATCCCAGGCGTCGCCAACACCAAGATTGCGAACATTCAATCGACGAAATGCCTCGCCGTAACCGGCGCTTCCACGATAATTCACTTTCAGAATCACGGCGCCGCGTGCCGCCCAGATATCGGACGGGTATGTACGCGTGTCTGGTGTGAGTAACAACGGACGGTCAACTCCTGTTGGCCCGCCATGAATGATGCAGAGCAACGGATACTTCTTCGACGGGTCGAAGTCAGCTGGTTTGATCATTACTCCTTCAATGTCGGTACCGTCTGTGCTTTTCCATTTGACCAACTCGCGTATTCCCAGCGTCAGGTTTTTGGTCTGCTCGTTCATGCTGGTTAACGCACGCGGCGCGAACTTGTTGGTGTCAGTTACGAATACTTCCGCGAGCGAACCAGTTGATCCCGCACCAAACGCCAGCTTCTGACCATCGCGACTCAGCGAGGCCGAAGCCATCATCAAATTCTCCGGTTCACTGAGTCGACTTATCTTTCCAGTAGCCGGGTCAAGCCTGAACAAATGCGACGCAGTTTTCTGCAATGCATTGAAGTAGATTCCGTCTGGTTTCCACTCCAGCAAGTTAACACTTTCGTCGATGCTGTCAGTAACAGAACGTGGCGTTCCGCCTTCAGCTGGAACGATGGCCAATTTGGTATTGGTTGCAAATGAAGGTTCGCGACCCATGGCCGACGCAAAAACGATCTGTTTACCGTCTGGTGACCAGCGCGGGCCGTTGTCAGGTCCAGCCTGCGACACAATCTTTCGAATCGCGTCGTCGCTCAACTTCAAGATGTAGACATCGGCAGTGGCTCCCTGGATCAGGTCGGGATTGGTGGTTGCGCTAAACGCGATCTCCGATCCGTCGGGTGAGAATGAAAACGACTCGACACTAAAGTCCTTCTTCCTGGTGCGCTGCTTGCCAACCAGGGGGGCTTTGAACGCGTCCATCGCCGTAAATGTCCATATGTGATTGAACGAGTATTCGTGGCGCACAACTTCGAAGTCACCCATGTAGTCTTTGCGATCCTTCGAAACTGGTGGCGCGGGTTCGGTTGCCAGGTAGCCAATCGATTTACCATCTTCTGTCCAGGCAAAACTACTGATTGAGGTTTCAGACTTCGTCAGTTGAATAGATTCACCACCGAGCGGATTAATAGCGAAGATTTGATTCTTGTCGTCGACGCGATTGCTCAAAAATGTGAGCCATTGAGCATCGGGGGACCAACGCGGGTTGCTGGATGACTTGTCGCCTCGCGTTACCTGGAAATTGCGACCCGTTGTCAGATCAATCAACCATATCTGATTCATAAACGCGTCTGTCTTGAAGTCACCATAGCCTACGGTGTAAGCGATCCATTTTGCGTCCGGCGAGATTTGAACGGCGCCAACCGTTTTTAGCGTCAGCAGTTCATCAATTGAAGGTACGTGCCGGTTTTGAGCACCGGCTGACCACGTCAAGAGAAATACGGTGGCTGCAAGGATAGTGACTCTTTTCATGCTTCCCTCCAGAACATCGGACGATTGATGATTTGCTCTGAGACTTGCGGATTTGAAATGTCGCAGCGCATTTTATCTGACATTACGAACGCCACGCTAGGAATGCTTTGTTCGTTGGTTCCCTTCAGTAACCCCTCTAGCGCAACAGTGATCGCTCTTCTGGGACCGCAGGCGTCCTCGCCTGCCACCGTTGCCCGTAACAAACTTGAGAGGACGAATGCAGGCGAGGACGCCTGCGGTCCCAGAAGAGCGATCGCTGTTGCACGAGAGGGGTTACTAAAGGGTAACGTGAGGTGAGGTACAATTCCAGAGTTCATAATCACGGGCAAAAGCGATAAGGAAGAATCCCATGATAGGCAAACTATTCTGAAAAACCTCAAATGACATCTGGAAATGATTACTCCTTCGCGCCAGCTCTCAACAACGTCGCTACCACTCGATCTTCGACCAGCTTCGCATTCGACACGCGATCGTTCTCATGAATCTTTCGCGCCAACTTCAACGCCGTTTCGCCGGCTTGGTTCTTCAGATTAACCGCTGCACCTTTGCTTACCAGATATTCAACACCCGACATACCCCCAGCTTTCGCCGCAATCATTAGCGACGTGTTTCCCTGTGGATCCTGTTCGTCGATCTTCGCTCCGTGAGCCAATAACAATTCCATGACTTCGTCAGGAACAAAGCTGTCGTGATCCGCAGCAAGCATTAACGGTGTTCTCCCGCTATTGTCTCGACTGTTAACGTCCACGCCGACGACATCGACCCCGGCTGAGCTAGCCGTCACCGCTGGCTTGATTGCCAGTAGCGCTTCAACATCTCTCTTGTGCAGTTCGGCTGAGGCTATGTGAAGTGCGGTTCGCCCTTCCTTGTTTCGAAAATGAACCGCCGCCTTGTGCGCCAACAGCGCAACAACTGCCTCGTTGTTATTGCGAGCGGTCGCGATCATCAGTGCCGTGTTGCCGTCAGAGTCAACGGCATTGAGATCCGCGCCGTTGTCCATCAGGAAGGTCGCGACATCCAGCCTGCCGTAGCTGTATTCGATTGCCAACATCAACGCAGTGTTCCCTGAACGCGAGCGAGTGTTGATGTCCGCTCCAGCAGCGAGTTGCGACTTGACGCTGTCAAGTTTATTGCGTTCGGCAGCCTCCAATAGTGCTGCGTTCGTAACAGAGCGCAACATTTCATCTTCGCTCTTGTAGTTGTTCTTAGATTTTGCTGATCGTTTGAAAAGAAACCTGGCCAGTTCGGTTTTACCATTCTCGACCGCGTAGTCCAGGGCAGTCGCCTCTTCAGCGTCCTTCAGATTTAGATCGGCTCCACTGGTTATCAGCAGTTCAAGGACGTCTTGCTTTCCTTTGCTTGCGACAATCATCAACGCTGTCGCCCCTTTCTTGTTCTGGGCGTTGACATTGATTCCCTTGTTTAAAAGATAGCGAACGATATCAACCGGGCCTTCGTAAACACCCGCCGTCAGGATCAATGCAGTGTCGCCGTTTTTGTCACTGACGTGCACATCGGAACCGCGGTCAAGAAGTAACTTCACGACTTCAGGATGGGAAATTACGCCACCCGCCTCCGACATGTACTGCACCACTGAATGCAACAGGGGTGTTCGACCACTTTTGTCCGCAGCATTTATGTCTGCCCCTTTCGTCAAGAGCAGTTCGATCATCGGGAGCCGTTGCTGTGGACTATAACGATGGTCGACTTTGACTGCTTTCATCAACGCAGTTTCACCCTTGTCGTTGGTTGCTTTCACATCTGCCCCGGCAGCGATAAGCATTGCTACAGTTTCGGCAGAGCCTCCGCTCGTCGCTTCCATCAGGACGGTGTCGTTGTCGTATTCCTTCAGTCTCGCATTCACCGGGGCGCCTTTGGCTAACAACAATCGCACGACTTCCGGATCAGCCTGCCTGGCAGCGCCGAAGATGGCCGCATCGGCGTGGGCGTGAACGTTCGCTCCGCGATCGATCAGGAGTTTTACGATCGCGGTGTATTCAGGCCCGTGTTCATCGGCAGCCTCGATTAACGCAGTGGTTCCGCCGTCGTCAGCAATATCGACGTTCGCGCCTTTTTCCAGGAGGAGTTTTACTAGATTGATGTCGGGCCAGTTGATCGCATACTGCAAAGCGAAGTAACCGTTGATACTACTTCGAGCGTTGACGTTTGCTCCCTTGCTGAGCAGCAAGTTGATCTTCGGCAAATCCTTCTTCTGTACTGCGTCAAGGAAATCCTCGTCGATTGATCGCTGTTGAGCGGAGGTTGTGCCAAAACAGATGAGGAGTGAAAGTGTGAACGTGACAACTCGGTTCATGAATGATTCACCTCGCCAATCTTCGCCGATGAATGTCTAAAACTTAACCACAAAGACTCGTTATTGGTCATTTTACATTTATCAGTTTCCTTATGCGTCGAAATTAGGACGCCTCAGTAAGTCGAACAAGCTGGGAAGGGGGCAGCGCAAATTTGGACGCCTCGCAAATGCGATCCCGAGCGTGCCCGCCCTGAGTTGTACTTAAAGAACCCACCATTCAAAAGGGTATCTCCGGCGGGGGCACGCTCGGGGCTAAATTTGTAACGCGTCCAATTTTCCGCTGCCCCCTTCCCAGCTTGTTCGACCCACTGAGGTGTTCCTGTCACCCCT
>Ga0207689_10004800_pt1 | contig 12194 bp, 14 predicted proteins | sample KBSMisM52_FD_184312 | JGI IMG/M metagenome (GOLD analysis project Ga0207689, IMG submission 184312) | Miscanthus rhizosphere microbial communities from Kellogg Biological Station, Michigan, USA - KBS Miscanthus M5-2 (SPAdes) (version 2) | ecosystem: Host-associated > Plants > Roots >... | reverse complement strand
CACCATCGCCCCGATTATCAGCGGCGATCCATCACGATGTTGCAACCCCCCACGCCCAGGTTGTATACGGGGAATTCGACAATACAACGTCCATACTGGCGCTTGTTCATAGACATGCACACAGGGAAACTGACTAGGATTGCTGCTTACGCGCTTACGAACTCTCTCCCAGGATAAAACTATGGGCATCCGGCAAATTTGTCAAAGAAAACCGATGTTTCACACAAGTGAGGACTAAAATGCAGCGCCTGACTGGCAAAGTGGCAGTGGTCACCGGCAGTAGTAGCGGCATCGGCAAAGCCATCGCCCTTCGGTTTGGCGAGGAAGGAGCTAAAGTTGTCGTCACGGCGAGAAGAAAGGCGCTGTGTGAGGAGACGGCCAAGGAAATTTGCCGCAAGGGCGGCGAGGCCTTTGTCATTCAGGCCGATGTCAGTCACGAAACCCAGGTCGACATGCTCTATGACAAGGCCTGGCAGCAATATGGCCGCCTTGACATTGCGGTCCACAACGCCGGCATCTTCGGTGGCAGGAGAATCGCGGAAACCACAGCAGCCGCCTTTGACGAAGTGATGAATGTCAATTTACGCGGCACATTTTTCTGTTGCAGAGCGGCGTTCAAGCACATGAAAGCTCAGGGCGGCGGGGTCATCATTAACATGTCCAGCGTAGCTGGCGTGCAAGCCTGGACGGGGACTGGAATCTACAGCGCCTCCAAGCACGGGGTGATGGCCCTGACGAAGGCGTTGGCGGATGAAGGACGGACGTTCAATATCAAGGTGTCCGCAATCTGTCCTGGAGGAGTGGCCGATGAATTGGTCGACTCGACGCCGGAGGAAATCTTGCACAGCGAAAAAATCAGTCCGTTCGATATTGCGGAAACGGCCATTTATCTTTGCACGTTAGGGAAGTTTGCAGTGGTTCCGGAAGTAGTCGTCAACCGATTGGGAGCCGATTGGTAATTTCGCGGTGAACGGCTACCAGCGTCGGCCATAGTGCCGAGAGAAGAAACGGGGCCCCCAGTACGGACGGCCATAGTAACCGTAGTAGCCTGGCACGCCCCATGGTCGCCCAAGATACAACCCGAGGCCCACCGGCGGATACGCATAGGCATATGGAAAGACATAGGGAGGCGGCAGGATCGCAGTGGCAACGGGCGGCTGCGACAGTTGCTGTTGAGGCTGTCCCGTGGCCGCAGCTTGTCGCTCTACCTGACCTTTCAACTGTCCGACCAGATCTTGCTGCGCTTGTACCCGGCCTTCGAGCTGCGCGATCTGCTCCTGCTGATGCTCGATGAAGGCGTTCAGACAACGGGTCTGCGCCTCATCAGTATAGTTTGAGCACTCCCAAGGCACCTGAGGATTTGCAGCTTCTGCAGACAGGCCGCGAAGAGCCATTCCCATCATCGCCGCACTGAGCAGGAACAATTGGCAGAGGAAAGAACGGGAGGACGGCGCAGGCTGAGTGATCATGGGATCACCTCCTTGAGAGACACGTTACACATTACCATGCGTTTTTCAGTTGCGCCAGATCGCGACAGGCGTTTGCTTTTGTCCTTCTGGAATCCTACAATGCCGCCGCAAGCACAAAAATTACATGGCTTCCCCGACCATCTCAAGCTCCAGAACAGCCACACCTCTGTGGCGGCCGTCCTGGCCTGCCGTTTCCCTCAAACGCCGATTTCGACAACGGCTGTTGAAGTGGTATGAAAGCTTCGGCAGGGATTTGCCCTGGCGGAAGACCTCCGATCCCTACCATATTCTCGTCTCAGAGGTGATGCTCCAGCAGACTCAGGTGGATCGCGTGATCCCAAAATATCATCAATTCCTTGATCGCTATCCGAGTTTCGAAAGACTGGCGTCAGCCCGGGTGAAAGAGGTGAAGAAACTCTGGTATCCCTTGGGGTACAACATCAGGCCGGAACGACTCCATAGTATTGCGTGCGAAACGGTCCAGCGGTACGGCGGCAAATTACCCAACGATCACGACCAGCTGTTGTCGTTCAAAGGCATTGGACGCTACACCGCTGGCGCTATCCGATCTTTTGCGTTCAATGAGGATGCCCCGATCCTGGATACCAATGTCAGCCGCGTGCTGTACCGCGTATTCATCGCCAAGGGTGATCCAAAGAAGAACACGGTGAAGTTATGGCAACTGGCGGAAACGCTGATTCCTCCCGGCAGAGGTTACGATTTCAACCAGGCCCTGATGGATTTCGGTGCGATCTGCTGTACGGCACGGGCACCCTCATGCCAGGCATGCCCCATGACGCCGATCTGCAAAGCATATCCGTTCAAGGTTCGAGGAAAGAGCTCATGGCGAAAGTCGTCGAAGTAGCCGCCGGCTTGATCTGTGATGAGGGTCGTTATCTCATCGCCAAACGCCGCGCTGGTGTGCATCTCGCCGGCCTATGGGAGTTTCCCGGTGGGAAGCGCGAACAGGGAGAAAGCCTGGAGGAATGCTTGCAGCGGGAACTGTACGAAGAGTTGAGCATTCGTATCGACGTTCCCGTTCCATTTCGGATCATCCGGCATGAGTATCCTGAAAAAGTCGTGGAGTTGCACTTCTTTCGCTGCAGCATCGGGGAGGGCCGGGCGACCCCGCTCGATTGTGCGGAGATCCGGTGGGTATATCCGTCGGAGATGGCACAGTACCAGTTTCCACCGGCCGATCGTCCGATCATCGAGGCGCTGCAGAGGGATTCTGCGGGACCTGCCAGATGAAAGTCGTCCTCGACATCGAAACCATTCAGTGCACGCGAGAGGACTGGCTCCGCCTGGCGGGAAAATGCCGGCCGGTTGAGGCGGAGCCTCCTGAATTCGATCTGTTTTCAGCAGGAGAAGCCGAAGCCGAACGCCAGGCAGAAGAGGAACAATATACAAAATCGGCATTCGACGGAACATACAGCTCGATCGTCTGCATCGGCCTCTTGGAGTTCTCCGATCAGATGGAGCCCCGCGGAGCCGTTGCGTGGTATGGCGGCAACGAACGGGAGCTCCTCCGTCAGTTCTGGAGCCGTCTGGCACAGGCCAAACCGTCGTTGTTCATCACACACAACGGCCTCGGATTCGATCTACCCTTCATCAGGAAACGCTCCATCATTCATCAGGTCAAACCCAGCATGGACATCAACCTGGCCAAGTTCAGAGCGGAACCGGTGTATGACACCATGGCCATCTGGAGCAATTGGGACACGCGGGGGTGGGTCAAGCTCGACGTACTGGCGCGGGCACTGAATGTGGAAACCAAATCGGGCAGCGGCGATCAAGTGGCGGCGATGTGGGGTCAGGGAAAGGGGTTCGAGCTCGCAGAGTACTGTCTGCAAGACACGTATGTTACGTATGCCTGCTATTGCCGGATGAACTTCCGACAACCACTGTCCCGTGAGGTTGTCCTGCTACAACCCGAACTGCTCGACGTGGGTTGATCCGCTAGGGGGTCCGATAGGCCTCCGCCTTTTTCTTCTTCGGTGGGACCTTCACGGTTGCTTTGAGCGCTCTGATCTCTTCGTCACGATCCCGCAATTCCCGTTTCATCCAGTCGGACTCTTTCCGGAGCACCCTGATTTCGGTCTCCTTCTTGGCGAGCATGTCCTTGGCTCGATTGAGCTGCACTAGCATTTCCGGGGGTCCCTCTCCCTCGATCGTCGCTATTGCTGCAGGCACCGCCACTCTCGAACCGGTGGCAGGAGCCGCGGATGTCTTCGCGATCGGCAGCGCCGGCGGCATCGGTGCTTGCGCAAGGGCATGGTAGTCGATGACTTGAACGGTCACGCCCGCCCTGCCGCCTGCGGCATAGGGGGGAGCCTGCTCGGCTCGGGCGGCCGATTCTGGCATGAACGTCGTGGCTCCGGCGCCTTTCGAAACTGTGAAGTGAATGGCACTCTGCTGCACGTAAATGCTGCCCGCCGTGGGTTCAGAGCCTGACCCTGCCGATGAGGATACGCGAAACACGACTAACTGTTCGGGTTTCGCTTTCGATAAGCCTTGTGCGAGCAGGGGAGCCAGGAACTCCGCATCCTCATCGCTGAACACTCTCATCGGCTTGCTGCCAGCGGCGGACATTCTCGATCCGTTTTTATCCTCCGCGAAATACACTCCCTTGACGATCTTCAAAATCGTGGTCTGGTCGATGATGGCCGGATGGCTGGCTTCGAAAGACCAGTCCATGATTTCTTCGAGAGCGACGCTGCCTTTTGCATTGTGCGCAATTTTGGAAGTGGAACTGCATCCGGTGACCATGAGCGACAGCCCCACGAGGGCGTACAACGCCGCATTGATCAACCTGTTGCCGCATGAAAAGGTCGACATCGCTGGTTCTCCTTTGCCGAATGGGTGAGAAGCCGCCCGCCGGCGGCGCTGCCCGCAAGAGCCTCGTTACCAGATCCCTAAGCCCATCAGTGTCATGCTGAGCGCCAGCCAGCCGAAGAGCCCCACCGCGATAATAGTCTCCAAGCTCGTGGTCGAATCCGATTGCTCATCGGGCGTCTGTTGAGAAGACTTCATGTCGTCGCTCCGTTCGGCGATTGGTGGAGGTTTCCAAGTCGTTCATTTTTCAAGCAAAGATTATGCCCTTTCTTCTTCTCCTACCGGATGGATGTAAAGATTCAGCGAAGAGATCGGGTTTCGGCTTGAGAACCAGAAATAGTGCTTTCAAAAATAACTTTTACTATTATTGTTCAACGTATTGATTTAATGACTCTTTTATAATTGTCCATTGGTCAAACAATGACAGGCTGCTTTCCGAGGTATGACCGGGGGAAGAGTCTTTACGGGAGGCCGTTGTCGGCGAAGAAAAAATACGTACCGAAGGAATGTGGCTACGACTGAACCATATTCGTGCAGGAGTGTTCGTTTTTTGCCGGAAGGTCCGGCCGGGCCACCGCTCCGGCGTAGAGAGTGGACGCCGACGCATCGGCGATGGAGCAGGCCACCAAATCACCTGGCCGGCATGCAAGGTCCGCCTTATTCCAAATTACCGTCACATTGCCGTCGCTTTTCCCCATGGCCTGTAAGCTGGATTTCTTTGCGTCGCCTTCGACGAGGACGGGGAGTGTCTCGCCGAGATACTCGCGGTTTCGCTCCGTCGAAATGCGACGCTGCAGCTCGACCAAAGTGGTGACGCGGCGCGACTTGACCTCTCGGGGAACGTCGTCGGGAAATTTTCTTGCGGCGATGGTATTCGTCCGTTCGGAGTAAACAAAGATAAATGCGGAATGGTACCTGACCTCTTCCAACAGACGATACGTGTCCGCAAACTCCTCGTCGGTCTCCGAGCAGAATCCCGCGATAATGTCCGTCGTCAGGACCATGCGTGAATTCATCGAGCGGATCCGTTCGACGAGCGCTAAGTATTCGCGTCTCGAGTACGTGCGGTTCATCATTCCCAGGATGCGATCATTCCCGGATTGCGCAGGAAGATGGATGTGCTTACAAATCTTCGGATGGGATACCACTGCCTCCAGCAAGGGCGAAGGAAAATCCTTTGGATGCGGAGACGTGAATCTCACACGCTCGATCCCGGGAATGTCCGCGACGGCGGTCAGAAGACGGGCAAAGTCCCAGTCGCGTGACCGGTAAGAATTGACGTTCTGCCCCAGAAGCGTGATCTGCTTAAAGCCTTCACCGGCGATACGGGCGGCTTCCTCGAGAATACCCTGTGGATCCCGGGACCGTTCGCGACCGCGCGTATAGGGAACCACACAGAAACTGCAGAAGTTGTCGCAGCCGCGCATGATGGCGATCCAGGCGTTGACGCCGGGAATGCGCGCAGGGACGATGTCGTCGTACGTCTCATACTCGGACAAGTCCACGGCCAGGGCTTTCGAATGCTCATCCTGTTCTTGGGCATGAACCACATCGCGAATCAACCTCGGCAGCTGCCGATAGGCATCGGGGCCCGCCAACAGGTCGACCAGCGGCTCCTGCTTGGTGAGCTCCTCCTTGAGATTTTGCGCCATGCAACCCAGGACACCAACGACCAAGGACCGGCTTCTCTTGAGAGCCTTGAGGTCGGAAAGATGCGTGTACACCTTCGTGTGAGCGTTTTCGCGGATGGCACAGGTATTCATGAGAATCACGTCTGCGGATTCTCGGTCTTCGGTCATGACGTACCCTTCGCGCACGAGCAGGGCTCGAACGAGCTCGGTGTCATATTCGTTCATCTGACAACCGAACGTTTCTATGTGCACCTGGCGACGGTGACCGGGCCCAACACTCATGATGGAGTTCCTTCCATCTCCTTCGTAATCAGGCGGCCGAGCGCCCAACGATCGGAAGCGCCTGTGATCGTGACTTCGTGTGTCTGATTGACCAGCGTCGATTCACTCGCGACGCCAACCTTCAGAAAATGCGCCGTCGTCCCGAGACGCAGACCTTCGGTTTGTCCTTCTTCAAACAGTACGGAGACCGAGCGACCGATCCATCGTTCCGCATACGCAAGCCGTTTCTGACGCGATAGTTGGGCCAGTGTCTGGGCGCGCTGCCGTGCAACGTCAGCTGAAACGTCGTGAGGCATCTTGGCCGCTGCAGTTCCAGGCCGCTTCGAGTATGTGAATACATGAAAATAGGAGAAAGGAAGCCGGCTGGACACGTCCACGGTTTCCTGGAAGGCCCCCTCTGATTCGCCGGGAAAACCCACCATCAGATCGGTGCCCAATGCCAGATCCGAAACTCGTGAAAGAGCACGCTCAATAAGCGACATGAATGATCCGACGTCATAAGGGCGGTTCATGGCTCTGAGCACCGCGTCGTTTCCACTCTGAAGCGGAATGTGCAGATACGGGCACAACTTGCGACCAGCGCCCATCCGCTCTAGCAGTGGTTGGGTCACCGTTGTCGGTTCGATCGACGACAATCTAATACGCTGGATGCCGCTAATCCTTTCTAAGCGATCGATGAGGCTGCTGAGGGCGACGCCCTGTGAGTGATACTGACCGATGTTCACCCCGGTCAGGACCAGTTCTCGACGCCCGCGTGCCGCGTGCGATTCAGCCTCTGCAAGCACGTCGTCGAGAAGCCGGCTGCGCTCATGTCCTCTTGCAAACGGAATGAGGCAGAAGCTGCACATTACGTTGCATCCATCTTGAATCTTCAACAAGGCCCGGGTGGCATCGGAATCGCCAAACTCCGGGAGGACGAACTCTTCGCGAGCGATCGTTCTCGTATGCAGCACCTCCGGCGTCGGCTGTTTCCGTAGCACCTCTGGAGGCGGCAAGAACGAGGGCAGGTCCGACTTGAATTGGTTGCCGACGATGAGATCAATTCCGGGAATATTCCGCAGGTGACTCATCCCTGTCTGAGCGTAACAGCCGGTGACCGCCACGAAGGCATCCGGGGAATGTTTCAAGGTCTTTCGGATCACGTACCGGCAAGTGCGCTCGGCCTCGGCCGTGACCGAGCAGGTGTTGACGACGAGCAGATCGGTGGGCTCGCCCCAGGCCACGACGGTGTAACCTCGACGCCGTAACTGGGATTCGAGCACGGACGTTTCCGCTTGGTTGAGACGGCACCCGAGGCTGTGAAGTGACGCACGCTTTCTCATGAAGCGCGCATTATAGAGACCTGATTGCAGGAGGGGCAAGTACAGGGCCATTCGCGTTGTGGGTTGAAGGGTGCTGATCGCCATGGTAGCATGCCTCCAGCAACATCACCCGAGGATTCGGTGGCGATTCGGCTCCTCATCGCATGCGGCTTTCTCTCTCTCAGCCTGCTTCTCGTGCGCAACGCCCCTGCCAAGGATGTCCTGCCCGTTGAACCGGATGTCAGCACCCGTATTGATGAGTTATACGACCACGAAGCTCGCTTGTTTCTCATGCTGTTTTCGTTAAAAGGGGACGGTCAGGTGGACTACATCACGGGCCGCATGGTCCAGGAGTACGCCCGCAGCAACTTTGGTAATCCCGTCTATCAGACCGAAGTACACCCGTTGTTCTATTGGTGGAATCATATAATGTGGAACGATCCTGAACAGGATGGCGTGAACGGCAACGAGCGCATCTATCAGGAAAATGTGGAATTCGACATTTCCCGCTACAAACCCTGCACGTTCAACGGACAGCCTTGCTGAGGCGTCAGCATCTCGCTCCGGACGTCCAACAGTTCATCGAACCAAATTGGCGATTCTCCTAAATTCGTGACCGGTCCGGTGCTATTCTAGGCACGCACAGAGTTATCCGATCACATGGCTGCCTCCTTCGCACAAATCCTCGGGAATAAGCGCATTGCCCTGATGCTGCCATTGGGGTTTGCCTCTGGACTGCCTCTCGCACTCACATCGGGGACTCTGCAAGCCTGGTTGACGGTGGCAGGAGTGGATTTAAAGACCATCGGGATATTCACGCTAGTCGGCCTTCCTTACAGCCTGAAATTTCTCTGGGCGCCCGTCATGGATCGGATCGCTCTTCCCTGGTTGGGACGGCGGCGCGGCTGGATGCTCGTCACGCAGATCGCGGTGGCCGCCGGATTGGCCCTGATGGGAGTGATCGGTACCGAGAGCGGACCACGGTGGCTCGGCGGCATCGCGATCGCCGTCGCCTTCATGTCCGCGTCCCTGGACATCGTTTTTGACGCCTATCGCACGGATGTCCTGCTGTCCGCCGAGCGGGGCTTCGGCGCCGCAGTTTGGGTGAATGGCTATCGATTGGCTCTCTTGCTGGCGAGTGCCGGAGCCTTGGTGCTGGCCGACCATATTGGATGGCGGGGCACTTACCTGGCGCTGGCCGGTCTGATGGCCGCAGGAGCCGTGACCGTGCTGTTCAGCCCGAACCCTCCAGCAGGCGGCCTTCCGCCGAAAACGCTCAAGGAAGCGATCGGATTGCCGTTGCGCGAACTCTTCGCCAGGCCAGGCATTTATGGAATACTGAGCCTCATTGTCCTCTACAAGGTTGGAGATGCCGTCGCGGGCTCGTTGCAGACTGCCTTCTTTATCGGCGGTCTCGGCTTTACCGCAGGAGAGGTCGGATATGTGAAAGGTCTCGGCATCGCCGCCACGTTGATCGGCGCGTTAGCGGGCGGCATGGTAATGGCCAAAACCGGGTTGGCTCGTTCGCTCCTGCTATTCGGGATTCTCCAGGCGCTGTCCAATCTCTCGTTCATGGTGCTGGCCTGGATGGGAAAGAGCTACGAGGCGCTTGCGGCCTCAGTCGTCATCGAAAACGTCACGGGTGGCATGGGCACGGCAGCCTTCGTCGCGCTTGTGATGTCCCTCTGCGACCATCGGTATACGGCGACGCAATTCGCATTGCTGTCTTCACTCGAAGCTTTCGGCCGGGTCTTTTCAGGTCGTCCCTCGGCTGAAGCCGTAAGCCTGCTGGGATGGGGCTGGTTCTTTTGTCTCTCGTTCCTTCTCGCGCTGCCTGGTTGCTGGCTCGTGTGGCACTACCGCCGACAGCTCGCCCCTGACGCAGGCGAAGCCACTGCCTCGGAATCTCCGCTCATGAAACCGGCTTGAGACGCCGCTGAAGAAACAACACGAACAAGAGCAGGGTGGGCAAGGGTGCGAGAGCATAGGGCACCAACCAAATCCAGACATTCTTAGCTCTCATGCGGGTCTGATCGATCATCCAGACGAAGACCCAGATCATGAGCCCGATGTAATTGAGCGCCATCCATCTCGTCGTGTGGATTTTCAAGCCACTGGTGCTGTCCGGGGAACCGTGGATGAGAAATGCGCACAAGATGACCACAAATAATCCCAATAATATCGCAACGAGCTTTTTGCTCCATACGAACATGAGACTCTCCTCTCCAGCGGGTTCAACGCGACAGGGACGTTGTCCAATGCTTGAAAACTTGCGGTAGGCTAAAGATGAGTTCGAGATTTGTCAAAGGAAAGCATCCATGAGCCTGCTTCGGCTCGCAATGACGGTCATTGTGCTGGGCTTGGGCGTCGGGCTAGTTCTCTCGAATCCGACGATGGACGACTACCTACTGTTCGTCGAAGGCCAGTTGGGAAAGGCGATGGACCGCAGCGAACAGAATCATTCGGGGCGCGAGCAGGCCATGCTGAAATCAATCTTCCGCTCCCACAGCCACGAACTGATGGAGACCGCCGTCCGTCCCCACACGATTCGTCGAAATTGGGCCGTGATGAGCGTTTACGAAACCTCGTTGTTCGATGTGCGCATCGTCGTGCTAGGTGCTGCTGGATCCTTTATTCCACTTAAGGGAATCGATGAGGCCATCCTACGCCTCGGACGCCTCGCCTTCTAAGATAACCTCTCCCTCAGTACTCCACAGCTGTGGATAACCTGTCTTTTTTTCCATAAAATTGGCCGCGCGCAACAGTTGGCTGCTATCCACAGGCTTTCCTCCATTTCCACAGGAAAGCCACAATATTTAGTATTGACAATTCCTGGCAATAGCTATATGTAGTCATCCCCGTGAACGACGACATCACAAGCATAGGCTTCTCCGCTCAACAAGTCGCACCGGCAAGGTCCTTTAGGCCCACTACTTCCGTAGGGTCCGAAGCAGGCTGCAATTAGCTCGGAATTCAGGGAGGAGGCATCGTGAGAATAGAACGGCGATTTACACATTCAGGACAGAGTCCTTATGAAGGGTTGAGGTTCGTAAAACGCTCGTCGGAGATACGCAACCCTGATGGATCGACCGTCTTCAAGTTGGACCAAATCGACATTCCCGAATCCTGGTCGCAGCTCGCTATCGATATCCTGGCTCAAAAGTATTTTCGCAAAGCGGGCGTTCCGCAGAGAGATGAGACGGGCAATCCTCTCCTGGGATCCGACGGGAAACCGGTTTTGGGAGGAGAGCGCGACGCCAGACAGGTATTCGAGCGCCTCGCCGGCTGCTGGACGCATTGGGGCAAAGCCTACGGCTACTTCAAGACCATCGAGGACAGCGCGGCGTTTCACGACGAAGTGTGCTACATGCTGGCGCACCAGATGGCCGCGCCGAATTCTCCGCAGTGGTTCAATACGGGCCTCCACTACGCCTATGGCTTGTCCGGTCCGGCTCAAGGTCATTTCTACGTCGATCCCAAGACACGCGAAGTCGTGAAAGCGACGAATGCATTCGAGCATCCGCAACCCCACGCCTGCTTCATACAATCGATCGAAGACGATCTCGTCAACGAAAACGGGATCATGGATCTTTGGGTGCGGGAAGCCCGCCTCTTCAAGTACGGGTCAGGAACTGGCACGAATTTTTCGAAGCTGCGCGGCGACGGTGAATCGCTCTCAGGCGGCGGACGCTCGTCCGGGCTCATGTCGTTTCTCCGCATCGGGGATCGAGCGGCCGGCGCCATTAAGTCCGGAGGCACCACCAGGCGTGCCGCCAAGATGGTCTGTCTGGACTTGGACCATCCTGATATCGAGGAATTTATCGATTGGAAGGTAATCGAAGAACAAAAAGTTGCCGCAATGGTGACGGGCTCGAAGATTTGCGCCCAACGCCTCAACGCCGTCCTCAAGGCCTGCCATATCGTCAATGCCGACGGCACGCCTCATGTGTCCATCGATCCAAAGCAAAATTCGATCCTGGGCGAAGCGCTGTCAGCGGCCCGCCGGGACAACATTCCCGAGGCCTACATTCAGCGGATGTTTTCCTATGCGCAGCAGGGGTTCACGCATTTCGTCTTTCACGAATACGATACCAACTGGGACGGCAGGGCGTATCAAACCGTTTCGGGACAAAACTCCAATAACAGCGTGCGCATTCCCAATGAGTTTTTCGCCGTCCTGGAAGCAGATGGCGATTGGCAACTCAAGCGACGGATCGACGGGAAAATTTCCAAAACTGTCAAGGCGCGTGATCTCTGGGACCGCATCGCCTGGGCCGCGTGGATTTGCGCCGATCCTGGCACTCAATACGACACTACCATCAACGAGTGGCATACCTGCCCCGAGGACGGGCGCATCAATGCCTCGAATCCCTGTTCGGAATACATGTTCCTCGACGACACGGCCTGCAACCTCGCATCGCTGAATCTGGCGCAGTTCTTTACGCCAGAAGGCCAGTTCGAACTAGAACACTTCCGCCACGCAGTCCGGATCTGGACGGTCGTGCTTGAGATCAGTGTCCTCATGGCGTCTTTCCCGAGCCGCTCGATCGCCGAAAAGAGCTATCAGTTCCGCACCCTCGGCCTGGGATACGCCAATCTCGGTACTGTTTTGATGCGGCAGGGCATCCCTTATGACTCGGAGAAGGCGCTCGCCATCTGCGGAGCGCTCACCGCCA
>Ga0207689_10004799_pt1 | contig 12195 bp, 8 predicted proteins | sample KBSMisM52_FD_184312 | JGI IMG/M metagenome (GOLD analysis project Ga0207689, IMG submission 184312) | Miscanthus rhizosphere microbial communities from Kellogg Biological Station, Michigan, USA - KBS Miscanthus M5-2 (SPAdes) (version 2) | ecosystem: Host-associated > Plants > Roots > Rhizosphere... | reverse complement strand
GTGAGTCGACTCAGCAGATTTCTGGGATCGAGGAGTTTCTAAGGATCGCTTGCGCAATCCCGTTCGTTGAGCCTGGGCAGTGGCAACAACCTCCACATCAGGCCCGGATTCAGGCCGACGGGGGACATTGCCGCAATGCACTTCCCCTCAGCGTGGCACAAGCTTGTTCGCCGGCAAATTCCAAAACATGCAGCCTTTGTCCGCGCCCCCCGGGTAACGTCCTCCCAGAATTTCTCCCCGGATGCCCCTGTTAAAAATGACAGTATCCAGAACCAGCCTGCCACCAGTATTCTTAACAGGTATATCTTCGCCTTCAGTTGCCTCTCGCGAAACGACCGTTGCAGCCCCTAAGCACCAATTATCAGGAGATCAAGCAATGAACGGGAGCATCCGCCCGAAAATAGTGATCGCGGACGATCATGTGCTGATCGCCGAGGCTTGCAGACAACTCCTTGACTCAGAATTCGATGTTGTGGGAATCGTAAGCAACGGCCAGGCCCTCATCGATTCCGCCAGCAGGTTGAATCCCGATGTCGTGCTCGTGGACATTGGCATGCCGCTGCTTAACGGCTTGGACGCTGCCGAGCAACTCAAGCTCATAAAGAAATCGATCAAGATCGTCTTTCTGACCATGAATGGAGATCCGGCTATGGCCGCCGAAGCGTTTCGGCGCGGCGCTTCTGGTTATTTGCCAAAGACGGCTGCCGCCGCTGAGCTGCCAGTTGCCATCCGGGCCGTCCTCCAGGGCAAGCGTTATGTTTCGCCTCTGATCGCGCCGGACTTTTTTGACCTGAAGACGGAGTACGAGGGAACAACCGGAGCCCCTGGCCAGCTGACAACTCGCCAAAAGCAGGTAGTTCAGCTGCTGGCTGAGGGCAGGTCGATGAAAGAAGTGGCCGAAGTTCTCAACGTCGCCACAAGAACTGTCGCCTTTCACAAGTACCGCATTATGAAAGTCCTCCACCTTAGAAATGGCGCTGAACTGGTGCAGTATGCGATGAAAGAGCACATGCTCTCCTCCTAGACTTCCCGCACCCTACCCTCGACTCATTGCCTTGCCAAAGCGCCGTGCGACAAAAACCGCATGACCGCGGTGTTCCATTGAGACGCGAGTGCGCGAGTGGAATGCGCACATCCTCACACGGAGGCTCCCTTCGGTCTTTACGTGCCCTCAAGACTCAGTGCTGACACAATGTCGGAATCCTCTAAATTGTCTGTCAATGCTGACAGTATGCAAAAGAGAAGCCGCTAGGTACCGTCTGTTCATGTTCGACCTTATCCAGCATCGGGCCAGGAGGAGTTTCAATCCAATGGGATTCAGGAAAGCTGTAGTCCTGCTCTTTGGGGCATGGCTATCGACAGCGTGTGTGATTGCACAGGAACCGGCAGTTGACCCGGCCGGAACCCAAGTAGCTACAGAGCAATCGCCGGCATCGGCGGAGAATGCGGACGCGCTGAGAAAGGCGGCACAGAATCCCATCGCGAGCCTCATCAGCGTCCCGGTGCAAAACAACAGCAATTTTGGGGTTGGCTCGGACGACCGTATTCAAGACGTCCTGAACATCCAGCCGGTAATACCGGTGCCGCTTAGCAAGAAACTAAACATGATTGCGCGCATTATTACGCCAATCGTGTATCAACCGACTACCAATCAGCCCACCGATCAGGGCGCCTACGGATTTGGCGATTTGAATCCGACTTTCTTCTTCGCGCCGTCGAAGGCAAGCAAGCTCATATGGGGTGTCGGGCCAGCGTTCGTGTTGCCCACGGCCACCAACAGCTACCTTGGACAAGGCAAGTGGAGCATTGGACCGTCGGTCGTGGCGCTGGCTCAGCCTGGCAAATGGACGCTTGGTGCTCTCGTGAATAACGTCTTCTCGGTCGGTGGCCAATCCAGTCGAGCCGACGTAAACCAGATGCTCTTTCAGTACTTCATCAACTACAACCTCAAGCATGGCTACTACATAACTTGGCAGCCGACGCTGACTGCAAATTGGGAAACTGACGAAGGCCGATGGACTGTCCCATACGGCGGCGGTATCGGAAGAATCATGAAACTCGGATTCCAGCCAGCAAATCTGACTGCGCAGTTTTACGGCAATGGCGTCCATCCTGCAAATACTTCGTCATGGAGCATGCGGCTTCAGATCGCGTTTCTATTTCCCAAGCTGACCAAGGAACAACAGAAAATGATGATGGAGCAGAAACTGAAACAACTGAACGCGGAACAGCCAAAGAAATAGATCTGCGATTCCACCGCGGTAAAGGGGGGGCCTGACCTCACTCGTTCGCGCTAAGATAACTAACCTTTGGTGACGCGTCGAATACAACCTGATCGTGCCACCAAAGCCGCTCGAAAAATGCGCGCGTCACCTCGAGGTCCACGGATTGCTCTGAGTGCGACGATGTTGCCTCTGCAATCTCGCGAATGTTGCGATTCCCATCGATCGCATCAAACAGTTGCTTCTCTATTGGTCCAATGGGCAGAAACAAATCTCTATACGAATGACTTTGGTTGATCAGGACCGCGGCCGCACCGGTAGGAAGCCGCTCTAGAACACAGATCGTTTCTGGCATGCGAATGGGGACGTATCCAAGAAAGGCATCACCGGCGAAACTGATCTGCGAAAAGGATGGAGCATCATCCCTATATGCGACAAGGCTGTGCCGGAGCATCGTCCCCCGGAATAATTCGATCGCGGCGTATTGCTCAGCAAGCGAAAGCTGCACAAGACGATCTACCTGCGGAAGACTGGCAATGACTCCGCAACGAAGACTATACGGCGCTTGCTTGATCCACCGTCCAAACGTGAGTCCACCCTTTTCAATGAAGTCAAGCAATTGCGGCACAGAATAAGCACGATCCTGTGGATGCAATAACGCATCGGCAAGCGCGGCCTCGTGGCGAAAATCCGGCGCTTGATGCAGCAAGCTCTCGAGCGGATGCCCCGGAGGCAGCATGCTGAGTGCGCTGATGAGATCACGGATATCCCCATCTGTGGCCCGGATATCCATCCTTCGACAGAACTCCTGCAGCATGTAGATCCCAGTGCGTCCGTAGGGCGCGTACACCATAAGGTGCATTGCACCGTCAGGTTTAAGAACAGAGCGCAGAGCCTTGAGGCCCGCGTCGGGATCTTTCAAATGATGAAGCACTCCCGTGCACACGATCTGATCGAAGCATTGGTCAAGCTGACTTGCTTGTTCAATGCCAAGTTGATGGACCTGGAGGTTCTTCAGGTTGTGCGTTCGCTTCAGGTCTTCAGTACAGCGAACACTCGTTGCGCTGAAGTCCATTCCCGTAACTTGCGCGCGTGGCCAACGCATAGCGTGCTTTGCCGCCTGGGAAGTCCCACAACCGGCGACGAGGATTGATTGCTCCTCGCTATAGGAACGCGACGGCCAGAAGAGATGAAAATCTGCTCGACGCTTCAGCGGGGCGCTCCAGGTGCGCGCGTAATTGGCCAGGCTATCGACAGGACGAGGATACGGATAGCGTTCGTAAAAGTCCTGCACATGCATGGACACGTCGGAACTGGACAATACTCCTTCGGAATCTTTGGCGACGGTCATTCTGTTTTGAATTTCACCCACTCATCGGGAATCCCTCGTTCCTCAGAGCACCCTAATTGGGCTCATTCTAGTTCTGGAACTGTCAAAATTTACAGGTGTCAGGAGGCAAATCGACTCTGCCGCCGCCCAGAGCTTCCAATTTGATGTTGGGCTATCACAAATGACAGTTTCATTCATAAGCTGCTCATGGTGGACTAACCAGCGGACACCAAAGCCGGGACGGTTAGGGTCGACAAGGACACGAGCGTCCAGGTTGCCGGAACAGTCGAGCGGACGGCGGTGGGGAGGAAATATGGAGAGGGCAGTCCGGACTTACATGAGTATCGCACTTACGTCCCTTCTGGCTATTGGAGCTTTTGCAGGGTTCGTTCACACTGCGAGTGCACAGAATCCAGAAATGCAGCAGCGAGTTGCAGAGATCAAAGAAGCATCCGCCAAAAACAAACAGGCCCTCATGTCCTACAGCTGGAATGAGCAGGTCACGATCAGCCTCAAAGGCGAGGTGAAAAAAGTTCAGCACTATCAGGTACGGCTCGGGCCGGACGGTCAGCAGCAGAAAACCTCACTGGACCCGCCGACCGAAGCGGCTCCCCCGAGCGGCGGGCGAATGAAGCAGAAAATAGTAGCGAAGAAAAAGGAAGAGTACAAGGACTACGGGGAAGACATGAAGGCCCTGGCGCAGCAGTATGCGCCGCCTGATCCCGCGAAGATACAGCAGGCCGCTGCTGCGGGCAACATCACCCTGGGTACAGTCGCCGGCGCACCAGGTCAAGTACAGCTGGTGATTCGCAACTATCTGAAACCCGGAGATTCGATGACTCTTGTTTTTGACAAGGCTCAGAAGTCGATTGTGAGTGTACAGATTGCTTCCTACATGGATGATCCAAAGGATGTAATGAACCTGACGGTGCAGTACAGCAAGCTACCCGATGGAACCAATCACATTGACAGTATCGTTGTTGATGGCGTGAGCAAGCAGTTAAACGTCGCGATCAAGAATTCCAACTACGCGCACGTTTGAGTTCTGAATTCTGGACGAACGTTCCCGGTCGTCGCATTACCAACGCCATCCCTGATGTTTTGGGGATGGCGCTGTTGCGCTTTGCCTGCGAACCGTATTCAAGACGCACAACAGACTTTGTTTGCCAGCGGCACTGACCCGTGATTTCGGATCATAGTACGAGAGCACCCGGCGGGTGGAATCTATTAATCCCCTACAAGATTCCAGCTTTGATCAGGATCGAATGCGGTCATTGTCGATGCTGTCTCGGTTGTGGTCTTACCCAGGTCCTTTTGAAGCAGGACACCATCCTGGTTGATGATGAACGTCATGATTCCCGTCCTGCCATATTCGGCCGGATAGGCGACGAAGGCAAATCCACCCACCATCTTCCCGTCAACCATGTAATCCTTTGCACCGCCTGGCGTATGGCTTCCCTGTTTGCTCATCATGTGGAAGAGGTAGCCATGGAAGGGCGTGCGTGCGGCTGCCGGCTTTACACTATAACCTTCCGCCGTTGCGTACGCTGCCAGTGGCCCGAGTGGGCTTTGTGGCTGACCGGATGGTGACTCCCAATACAAGCCATTTTGCTTTCCAGGGTCACTGATAAACTTCTGCGCGAACTGTTTTACGGTCGCACCGTCGCGGGGCTTGGAGAAGTACTCATACTCCGCATCCACCACCGCTTGGGAAGTTTCGATAATTGCCAATTCATTCCGTCCGACGCGTCGCCGTAATATCTCCTCCTCGCCGGCTCCCGCGTCGAAAAACCACTGACCGCTGTTTGTCTTTCTCAGCGGAATCGGAAATGTAAAATTATCAGCTCCGATTAGCAGGACCTGCGCACCGTCGGGCATTCTGCGCCAGCGGTGCATCACCTGATATGCCGCAACGAAAGCGTTGACCGCGGCTTTGTCCTCCACAGCGTTACCGGTGGAGAGGATTGGTTTCGAATCGGGGCCGAAAATTGCAAGTATTGCGTTTTCATCTCCGGACTTTGCTGCCTGGATCAGTGCATTTCCTGCATCGTCTGGGGTAACAAACACTTTGTAAGAGGGTTGTTCTGCCTTCTTGCATGCTACAAACACGACGACCAACGCCAGCAGGATCAACCACGTGGGTAAGGAAATTTTGCGGATTTCAAGCGCCATTACTATCTCTCCAAACTTACGACCGAAAGCGATTCACCAAGTCATTCCCAAACTTCTTGAACTTGCGCAACTTTGCGGTTGCGTTTATCTGCGCCGTCCGCCTCCGCCTCCTCCGCGGCCACCCCAGCCTCCACCGCCACCCATACTTTGGGCTCCGCGAGCACTCTCCGAGCGGGATTGCCACCCGCCGCCTCCACTGCCGCCGCCCCAGGCTGATGATCCACTTGCCTTCTCCTGCCCCCCCCATCCCTTCGCGGCCGCAGAACTCTGCGCTGATGCCGCTTGGCTCGAGTTGTATTTCGGAGTATTGCCCGAATTTCCCGTCCAGCCGCTTCCGGTGTTCTTATAGGTGTTTCCATTCACGGACGCGTACTTATTGCCATTTGCGGTTTGAGCCGCAGCTGCGCTGTTACCGTTATTCCCCGATGCACCGTATGCTGAGCCACCGTTGGTAGTGTGAATTTGCCCGGTGGTCCCGTTGGCATTTGTCTGGTGCTGACTGTAGGCAGTATTGCCGTTTTTCGAAACCGTCGATGCTCCGGCACTCCCGTACGCGTTTGAGCCTTGCACTGTTGACGCGGATGCTCCGGTTCGCGGATTGTAAGCTTGAGCTGCGCCTGCGGATCCGTAGGCATTCGATGCGGATGCGCCGCGCGCATAAGTGCCAGTTGAGGGGTTGTAGGCCTGACCGGCGCTCCGCGTTCCATAACCATTCGACACTGTCGCGCCGCGCGCATAAGTTCCAGTCGCCGAGTTATAGCTCGTTCCGTAATGCGCCGAACCGTAATAGCCGCCGTGCCAGGCGGCGTTCCCGTAGTAGGATCCCCCGTGATAGATGACAGTAGTGCTGTGCCAGTTACAGTTCCAACTGCTATAGCCCCAACCATACCCGCCGCTCATCATGGCGCCCACGGCGATGCCGACTCCAAACGCAAGAACCGCAGTGGTTGCCACAGCCGCGGCGCTGTAGCCCGGAGTTACATAGGGAGTACCGTAAACGACTGTAGGGTTATATGTCGGGACATACACGACCTGCGGATTCGTTGGCTGAATCACGATCGTCTGTGGCGACTCTTGTACGACCGTGATCTGCGACCCTGATTTCAAGTTGCCCGCGGCTTGCGCCTTTGCGCGCAAAACCTGAACGGCTTTCATAACATCGGCGGCCTGGGTGTGATATGCCTCGCCAAGCGCGGATGTCCAACTGAGGTTCTTCGCCAGATTGTCGAGCACCGACGGGAACTGTGTGAGCGCCTTCACGCTTGGATCCCAGGGCTGCCCATCCACGGCCTTCATCAGGTTGTTGCCTGTGAGCTTCTGATTCTGCTGAAGCCAGCCGGCAGCAGCGTCTACCTGGTCCGGAAACGTTGCAGCTCCGAGAACCTGCGCCACCAACGAGTCAGGATAGAGAGCAATGGGCGCGACAAGTTGCTGTAACTCTTCCGGCTGCAGAGGTGCGCCCTGTCCAGAGTATCCGGACGGCGCAGCTTGTTGCGCCTGCTGCTCTTGGGCGCCCGCCTCAAACGGCGCCGTTGCAGTCATGAGCAGGAAACATAGCATGAGTGACAAGAGTTGTCTTGAGACCCTTCTGATCATTTTTGAACCTCCGGGCAGCACTTTGCGTCGGTCCGCATGAAGCGCCGTGAAGCGGCATACTCGTCCGCTGTTACTGCACCACAATTGGAAGTCGGCGGAAACTGTCATTTCTGACAGCAACAACAAAGGCTTGACGTCCAAAGAAATCCCCGGCCAATTCGCCGGGGACTCCTTGCAATTCGATGGATTCTCGTTCTCCAAAAGGAATCTTTCGACTCCTCTGGTGGAAGCTTAACGAGTTAGCGCCGGCTCGGCCTTGCCTGCCTTTGCTGCCGCTGCCGCCGCTGCCGCCTTTTTGGCATCCGCAGCTGCGTCCAATTGGCGCATTACACCATCGAGATTGAATGACGCCGCCTTTTGGCGCGGCGGGTATTTGATGTAGTTGGCGATCTGCGCCGCCACTATGGCCTGGCATTGGTAGAGCTGGGGTACATGATTCACTATCCAATCCCAGTACGTATTGGAATTGAAATCGGCGCGCTCAAACGGATCACGGCGCAAGTGATAGATGTGCGGTACCCGAAGCGACGTGAAAGGATTTGCCCAAAGCTCCATCGTTCCCGTCGCACGCTGCTCTGCAAACGTCAGCTTATAGTCGCCAACGCGCACTGCCATGATGCCGCCGTCATCGCTGACATAGAAGAAAGCCTCTCTTGGACTCTTCTTTGCCTCGCCGGTGAGGTAGGGAACCATGTTGAAGCCGTCGATATGCACCTTGAAGGTCTTGTCCCCAGCCTTGTATCCATCGAGCAGCTTCTTGCTCACGTCCGGATCGCCCGCCGCCGCAAGCAAAGTCGGCAACATGTCCTGGTGAGAGACGATGTCATTGAAAACAGTTCCGGGTTTGATCTTGCCGGGCCAGCGCATAAAGCACGGGACGCGCCAGCCGCCTTCGAAGTTGGTGTCCTTCTGACCGCGGAATGGCGAGTTGGCGCCGTCCGGCCAGGTGTCATTCTCCGGGCCGTTGTCGGTCGAATACATGACGATCGTGTTATCGGCGATACCCAGCTCATCGAGCTTGTTCAGCATCATTCCGATCTGTTCGTCGTGCACCACCATCCGATCGCTGTATTCGTCTTGCCCGCTCTTGCCAATATTCTTTGCCGCAACGTGCGTACGGAAGTGCATAGCGGTCGAGTTGTACCAGAGGAAGAAGGGTTTATCTGCCTTGGCCTGCTTCTCCATCCAGCCGAGTGCGGCGGAAGTAATCTCCTCGTCGATCGTTTCCATCCGCTTCTTTGTTAACGGGCCGGTGTCTTCAACCTTCTGCTTGCCCACTTTGCCCCAGCGTGGCTGGACAGTCGTATCGTCCGTGTCAGTAGCGAAGGAATGCATTACACCCCGTGGACCAAAGGCCGCCTTGAAAGCAGGATCCTTCGGATAATCGGGCAATTCTGGTTCTTCCTCCGCATTAAGGTGATAAAGGTTGCCGAAGAACTCGTCGAATCCGTGGACTGTGGGCAGGAACTCGTTCTTGTCGCCAAGGTGGTTCTTTCCAAACTGTCCAGTCGCGTAGCCGAGCGGCTTGAGCATTTCGGCGATGGTCGCGTCTTCCGCCTGAAGGCCAAGATCTGCGCCTGGCATTCCGACCTTGGTCAAGCCCGTGCGCAGGGGGTTCTGGCCGGTGATGAACGCTGCTCGGCCTGCAGTACAGCTCTGCTGACCGTAATAGTCGGTAAATACAGCGCCTTCGTTCCCAACGCGGTCGATGTTCGGGGTGCGGTACCCCATCTGTCCACGGCTGTTGAAACTGATATTCCACCAGCCGATGTCATCGCCCCAGAGGATCAGGATATTGGGTTTCTTTGCAGCTGCCATGTTTTGTTCCTTCCTTGAGTGGGTTAGGGGAATTTAAGTTGCGGCGCGTCAGAGGGCGGAGGGTTCCGCTGAATCAACCGGGCCGAGGTTTGCTTTTCCGGGCAATTCGTTTCGTTGGTTAAAGGCGGAAACGACGCGCGTTTGGTTGTCACGGATCTCCAAGCACCAAATCTGTACGAGCGCCCTCCTTGGGATCGCCACACGAGATAGGCCACCCGTCGTCAAAGGAAATGCCGCGGCGCAATTTCAACGTGAAATGACGCAGGTTCACTTCCAGGCTGCAAAGACTAGTCCACAGCCTCTTCAGAGGGAACTGTCAAAACGGACAGATGCGGGCGGCGAGAGAGAGGCCTTTTTCCGGCCCCCCTGCCAATAACGACAGTTGCGGCCCTGGCTGGCGTCCCCTAGGCTTTTGTTCCAAGGCGCCTGAAATACGGGTGAACGCAGGCGCGACTTTACCACATAGTCTAGCGATGAAATCTATCGCCAACGAGATGTGCTCTCCGATCATGCAGCGTTTGTTCGCTACTGCAAGCCTCCGATTCGCTGGCAGGGCAGCAAAGTCAATTTGCAAAAGTGCAGGCTGCCATCCGGAGAAATGAGGGAATTCATGAAAACGAGCAATAAACGATCTTTGACGGTCGGGGCAACACTGAGCCTCCTATTTTGCACATCGATCTTCGCCCAGGGGCCGTCAGACCTGGCGACCGCGAACTCGGCTGCAACCTCACCAACGACCGCACTAACCGCCGCGCCCGCGATTCCGGACGCGCCAGCACCGATGCCAGGTCAGGGACCTGGTCCGGTGTCAACATACCCAACAGGAAGTACCGGCGGTGATTGGCGCGTCGGAATCTCGATTTACGGCTGGTTCCCGGGATTGCGCGGAAGCGTTGGAGCGCTGGGTCATAATGCCAGCATCCATGTTCCTTTCGAAGATGTCTTTCATACCCTGAAAGGGATCGTACCGCTCGCAGTCGAGGCCGATAAGGGCCGCTTTGTTATGCCGGTGGATTTCTTATGGATGAAGCTCGGCGTCGACAACGGGATTCCCATCAACGACTTTTTGCAGACATCGATCAGAACTGATCTGACGCAGTCGATCTTTACGCCGAAGGTGGGATTCAGGCTCATTAACGGCGATCATCTGAAGTTCGACGCCCTCGGCGGAATTCGCTATTGGTACTTAAGCCTGGACAACACTCTGGAACCCTCTGGACTCGGCAATTCAAAATCGGTCCAGTGGGTCGATGGCCTCGGCGGCGGCAGGTTCATACTGCCGTTCGGTGAGAAGGCCTCCGTGACGGTGGCGGGCGATGCCGGCGCAGGCGGATCCAACCTTGACTACCAGCTACTGGGCCTGATGAATTTCAACTTCACCCCCAAGCTCGGACTGGCGGTCGGATGGCGCTATCTGGATGTGGACTACACACCGACCACTAACCAGTTCGTCTATGACACCATAACAAGTGGCGCGATTGCGGGCTTCGGCTTTAACTTTGGCGGCAAGCCCCCGGTTCCACCGACGGTCTCGTGCTCGGCTTCGCCCTCGCAAGTCTTCCCGGGCGATCCGGTCACTATCACTGCCACCCCTGAAGGTCTGAATCCGAAGTTGAACACGGTGTATGCCTGGAGCGGTGACGGCGTTACCGGCAATGGACCGACGGCGAGCATCAATACCGCTGCCTTGAATCCCGGAACCTATTCTGTGAGAGGAAGCCTGAAGGAAGGAAAGCACGGTAAAGAAGGGGAAAAGCCCTGGCAGGTTGCCGGCTGCTCCGCGACGTACACTGTGAAGGAATTCGAGGCGCCGACACTGAGCTGCTCGGCGAGCCCGACCGATCTCAAGCCGGGTGACTCTTCGACCATCACGGCCCAGGGTGTTAGCCCCCAGAACCGTCCGTTGACTTATAGCTACCAGGCTTCGGGCGGCACCGTCAGCGGCACCGGAACCTCGGCAACGTACTCTTCGGCGGGTGCGTCCACCGGTTCAATGCAGATCACCTGCAGTGTAGCGGATGACAAGGGCCACACCGCGACAGCAAACGCCAGCGTCAACGTTCAGGCACCGCCTCCGCCGCCTCCTCCGCCACCGCCGAGTCTTCTGCTCCACAGCGTTTTCTTCCCGACCGCTCTGCCGAATGAGAAACGTCCAGAAAAGGGATTGGCAGCGAGCCAGGAGGAGATTCTCACCACCTTGGCAACGGACTTCAAAAACTACCTGCAGGTCAAGCCGGATGCCCGTCTGACTCTCACCGGCCACGCGGACCCACGCGGCGGAGACGAGTACAACAAGGCGCTTTCGGAACGCCGCGTCGGCACCGTCAAGCATTTCCTCGTCGACCAGGGTGTTCCTGAGGGGTCCATTGATACGCAAGCGATGGGCGATGAGAATCCGCTCTCGAAGGATGACGTAAAGCAGCTTGTCCAGAGCAATCCTGAACTGACGGATCAAGAGAGAGCGAAGATCATGCGCAACATCAACCAGATTTATCTGGCGCAGAATCGTCGCGTCGATATCACCCTGGCCAACACTGGTCAGCAGTCGGTGCAACTCTACCCATTCAACGCGCATGACGCGGGAACCCTTCTCAGCGAGAAGCCACAGTCACACGCCAAGAAGCAACCGGCCGCACCGAAGAAGTAATTACCCCATGAACCACCGGAACAGGCCTTCCAAGGCCTGTTCCGGTACTTTGGCTGGGGTCTCTCACGAATCGACTGCAATTGCGAATGCAAGGTCTCAAACAGGACACTTCAAGTGGCCTTACTCGCGCCGCCCCCCGCAGTTGCGAACGACGACATCTTTTCGAGCGCGTCGCCAAGTGTGAACGTCGCAGCCTTTTGCGATGGCGGAAATTCCTTGAAGGTAGCAATAAACTCCGCGGCCATGGCCTGCGCCGGATAGACGATGAAACAGTTTTCGATGAGAAATTCCCAGTAGGTGTTCGAGGTGATGTCGGCACGCTCAAATGGATCTGTCCTGAGATTGAATATCTTGCATAACCGCAGCGGGACGAAAGGTTCTGCCCACACCTGTAAGGTGCCTTGGCATCT
>Ga0207689_10004796_pt1 | contig 12196 bp, 10 predicted proteins | sample KBSMisM52_FD_184312 | JGI IMG/M metagenome (GOLD analysis project Ga0207689, IMG submission 184312) | Miscanthus rhizosphere microbial communities from Kellogg Biological Station, Michigan, USA - KBS Miscanthus M5-2 (SPAdes) (version 2) | ecosystem: Host-associated > Plants > Roots >... | reverse complement strand
GCGCGTTCCTGCGTCACATCCTCACCAAGAAGAGCACCAAGCGCAAGCGGCATCTGCGCGGGACGACGCAAGTGCACGGTTCTGACGTGCGTGCCGTCAAGTCCATGCTGCCTTACGGTTAAGGAGACGCGCCATGCCAAGAGTCAAGCGTGGAGTAACGGCGCGCGCACGCCACAAAAAAGTGCTGGACCAGGCCAAAGGCTTCCGCGGCCGGCGCAGCACTGCGTTCCGAATCGCTACCCAGGCGGTGATGAAGGCGGGGCAATACGCCTACCGTGATCGCCGCCGTCGCAAACGTGATTTCCGGGGTCTGTGGATTGCCCGTATCAACGCGGCCGCCCGTGAGTTCGGGTTGAGCTACAGCGCATTCATGAACGGCCTCAAGAAGGCTTCCATCGAGCTCGACCGCAAGGTCCTCGCCGATTTGGCGGTGTTCGACAAAGCCGCGTTTGAAAAGATCGCCACTCAGGCCAAAGCCAGCCTCGCCGCCTGAGCAGCAATGTTGGAGACAAAAAGGAGGCTGCCGGCCTCCTTTTTTCGTTTGCGCTGGCTCTCGTTTGCGCGATGACAGGCGGACCCCGCTGAAAACAGAACCATGCAGTCCGTGGATAAACTCGTAAGGGACGCGCTCGACATGTTCGAGCGTGCAGCCTCCGTAACGGAACTCGAGCAGGCCAAGGCGCGCTATCTTGGTAAGTCCGGCGCGCTGACGGAACTGCTCAAGAGTCTGGGGCAGATGCCCGCGGAGGAGCGCCGCGCTGCGGGCGGCAACATCAACGCTGCCAAGGAGCGCATCGAAGCGGCCCTCGAGCAGCGGCGAGAAGCATTAGCGCAGTCCGTGTTGGAGGCGCGTCTGGCCGCGCAAGGGTTGGATGTCACGTTGCCGGGCCGTCTTCGCGGCATTGGTGGCATTCATCCCATCACGCGTAGCTGGCAGCGGGTCGAGGCGATCTTTGGTTCGATCGGCTTCGACGTGGCCGATGGACCTGAGATCGAGACGGACTGGTACAACTTCACGGCGTTGAATCAGCCGGAGAATCATCCTGCCCGCTCCATGCACGATACGTTCTACGTAGAGGGCGGTCTGCTGCTTCGCACACACACCAGCCCGATGCAGGTGCGCTACGCGCGTCAGCATCCCCCACCGATCAAGGTCATTGCGCCTGGGCGCACCTACCGGGTTGACAGCGATGCCACTCATTCGCCGATGTTTCATCAGGTCGAGGGACTGTGGATCGACGAGCAAATAAGTTTCGCGGACCTGAAGGGCGTGTATACGGATTTCTTACGGCGCTTCTTCGAGACCGGCGAGTTGCAGGTGCGTTTCCGACCGTCATTTTTTCCGTTCACCGAGCCATCTGCGGAGATCGACATGGCGTTCGACTCCGGGCCGCTCAAAGGTCGCTGGCTGGAAATTTCCGGGGCCGGTCAAGTGCATCCCAATGTCGTGCGTAACTACGGCCTCGATCCCGAGCGCTGGATGGGTTTTGCATTCGGCAGCGGGCTCGAGCGGCTCACGATGCTTCGCTATGGCGTCGACGATCTGCGATTGTTCTTCGACGGCGATCTGCGTTTCCTCCGGCAATTCGCTTGAACTCGCGACCGTACTAAGGGACCTCTGAAGAAATGCAGTTCCCCGAGAGCTGGCTGCGCACAATGGTTAATCCCGCATTGACCACCGGTGAACTTGCGCATCTGCTGACCATGTCAGGGCTCGAAGTGGAGGCCTGCGAGCCGGTGGCGCCACCGTTCTCAGGTGTTGTGGTGGCCGAGGTGCGCGCCTTCGAAAAGCATCCCAATGCCGATAGATTGAAAGTCTGTCAGGTGGACGCGGGCACGGGGCAGTTGCTGAATATTGTGTGCGGCGCGCCGAATGTTTCGCTCGGCATGAAAGTGCCGTGTGCGCTGGTAGGCGCAATGCTTCCTGGAGAGTCGGAGCAAGCGCCGCTCGAGATCAAGGCAGCAACGATGCGAGGGGTGGCGAGCCAGGGTATGTTGTGCTCGGCCAAAGAGCTTGGTTTATCCGACGATCACAGCGGCCTGCTGGCATTGGACAGTCAGGCGCCCCTTGGGCGGGACGTTCGCGAATACCTCCTGCTGGACGATCATGTTTTCACCGTAAAGCTCACGCCAAACCGCGCCGAGTGCCTTTCGGTACTTGGCGTGGCGCGAGAAGTGAGTGCGCTGACCGGTGCGCGACTGTCTCCGCCAGAGGTTCGACCCACGCCTAAGAAAAACGATGCAACCGTGCCGGTGAAGATATCCGACCCGGATGGTTGTGGACGCTTCACTGGACGCGTCATCCGCAACGTCAATGCGCAGGCGGTTACGCCAGAGTGGATGCGGGTGCGGCTGGAGCGCGCAGGACAGCGATGCATTTCTGCCTTGGTGGACGTGACCAACTACGTGATGCTCGAGTTGGGACGGCCCCTGCACGTATATGATGTCGACAAACTTGCCGGCGGAATCGACGTGCGTTTCGGACGACGGGGAGAGCGCGTCAAGTTACTGAACGAGCAGGTAGTGGAGCTGGATGCCGATGTCCTTGCCATTACCGACGCCTCCGGGCCTATCGGGCTGGCCGGTATCATGGGCGGGGATAGCACAAAAGCCGATCTCGAGACGCGCAATGTGTTTCTGGAGGCGGCGTTTTTTTTCCCCGATGCGATCGCCGGGCGGGCGCGCCGCTATAACTTCGCGAGCGATGCATCGCACAGGTTCGAGCGCGGCGTCGATTTCGACAATAATCTGACAGGCATCGAGCGCGCAACCCAATTGATTTTGGAACTATGCGGCGGCGAACCCGGTCCGGTAGTGGATACGATCGCACGGCTGCCGGAGCGAAAGCCGGTGTGCATGCGCGTGCTGCGCGCGCAGCGGATCATTGGCATTCCCATCCCCGAGGAGGAAATGGCGGGAGTTTTCACGCGGCTGGGCATGCAGTGCAAGCGTGACGGGCGCGGTGCGGACGCAGCGTTTCTAGTTACTCCACCCTCCTACCGGTTCGATATCCAGATCGAAGAGGACCTAATCGAAGAGGTTGCGCGGGTACATGGATTTGAGAACATCCCGGCAAACCCGCCAAAGGTCGCCGCGATCATGCGCAGCGAGCCTGAGACGTGCCGGTCGCTCCATACGCTGCGAGCGTCGCTGGCAGCCAGCGATTATCAAGAAGTCATAAACTTCAGCTTCGTCGAACCGGCCTGGGAAGCGGATTTTGCCGGCAATGCACAGCCGATCCAGCTGGTCAATCCTATTGCCAGCCAACTGTCTGTCATGCGCAGCAGTTTGATCGGGGGGTTGGTGGCGAACGTGCGATATAACCTAAACCGGCGTGCTACGCGCGTGCGTGTATTCGAGATCGGTCGTGCATTCCTCCGCCAGCCAGCAGCGCCAGACGGACCGTTGGACGTCGCTGGCGTGCGTCAGCCGGTCCGAGTAGCCGCGGCCGCTTTCGGCTCTGCCGCCGAAGAACAGTGGGGAACTCCGCGCCGCCAGGTGGATTTTTTCGATGTAAAGGGCGATCTCGAGGCCTTGCTGGCTCCGTCCGGCGCACGCTTCGAGTCGGCCGCCCATCCCGCACTGCACCCGGGCCGTTCCGCTCGGGTATATATGGATGCAACCTGTATTGGGTGGATCGGGGAACTGCATCCGCGCTGGCAGCAAAAATATGAGTTACCGGCTCCGGTGGTACTGTTCGAACTCGATGCCGCACCTTTACAGGCTGTGGATCTCCCCAAGTATCACGAAGTCTCCAGATTCCCTGCCGTAAGCCGTGATATCGCAGTAATTCTGCCCGACGCTGTGGCCGTACAGTCTGTGCTCGATGATCTTGCGTCGCACAAACCGGAGCAGGTCACAGAAGTGCGTCTGTTCGACTTGTATCGTGGACCTGGTGTGGAAAATGGCAAAAAAAGTCTTGCTTTCCGAGTGTTATTGCAAGATACTCAGAAAACTTTGACCGACCAAGAAGTCGATTTGGCCATTGCCAACTTGGTCCAGCGATTGCGTGATCAATTCGATGGCAAACTGCGCGACTGAGGCCATGAGATGACGTTGACAAAGGCCGATCTGGCCGATCTCCTGTTCGAAAAGGTCGGATTGAACAAGCGCGAAGCCAAAGACATGGTGGAGTGCTTCTTCGAGGAAGTACGCATAGCCCTGGAGGCTGGCGAAGGCGTCAAGCTATCCGGTTTCGGCAACTTCCAATTGCGCGATAAGCCGCAACGCCCAGGGCGCAATCCCAAGACCGGGGAAGAGATTCCGATTACGGCACGGCGCGTGGTGACCTTCCATGCGAGCCAGAAATTGAAGGCGATGGTCGACAAGCATTTTCATGGACGAGAGTCCGAGCAGCAGCTCCAGCAAGCGTAGCCTGCCCCCTATCCCTGCCAAACGCTACTTCACCATCGGTGAGGTCAGCGAATTGTGCGGGGTAAAGCCGCATGTATTGCGCTACTGGGAGCAAGAGTTCACGCAGCTCAAACCCGTAAAACGCAGGGGCAATCGGCGTTACTACCAGCATCACGAAGTGCTGCTGATTCGGCGCATCCGCCAACTGCTTTACGAAGAAGGGTTCACCATCAGCGGCGCTCGGCATCGGCTGGATCAGGCCGCCGGAGAGGCTCCCGCGAAAGGAGCCGCTGTCAGTCCTCCCTCGGAAGTCGACTCGAGCGCTTTGCGCGAAGAAATCAAGAACGTAATCGACTCGCTGAGCTGACGTCGGCGGCTTGGGACAGCAGTTCTGCTATACTTTGCGCCGAGTCGGGGCGTAGCGCAGCCTGGTAGCGTACTTGCATGGGGTGCAAGTGGTCGGAGGTTCAAATCCTCTCGCCCCGACCAACAAATCAAAAAAAGCCTGAAGCTAGAGTTGCTTCAGGCTTTTTTGTCAGTCGTCCGCCAGCAGTCTCCGAACGCTAAGGGGCTATCAACGAACAGCGTTGCATCACTGCAGGAGGTGTCCCTCGGGAAGAATGATCTTGATCCCCAAGCGCTGGCGCTGAGCGTTGCCCGACAGAAATTGCTGCAACTCGGAAGCGGGCGCGGGGCGAGCAACCAGATAGCCCTGAATCTCCTTGCAGCCACAGCGGGCGAGCATGGCGCGCTGAGCCTCGGTTTCTACGCCTTCTGCTATCAGCCCCAATTTCAGGCTGCGAGCGAGAGCGATGATCGCTCGAGTGATGGCGGCATCATTCAGATCGGATGCCACATTGCGCACGAATGACTTGTCGATCTTGAGTCGGTGGATCGGAAAGCGTTTCAGATACGACAGCGACGAATAGCCGGTACCAAAATCATCGATCGCCAACTTTACCCCGATATCCCGCAACGCACTCAGTGTAGCGATGGTACGCTCCACATCGTGCATTGCCACGCTCTCAGTGATCTCCAGCTCCAGATAACTGGGATCGAGTCGGGTCTCCTGGACGATGCGACTGACGGTTGCAGGCAAGTCACCCGTTGTAAACTGTCGGGCCGATACGTTCACGCCCATGGTGAAATTGCGCAGGCCCGTTCCGAGCCATTCACGCGCCTGAACGCACGCAGTGCGCAGCACCCATTCGCCTATCGGGATGATGAGCCCGGTATCCTCCGCGACGGCGATAAACCGCTGAGTCGGCATCATGCCATGCTCAGGGTGCCGCCACCGAAGAAGTGCCTCGAAGCCAATCAGCGCGCCGGTGCGGATGTTTACCTGTGGCTGGAAATGCAGCGCCATTTCTCCGCGCTCATGGGCGAGGCGCAATGCCGTTTCCATTTCGAGTAGCTCGAGATATTGCGCGTCTAGCTGTGGTCCATAGTGGCAGTAGCCGTTGCCACCTTGCTTGCGGATGCTTTGCATAGCGCGATCCGCGCTTCTAACAACCACCTCCGCGTCCAAGCCATCGATCGGAAATAGGCTGCCGCCGATGCTGAAACTCAGGAGCAGTTCGCGATCCTTCACCTTGACGGGCCCAGCGATGACCTCGCGCAACAACCTGGCATGCTCGTCCAATTCAGCTGCTGATTCCACTCCACGGGCCACGATCGCGAATTGTGCGCTGTCCATGCGGAACAGCCGGCTCACGCCGGATGCCGACCAGGAGGCACGCAGCGCCTGGTCGAGCCGTGCAGCGACCGCCTTCAGCACCTCGTCCCCAGCTGCATGGCCGAAGCTGTCCACAAAAAGGCGAAAGCGATCTACGCTCAGCAACAGCACTGCACCCCTGCGACCATGGGCGAGTGCTTCCGACAAGGTTTCGTGGAACGAGTAACGATTGGGTAGATTGGTCACCGCATCGTGATACGCGCGATGAATCAGTGTCTCCTCGAACTGCCTGCGCTCGGAGACATCGGATAGGTATACGTGGAACAGGTCATAGTCGGGCAGCGGATGGATTTCGCCAGACAGGGCGCGCCCGCAGGCCTGATACTCGAGGGCATCCATGGAACCACCCGATTGCTTCAACGCTGCCAGCCGTTTTGGAAGATCGCCCGGCAGCAGTCGATGCACATGCGTGGGGGGAAGGCCGCACTCTGCCAGCATGTTCAGAGCGCCGCGATTGGCGTACACCGGAGTTCCATCCGCGTGCACACTCAATATCGGATGGGGATTGCGTTCCGGGAACAGAGCCAGCTGTCGGCGCCTCGTCGATTCCGCAATATAGGCGCCCAGTGAGTAGCCAGTGGCAATCAGAAGAATCAAGGTAGCCACGCTGAATGCGGCGACCATCGTGACGATGCCACTGACTTCCTGCCGCGTATGCTTACCGCGTTCTTCCACGTTGCCACTGGCGACTTGCATCAAATGATCCACCCCGCGATTGATCCCTTCGGCGTGATCACTGATGCTGGAGAGTAACGCGCTCGCTCGCACCCAGTCGACCGAGGGGCGGTCAAGCGTTCGGTCCAGTTCTTTGGCCAAGCGACCAAGTTGCAGATAGTGCTCTTCGATTTCTGACACGGACGCGGCGTCCAAACCGCTGTTCTTCAGCAGGACGAGTCCTCGGGCGATTCTCTGTGCGTTCGTTGCATGGCTCACCCGAAAGCGCGTGCTGTCCTGCGTAGCATAGTAGTCATAGACGATCGGCTCCTCACTCATCACGGCGAGCTTGAGATCGAATAAGCTGGTGAAGGCGGGAAGATCCTGGCCGACGAACCCGGCGGTGGTCGTATTCACTGCGTGGCCGCGAACGAACGTGAAGACCGATACCAGGAGCGCCAGAAGCATGATCACTGCAAACGCACAGATAACTTGTGCTTTAACTCTGTCAGGGCGCGTTAGGTAATGCTTTAGCGCGGCAGTCCAGTCGGTAGTCGGTGGGTTTGTGGGGGTAAGGTCTGAAGCGCGAGCGGTCTGAGCGCTTGTAGGGAGGCCTGGATCGTTCGAACCGACGGGCGGACTCTCGGGGCGCCTGACGGAGTTCATCGAGCGGCCAGGATCGTGGGGGAGTCTGGGGCGGTGTTAACGTCGACCGAGTAAGGCAGTGGCCCTGTCGTTTGTCCACCACAGAAACGATGCGGACGCCTTGCGACGCTAAGCATCAGTTGCGGCGACCCATCGGCGCAGGCTGACGTCCGTGACAATGGTGCCAGGATACACAATCTATTCACAGTGCAGGTTTATCCCTGTCTGACTGTCTTGCTGTATTGGGCGGGCTTCCGCTCAGCCCCTCGGACCAGCTCTACTTTCGCATCCGCGTTCCCTACGGACGTTTCCTACAGCACGAAACATTCCCGGGCGCCATTCAAAGCGTATATCCGGCGATCGTTCAGACTCGGCTAGGCATCCTTTTCGCTAACTAACGAAGGTATGAGTTCCAAGCGAGGCACCCCTTCCACCGATTGCGGCGAACCCGTCCATGCGGGTTGTGGAAATCCGATCCGCCGGAAATGACTGCCCGCGCGAGCCTAAGACGTCTGATCCACGTTGCTGCTTTGGGAGTTGCGGTGGGATTCATTTGTCCCGACCTGAACAAGCCCCTCGGCGGGCGGTATTGGCAATCATCGTATCGGACCGCGGACGCGGCGCAACAGTCGACCATCGAGGATAGTCAGCGCCACACCGTGCGTGCAGCCTGCGGGGCACTTGTGGACGCGAAGGGACGTGACGTTGTGCACCCTCACGATGCTGGCGACAAACGCGCCGCCTCGAAGCCTACGCATTGTGGTTCAGACGACGCGCAGCCGCAATCAGCACCCGCCCAGCTTACAGTGTCAACCTCGCGTCCGAAGGACTCATTCCCCGCGCTCAACGCTGGGCGTGCGCAGAATCAGCCGACGCGATCCACCGACGATGCAGACCAGTCGGTGCGGTTAACAGGGGGTAGTGTCGTTCGCGTCGGTGCCGCACTTCTTACCAGTGGGAGTGTCGTATGGGTGCTACGCTCAACCTTTTGGGCGTATCTGTTGGTCTTTGGGTTGCCGCTGTGGCGCGACGTCGACTTGCTGCCAATCGTTGCGCGAGCGGACGGCGAGGGCAGCGCCACAGATGAAATGCTACCCACCCCCGCTGCAGAGCACGCTGTCGCTGACGTGCTTGACGCGGTGACATCGCCATTGGACGATAGGCGCCGTCGCCGATGACGCGCATCAGGCCGACATTGCAGATCACATTGGCGCTGGTGTTTCTGAGTTGCGCAATTCTGATCGTTGTGAATCTGCTGTTTGATGTGTTCTCGGACCCGGACGCTCAGATCATCCGAGTCAGGAACGCGGTCGCCGAGAGTCTCGCGACCCAGGCAGCAGTGTTGCTGCAGAGAGGCGACATCAAGGAACTCGAACTCACGTTCAGTGCTATCCGGAAGCAAAATCCGAGCATCCGCTCCGTGGCTGTGCGCCGTAGCGACAAGACCATCGTGGTGCAATCAGGCGATCACGTTGGCGTGTGGAAAGAGCATGACGGCGAGGCTTCCGCCGCTACCCGGGTCTACGTGCCCTTGCTGAATGGCGGCGAACGTTGGGGTAGTTTCGAGATGAGCTATGTTCCGGATGAACATGGTAGTGTTTACCGCACGCTTACTCATCCCCTTTGGGTTACTCTGCTGTTCGTCGTGTCCATTGGCACCTTGGCCTACTGGGTGTATCTGCGACGTGCCCTGGTGTACTTGGATCCGAGTGCGGTAATTCCTGAGCGCGTGCAGGTTGCCTTCAATGTCATGGCCGAAGGCGTAGTCGTGCTCGACCGTGCAGGTCGGGTCCTGCTTGCAAATAGCGCCTTCCGAGCACTTCCTGGCGAAGGTACGGCCGATCCGGTGGGCAAGCCTCTTTCGACTCTGCCTTGGCTGGCTGTGGGGCTTGTCGCGGAGCCGACCATGCATCCGTGGGCGCAGACAATAGACACCGGCCTACCGCAAATGGCTCATGCTGTCGAGGTCGTTACGCCAACCGAAGGCAGAAAGACATTGACAGTTAATTGTGCACCGATTTTGGACACGCGCGGCGTCGTCAGGGGATGTCTCGTCACGTTTGGCGATCTTACCGAGTTGCACCTGGCAAATGATCGCCTATCCGCGGCGTTAGCGGAGTTGCGTGCGTCGAGGGATGACATCTACAAGAAAAGTATTGAGCTCGAACATCTCGCCACGCGCGATACGCTGACGGGCTGTCTCACCCGGCGCGCGTTCTTTGAGCGTATGGCTCAAGCGCGGGAGGAGGCCAGACGCAACCAAACGCCATTGAGTTGCTTGCTCCTGGACATCGACCTATTCAAGTCTGTCAACGACACGTTTGGCCACGTTGTAGGTGACCGCATCATTCAAGAGGTTGGCAGCTTGCTCATCGCGTCCCTGCGCGCCGCGGATATCATCGGTCGCTATGGTGGCGACGAATTCCTCATTGGTATGCCGGGTTGCGACCTCGATCATGGCATCGCCATCGCACAGAAGATAAGGGATAGCGTCGAGAAGCGGTGCGGAGTCGGGGTCGCGGGCCTGCGCGTGACAGTCAGTATTGGCGTTGCGACATTCGGAGCACGCAGCGACGATGTCGCTGAAATTCTAAACGAAGCCGATAAGGCGCTGTACGCAGCGAAATCCGCCGGACGCAATCGGGTGCTGGGAGCAACGCCGCCAAGTAGCAACCACAAAGTCACTGATGCGGCGTGAGAATTCCGTAGGCTCGGATCATCCGGGTCGGCTACCTCGTATATAATTCGCTCTTTGCACTCGCGCACCGATCGATCACCAAGCGTGGCCTCGCTGATCGGGGCGGGCGTTAAATCCTCGATGCGCATCCTGCTGAGTAACGATGATGGCTATTTTGCTCCGGGGCTGGCGGCTTTAGCCGAGGCCCTGGCTCAGATCGCTGAGATCGTCGTGGTGGCACCGGAGCGCGACCGCAGCGGTGCGAGCAACTCCCTCACCCTCGATCGCCCGCTGATCGTGCGCAAGTCGCATCTCGGATTTTTCTACATCAACGGTACCCCGACCGACTGCGTCCATCTGGCAGTCACCGGCTTGCTCGATACTCTTCCCGACATGATCGTCTCCGGCATCAATCACGGTGCCAACATGGGGGACGACACGATTTATTCGGGGACTGTCGCGGCGGCCACCGAGGGATTCCTTCTGGGGATTCCTTCTCTCGCAGTGTCCCTGGCCAAGCGGAGCGACGGCAACTACCTCACCGCTGCTCGGGTGGCGGTGGATTTGGTGTCGCGGTATCAGGAGCAGCCCTTGGGCCCGCCTGTCTTGCTCAATGTGAATGTCCCTGACGTCGCATACGATAAACTGAGAGGATTCGAGGTGACCCGACTCGGGCGCCGCCATAAGGCCGAACCGGTGATCAAATCAACCAATCCGCGCGGTGAACTAGTGTACTGGGTGGGTGCCGCCGGCGACGCGCAGGACGCTGGAGACGGCACAGACTTTCACGCGGTCGCAGAGGGCTTCGTATCGGTGACACCGCTGCAGATCGATTTGACCCAATACGCGCAAATGGATCTTGTGCGATCCTGGTTCGGCGGGTTGACGCGGCCATCCGCGGCATCGCTGGAACACGCCGGCCGCTGAGCCGGCAATGCGCCGGCGGACTCCCGAGCCATGAGCAGTAAGCATTCCGGCATCGGGATGACCTCTCAGCGTACCCGGATGCGTATGGTCGAGCGCCTGCGCGATCAGGGGATCCGCGATGAGGCGTTGCTCGCCGCATTCGGTGACATACCGCGCCATATCTTTGTCGATGAGGCCCTGGCCCATAGGGCCTACGAGGATATTTCGCTGCCGATCGGCTTCGGTCAGACCATTTCCAATCCGTTCACCGTTGCGCGCATGCTGGAACTGGCTCGTGCTGGGGAGATGATCGGCAAGGTGCTTGAAATCGGGACGGGCTGCGGTTATCAAGCAGCGGTGTTATCCCGTGTGGCACGAGAGGTCTATTCCTTGGAGAGGCTTGCACCCTTGCTTGTCAAGGCGCGCCTGAACCTGCGCGAATTGCGCATCTCCAATGTTCGTCTCAAACACGCGGACGGCCAGCTTGGCCTTAAGGATGCTGGTCCTTTCGATGCGATCGTCATGGCTGCAGCCGCGACGCAGATTCCCGAATCGCTGCGGGAGCAACTGGCGCCAGGCGGGCGCATGGTACTACCGCTGGGCACACGGCAGCAGCACCTTACGCTGGTCGAACGCACCTCCGAAGGATTTACGCAAACCACTCTGGATCCGGTGCGATTTGTGCCCCTGTTGCCCGGAGCGGTCGTGTGACCTCGCTGGGTTGGCTATCCGCGGTGCGGATCAGGGCGCTGGCTGCTCTGCTGGTCACTGGTTCTGTTGCTGGCTGTGCGGGGCCGCAAGGGGATGTGCCCGTGGACGAGAGGCCGGTCCGCGATGAGCCCGCAACTACTACCGCCACATCGAGCGGCGCTGTTGCATCGAAGCCAAGTTCCACATCGGCTGCTGGCAAAGCCGCAACGGCGAAGGGAGCTGCGGCCGACACCCCATCGAAAACTGCCAAGGCCGATCCGTCCAAGGCGGGCACGGCGTCCAAACCCGAGGCGATCGAGGGTGATTGGCGACCGGAGACGTACGTCGTCAAGAAGGGTGACACGCTCTATAGCATTGCGCTCGACCATGGACTGGACTATCGCGAACTGGACGCCTGGAATGGTCTGAGCAATCCCAATGTCATTCGCATCGGTCAAGAGTTGAAGCTGCGTCCGCCCCCTGGCTGGAAACAGCCATCGGAGGCTGCAGGGGATGCGGTCATCGCACGCCCCGCA
>Ga0207689_10004795_pt1 | contig 12197 bp, 13 predicted proteins | sample KBSMisM52_FD_184312 | JGI IMG/M metagenome (GOLD analysis project Ga0207689, IMG submission 184312) | Miscanthus rhizosphere microbial communities from Kellogg Biological Station, Michigan, USA - KBS Miscanthus M5-2 (SPAdes) (version 2) | ecosystem: Host-associated > Plants > Roots >... | reverse complement strand
GAGGTCACCGTCCACCGCGGGATCCCGGTCACCACAGCGGCCCGCACGCTCCTCGACCTCGCCGGCACGCTGACCCGACAGCAGCTCGAAGCGGCGATCACCGAGGCGGAGATCAAACCGCCTCGGAAGCCCCACCTCCCTCGCCGCTCTGGTCGCGCGCCATCCGAAAGGGCCGGGGACCGCGAACCTGCGGCGGATCGTCCGCGACACCGACGGCCTCGGCCGCACCATCACCCGCTCCGACCTCGAGATCGCCTTCCTTGCCTTCCTCGACGACCGCGGCCTCGCGCGCCCGCGGACGAACGCGCGAATCCCGCTCGCGATCGGCTCCACCCCGATGGTCGACGCCGCCTGGCATGACCACCGCCTCATCGCCGAGCTCGACAGCTACGGCATCCACACGACGCGCCGCAACTTCGAGCAGGACCGTGCCCGCGACCGCGCCCGCACGGTCGAGGCTGGCGCGTCGTGCGGATCACGTGGCGCCAGTTGCGCGACCGCCGCGCCACCCTTGCCGCCGAGCTCACCGTGCTGCTCGCGTAGCCACCGACCCCGATGCTCAAGGAATCGGCGCACAGGCCGATGACGGGGCCAGCACCCATGGACGGGTGCGCGGAACAGCCCAGGGACGGGCGCCTCTACGAGCCCCTGCCCTCATGGAACTGTTCGACACCACCCAACTCGGCCTCCAGCGCGCCATCGAAGGCGCCGCGCAGCGCCAGACCGCGCTCGCCTCCAACCTCGCGAACGCGAACACGCCGAACTTCAAGCCGAAGGACGTGGACTTCCACTCCGCGCTCCAGGCGGCGTTCGCCACCGGCGACCGCAAGGCGGTCTCGAGTGCGGGCTTCCAGACGACGACGCAGACCGACGTCATGCGCCAGGACGGCAACGGCATCGACGTCGACGTCGAGTCGGCGAAGATGGCGCAGAACGGCCTCGAGTACCAGGCCCTCGTCCAGGTCGCGCGCGGGCGGATCGACATCATCGAGTCGGCGATGGGGACGAGCTGATGGGCCTCTTCGGCTCCCTCGACATCTCCGCGAGCGCCCTGAGCGCCGAGCGCCTGCGCATGGACGTCACGGCGGAGAACCTCGCCAACGCCCAGAGCACGCGCACCGCGAGCGGCGGCCCGTACCGCCGCAAGGAGGTCGTCACCGAGGCGACCGGCGACAACGGATTCGCCGGCGCGCTGGCCTCTGCCCGCGCGAGCGGCGGCGGCCCGCAGGGCGGCGTCCGCGTCTCCGGGATCGTCGAGGACCAGACCCCGAACCGCCTCGTCTACGACCCGTCGCATCCGGATGCGAACGCCCAGGGCTACGTCTCGATGCCGAATGTAAACCCGGTGACCGAAATGGTCGATCTGATCAGTGCGTCTCGCTCCTACGAGGCGAACGTCACCGCCATGCAGACGAGCAAGCAGATGTTCACCAAGACCCTGGACCTCCTCCGCTGATGCCGATCGATCCCACATTCGCCGTCAAGGGCACCGACTGGTCCGTCGGCTCCGTCGGCGGCGTCGACGACGCGAGCTCCACCGGCGCCGCCGGCGCGGCGTCGGGCTCCGGCTTCGGCGGCATGCTCGCCAAGCAGATCGGCCAGCTCGACTCGCTCCAGCACGACGCCTCGACCGCGTCGCAGCAGCTCGCGACCGGCCAGGCGACCGATCCCTCGTCGACGGTGATGACGATCGAGCGCGCCCGCCTTGCGATGCAGCTCGCCTCCCAGATCCGCACGAAGGGCGTCGAGGCCCTGCAGGAAGTCTTCCGTACGTCGGTCTAGCCCCCTCTACCTGACACCGGTTCCCCATGCCATTCCGTTCCCTCCTCGCCAACACCACCACCAAGGGCAAGGTCGTCATGGCCGCGTCCGCGCTGGCCGTGCTGGCGGTCATGCTCGTCATGTTCAAGGTCGCCTCGGCGCCGAGCTACACGACGATGCTCACCGGCCTCGATCCCGCCGAGACCGGCAAGATCACCGCCGCGCTCGACTCGGGCGGCGTCAGCTACCAGATCGAGAACAACGGCACCGGCCTCGCGGTCGTCAAGGGCCAGGTCGCGCAGGCGCGCATCGCGCTCGCCGAGAAGGGCCTCCCCGGCAAGGGTCAGCCCGGCTTCGAGCTCTTCGACAAGCAGAAGCTCGGCGCCTCCGACTTCCAGCAGAAGGTCACCTACCAGCGCGCGCTGGAGGGCCAGATCGCCTCGACCATCGGCCAGATCCAGGGCGTCTCCGGCGCGCAGGTCTCGCTCGTGCTGCCCGAGGACCAGCTCTTCTCCCAGGACCAGACGCCGGCCACGGCGGCGGTCCTGCTCAGCGGCTCGGCGACGAGCCTCGATCCGTCCGCCGTCCGCGGCATCGCGTCGCTCGTGTCCTCCTCCGTCAAGGGCCTCAAGCCCGCGAGCGTCTCGATCACCGACGCGAGCGGCACGCTGCTCTGGCCGAACTCGGACAGCGGCGGAGGGAGCGGCGGCGGCGTCAACAAGCTCACCGCCCAGGCGCGCTACAACACCCAGCTCCAGGGCAGCCTCGACGCGATGCTCGTCCAGACCCTCGGCGCCGACAAGGCCCGCGTCCAGGTCTCGAGCGACCTCAACGTCGACGAGACGTCGCTCGACAAGCTGACCTACGCCAAGAAGGGCGTCCCGCTCAAGACGACGGACGAGACCGAGCGCCTGCGCGGCACCGGCGGCGCGTCCGGCGGCACGACCGGCAGCGCGAGCAACCTGCCCTCCTACGCGACGTCCGGCTCGGCCGGCGGCAACTCGAACTACCAGCGCAAGTCGACCCAGACGGACTTCGGCGTCGACAAGACCGTCCAGCGCACGAAGGTCGCGCCGGGCCAGGTCAACCGCCTGAGCGTCGGTCTCGTCGTCGACAAGTCGGTCCCGGCCGCCCAGGTCGCCCAGATCAAGAACGCCGTGTCGGCCGCCGCCGGCATCGACGCCAAGCGGGGCGACGTGCTCAACGTCAGCCAGGTCGCGTTCGCCAAGCCCGCGGCGGCCGCCCCCGCGGCCGGTCCGGCCGGCGACATCATGGGCTACGCCAAGTACGGCGCTGTCGGCCTCGGCCTCCTCGCCTTCCTGTTCTTCGTCATGCGCCACCTCAAGAAGCGCGAGCGCGAGTCGCTCGGCGAGCCGACCTGGCTGCGCCAGATCGAGGCGCCGACGACGCTCGCCGACCTCGAGGCCGGCCGCACGACCCGGATGGGCGCCCTCGCCGGCGAGATGCCCGGCCCGAGCGCGACGCGCCTGAGCGCCGAGCGCATCGCCGAGGACGACCCGGAGCGCGTCGCCCAGCAGATCCGCACCTGGATGCAGGAGGACTAGGGCGATGAGCGACATGCTGCCCGCCGCCCCCGCGTCCCCGGCCGGCCTCCCCGCCCAGCTGCCCCGGCCCAAGCTCAACCTCCCCGGCCGCTCGAAGGCCGCCGTGCTGCTCGTCAGCCTCGGCCCGGAGCGCGCCGCGAGCGTCTTCAAGCACCTCAAGGAGGAGGAGATCGAGCAGCTCTCCCTCGAGATGGCGAAGACCCGGCAGGTCCCGATGGACACGAGCGAGGCCGTCTGGAACGAGCTCGTCGAGACCGTCATGGCCGAGGCCTACGTCGCCGAGGGCGGCGTCGAGTACGCCCGCGAGGTGCTCGAGCGCTCGGTCGGCCCGGACCGCGCCCGCGAGCTGATCGGCCGCCTGTCCGCCACGATCGAGCGCCGGCCGTTCGAGTTCCTCCGCCGCTCGTCGCCCGAGCAGATCTTCGCCTTCCTGCGCAACGAGGCGCCGCAGACGATCGCTGTCGTGATCGCCAACCTCCACACCGCCCTCGCCGCCGAGGTCCTCGCCCAGCTGCCGCCCGAGCAGCAGGCCGAGGTCGCGCTGCGCGTCGGCACGATGACCGAGATCAGCCCGGACGTCACGCGCGACGTCGAGGCGGTCCTGCGCCAGAAGCTCTCGAACGTCGTCACGCACGAGTACTCCTCGGCGGGCGGCGTGCGATCGCTCGCCGACATCCTCAACAACTCGGACCGCACGACCGAGCGCAACGTCCTCGACTCGCTGGCCGAGCGCTACGCCGAGCTGGCCGACGAGGTCCGGATGCTCCTCTTCACCTTCGAGGACATCGTCAAGCTCGACGACCGCAGCATCCAGCTCGTCCTCAAGGGCGTCGACGCCAAGGACCTCGGCCTCGCGCTGCGCGGCGTCAACGACGAGACGAAGGCCCGGATCTTCTCCAACATGTCCGAGCGCGGCGCCGAGATGCTCCGCGAGGAGATGGAGTTCCAGCCGGCGCAGAAGCGCAGCGTCGTCGAGGAGGCCCAGGGCCGCATCGTCGCGTCGATCCGCCGCCTCGAGGAGTCCGGCGAGATCATCATCACCCGCGGCGGCGGCGAAGAGGACCAGATGCTCTGATGCAGACCTTCGTCCTCGACCAGCTCCAGCCCGCGACCGACGTCCCCGACGTCGGCGACCTCCTCGCCGTCGTCGAGTCCGCGCGCGCCGAGGCCGACGCGATCCGCGAGGCCGCCCGCGCCGAGGGCTTCGCCGCCGGCCAGGCGGAGGGCGCCGCGGCCGCGCAGGCGATGGCGCAGGCGCACCTCGTTCCCGCCGTTCAGGCGCTGCACGCCGCCGCCGAGGCGCTCTCCGCCGAGCGCGGCGCGCTCGCCGACCAGGTCGAGGCCCGCGCTGTCGACCTCGCGCTCGAGCTCGCCGAGAAGGTCGTGGCCGGCGCGATCGCCGCGCAGCCGGAGCGCGTGCTCGACGTCGTCCGCGGCGCCCTGCGCTGCTTCGTGGAGCGCGAGCGCGTCCAGGTCCTCGTGAACCCCGAGGACCTCGGCCTCGTCCGCGGCGCCATCGACGACCTCGCCGCCGAGCTCGGCGGCATCGAGCACGTCGAGGTCCAGGAGGAGCGGCGCATCGGCCGCGGCGGCGCGATCGTCCGCACGCCCGCGACCCAGGTGGACGCCTCGATCCGCACGAAGCTCGATCGCGCCCGCGAGGTCGTCGCGGCCGAGCTCCAGGAATCCGTATGAGCGTGCTCGACATCGCCGGCGACGCGCTCGGCCAGGCGGATCTCCACCGCCGCCACGGCCGCGTCTCGGACCTCATCGGCCTGACGGTCGAGGCCACCGGCCTCGAGGCCGAGGTCGGCGAGGTCTGCATGATCTCCACGGGGCGCCGCCGCCCGGACGTCCCCGCCGAGGTCGTCGGCTTCCGCGGCGGCCAGACGCTGCTCATGCCGCTCGGCGACATGAGCGGGATCGCCCCGGGCCGCGCGGTCACCGCGACCGGCGAGGCGATGCGCGTCCATGTCGGCGACGAGCTGCTCGGCCGCGTCCTCGACGGCCTCGGACGCCCGTTGGACGGGATGCCCGAGGCGACGGCCGCCCCGCTGCGCTCGACGCTCGGCTCCCCGCCGGATCCGCTCAGCCGCCCCCGGATCGAGGACCGCGTCACGCTCGGCGTCCGCGCGCTCGACGGCCTGATCCCCTGCGGCCGCGGCCAGCGCCTGGGCATCTTCGCCGGCTCGGGCGTCGGCAAGTCGTCGCTCCTGGGCATGATCGCCCGCTCGTCCTCGGCCGACGTCAACGTCATCGCGCTCGTCGGCGAGCGAGGCCGAGAGGTCAAGGAGTTCATCGAGCGCGACCTCGGCGACGCGCTCGAGCGCAGCGTCGTGATCGTCGCGACGTCCGACCAGCCCGCGCTCGTGCGCATCAAGTGCGCGTTCGTCGCCACCGCGATCGCCGAGCACTTCCGCGACCAGGGCGCCGACGTCATGCTGATGATGGACTCGGTCACGCGCGTCGCCATGGCCCAGCGCGAGGTCGGCCTCGCCGTGGGCGAGCCGCCCGCCACCCGCGGCTACACGCCGAGCGTCTTCGCCCTCCTGCCGCAGCTGCTCGAGCGCTCCGGCACGAGCCCGGCCGGCGCGATCACCGCGCTGTACACCGTCCTCGTCGACGGCGACGACATGAACGAGCCGATCGCCGACGCCGCGCGGTCGATCCTCGACGGCCACGTCGTCCTCAGCCGCCACCTCGCCCACGCCGGCCACTACCCGGCGATCGACGTCCTCCAGAGCGTCTCGCGCCTCACCTCGGAGATCGCCCCGCGCGAGATCCAGGACGCGGGCCGCAACCTGCGCAGGCTCATGGCCGCGCACAAGGAGAAGGAGGACCTGATCGCGATCGGGGCCTACCAGCCGGGCGCGGACCCGGTGGTCGACGAGGCGCTCGCCAAGCGCGGCGCGATCGAGGGCTACCTCCAACAGCACGTCGAGGAGCCGAGCACGATCGCCGACGCCGACGCGGGGCTCATGGCCCTCGCGGCGGCCCCGCTGCCGGCCGACGAGGCCGCGGCCCTCCTCGACGAGATCTCGGGCGACCTCACGCCCACGCCGGCGGGCGCCTCGGGCCCCGTCGCGCTGCCGCCGCTCGGCCTCTCGCTGTAGGCGACGCGCCGCCGTGCGGGCGGCCGGTGCTCGTCGCCCGGCCAGGCGCCGCGCGCGCGTTCGCGTTCTGCCGAAGCGACCGGTGAGCGCTCAAGAGCGGTCCGGCCGGGTCGATGACCTGGGGGCATCGCTCAGCTTGCCCGGAGGAACCATGCCCACCGAAGCCACCACCCGCCAACTCGTCGTGTTCACGCTCGGCAGCGAGGAGTACGCCCTGCCGATCCGCCAGGTGCACGAGATCATCCGCTACACCGAGCCGCGCTCGGTGGCGGCGGAGTCCGGCTGGGTCCGCGGCGTCATCAGCCTGCGGGGCAAGATCGTCCCGGTCTACGACCTCGCGGCGCGCCTCGGCCTGCCCGGGGGCGAGGCCGCCGAGAACGGCAAGATCGTGATCGTCGAGACGGCCACGGACATGGCCGGCGTCGTCGTCGACGACGTCGAGGAGGTCCTCACCGTCGACGAGTCGCAGCTCGACGCCGTGCCCGCGGCGGGCAGCCCGTCGATCGAGGCGATCGCGAAGATCGACGACCGCCTCGTCATCCTGCTCGACCCCGAGGGCATCTTCGCCGCCGCGGACCTCGCCGCCGCGTAAGACGCCCCGATGACGGCTCCCCCCGCCACCCGCGTCGTCGTCGCCGACGACTCCGGCCTCATGCGCCGGGTGCTCGCGCACGCCCTGACCGACGCCGGCTTCGACGTCGTCGGCCAGGCGGCCGACGGCGACGAGGCGCTCGCGCTGTGCCGCCGCCTGCGGCCCGACGCGATGACGCTCGACCTGGCGATGCCGGGCCGGGACGGCATCGGCGTGCTGCGCGAGCTGCGCCGCCCGGGGGCGCCCGCGATCCCGGTGATCGTCGTCTCCGCGTTCTCGCCCTCCTGCGGCGCGCGCGCCGTCGACGCGCTGTCGGAGGGCGCGTTCGACCTCGTCGCCAAGCCCGGCGCGGGGGATGCGCTGAGCACGTTCGTCGCCGAGCTCGCCGACAAGGTGCGCGCCGCCGCGGGCTCGGTGCGCCGCCGGATCGCGCGTCCGGCCGCCGCGGCGCCCGCGCCCGCTCCGCTCGCGGCCGCGCCCGCCGCCGCCACCCCCGTTCCGCCGGTCCGCCGCGCCCCGGCGGCCGCCCAGCCGCTCGTCTTCATCGCCTCGTCCACCGGCGGCCCGGCCGCGCTCGCGCGCCTCGTCCCGCAGCTGCCCGAGCGCCTCGGCGCGGGCACCGTGATCGTCCAGCACATGCCGGCGGGCTTCACGACCTCGCTCGCCGCGCGCCTCGACCGCGCCTCGCGGCTCCACGTCGTCGAGGCCGCCGCCGGCGAGACGCTCGCGCCCGGCAAGGCCGTCCTCGGGCCGGGCGGCCTGCACCTGCGCCTCGACGCCGAGCGCCGCGTCGTGCTCTCCGACGCCGAGCCGATCGGCGGCCTGCGCCCGCGCGCCGACCTCGGCATCGCGGACGCCGCGAAGCTCTTCGGCCGCCGCCTGCTGCTCGTCGTCCTGACCGGCATGGGCAACGACGGCGTCAAGGGCGCGGAGGCGGTCCGCGCCAACGGCGGCCGCGTCCTCGTCCAGGAGGAGTCGTCCTGCACCGTCTACGGCATGCCGCGCGCGGTGGCCGAGGCGGGGCTCGCGGACGGCGTCCACGGCCTCGACGACCTGCCCGCGGCGATCGTGCGGGAGGTGGCGGGTTGAGCGCGCTCGCCCACACGTCGCACGACGACTACGTCGACTTCTGCGAGGCGATCCGGCGCATCTGCTCGATCGACCTCCTCCAGTACAAGCGCGGCCAGATGGAGCGCCGCATCCGCACGTTCGCGACGACGCGCGGCCACGGCGCGCTGCCCCAGTACCTCTCCGTGCTGCGCCGGGACCGCGACGAGCTCGAGCGCTTCCTCGACCGCGTGACGATCAACGTCTCGCAGCTCTGGCGCCACCCCGAGCAGTTCGACGTCCTCGGCCGCGACGTGCTGCCCGATCTCGCGCGCGCGGGCCGGATCCGCGCCTGGAGCGCCGGCTGCTCGTACGGCGCCGAGGCGTTCACGCTCGCGGCCGTCTGCCGCTCGGTCGTCCCGCGGGCGAACGTCGCGATCACCGGCGTCGACATCGACGCCCGCATGATCGAGCGCGCCCACAGCGGGATCTTCACCGCCGGCGACGCCCGCAGCGTCGCGCCGGCGCTCATGGACACGTGGTTCACCAAGCTGCCCGACGGGCGCTTCGAGGCGGTCCCGGCCCTGCGCGCGATGTGCCGCTTCGAGGTCGGCGACCTGCTGCGCGCGCGGCCGCGGGCGGGCGCCTACGACCTCGTGATGTGCCGCAACACGGTCATCTACTTCAACGACGAGGTGCGCGACGCGCTGCACGCCCGCCTCGCGACCGCGCTGCGGCCCGGCGGCTGCCTCGTCGTGGGCGCCACCGAGCGCGTGGCCGACCCGGCCCGCATCGGCCTCGTCCCCACCCACCCGTTCACCTACCGGAAGACCTGATGGACATCGCCCAGTACCTCCCCATGTTCATGGCCGAGGCCCGCGAGCACCTGCAGGAGCTCAACCTCGCCGTCGTCCGCGTCGAGGAGACGCCCGACGACCGCGAGACCGTCGACGAGATCTTCCGCATCGCGCACTCCCTGAAGGGCATGAGCGCGACGATGGGCTTCGAGGGCATGGCGTCCCTCACGCACCACATGGAGGACGTCTTCGAGCTGCTCAAGCAGCGCCGCGGCGGCCTCGATCGCGCCGCGATCGACGTGCTGCTCGAGTGCCTCGACGCGCTCGAGGCGGCCGTCGACAGCATCGAGGCCGACGGCACCGAGCACCTCGATCCCGCCGCGCTGAACGACCGCCTCCAGGCCCTGATCCGTGCGCCCGAGCCCGCCGCCGCGCCGGCGGCGGCCGGTCCCGCGGCGGCCGAGATGGCCGCCGCCGCGGTCGCCGCCGGCGCGCGTGTCGTGCACGTCTCGGCGACGCTGACCGAGGACACGCTCATGCCGTCCGTGCGCGCCTACATGGTGCTCGCCGCGATCGCCGAGCACGGCGAGCTCGTCGCGTCCGTCCCCCACCACGACGACGTCGAGGGCTTCGACGGCCGCGAGATCGAGGCGTGGCTGGCGTGCGGGCACGAGGACGACGCGCTGATCTCCACCGTCACGGGCGTCCCGGACGTCGCCGCGGCGACGGCGGCCGAGCTCGAGGTCGCGGACGCGGCGCAGGCCGAGGCGCCGGGGGCCGAGGCGCCCGCCGCGGAGCCCGTGCCGGCCGCCGCCCGCGAGCCCGCCGCCGACCGCCCCGCTCCGGCCGCCGCGCCGAAGAAGGCCGCCGCCACCGTCCGCGTCGACGCCGAGCGCCTCGACGCCCTCATGCACAGCATGGGCGAGCTCGTCGTGCACCGCACGCTCGTCGAGTCGCTCGCGGCCGAGGCCGACGTGCCGGGCCTGAGCCAGGCGATGCAGGAGCTCACGCGCTCCTCGCAGGCCCTGCAGGCGATGGTCATGCAGGTCCGGATGATCCCGGTCGACGCCGTCTTCATGCGCTTCCCGCGCCTCGTCCGCGACCTGTCGTCCAAGCTGGGCAAGGACGTCGAGCTCACGCTCGTCGGCAAGGACACCGAGCTCGACCGCACCGTCGTCGAGGCGCTCGGCGACCCGCTCGTCCACCTCATCCGCAACTCGCTCGACCACGGCCTCGAGCCGCCCGACGATCGCGCCGCCGCGGGCAAGCCGAAGGCCGGCACGCTCGAGATCTCCGCGCGCCACGCCGGGGGCAACGTGGTCATCGAGGTCCGCGACGACGGCCGCGGCATCGACCCCGTCAAGGTCGGTCGCCGCGCGGTCGAGCGCGGGCTCATCGGAGCCGAGGCCGGCGCGGCGCTCGACGCCAAGGGCGCCGCGGAGCTCCTCTTCCAGCCCGGCTTCTCGACCGCCGAGGTCACGAGCGACGTCTCCGGCCGGGGCGTCGGCATGGACGCCGTGCGGACGATGATCCGCGAGCTCGGCGGCGAGGTCACGCTCACGTCCGAGGTCGGCCGCGGCACCGTCGCCCAGATCCGCCTGCCGCTGACGCTGGCGATCATGGCGGCCCTGCTCGTCGAGGCCGGCGGCCAGCCGTACGCGATCCCGCTCGACCGGGTCGAGCGCACGCTGCGCCTCGCCGACCAGACCGTCCGCTCCGTCGCCGGCCGGCGGATGCTCGTCCTGCGGGACGGCGTCCTGCCGCTGCTCGACGGCGCGAGCGCCCTCGGGGGCCTGCCCGCCGAGGGAGCCGATCACGCCGTGATCGTCCGCGGCCAGGACCGCCGCCTGGCCCTCGCCGTCACCCGGCTCGTCGGCCAGCGCGAGCTGGTCACCCGCCCGCTCCCGTCCGGCGTCGCCGGCAGCGCCGCCGTGTCCGGCGGCGCGGTGCTCTCCGACGGCCGCATCGCACTGATCGTCGACTGCGACGCGGTCGACCCCACCGGCGCGGGTCACGCGCCCCGTATCGCCGCCTGACCCGGCGCCCGAAAGGACCCCCCGACCATGACCGCTCTCTCAAGCCTCCAGCTCGACGCGCTCCGCGAGCTGGCCAACATCGGCTCCGGCACCGCCGGCACCGCGCTGTCCCAGCTGCTCGGCCGCTCGGTGGACATCTCGGTGCCGAACGCCGTCGTCCTGCCGCTCGCCGAGGCCGTCGAGGCCGTCGGCCCGGCCGAGCAGGAGGTCACCGGCGTGGCGATCCCGCTCGCCGGCGACATGGACGCCGTCGTCCTGCTCGTGTTCCCCGTGGACGACGGCGGCACGCTGTGCGCGATGCTCGGCGTCGAGGCCGGCACCGCGGACGCGATCTCCGCGCTTGGCGAGATCGGCAACATCCTCGCGGCCTCCTACATCGGGTCGCTCGGCGCGATGACGGGGCTCGACCTCGACCTCACGCCGCCGCAGACGGTGACGGACATGCTCGCGGCGATCGTCGCCTCCGTCCTCGCCACCCGCGCGGCCGGTACCGACACGGCGCTGATCCTCGACTCCGAGCTGCGCGTCGAGGGCGAGGAGTGCTCGCTGTCCTTCCTCCTGCTGCCGGAGCCCGGCGGCGTGCGCGAGATCCTCGCGCGCATGGGCGTCGAGGCATGACGCCGGTCGACGAGATCGCGGTGCGCATGGGCGAGATCGCGGTGTCGTCGGCGCCGGGCGAGGTCCTGCTGTCCATCGGGCTGGGCTCGTGCATCGGCCTGGCCCTCGTCGACCAGCGCCGCGGCATCGCGGGACTGGCGCACGTGATGCTGCCCGAGGCGGTCGCCGAAGGCGGCCCGGCCGGGAAGTTCGCCGACCGCGCCGTCCCGGAGCTCGTCGCGCGCATGGCCGCTCTCGGGACGTCGCGCACCGCCCTGCGGGCGGTGATCGTCGGCGGCGCGCAGATGTTCACGCTCGGCGGTGGGGCCGGCAGCGCGCTCGACATCGGGGTCCGCAACGAGTCCGCGGTGCGCGCGGCGCTCGCGACGGAGCGCATCCCGGTGGTCGCCTCGGCCACCGGCGGAGCCCGCGGGCGCACGATTCGCGTCTTTCCCGGCGGCGCGGTACTCAGCAAAGAGGCCGGAGGTGCCGAAATAGAACTCATGCCCGGAGTTCGCGCATGAGCCAGTCCCTGACCCCAGAGCAGATCGCCGCCCTCGTCGAGGCCGCCAAGCAGGGCGAGCTGCACGACGACGCGCCCGCCGCCGCCCAGCGGCGCTCGCCGCGCCTGCGGACGATGAACTTCGCCCGGCCGACGAAGTTCACGAGCGATCAGGAGCGGCGGCTGA
>Ga0207689_10004793_pt1 | contig 12197 bp, 7 predicted proteins | sample KBSMisM52_FD_184312 | JGI IMG/M metagenome (GOLD analysis project Ga0207689, IMG submission 184312) | Miscanthus rhizosphere microbial communities from Kellogg Biological Station, Michigan, USA - KBS Miscanthus M5-2 (SPAdes) (version 2) | ecosystem: Host-associated > Plants > Roots > Rhizosphere... | reverse complement strand
TCACCGAGCGGGTCGACCGGGACGGCACGGTCGTCGTCCCGCTGGATGAGGAGCAGGCCCGCACGGCGATCGGGTCGCTGCTCGACGACGGGATCCGCGCGATCGCGGTATCCCTGCTGTGGTCCTTCCGCAACCCGGCGCACGAGCGGCGCCTGCGCGAGCTGGTCGCGGAGCAGGACCCGGCTGTGTTCGTCGCGCTGTCCAGCGAGATCAGCCCGCGGATCCGGGAGTTCTCCCGCAACGCCACCACGATCATGAGCACCCAGATCGGGCCCGGGCTGCGGGACTACCTGACCGCGCTGGAGGACACCCTGCGAGATAACCGGCTGGCCGGCCCGCTGCTGGTCATGCAGAGCAACGGCGGCGCCGTCACCGCCCGGGAGGCCCCGGCCGCCGCGATCAGCACCATCGGCTCGGTGCTCACCGGCGGCGTCGTCGGCTCCGTCGCGCTGGGCCGCCAGCTCGGTCACCGCAACATCATCTCCACCGACGTGGGCGGTACCACGTTCCTGGCCGGCCTGATCGTCGACGGCGAGCCGGTCCGGGATACCACCACGGTCATCAACCACCACCCCATCAACGTCCCCACGCTCCGCGTCGACGCGATCGGCTCCGGCGGCGGCGCGATCGCCTGGCTGGACGCGGGCGGCAACCTGCGGATCGGCCCGCGCAGCGCGCAGGCCGTCCCCGGCCCCGCCTGCTACGGCAACGGCGGCAGCGAGCCGACCAACACCGACGCCAACCTGGTCCTGGGCATCCTGCCCGAGCGAGGCCTGCTCGGCGGGCGCAAGCCGCTGTCCCTGGACCTGGCCCGGCAGGCGATCGACACCCATATCGCCAAGCCGCTCGGGCTGTCCGTCACCGAAGCCGCGGCCGCGATCTACACGGTTCAGAACGCGCAGACCGGCGACCTGCTACGCAAGACCATCGTCGAAGCCGGCTACGATCCGCGCGACTTCGTGCTGTACGCCTTCGGCGGGGCCGGCCCGGCGCACTGCGCCCGCTACGCCGCCGAGGTCGGGGTCACCGAGGTGGTGGTCCCGCTCGGCCCGGTCGCCTCGGCGTTCTCCGCCTTCGGCCTGGCGTCCTCGGACATCGTGCTGGCCGCCGAGGTGTCCGATCCGGTCGTCGTGCCGTTCGACCCCGCGCGCGCCGAGCAGAACTTCACCGACCTGGAGAAGACGGTCCGCGAGGGGCTGGACCGGCAGGGCGTCCGGTTCGAGACCATCCGGCTTGAGCGCGAGATCGACATGCGGTACGCCATGCAGCTCGCCGAGGTCACCGCCCCGGTCACCGGCGGCCCGCTCGACGCCGCCGCGATCGAGGCCGCCGCGGCCGCCTTCGAACAGCGCTACGCCGCCCTGTACGGAGCGGACACCGGCTTCCGCGAGGCCGGCATCCAGGCCATCACCTTCCGGGTCCGCGGGACCGGCGTGCTGCCGTTCTCCCCGGCCCTGCCCGAGATCGCCGCCGCCTCCTCGCCGGACCCGGCGGCCGCGCAGGCCGGGAGCCGGCCGGTCTGCCTCGACGCCGCGGAGGGCTTCGTCGGCACGCCGGTCTACGACTACCAGCAGCTGCGGGCCGGACACCTGCTCACCGGCCCCGCGATCGTCGAAGTCCCCACCACGACCGTGGTCATACCCGGCGGCACCACCGCGACCGTGGACGCGCTCGGCAACCTGACCATCCGCCCAGACACCGTCATCGCCAGGAGCGCGTCATGACCATGTTCATCCCCGGATCTGAGATCTTCTCCAGCCGGCCGATCGACCCGGAGGAATTGCGCCGGTCGCTTCCGACGAGGCTGGAGACCCATACCGTTCGGCCGGAAAAGGTCGACGAGCTCGACCCGCTCACCTACGAAGTGGTCCGGCACCGGCTGTGGTCGGTCACCGACGAGATGGGCGAGGCGCTCAAGCGGATGTCCGGCTCGCCGATCGTCACCGACGCCAACGACTTCGACTTCGCCATCTGCGACGAGCTCGGCCAGGAAGTCCAGGTCGGCCTGTACAACACCATGCTCGTCGGAGCGGTCGACCTGGCCATCTACTGGACCCTGCGGCACCGGGCCGCCAATCCCGGCATCGCCGAGGGCGACATGTTCCTGTGCAACGACCCGTGGGTCGGCGGCGGCCTGCACCAGAACGACGTGATCGTCTACCAGCCGGTCTTCCACGACGGCAAGCTGTTCGCGTGGACCAGCGCGATCGCCCACCAGCCGGACCTGGGCGGGGTCGGGCTCGGGTCGTTCTCGCCCGCCGCCACCGATGTGTTCTCCGAGTCGCTGCCCACCCCGCCGGTCAAGGTCGTCCGCGACGGGCAGCTCCAGCGCGACGTGGCCGACCTGTGGGTCCGCCGCTCGCGCGTCCCGCTGCTCATCGGGCTTGACCTGCGCGCCAAGATCGGGGCCAATAACGTCGGCCGCGAGCGGCTGCATGCCCTCATCGACCAGTACGGCGCGGACACGGTCAAGGCCGTGATGAAGCGGATGATGAACGACGCCGAGGCCCGGCTGCGCGACAAGCTCACCGCCCTGCCCGACGGCACCTGGTCGGCGACCGGATACCAGGACCAGTCCCACGAAGGCGACCGCGGCCTGCACAAGATCACGGTCACCACCACCAAGGCCGGCGACCACCTCACGTTCGACTTCACCGGTACCGACCCCCAGGCCGGCGTCATCAACTGCACCTACGCCGGCCTAAGGGGCGGCGTGATGCTCGCCCTGCTGCCCATCCTGGCGGGCGACATCCCCTGGTCGGCAGGCGGCCTGATGCGCTGCTTCGACCTGATCACCGAGGAAGGCACCCTCAACAACGCCACCTTCCCGGCCGCGGTCAGCCGCGGCCCGATCGGCCCGGCCTGGCTTACCGGCAGCCTGGTCGCCGAGTGCCTGTCCGGCATGCTCGACCGGTCCCTGGAGCTGGGCAAGAATGTCCAGGCCACCTGCTGCGGCACCTGGGACACCGCGATCATCGCCGGTCTCGACGAACGCGGCGAGCAGCCCGCGCCGTTCCTCAACATCATCATGGAGCCGATGGCCGGCGGGTACGGCGCCCGCCCGCACGCTGACGGGATCGACACCGGCGGCCTGTTCTGCATCCCGATGGGCCGCATCCCCGACGTCGAGATGACCGAGTTCCTCTACCCCGTCCTGACCCTGTGGCGGCGCGAGGTCCCGGACTCCGGCGGACCCGGCCGCCACCGCGGCGGCGTCGCCGCGTCGGTGGCGATCACCCCGCACGGCACCAGCGTGCCGATGGGCCTCATCCTCGCCTCCGCGGGCAAGGCCGTCACGCAGAACGCCGGGCTCTGCGGCGGCCACCCCGGCAACACCGGCCTGGATGTCATCGCCCGGAACAGCCGCATCTCCGAGCTATTCGCCGACGGCCACATGCCCAGCACCCTGCCGGAGATCAGCGACACGCTCGAACCCGGGCAGAACTACGCCACCAGCTACCTGGCCCCGGGCGAGGTCTTCACGATGACCTGGCAGGGCGGCGGCGGTTACGGCGACCCGCTGACCCGCGAGCCAGACGCCGTCGCCCGGGACGTGCGGGAGCAGAAGGTAACCGCCGAGGCGGCCCGCTCCGTCTACGGCGTGATCGTCTCGGACGGCGTGGTCGACCCGGCGGCCACCACGGCCGAACGGGACCGGCACCGGGGCCGCCGCCGGGATCGGTCGCAGGTCCCGGGTGAACCCCGCGGCAAGACCAGCCTGGCCGCGGGCCGCCGGCTCGACGACAACCTCGTCCAGGCGCCCGCTCCCGGCGGCAGCGGGACGATCGTGGCCTGCCGGCACTGCGCCGAGATCCTCGGCGGCCCCGAATCCGACGGCGCTGACCCCGGCGACACGCTGGCCCTGGCCCGCTACGAGGGGCCGTCCGCCGAGGCCGGGCCGCAGATCATCGCCGACCCGGCCGATTACGTGGACGCGCCCATCGTGTTCCGCCAGTACTGCTGCCCCTCGTGCTGGACCGCGCTGTACTCGGCCGTCGTCCCGGCGGGCCACATCGACACGGTCACCAGCATCCCCGTCATGGCCGTAGGGTCAGGACGCCGCGAGGACGCCTAGGGCGGCGCTGAGCGAGGCGATGATCGCGCCGCCGACGGTGACCGCGAGGAATGACCGGGCGAAGCTGGTCTGGAAGAACTTGTGCCGCAGCCAGGCCAGGGTGAGCAGTTCGGTAGCCACCACGGCGATCGCGGCGATGATCGCCGCGCCGTAGCCAGGAATCAGGAACGGCAGGGTGTGGAAGATGCCTCCGACGAACGTGCCGCCTCCGGTGATCGCGCCGCGCAGCACGGGCTTACCGCGCCCGGTGAGGTCACCGGTATCGGACAGGCCTTCGGAGAAGGCCATGCTCACGCCCGCGCCCAGGGCGGTCGCAGCGCCGGTGAAGAACGCGGTCAACGGGTGGTGGGTGGCCAGTACCACTGCGAATATCGGCGCGAGGGTGGACAGCGATCCGTCCATCAGCCCGCTCAGCGCGGGCTGGACCCGACCGAGCAGGAACGAGCGGTTGCCGGTGGTAGCGGGTGCGACCACGGCGTGGGTGGTGGTAGTCATTTCCGAGTCCTTTCTCAGCTGAACTCAGCGTTCCGGGCGCCAGGGTGAGGCGGCGTCACACGGCCGGGTGATTCGCAGCGCCGGACCTCGACCAGTTCGAGCCCGAGCGCCTCGATCTGGGTCAGCACCCCGAACAGCGCGGCCTGGTCGGCCAGGGCCCCGGCCAGCAGCGTGTCCTCGCCGCGCGTTTCGGCGTGCAGGGCGGGGAAGGCGCGGCGCATCGCCTGGCCCAGCCGGCCGCGGACGCGGATCTGGTAGCGCACCGGGTGGTTCACGACGGGTCACCCGGTGCGGCGATCCGGCCGATGCGGGCGATCGAGAACAGGCACAGCACCGCGAGCAGGACCGAGAAGGCCACCACCGCCGGGAAGGTCCCGGTGAAGCCGGCCAGGACGCCCACGCCGACCACGGGAATGATCAGGCCGGCGTAGCAGGCCACGAAGAAGGCCGAGATAACCTGGCCGCGCCGCCCGGCCGGGGCCAGGCGGCTGGCGGTGGCCAGGCTGCCGCCGAAGATGGCGCCGACCGCCACGCCGCCCGCCGCCGTGCCGGCCAGGAACAGGGCCATCCCGGACTGGGCCAGCGCGGCGACGATGAGGCCGAGCGCGGCCAGGAGCAGCCCCAGGCCGGTTAGCACGACCCGGCGGCTGCTGAACCGCGACAGCACGACCTGGGTGACGGTCCCCACCGCGAACAGGCCGAACACGATGGCGCCCTGGACGGCGTGGCTGCCCTGATGCAGCACGCCCCCGATGAAGCCGGGTACCAGGGAACTGAACAGCCCGAGCAGCGCGAAGGCGGCGAAGACAGCCGCGGCGGCGGCGATGAACTCGCCCCGGCCCCGCTCGGGGATGCCGAGCCCGGCGAAGCGCAGGGCCGGCCGGGTGCGGGGGTGCACTGTCTCGGGGACGAGCAGCAGGAGCAGGGCCGCCGCGGCCAGGACCGCCAGGTACACCTCGAAGACCAGCGTGGTGGGATGCGGCGCGTACTGGGCGAACAGCCCGGCGACCAGGGGGCCGAGACCCAGGCCGCCCATGTTCGCGGCCGTGGCCGCCAGCGACGCCCGGCGCGAGGCCGAGGCCGGGATCAGCTCGGTGAGCGCGGCCGTCGCCGTGCCGGTCATCAGGCCCGCCGACAGCCCGGAGACGACCCGGGCCACGATGAGCACGCCGATGCCGGGAGCCAGGATGAACAGGACCGTGCTCAGCGCGCTGGCCGCGAGGGCCACCGCCATGACCGGCCTGCGGCCGGCCTGGTCCGACGACCGTCCGGCCAGCAGCAGGGTAATGAGCACCGCCGCGGCGTATACGGCGAACGTCACCGTCACCGTGGCCGCGGAGAAATGCCAGCGGCCCTGGTAGATGACATACAACGGGGTCGGCAGGGTGGTGCCGAGCATGGTGACGCCCAGCACCAGCGCCAGCAGCCAGAACGCGGCCTGCCGCGGGGCGGTCGGCGCGGTCCGACTGGCCGGTGACGGCCGGGTGACGCCGACCCGGCCTGTCCGCCCGGGAGCGTGCGTGGTGGTCATGTCCGTTTCCTTCCGGTTCTGTGGATGGGGTGGCACCAGCGTCACGGCCGACCGGGTGATCCCGCGTCACACGGCCGGGTGATCCGCGGATCGGGAAGACGTACTGTGGGAGCGGTGCCTGCCGAGGAGAGCCGCCGTGGAGCCTGCCGTCCGGTCCGAGGCCGCCGATGCTCCGGGGATCCGGGACGGCGTGGTATCGCGTCCCGGGCTCTTCGAGCGGCTGGCCCGGTCGCGGCGCGTCGTGCAGGTGTCGGCGCCCCCGGGGAGCGGGAAGACGATCCTGCTCCGGTCCTGGATCGCCGCGACGGGCCTGGCCGGCCGCGCCGCCTGGGTCTCGGTGCCGGGCGAGGTGCGTGACCCGCAGCGGCTGTGGATACCCGTGGTCGGCGCGTTGCGCACCACGGCTCCCGGGGCCCCGCTGGTGCGCGGGCTGACGGCCGCGCCTGACCTGGATGGCTGGACGGTGGTCGAGCGGCTGCTGGACGACCTCGCCGCGCTAGAAGAACAGGTCTGGCTGGTGATCGACGATCTGCACGAGCTGGGCTCGGCCGAGGCGCTGCGCCAGCTGGAGCTGCTGATCATGCGCGCCCCGGCCGCCCTGGGGTTCGTCCTGGTCACCCGCCATGACCTGCGACTGGGCTTGCACCGGCTGCGCCTGGCCGGGGAGCTCACCGAGATCCGCGCGGATGATCTGCGGTTCAGCCGGACCGAGGCGCGAGCGCTGCTGGATGCGGCCGGGGTGGCGTTGTCCGGCTCCGCGCTGGACGTGCTGTACAACCGGACCGAGGGCTGGGCGGCGGGACTGCGGCTGGCCGCGCTGTCGCTGGCCGGGCACCCTGATCCGGAACGCTTCGCGGCCGAGTTCGGGGGCAGCGAACGCACGGTCGCCGAGTACCTGATGGCCGAGGTCCTCGAGCGGCAGCCGGACGAGGCGCGGCAGCTGCTGCTCCGGACCTCCATCTTGTCCCGGGTCAACGGCGAGCTGGCCGACCTGCTGACCGGAGGGTCGGGCGGGGAGCGAGTCTTGCAGCGGCTCGAGGAGGCAGGCGCGTTCGTCATCTCGCTGGACGCACGGCGGTCCTGGTTCCGCTACCACCAGCTCTTCGCCGACCTCCTGCAGCTGGAGCTGAGGGGAACCAGCCCGGCCGGCCTGCCCGCGCTGCACGAAGCCGCGGCCGGCTGGTACGCCGGACACGGCTACCCGGTCGAGGCGGTCCGGCACGCCCAGGCCGCGCAGAACTGGGCGCTGGCCGCCCGCGTGCTCTCGGACGGCTGGGTCGGCCTGGGCCTGGCCGGGCTGGGCGACACCGTGCACGAGCTCCTCACCCGCTTCCCGGCCGGCGTGATCGCCGGCGATGCCGAGCTGGCGGCGCGGGTGGCCGGAGACCAGCTGGCGCGGGGATCGCTGGAAGAGGCCGAACGGTGCCTGGCTCTCGCCACCCGGACACTGGAGTCCGTTCCCGCGGACCGGCGCGGCCGCGCCCAGGCCGTACTCGCCGTCGTGCGGATGCGCCTGGCCCGGCAGCGCGGGGACCTCGAGACCGTGGCCGGGGAGGCGCAACGGCTGCTAGCGCCCGCGGTAACGGCGGAACCGGGGCTGGGCGGGGACCTGCGGGCGCTGGCGCTGATCGACCTCGGCATCGCCGAGGCGTGGACGGCCCGCTTCGAGGTGGCGGACCGGCACCTCGGTGACGGCATCGCCCTCGCCCGCCGGATAGGACGGCCTTACCTGGAGGTCACCGGCCTGGCGCATCTGGCGCAGCTGGAGAGCTGGCGGTCGTTCCGGCTGGGGGCGCAGCGGGGCCTGCAGGCGATCGAGCTGGCCACCGAGCACGGCTGGGCCGATGAGCCCGTCGCCGGCCTCGCCTATCTGGCCCTGGGGGTGGCGATGGTGACCCAGGGGCGGCTCGAGGAGGCGGAACAGGCCCTCAGCCAGGCCGAGCGCACCGTCCGGGCCGAAGTCGAGCCGGCCGCCGGGATGCGACTGCACTACGGCCGCGGCATGCTCGAATTCGTCAGCGGCCACCATGACGCCGCGCTGAACGCCTTCCAGGCGGCCGAACGGCTGGCCGGCTCGCTCGTCACGCCGCACACGCTCGCCCCGCGGCTGCGCTCGCACCTGCTGCAGACGCTCGTGCGCACGGGCGAGACCCAGCGGGTCGAGCAGGCCCTCGCCGACCTGGACGGAGCGGAGCGCGGGCGGGGCGAGATCCGCCTCGCCGAGGCGTCACTGCGGCTCGCCCAGGATGACCCGACGGCGGCGGTCACCGTGCTCGCGCCCGTCATCGACGGCTCGGTCGTGATGCCGAACGCCCATCTGTGGGAGGTCCAGGCCTTCCTGCTCCAGGCCATCGCCGGTGACGCGCTCGGCGACGCGGGCGCCGCGAGACGGGCCCTGGAGCAGGCTCTGGACCGCGCCGCCCCAGAAGGCCTGCTCTTCCCGTTCCTGTACGACCCGGAACCCGGGCTGCTCGACCGCCACCGGCGGGGCGGCACCGCGCACGCCGGCCTGATCGCCGAGATCCTGAACGTGCTGGCCGGGCAGAAGCCCGGCTCGCCGCCGGCCGGGCCGCAGCACCTGCGCGAACCGCTCAGCCACGCCGAGGCGCGGGTGCTGCGCTACCTGCCCACCAAGCTCTCCGTACCGGAGATCGCGGGTGAGCTGTACCTGTCGGTCAACACGGTCAAGACCCACATGCGCCACCTCTACGACAAGCTCGGCGTGCACCGCCGGCACGAGGCCGTCGAGCAGGCCCGCGCCCTCGGCCTGCTGGCGCCCTCCCCGCGCCGATCCTGAGCGGACCCCGCCGCCGCCAATCACCCGGCCGGGTGACGCCCACTCACCCCGGCGGGCCTGAGGCTGGCTGCTATCCGTCCAACGAGAAAGGAAACGACATGACCACTATCCCTCCCACCGCACCAGCCATCGCCTTCCTGGGCACCGGGCGGATGGGCGGCCCGATGGCCGCCAACCTGGCCCGCGGCGGCTTCGGCGTGCGCGTGTGGAACCGCACCATCAGCCGCGCCGAGGCTCTTGCCGCGGACGGCGCGGTCGTGGCGAGCAATCCGGCGGAAGCCGTCCGGGGCGCCGCGGTCGTCATCACCATGCTGGCCGACGGGCCCGCCACCGAACAGGCCGCCACCGGTCCGGACGGCCTGCTGGCCGCGGACCCGGGGACGGTCTGGGTGCAGATGGCCACCGTCGGGGCCGCGTGGACGGCCCGGCTCGCCAGCATCGCCGACGCGCACGGGATCGTGTTCGTCGATGCTCCTGTCTCCGGCAGCGAGGGCCCGGCCCGGGCCGGCGAGCTGGTCATCCTGGCCAGCGGCCCGGAGCACGTTCGGGACCTGCTGGCCCCGGTCTTCGGCGTGCTCGGACGCGCCACCGCCTGGCTGGGCCCGGCCGGCCACGGCACCCGGGCCAAGCTCGTCCTCAACAGCTGGCTCGCCGACCTCACCGAAGCCACCGCGGAGACCCTGTCCTTCGCCCGGCGGCTGGACCTGGACCCCGCCGAGATCGTGGACCTGCTGCAGTCGACCCCGCTCGGGGCGCCCTACGCCGTGCAGAAGGCCCGCAGCATGCTGGCCGGGGACTTCAGCCCCGCCTTCGCCCTCAAGCACGCCCTCAAGGACGCCGAGCTCGCCGCGCAGGCCGCGCAGGCCAGCGGGGCCACGCTCACCCTCACCAGCGCGCTGCTCCCCCGCTGGCGGGACACCGCCGCCAGCGGGCACGCCGACGACGACCTCTCCGCGGTCTACCTCACCGCCTGACCAGCGCCGCCGTCCGGTCTGCGGGATTGTCCCGGTGCGTGGCCGAAGGCGACCGGGCAGGCGAGGTGGGGCACCGGGGTCTGGATGAGCGCGGTCCCTGGTGCCGGGGTGGGGCGGGGCCCGGTGATGAAGGTGGCGGCGATCGCCGCGGCGCAGGCGAACGCGGCCGCGCAGATCCAGCTGATCTGGGCGAAGCTGGACCGGAATTGCGCCGGGTCGGCGTAGGCCGCACCGGTCAGGCCGGTGATGGGTGGCAGCGCGGCGATCCAGAGCAGGCCCGCTACCCGCGCCACGGCGTTGTTCACCCCGGAGGCCAGGCCGGCCAGGGAATCCGGGGCGGAGCTCATCGCGCTGGCGGTCAGGGGCGGGATGAGGGACGCCAGGCCAAGGCCGAACAGCACGGCCAGCGGGAATACGGCCGTCCAGTAGCTGGCGTGGGGGCCGACGCGCACGGCGAGCATGGATGCACCCGCGCACACCAGGCAGCCCGCCACCACGAGCGGCCGGGGGCCGATCCGCTGAGCCAGCCGGCCGCTGGTTCCGGACAGCAGCAAGGTCATGACGGTGACCGGCACCAGGGCCGAGCCCGCCACCACCGGGCTGTAGCCGGCGATGATCTCCAGGGCGGGGATGAAGACGAACGCGAAGCCGCCGAGGGCGCCGTTGACGACGAAGGTGACGGCATTGGCGGCGCGGAACTGCGCCGGGGCGAAGATCGCCGGCGGGAGCATGGGATGGTCCCCGCGCCGTTCGATAACGACAAAGGCGGCCGAGGACACCACGGCGAGCACCGCCGCCGCGGCGAACTGCGGCGACCTGACGCCCGCGCCAGGCAGGACGATGATCGCGTAGGTGATCGTGGCCAGCGCGACGACGCCGGCCAGCGCGCCGGGCCAGTCGGCGCTCCCGGAGGCCGACGTGTCCCGGGATTCGGGAACGTGCCGCCGCGTCACCCATGCGGCCACCGCGGCGACCGGGACGTTGATCAGGAAGATCGCCCGCCAGCTGCCGGTTTCCAGGAGCCACCCGCCGAGGAAGGGCGCGATCGCGGCGGATACGCCGCTGAATCCGGCCCATATCCCGATCGCGCGGGTGCGGTCGCCGGGCCGGAAGGCCGCCTCGATGATCGCCAGGCTGGCCGGTGTCATCAGCGCGCCTCCGATACCTTGCACGGCTCGCGCGGCGATAAGCCAGCCGATGCCGGGCGCGGCCGCGCACAGCACCGACGCCACGGTGAACCAGCCCAGCCCGATTAGGAATACCCGCCGCCGCCCCCAGCGGTCGCTGAGCGAGCCTGCCAGCAGGATCAGCGAGGCCAGGGTCAGGGTGTAGCTCGTGACGGTCCACTGCAGGGCCTGGAAGCCGACGTGCAGGTCCCGTCCGATCGCGGGCAGCGCGACGGCGACCACCGTGGAGTCGATCCCCGCCACCGACGACCCCATGATCATCGCCGCGACCACCCACCGGCCTCGCGCGGAGGGGTAGGCGAGCAGTTCGGGCGGGCCGGAGCCGTCAGCCGGGCTCAGCTCGCCCGGCTGAGCCCCCGCACCTGATGTCACCAGCCGGACCTCCTGTCTGCACGGGCAGCATGTCACGAGCGGCCTGGCCGCCGTGGTGCCGCCCGCGCTAGGGCAGGGTGAGGATGATGCGCTGGTGGACGGTGCCGCTTTCCAGCTGACGGTGGGCCTCGGCGGCCTGCTGCATGGGCATGGACTGGTGCGCGCGCAGCCGGAGCCGGCCCTCGGCGAGCAGGGCGATCGTCTCATCCAGCGCGCCGGGCGCGCGGCCGGGGGTGGGCTGGGACAGCGTGACGCCGTAGTCAGCGGCGGCCGGGTCGGACAAGGTGATGACCCGCTCGGGTCCGCCGGCCAGGGCGACCGCGTCGGCCAGGACCCCCCGGCCGGCCGCGTCGAAGACGGCGTCGACCGCGCCCAGCGCGCGGACCCGCCCGGCCAGGCCCGCGCCGTAGCGGACCGGCGTGGCGCCCAGCTCGCGGGCGAGCGTCTCGTCGTGCTCGCCCACCGCGCTGATCACCGTGACCCCCCGGGCGACCGCGAGCTGCGTGGCGATGATGCCGACCGATCCGCCGCCGCCGAACAGCAGCAGCGTCTCACCACGCTGGACGTTCAGCTGCCGGAGCACGCCGGCGGCCGCCTCGGCCGAGCTGGGCAGCGCGGCGGCATCGGTCCATGAGACGGCGTCTGGCTTGGGGGCCCAGATCGACGCCACCGCGTACTCGGCGTACCCGCCCAGGCTGAACAGCAGGGCGGTGACGGCGTCGCCGGCGGATGTGCCGGTGACACCGGGCCCGGCCGCGTCGACGGT
>Ga0207689_10004790_pt1 | contig 12203 bp, 11 predicted proteins | sample KBSMisM52_FD_184312 | JGI IMG/M metagenome (GOLD analysis project Ga0207689, IMG submission 184312) | Miscanthus rhizosphere microbial communities from Kellogg Biological Station, Michigan, USA - KBS Miscanthus M5-2 (SPAdes) (version 2) | ecosystem: Host-associated > Plants > Roots >... | reverse complement strand
GTCTTCTGGATCCAGCGGAAGGCGTCCGGCTCGGACAGCCCGTGCTCGGACTGGAGCAGGCCCTTGGCCCGGTCGAGCAGCTTGCGGACCTCGAGCCGCTCGCGCAGCGTGCCGATCTCGGTGTCGAGCGCGCGGATCTCGGCGAACCTGCTGACCGCCATCTCGATGGCCGGCACCAGGTCGGCCTTTGTGAACGGCTTGACGAGGTAGGCCATCGCGCCCGCGTCACGGGCCCGCTCCACCAGCTCGCGCTGGGAGAAGGCGGTCAGGATCACGACCGGGGCGATCCGCTCCGCGGCGATCCGCTCGGCGGCCGAAATACCGTCGAGGACCGGCATCTTGATATCGAGGATGGCCAGGTCCGGCCGCAGCGTGGTGACGTGCTCGACGGCCGACTCGCCGTCGCCCGCCTCGGCGACGACCGAGTAGCCCTCTTCCTCCAGCATCTCCTTGAGGTCGAGCCGGATCAGGGCCTCATCCTCGGCGATCACGACACGCAGCGGGTTCTGGCTCATGCCCACGAGCGTACCGTGATCAGGTAGATTGGTCCTACCCTGGTCTGCGGCAGGTTTGTTCGGACCTGTTAAAATAAATGTTGCAGATCGTGCCGGGATGATGGAACTGGCAGACATCGACGTCTCAAAAGCGTCTGCTCGAAAGGGCGTGCGGGTTCGAGTCCCGCTCCCGGCACACAGAACTCGTTTGATACTGGTCGCTGCGGACCCCTCGACTATAAATAGCATGGCGTAAATGTCGGTGGCATGCGGGAAGATAAGGCCATGCATCGACAAGCCATCGTTGACGCCGCTCTACGGCTTTCCGCTATCGGCATTCTCGACAAAGAGAACGCGCTCATATGCGGTGTATCGGTCGCAGCCATCCGGCACTGGCGCGCTGGCCGCCGCCGGGTCGCATCCGGGAGGGCGGCAGCCAGGAGGATCACGTGCCCGCGGTGCCACGCCCGGCCCATGGACGAGTCATCGTACGCCTACCTGCTGGGTCTCTATCTCGGCGACGGGCACATCGTGCACGGACCGCGAGACGTGTACGTGCTGGCGATCGCCTGCTCCGATGACTGGCCAGGCCTCATGGCGGCGGCACGGCAGGCGATGGCGGCCGTCATGCCGACCTCGAGCGTGTGCGGCGTCAAGCAAACCGGATGCACCATGATCAAGAGCTATTCAAAACACTGGGCGTGCCTATTTCCGCAGCATGGACCAGGACGCAAGCATCAGCGGAAAATCGAGCTGGCGCCCTGGCAAGAAGTCATCGTGCGAGAATATCCGGGAGAATTCGCCAGGGGATTGTTCCATTCCGATGGCTGGCGTGGCGTGAACCGGGTGCGTAGAACGCTGGCCGATGGCGATCATTGGTACGAGTACCCACGCTACTTGTTTGGCAATGAATCCGCAGACATTCTCCGGCTGTGCGGTGAGGCCCTGGATCAGCTCGGGGTGGCATGGCGTTACTCCCGGCGCAATTCGATCTCGGTGGCGCGGCGCGGGGCGGTGGCGCGGCTCGACGAGTTCGTCGGCCCCAAGTATTGATGGTGTGGCGAATGCCGAGCCGGCCGCGGCCCAGCTGGCGGGACTGGGCTGCGGCCGGCTCGATCGGCTCGACTGGCGGGCTAGGGCCAGTTCGCCGGGTCGAAGTGCTCGGGCTTGGCCAGCGGCCAGCCGCCCGCGGCCAGGCGGGACCTGACCCGGGCCACGTCGGCGTCGCTCGCCGTGTGGTCGGTGACCATCGTGATGGCCTTACGGATCGCCTCCGCCGATTCGGGCTTGCTCATGTTCGCGAGCTCCTCCGCGACCGCCTTCACGTCGCTCTCGCTCAGCTGGCTGCCGAGCAGGGCGAACAGCGGGACGTAGTCGACGTCGGGTACGCCTTCGGGATAGCCGGCCCGCAGCCATTGGATGACCGAGTTGAGGAAGGGGGGCAGCGCCATATTCGTGAACCCTCTCGATGAGGCCGACGGCTAGTGCTTAGCAGGAGCGGGGTGACCGATCTGGTAGACCTCGTAGATCCCCCAGCCGAGGGCGGCCAGGATGATCAGGAAACAGATCACGGCGATGACCAGGCCCAGTACGTTGCCGCCGTACACGTGATCCGAATCGGCGCCGGCGGTCTGGACCCGGCTGCCGGGCATGACCAGGGCGCGCAGCCCGATGGCGAACAGCGCGGGCAGGCCGGCCCCGGCGAGCAGGCCGAACACCACGATCTTCCAGATGGCGGAGAGATTGATCCAGCCCATCGTATGCTTCCCTGTCTCTCAGGCCGCGGCCGCGGGCTCGGGTTCGGACGGAGCGCCCCCGGTCCATTGGTCGTTCACGTTGTTGTGGTCCACCTTGGTGGCCCGGGAGCGCAAGTAGATGGCTAGGGAGAGGCCGGTCAAGATGGCCAGGAGGATGATCACGCCCAGGCTGCCGCCGATGCCGTGGGCGAGCCAGTACGCCAGGGCGCCGGCGACCCCGGCGGAAGGCAGGGTGAACAGCCACGCGGTAGCCATCCGGCCAGCCACGTTCCAGCGGACGTCGGCGCCCTTCTTGCCGAGCCCGGTGCCGATGATCGACCCGGTGGCGACGTGGGTAGTCGACAGCGAGTAGCCGAAGCTGGCGGACAGCAGGATGATCGCGGCCGACGAGGACTCGGCCGCCATGCCCTGCGGCGACTCGATCTCGACCAGGCCCTTGCCCAGCGTGCGGATCACCCGCCAGCCGCCCAGGTAGGTGCCGATGCTGATGGCCAGCGCGCAGGAGAGGATGACCCAGAACGGCGCCTGCGCCCCGGTGGGCAGCGTCCCGTTCGCGATCAGGGCCAGGGTGATGACGCCCATCGTCTTCTGCGCGTCGTTGGTGCCGTGGGCCAGCGACACCATGCAGGCCGACCCGACCTGCCCGATGCGGAAGCCGTGGTTGCGGGCCCCCCGGGTCAGGCTGCGGCTGATCCGGTAGAGCAGCCAGGTGCCGACCGCGGCGACCAGAGCGGCGATGATCGGCGAGAGGGCGGCCGGGATGATGACCTTGGAGGTCAGGCCTTTCCACTGGACGGCCGAGCCGCCCGCGGCGGCCAGCGTCGAGCCGATCACGCCTCCGATGAGCGCGTGCGAGGAACTCGACGGGATGCCGAAGAGCCAGGTGAGCAGGTTCCAGATGATGCCGCCGGCCAGGCCGGCCGCCACCACCTGCAGCGTTACCTCCGCGGTATTGACCAGGCCGCTCGCGATCGTGGCCGCGACGGCCAGCGAGAGGAACGCCCCGACCAGGTTGAGCAGGCCTGACAAGGCGACAGCCACCCGCGGCGGAAGCGCTCCGGTCGCGATCGAGGTGGCCATCGCGTTGCCCGTGTCGTGAAAACCATTGGTGAAGTCAAAGGCGAGAGCCGTGATGACCACCAGCACGAGGACTAGGTCATTTCTCACGGAAACAGCGTCTCTACCAGGCAAGTTGCTGTCGAGACCAGATCGGCAAGAGTCAAGCGATTGTCATCTGCGATTGCGCAACTATTCACTTGACCCACACTTGACCCGAGTCGGCGCAATGTGCTCGGCAACGGTTTTCCTTTACCGCGGCGTCGCTGGCCGCGGCCGGACGCCCTGAAACCGGACATTCACGGCGTTAGGACGCACTGGATCCCGGGTTTCATGGCGTTCCAGCTGGCCCGGCGCGGCCGGAGCGTGGTGCTGACGGTACTGGAGTGGCCTGAGTCCGGTTTTCGGGAACCGGCCGCGGGCCGGTCAGGGGTCTCGGGAACCGGCCGCGGGCCGATCAGGGGGTCTCGGGAAGGTACCGCGGGCGGTCAGGGGGTCTCGGGGCCGAGGTACGGGATCAGGACCACCGTGATGTTGTCGGCGCCGCCGGCGTCGACCGCGAACTTCACCATGTCGGCGGCGGCACCGAGCGGGTCGGTGAGCGCCTTGGGCAGCGCGAGCCGGGCCAGGTCCGCGCCCTCGGCCAGGTAGTTCCACAGGCCGTCGGAGCAGATGAGCAGGGACCCCGCCCCGGGCGGCGTGAACCGCTCGACGTGCGGGGCGCGCTCCGGGTCATCGGCTAGGTCCGCGGCCTCGCCGCCCAGCCAGCGGGTTAGCACGTGCGCGTGCGGCGAGGCCATCGCCGCGGCCTCGTCCACCAGGCCGGCCGCGATCATGCCGCCGGCCACCGAGTCATCGCGGGTGAGCAGGCGGGACTCGTCCGCGGGCTGGCCCAGCCAGTAGGCGCGGCTGTCGCCGAGCCAGCACAAGGTCACCTCGTAGCCGCTCGCCACGGCGGACACGAACGTGGTCGCCGAGGTGTCGCCGCCGGGCCCCTGCAGGTCCGCTATGGCCTGGCGAGCCGCCGCCACCGCGGCCCGCGAGGCCTCGCCGAGGTCACCGCCCGCCTGCACCGCCGCCACCAGGATCGGCAACCCGGCCTGCGCGGCCACCTGGGACGCCTCGTCGGGACGGGCCGAGGAAGAGACGCCATCGCAGACGACGGCCACGACCGCCGGGCCGTCCGGGGCCTGCTCGGCGGCCAGCGCCATCGCGTCCTCGTTACGGTGATGCCGGAGGCCCCTGTCGCTGACGCCGGCAGCGGGACCAAGGTCGACCTCGGCATGGTCTCGCGAGGACGGGTTGGTGATCATGTGCATACGTTAGTGCCTGCAATCGTCCGTCGTTATACGCCGATGCCGTACTCGCGGTAGAGAATTTGCTAACCCCGGTGCACGGTGATCGTGGTCCAGGCGCCGAGGTTGATGCGATCGCCGTCGTGCAGGGGTATCTGGTCGCCGACGCCGATCTCCGAACCGTTGACCAGCGTGCCGTTCGCCGAACCCGGATCGAGCACGGCCCAGTTACCGTCCGGCGTCGCGATCAGCACCGCGTGCAGCCGGCTGATGCCCGGATCGGCGGGCGGCCCGGTCAGGTCGATCTCCGGGGCCAGGCCGCGCGATACGCTCCGCCGCCCGATCCGCATCTGGTTGCCCACGAGCTGAAAACGGCGTTCGGCGTAGTAGGAAGGGAAGACGACGGCCGAACCCTCCGGTCCGGCGACCGCCTGCACCCGCTCGTAGTAGGCGCGGTCCGCACCCACCACCGCGGTCCAGGTGGCCTGCGGATACGGAAACGAGGACATCGACGGCTGGGGCGGGTCCGGGGAGGCTGGCGGGCCTGGCTCCCGCCATGGGTCCGATGGGGCGGAGGGTGCCGCCTGGGCCGAGCTGTAGCTGCCGGAACCGGGGCCGGGCTGGCCGGAGCTATAAGTACCAGAGCCAGGACCGGGCTGGCTGGAGCTGTAACTACCCGGGCTGGGGCCGGGCTGGCTGGAGCTATAGGCGCGCGGGGCGGGCGGCGGAGGGGCGGACGCGGTGGTGGGGGTGAAGCGGGGGCCGGCGAAGTTGTAGCCGCAGGCCTCGCAGAACTGGCCGGTCCTCGGGGTACCGCAGCGTGGGCAGGGTTCGGCCGTGGCAGCGGAGGCGGCGGGATCGGGCCAGGCTGCCGGCGGAGCGCCCGATGCGGGCGATGGGCCGGTGGCAGGGCTGCCGGGCTGAGGACTCCCGGGCGGGGGGCTGCCGCCGATGCGCATGCCGCAGGTGTCGCAGAAGTCATCGCTGGCCGAATCGTGGCCGTTCGGACATACCGCCATCGCCGCCTCCTTCCGCGTTACTTCTTCACCCGGACCGTCTTGGTCGAGCGGGTGTCGAGGGCCATCTCGTCGGCGTCCTCGACCTTCTTCTTCAGCCGGACCGTGCCCGACTCCACATCGACCACGTCTACCACCTTGGCCAGCAGCTTGGCGGTGTCCTCGTTGCCCGATTGGTGGGCCAGGGCCACCGCCCGGCCGAGCCTGGCTGTCGCGGTCTCCTCGTCGCCCTGCTTGCGCGCCTCCAGGCCCTCCTGGATGGCGTCGGCGAGCTCGGCCTGGCCAGTGTAGTGGGCCACCCGAGGGTTGATCTTGGTAGAGAGCGCCTCGTCATCGGTCCAGATCGCGCGGACCAGGCCCTGGCCGAGGATTTCGGTCCCGGCGACCAGGCTGATCCGGGCGGCCAGCATCTCCTGCCCGATGCCGGCCGGGGTGACCTCGACGCCGACGTGGTAGTCACGGCTCTCCCCCGGCCCCCACGCCCCGGTCGGGTAGTCGCCGGCCTGCGGGCCGGCCTGGCTGCGCCGGCCGGTCAGGTCCTCGACCGCGGGCGCGACCTGCTTGACGAACTTGAGCGTGGCGGTCTGCGGCGTCCACACCCGCAGCGACACGTCCGCGACCTGCTTGCCCATCGCGTTCTCCATCATGGCCGCGAAGTCCGCGGCCAGGCCGGACGGGTCGGGCACGATGTCCACCGTGCCGAGCAGGGCGGTCGAGACCGTGCGCAGCTCCTTGACCTCCCAGTCGGTGCCGACGCCGCGGCAGTCGCAGCTGAACACCCCTTCGCACTGGCTCAGCTCGGCGGCCAGCCGTTCGGGCGTCTCGTGCTGGTTCTTGCCGTCGGTGAGCAAGATGGCGTGCCGCAACTGGGCCGGGTAGCCCGCGAAGATCTGCCGGGACAGCGCGAGCCACTGGCCGATGGCGGTGCCGCCGTTGGCGCGCAGCGCACCCACCGCCTGCTTCGCCGCAGCGCGCGACGACGGGCTCGCGACCGCCATGCTCCCGTCCGGCGGGAACACCGGCCAGGCGGTGCTGGTGCCCGCGACCACCGCAAACCCGACACCGTCGTGCACTACGTCGATCGCGGCGGCGGTGGCCACCTTGGCCTGGGACATCTTGGTCGGCGGGTAGTCCATCGACCCCGAGCAGTCGATGATGATGATCTCGGCGCTACCCGCGCCGCCGCCCGGCGCGGCGATGGCGACGTCCGCCCCGGACGACACGGTGGCCACCGCGCTCACGTCCCGGCCGCCCTCGGGCAGGTACTGGTTCTGGTCGACGTCGATGGTGAAGCCGGAGTCGGTCATGGCGGATTCTCCTTGGTAACGGCGCCGGCCGCACGAGCGGGAAGGGGACCAGCACGATGGTGATGTTGTCCATGCCGCCCGCGTCCAGGGCGAACTTCAGCAGCGCGTCGGCGGCGCTGGACGGATCGTGGAACGCGTCCGGGAGCGCGATCTGGGCCAGCCCCGCCGCCTCGGGCTGGTAGTTCCACAGCCCGTCGGAGCAGACCAGCACGACCCCGCGACCGGGCGGTTCGAACCTGGTCACGTGCGGCACCGGCGCGGCCACATCGGCCCCGAGCCAGCGGGTGATCACGTGCGCCTGCGGCGAGGCCATGGCCTCGGCCTCGGTCATCTGCCCCTGGGCCACCAGCTCCTCGGCGAGCGAGTCGTCCCTGGTCAGCCGGGTGGACTCGGACTCGGTGGACAGCCAGTAGGCGCGGCTGTCACCGAGCCAGCACAGCGTGACATCCTCCGGGCCGACAATGACGGAGACATAGGTGGCCGACGGCGCACGGGACGGCGAGCCGAGGATGGTCATGGCCTCGTGCGCCTGGCGCACCGCCGCCGTGGACGCCTCGTCCGGGTCGTCGCCGCGCCTGATCGAGCTGAGCAGCATCCGCACCGCGGCCTGCGCCCCGGTCAGCGACGCGTCCTCCGGGTTCGGCGAGGAAGACACCCCGTCGCAGACCACCGCGATCGCGACCGGGCCGGCCGGCGTCTCCGTGGTCGCCAGGGCCATGGCGTCCTCGTTACGAGGATGCCGCAGGCCACGGTCGGTGACCCCGGCCAGCAGCTCGAGGTTGAGCTCGACGTGATCGCGGCCGGACGGCACCTTGCGGCCGCACGACTCGCAGTAGCCTTCGGCGCTGATCGCGCCGGGCTCGGCTGAATCGTCGAGCGAGCACACCGGGCACTGCGCGGTGTAGCCGGGCGGCCCGGCGCTGCTGACGGGCGGGGCGAGCTCGGTCCCGCAGGACTCGCAGAAGCTGTCCGCGGCGCCGGCGGTGCCGCCGCAGGTGGGGCAGGTAACTCCCGTGTTGCCATCGTGCATCAGGCCATCATCCAGGGCAGGGGCCATCATGTCAGCGTCCGGGGCCGGATTGCGTGCGCCATGTCGGCAAGTTCTTCGCGGATTGTCACGGCTGCACCCCCAGCACGGCCTGCTGGTAAGCAGCCACCGCGGCCTCGGCCGCGGCCAGGTCGCATGGCGCCGTCCAGAGCAGGTCCCTGGCCCGGTCGTAGTGCTGCGCCAGGCCGGAGTCTTCGGCGCCGCCGAGCCGGGCGGCTTTGGCCTTGTAGGCACCGAGCAGCCCGCGCAGCTCGTCACGTTTCGCCATGGCCGCCACCACGGCCCGTTCGGCCGCCTTGAAACCGGCCGTCGCGGTGGCTAGCTCGCGCTCGAGCAGGTCCAGCTCGGACGCCAGGCGCGTCCACCGCCCGTCGGCCAGCAGCGCGCCGAGGTCGGCCAGCCGGCCGGACAGGTCCGCCATGTCCGGAAGCGGGGGCGGCAGCGCCCCGGCGGCGATCTTCACCGCGGCCTGCTGCCGGGCCGCGACAGCATCCTCGCGGGCCGAACGGGCCGTGGCCGCTGCCGTCGTGACCTCGGCGACGCGCTGGTGGGCTTCGTCCCGCAGCCGGGCCAGCTCATCGGCCCGGCTCGCCGTCACGGTGACCTGCTCGGCGAGGCGGTCCGCTCCCGAGGTGTCGACCGTGCCGTCCGGCCGCCACAGGGCCAGCGGGTCGGAGTTCAGCGTGTCGCGCAGCCGGGCCAGCTTGCCCTGGGCGGCGGTCAGGTTGCCGGTCAGAGTCTCGTCGCCAAGCGTGGCGGCCAGCGGCGTTGCCCGGGCGAGCTCGGCGCCGACCGCGTCCAGGCGTCCCGCCACCTCGGTCCAGACATGCTCCGCGGCGGAGACCACCTCGGTCACGGCGCTGAACGCGCCGCGCATCCGCGCCACCGCGGTCGCCATGGTCAGGTCCTCACGGCCGGGGTCGGCCAGGTCACGGCCGGCCAGCGGGGCGGGACCCGAGGCCAGCTGAACCGAACGGCCAGCCAGGAGCCCGCTGATAGCGGCGAGCTCTCGCGGCCCGAGATGCCTGCCTGCGGCCTCGGCAGACTGGTCGACCACGGCCGAGTAGGCTTCGAAGACCTGCCACAGGGTGCCCAGCGTGACGGAGGTGGCGTCCCAGCGGCGCTTGGTGGTGCCGGTGAGTTCGGCCCCGGCGAGCAGTTGCTTGCCGAAGCTCGAGTCGAGTTCGAGCAGGTTGGCCTGGATGGCGTCACGCTCGGCCACGGCCGCCTTGACCGCGGCCGATGCCTGGTCCCTGGTCATCACCGGAACGCTCATCGGTACTCCGCCAGCCGCCCGGTCATACGCGCCATGCCGCTCCCGGTCATCGGAACCATGACGTTTACCATTTTGCCCGCATTCAGAGAGTCCTTTGGGTTAACGCACACCGACGAGATGAGGTTCACCGGCCGCCCGCCGCCCGGACCCGTCACGACCAGGTTTTCGGCCGGACCGCGTTGGCCATATCGACCAGTTCGATCCGGCGGCTGCGGTCCGACGTCAGCCGGGCCAGCGCCCGGTAACCGCGTTCCAGGCCGAAGCGCAGCGAGCGCTCGTTCGGCTCGCAGCCGAGGATGAGGCCGTCGCCGGAGGTGCGGGCCGGGGCCCGCCCTGAATCCCCGGCCCAGCCGATGGCGGCGCGCAGGATCTCCACGGTGAGCTGCTGGCGGCGTGCCTCGTCCAGAGCCAGCCGGCCCAGGCGGCCGCTGGCCTGGTGCAGGTCATCGCCGGTCATCCCGGATGACACCAGGATCCGGACCGCGGCGATCTGCGCCGCCGCGTGGTAGCTGGACGTCTCCGGTACCGCCGCGAGCGCCGCGATCGCGCCGGGCCGGTCGCCGGTCGCCAGGCAGGCCCGGGCCAGGCCGAACGCGGCGCTGATGCACGACCGGTCCACGGTCCAGACGAGCTTGAAGTAGCGGGCGGCGGACGCGGCGTCCCCGGCGGCTTCGGCCGCGAAGGCCAGCGCGAGCTTGGGTGCGAGCTCGCCGGGGAGGTCGTCGTAGACCGCGCTGAACGCGCCCCGTGCGGCCGCCGCCCCCGCGCCGTCGGTATCTGTTTCCCCGGCAGCTAGCCGGCGCAGGCCGTCGGTCCAGGCGATCCGCCAGTCGGCCGGGTCCTCGGCGGCCAGGTCGGCCAGCGTAGCTCCGGCTCCGTCGTAGTCGCCGACGTCGAGCTGGGCACGCGCCAGCGCCAGCCGCGTCTCGGCGGAGCTGGCGACCTCGGCCGGCACGGCCGCGTCGCCCGCCACCGCGCCGGACAGCGCGGCCGCTCGCTGGGCGGAGTCGAGCCCGGCGAACGTGGCCAGATAGCCGGCCGCCGGGTCGGCCCGGTCCACCTGCGGCATCGGCATCCCCGCGATGATCTCGGCGGCCCTGGGGGGCCGCGAGAGGGAGCCGGGGGAGTCATCCCCCCCGCCCAGCACAGCCTGGAGCTCGGGACTGAACACGGTGGAGAACGCCGGCCGGGGCGCGCCGTCGGCGGTCGCGAGCACCTCGCGCAGCACCCCGGTGAGCTGCTCGGCCATCTCCCCGGCCGAACCGAACCTGCGCTCGGGGTCCCGGTGGGTGGCCCGGCGCAGCAACCGGGCGAACGATTCCTGCTGCTCCAGCAGCGGCACGGCGTCGGGGAAGGTGAACTTGTAGTTGCTCTGGTAGCCCCTGAACTCGAAGGTGAGCACGGCCAGCGCCCGGCCCACCGTGAACAGGTCCGAGGACACCGACGGCCCGTCCGTCCCGATCTCGGGCGCCTGGTAGCCGACCGTGCCGTAGATCGGTCCTTCGCTGTCGACGCCGCGCACGCCGCCCATGTCGATGAGCTTGAGCTGCTCCTCGGTCTGGATCACGTTGTCCGGCTTGAAATCGCAGTACACCAGCCCCCGGTCGTGCAGGTACCCCAGCGCCGGCAGCACCTCGACCGCATACGCGATCGCGTGCGCGAGCGGCACCGAGCCGCCGTCGCGCCGGGCGTCCTGCAGGATCTGCTTGAGCGACTTGCCGCCCACGTACTCCATCACGATGTACCCGGCCGACTCCCCCGTCCGCCGGTCCGCGTGCTGCACGAAGTTATAGATCCGCACGATATTCGGGTGTTCCACCTGGGCGAGGAACTGGCGCTCGGCGACCGCGGCGGCCATGGCATCGGCGTCGCCGGTATTGAGCAGGCCCTTGAGCACCACCCAGCGGCCGCTGACGTTGTGGTCCCTGGCCAGGTAGATCCAGCCGAGCCCGCCGAAGGCGAGGCAGCCGAGCACCTCGTACTGGCCCGCCACCAGGTCGCCCGGTTCCAGCTTCGGGCTGAACGAGAACCGGGTGCCGCAGTTGCGGCAGAAACCCTCGGCAAGCCCCGCCCGGCCGTCCTGACCGCGCCCGACGGGCTGCTCGCAGCTTGCGCAGAAGCGGCGGCTCTCCGGGACCTGCGGATCGGCGAGGATGGCGCTGGCCGGGTCGCGGTAGGGCACCGGCGGGATCTCCACCAGCCCCGCGCCCAGCCGGCCCCGCGCCGAACGCCCGCTGGTGCGCCGCGATCCCCTGGTTCCCCGGGTGCCGGTGGTCTGGCGGCTGCCGGCCGTCCCGGACCCCGCCGTTCCCGATCCCCCGGATCCTGCCGATCCCCCGGATCCTGCCGAGGCCGCCGGGGCGGCGGCCAGGCCGCAGACGTTGCAGTAGCCGTCCTCGATCGTCCCGCCGCAGCTGGTGCAGGTGCTCATGGCCACCCCGCTCCCCTCGTCAGCCCCCGCATCGTGCGCCTCGTCATCGGTCAGCCCGCGTAACGCGCCGGCGGCGGGTTGGGCACCGGATGGCCCAGCCAGGCTTGGTAGCTGGCCTTCCACTGGCCGTCCGTCCGCAGCTGCTGCAGGACCGCGTTAACGAACCGGACGAACTCCGGGTGCTGCTTGGAGATCGCCAGGCCGTAGGGCTCGTCGGTGAGCGGCTTACCGATGATCTTGGTCCACGGATCCTGCGCGGCCAGCCCGTCCAGGATCGAGTCGTCGGTGGAGATCGCTGCCACGCTGCCCTGCTGCAACAGCACCAGGCAGTCGGTCCAGTACGGCACCTTGACCGGAATAGCGTGGTGCTGGCTGATGCGGTCGAGCGAGTCCGATCCGCTGGTCGCGCAGACCTTCTGGCCGTGCAGGTCGTCCAGGCTGGTGGCGCTGGAGTTCTTCAGCACCAGGACCTTCTGGTGCGCCTCGAAGTAGACGCTGGAGAAATCGATCATCTTCAGCCGGT
>Ga0207689_10004789_pt1 | contig 12204 bp, 13 predicted proteins | sample KBSMisM52_FD_184312 | JGI IMG/M metagenome (GOLD analysis project Ga0207689, IMG submission 184312) | Miscanthus rhizosphere microbial communities from Kellogg Biological Station, Michigan, USA - KBS Miscanthus M5-2 (SPAdes) (version 2) | ecosystem: Host-associated > Plants > Roots >... | reverse complement strand
GAGGATGCCGACCGTTCCGAGGGTCGCCGCGCAAACGCTGATCAGGGAGACCCACTGGTTCAGATAGGCGCCGGAGATCGCCGCGAGGTACCCCACCGCGAAGAACGTCGCCAGGTACAGCGCCACGAACAGGCTGAGCGCGGCGACGATCTGCGGCAACCGGCCGGAGTGCTCAGGCGTTTCGATGACTTCCTCCGCAAAAGAAAACGGCGGCCGAAGCCGCCGCTTTCCGGACGTTTCTCTGATGATGTGCCGTTACTGCGCGGCCTCGACGATGATTCCGATGTTCTTGGCGCCGCTGGCGCGGGCCATGTCCAGGAACTTCATCGTGGCGTCGTAGTCGACGTCGGGAGAGCCCTGGAAGAAGACCATCTTCGACTGGTTGCCGTGCATGATGTCGCGGATGCGAATCGGAAAATCGGACGGGGTCACTTCATCCTTGTTGATGTAGATGTGATTGTCCGGCATCAGGCGCAGGATGATCTGATCGTTGACCGCGGACGGAGGGAGTCCGGGGGGCGCCTTCGGCGGGACGCGCACGAGATAGCCCATCTGCACGACCGGCGTGATGACCATGAAGATAATGAGGAGCACCAACACAACGTCCACGAGCGGCGTGACGTTGATGTCCGATTTGATTTTGCCGCCGCCACCTACTTGCATGTCAGACCGCTCCTGGTGATTTCTTCGGCTGCGCGATGAGACCGACGTTGTTGAAGCCGACCTCGCGGCAGGCCTTGAGGGCGTCGAGCACGGCACCGTACTTCACTAGTTTGTCGCCCTTGACCGCGATCTCACGGTCGGGCGTGCGCTCATGAATCTTTTCGAGCTCGCTCTGCATCTGCTGTTTGATCACAGGCAACGAGCCGAGGTAAATCGTGCCGTCGGCCTTCACCGAGATCTGCAGCTGCTTATCGGTGTCCGGCGTCTTCTCCGGATCTTCCGTCATCGGAAGATTGACCGGCACGCCTTTCTGCAGCATGGGCGTGACCACCATGAAGATGATGAGCAGCACGAGACAGACGTCGACGAGCGGCGTGACGTTGATGTCGGAGTTCAGCCCGGCAGCACCGAGCTTTCCGAGCGAGCTATGCCACCGATGAGTTGCCATGAGTGCCGGCTTCCTTCAGCAGGTAGATGGACATCTCCGAGCCGGAGTTCGACATCTCGACCGTAAAACGGTCGACGCGGTTCTGGAAGTAGTTGTACGCCCAGACCGCCGGGATGGCGACGAAGAGGCCGAATGCTGTCGTCAGAAGTGCTTCGGCGATACCGGCGGAGACGGAGGCGATACCGCCGCCGGAGGTAGCCATCTTGCCGAAGGCGTGCATGATGCCGATGACGGTGCCGAAGAGACCGACGAACGGCGCGGTGGCACCGATGGTGGCCAGAACGCCGAGGTTCTCTTTCAGCTCCGCGACGGTGATCATGGCCGTGCGATCCATGCCCTGGCGCGCTGCTTCGACCGCCACTTCAGGATCGCTGTAGCGCTTATCACGCCGCGCCGCTTCGAACTCCAGCAGCCCGGCCGAGATGACCTTGGCCAGATGCGACTGTTTGTACTTCTTGGTGATATCGATGGCCTGCTGGTAGTCGCCCTTCGTCAGCACGTTCGAGAGCGCACCGAGGAGTTTGAGTGACTGATTCTTGGCCTGGTTGAACGTGATGAAACGCTCGATCATCACCCAGATCGAGTAGACCGACATGATGATCATCACGATCACGATGCCCTTGGCCGCATTCGACATAGAAACCCACAACGCTCCGAGACTCATATCCATGATGCAGTTCCCTCCAAATGACCTCCGGCCGGGCCGGACGTTCCTTTTAATTCAGTTTGAAATTGACCGTGAGGTTGAAGATAACGTCCACCGGCTGCCCGTTGAGAGTACCCGGCTTGAATTTCCAGCGTTTGACCGCGTCGACGGCAGCCTGATCGAGGCCGAACGGCAGCGGCTTGAGGACATGAATGTCGGTGACGTCGCCGCTCTTGCTGATCGTGCACTCGACGATGACGATGCCGGAGATACGAGCTTTCCGGGCCACCTCAGGATAGGCGGGCTCGACACGATTGATGACCGTCGGCGCTTTGACGTCGCCGCCGACACGCAACGGCGCGTCGGTCTTCGGCGCAGGGGCCTCGGTGATGACGCCGCCGATCACGCCGCCGACGACTCCGCCGGCCACGCCACCCTCGACCCCACCTTCGACGCCGCCTTCCACTCCGGCGGACGTGGCCTGCGTGGCCACCGGCTGCACTTTTTCAGGCACCACGCTCGGCGCCATCTCCTGAATGTTCTTCGGAACCTCGACCGGCTTCACGACCTGCGTGGCCGTTGCCGCTTTCGGCGGCGGTGGCGGAGGGGGCGGCGGCGGCGGCGCGGCCGCGACTGAGTACTGCGCCACCTGCGCCGGTGAGTTCATCGGGAACTCGACAGTCCAGATCGCTCCGACGATGAGACCCACGACCACCACCACGTGGATTCCCACCGACACCGGCAGCGTCAAATACTTCTGGATGCCGAATTTCTGTTTCTTGGATTCAACGACGGTAGTTTCGAACATTGTCTTCGCCTGTTTTCGCTAACGCGTTAGGGCTAGCTCTTCTTCGCGGCCGCGGCCTTTCTCTGCTGGAAGATCTGAATGGCCTTGTTGCGAATCGCGTCTGCCTGAGCGATGTCGGCCTGAGCCTTGAGCGGATCGGTTTCCATCAACGCCTGCTGGCGCCAGAGCAGGTTGAGATACGCCATCGCCTCGGAGTAGTCCGCCTTCATGTCGATGGCATGCTGCAACGCGTCCTTGCCTTGATTGAGGATGGCCAGTTTCTCTGCCGGATCCGCCGGCGGGTTCTTGGCCACCTTCTCGTAGCAGACCACCCCGAAGATGTAGAAGGCCTCGGGGTTCTTCGAGTCGAGCAGGGTGATCTTCTTGTACCAGGCCAGCGACTCGTTGAAATCACCCTGCTTGGCGTAGAGCGTGGCGATCGACTTGACCGCTTCGAGATCGGCAGGGTGATCCTTGAGGTAGTTGCGGAAGTAGTCGATGGCCGCCGAGGTCCGGTTCGCGTTGAGATACATGTTGATCAGCGCGTCGCGGGCGATGCGGTCTTCCGGCTTCTTCTTCAGGTAGGTGTTCAGCTCCTGAATGGCGGCATCGGCATGCGCTTCGTTCTTGGGCGATTTGTCGTCCGGAACGTAGAGCCCGATCTCCGAATAGCCGACCAGTCGATCGAGGTCGGGGAAGCTCGGATCGATGGAGCGAGCCTGTTTGTAATGCGGGAGCGCGCCCGCATAGTCTTCCTTCTGATAGGCCTCGTTGGCGGCCTTAATCTCCATCCGCGCTCGGATCTTGGTGCAGCCGAGTGAAGAGAGGGCGAGAGTCAGTGCCGCCATCAGGCACAACACCTTTTTCATGAAATGTCTAACTCCAAGCGTAGTGGTCGTCGCGGATCGGAAACTGAAGCGACCTGTCAGGCTGTGTCCGGGCGGTTGGCCGGCCCCTCCGAGACAATGGCGTGCGACTATACCCACGGACTTTTGCACCGTCAAGGCGTTCGTAGTACCTGATACCGAAAGTTTTAGTTGACATCATCCGCTGTTATTTTTTGCATCTGGCGCGAGGGTTGGACACGCGACCTTGCACGAAGGAAACCGGGCCTCGATAGGAGCGCTGGCGTCCTCGCCGGCTGGCTCGGCGCCGTCTCGGCGCCGGTGTTACCAATCATCGGAGCGGCGGCGGGACGCCGCCGAGCCAGCCGGCGAGGACGCCAGCGCTCCTTCGCAACTCAATACGTTGGTTTGAACTCCAGCGTCAGCGAGCTGATCGTTTCCCACAGCTCGGGGAAGAGCGGCTCGCGCGTTCCCTGCTCGAGTTGCGCGGCGGGCACGTTCTTGAGCGACATCACTTTCGATCCGATGACGCGGAAAGCCAGGCGCATGTGCGAGTAGCGCCAGTTGAGAAAGGCTTCGTCGTAATCGAGCATGGCCTGCACCAGGCGGAACATCTCGCCGTGCTCACGCGGGGCGCGCTCGATCTCGATCAGCGTCAATGAGCGCCTGCCGAGGAGTGACTCGAACACCGGCCAGACGCGCTTTCCCACCTCGAGAAGCCTGGCGAAGCCCGGCGATTCCTGACCGCTGCCGCGCCCGAGCGAGCGCGTACGGACGATGTGGTAATCGGCGGGAGCCATCGTCTCCAGGATCACGATCTGCTGGCGGAGCAGATTGATGATCCGCGCGCAGCGATCGAGCAGGTCCGCGGCCAGCGAAAGACTATCCGTCCCGATCAACTCGACGACGCGCGCGATCTCGTAATCGACATGGTGCAGCCACAACTCCGCCGCCTGATGCGTGACCTGAAACAGCCGTTCCTCCGGATTCGAAAGCATCTCGATTGGCTTCTGCAGCTCGAGAAGCTCCGGCACGCGGACGTAGCGCTCGTAATCGCTGTCGCCGCGTCCTTCGAGGATGGGGCCTGTGTGTGTTCCCAATGAGTGCTCCTTGGTGGGGTCCCGCGGTCGCGAGGTTTCGCGGTGTCGAAGTTTAGAACCTGCCGCGAGACCGCCTAACCGCGCGACCTCGCAACCGCGATTACACCAGCTCCAGAATATGTCCCAGCTTCTTCTTCTTCGCCTCGAGATACTTGCGGGTGTCGCTCGACGGGGCGATCTCCAGCGGGACGCGCTCGACGATCTCGAGGCCGAAGCCTTCGATGGCGACGTACTTTGCGGGATTGTTCGTCATCAGGCGGATCTTGCGCACGCCGAGGTCGCGGAGGATCTGGGAGCCGGTCCCGTACTCGCGGATGTCGGGAGGGAAGCCGAGCTTCTCATTCGCCTGCACTGTATCGTGCCCCTGTTCCTGCAGCTCGTACGCCTTGAGCTTGTTCAGCAGGCCGATGCCGCGCCCTTCCTGCAACAGATAGAGGACGACGCCCTTCCCTTCCTTCGCGATCAATTCGAACGCGCTGTCGAGCTGATCGCCGCAGTCGCAGCGGGAGGAATGAAACACGTCGCCGGTCAGGCAGGAGGAGTGAACGCGCACGAGAGTCTCTTCCCCCTCGACGATCTCCCCCATCACCAGCGCCACGTGCTCCTCGCCAGTGATGTCGCTCTTGTATGCATGCACGCGGAAGTCGCCGTACGGCGTCGGCATCCGCGGGGATGCCAGACAGTGCACGTGCTTCTCCGTCTGCATCCTGTACTGGATGATGTCGGCCACCGAGATGATCTTGAGTCCGTGCTGGATGGCGAACTGCTGCAGATCCGGCAGCCGGGCCATCGTCCCGTCTTCGTTCATGATTTCGCAGATGACGGCGGCCTCGGTCATGCCGGCGATCATGGCCAGATCGACAGAAGCTTCGGTCTGTCCGGCGCGCTTGAGCACACCACCCTTTTTCGCCCGCAACGGAAAGACGTGGCCGGGACGCAAAAGGTCGGCGGGCTTGGTCCGCGGATCGATGGCCACACGAACCGTCTCCGCGCGATCGTGCGCCGAGATGCCGGTAGTCACTCTGCCGCGCGCTTCGATCGAGACCGTGAACGCGGTGCCGTAGTTCGAGGTGTTGTGCTCGACCATCAGCGGCAGGTCGAGCTCCTGGCACCGCTCCTCGGTCATGGCCAGGCAGATCAATCCGCGGCCGTAGCGGGCCATGAAGTTGATCGATTCCGGCGTCACCTTTTCGGCGGCGATACAGAGATCGCCTTCGTTCTCGCGATCTTCGTCATCGACGATGATCACGACCTGGCCGCGCCGGTACAGCTCAGCGGCTTCTTCGACTGTGGCAAAGGGCATGGGGGATTGTACAGGGGCGGGTTGCCGGGTTGCCAAGTTGCCACCCGGCAGCCCAAATCCCCTATCCAGACACCTTAAAACTCTGCTCCACCGTGTACGACTGCTTCGACACGGTGTCGACGATCTTCATCTTCAGGAGATAGTCGCCCGGCTTGAGGTTCGGTTTGATCTCGGCCAGCGGGATGGCGCTGATGATGGCGAAGTGACCGGGGCCGGGCGTGCCGGAGAGCGGAAGGGCAGCGGCGTCGCTGAGCGGCGCGCTGATGGTCTTCTTGTCCGGACCACCGGTGAGGTCGAGCTTGTACTGCAGCTTGGGCATGTTCGTGGCGGCATCGATGCCGGGGTTGTTGACCTCCACGAAGTAGTTCAGCTCATCGTTGCTCTTGAACGTCAGGTTCCCCTTCGGAACGACCTTCAGCTTGCCAAAGGCGAACGCCGCTTTCGGTGGCTCGGCGGTGCCGAGCTCGTAGACGTTGTCGGAGAGAATCAGGCGGGACGTTCCCACCGCTTCCTTCGACGGACCGGCTACTTCGATCGGTCCTGTGGTGACCAGCACCGGCTGTCCGGCCTTGGCCAGACCGACGATGGCGGTGTACTTGCCCGGCTGGAGGGTGAGGGACTTGTCGGCGAAGTAGTCAACGCGCGAGGCGGTCAGTTTGACCGGCTCTTCGAAGGTGGTCACGCGCGTGCCCGACGCGTCTTCGACCGCCCCGAAGATGGTGTCGGCGCCATCGGCGGCGATGCCTGCCGACGCCGGGACGTAGACCATGACCGGCACGAAGGGATCGCCGGCCGGCGAGACGAACTCGGCGTAGGTCAAGGCCGCGCCGTGATTCGAGGCCTTGCCCGCTTTCGCGTCGGCGAGAGCCGTCTCCAGCGCCGCCGTCTTCACGCCGGTAACCGGAGCAGCCGGCAAGGCAGGCTTCTGACCCGCGGGCGCCTCCGCCTGGAACGTCGGCGGCTTTTTCAACTGCGGCTGGGTGATGAAGTTGTTGATCATCCGCGTGGCAATCGCCGACATCGGATCGACGATCGGCGTGGCCAGCTTGAATTCACCATTGTTGTACTGGTCGTGAAACTTCACCTCGATCCGCGGGAGCTGGAAAAGCTTCTGGGCCACATCGCCTTCATAGGTCCAGGTCATATCGGCAGAGCCGGAGGCAGTGCCGAAGCTTCCAACCTCGGCGTTCCTCATGTCGGTTCTGGTGTTCGACTGGCCGGTGCCCGGTGTGGTCGTCCGCTTGATCGGACTGGTCGGAGCGCCGAAGACGATGAGCATGCGGCCGGGATCGGTCATCGAGCCGTGGGTGCGGCCGTGGCTGAAGCTGTCGTCGGCGGTCTTCACACGCGCATCGAACTCTTCATGAAACTCGTTGCGCGGGGTGGCCGGCGTCGGATCGCGGCGGGCCCAGAAAAGGGCGATGAATTCATCCGCCTCAGCATCGGTCTGGATTGCTTTCCAGGCCGTCTTGTCTTCGGCGGTCATGATGTGCTGCACCGGCCCTTTGCCCCAATCCGCTTTGGCGGGCGAGAGCGCGGCAAACGTGCTCGTGGCCACGGCGGCGGCGAGGATCGAAGCAATCAGTAAGTTGCGAGGTTTCATCGGTTTCTCCCCCTGCTTAATCGCCCGATCCAAACATCTGAGGACCGGACCTATTCCACGGCGCGGACCGCTCATTCGCCGTCGAATTTCTCCATCTCGTCGTAGAGCTTGTCCATCTCGGCGTCGATCTCTTCCTGTTTGATCACGCCCTTGCGCACCAGCAGCGCAGCCAGGCTGTGGAGCAGGATGCTGTTCTCCACGATCATCTGCTCGAACTGTTCGTCGTCATCGCCACCATTGCCTTCGCGATCGATGTCGTCCATGCGGTTGCGCCTCCTTCCCAGCGCGGGAAGGATGTATCACAAACTGCGCTCTACGTGGGTCGGACTCTCCAGTCCGACCTCTTGTGAATACCCCTCGTCACTGAAGTTTCAGACCCTGGTCAGCCGGTCGGACTGGAGAGTCCGACCTACGTTGGCGCGCAGTTACAATCCGCGCCATGAAACGACTTGCCGTCCTCGCACTCCTTCCCTTCCTTCTCGCCTGTCCCCGACACGAGAGCTCCTCGGGGATGAAGGTCGGGCTTCTCACTCCGGGCTCCGTCAATGATGGCGGCTGGAACGCCATCGCCTACGAGGGCTTGCAGCAGATCCACAAGCAGCTCGGCGCGGAGATCTCCCATCAGGAAACGAAGACGCCGGCCGAGATCGATGAAGGCTTCCGCTCCTACGGCGCCAAGGGATTCGACCTCGCCTTCGGCCACGGTTTCGAGTTTCAGGACGCCGCGCTCAAGGCCGGCAAGCAGTATCCGAAGACGATCTACATCACCACCTCCGGCAGCTCGGTGGCACCGAACGTCTCGCCGATGGTGTTTCAGCTCGAGCAGGCCACCTACCTCCTCGGCGTGATCGCCGCGCGCGAATCGAAGACCGGCAAGGCCGGCCTTGTCGGCGGCATCAACCTTCCGTCGATCGCCTCGACCTTCCTGGCCTTCAAAGCCGGCGCGCAGTCGGTGAATCCGAACTTCGAGGTGAAGGAGATCTACACCGGAAACTTCGACGACGTCGGCGCGGCGAAACTGGCCACGCTGTCGCTGATCAATGCCGGCTGCGATTTCATCTTCCACCAGGCCAACGAAGCCGGCCGCGGCGTGTTCCAGGCCTGTCAGGAGCGCAACGTTCGTTGCTTCGGCTCGAACAAGAATCAGAACGATATGGCCCCCGACGTCATCGTTGCCTCGGCCGTTCTCGACGTCCCCGGCGCCTTCGTCTACATGGCCCGCCTCGTTCACGACCACAAGTTCCACGCGCACGTCTACTGGCTGGGCATGCACGAAAACATCGTCTCGCTGGTCTGGAACGACGCGCTGAAGGCGACCATGTCGCCGGCGACGGTAACCGAGGTGCAGCGGATCGAAGCGAAGATCCGCAGCGGCAAGTTCGAAGTGCCGCGAGGCAAGTTCTAGAGCGAGCGTAGCGCCGTCGGCTCGACGGCTGTACCGCCAGCGGCTCGCTGGCGGTTTGCGTCGATTGCCGCCGAGCCGGCGGCGGTACAGCCGGCGGGCCGCCAGCGCTACGCCTCACCACGTACACTCATTCTTCATGCGCCTCTCGCACATCACCAAACGCTTCGGCGCAAACGTCGCCGTCGATGACGTCTCCCTCGACTTCGCCCCGGGCGAGATCGTCGGCCTCGTCGGCGAGAACGGCGCGGGGAAAACGACGCTGATGTCGATCGCCGCCGGCGAGCTGGTGGCGGACGACGGAACGATCGAAGACCGGGTCGCGGTCGGCGTCGTCCATCAGCACTTTCTCCTCGTCAGCGAATTCACCATCGCCGAGAACCTCGCCCTGTCATTCCGAGCCGCCGATGCCCCGGTAGGGGCTGAGGACGGCGAGGAATCCCCGGCCGGTAGCCGCCCGCCCGCGGTTTCCGCCGGGGATTCCTCGCCGCGCTTCGCCCCTCCAGGGCTCCGCCGGCTCGGAATGACAAGTCCCGCCACTGTGCGGCGCAACGCCGAGGAGATCATCCGCGAGTCCGGCATCGAGCTGCGCGACGTCAACCGCCGCGTCGCCGATCTCTCCGTCGGCGAGAAGGCCAAGCTCGAGCTGATCAAAGCGATCGCCAGACATCCGCGCGTGCTCATCCTCGACGAACCGACCTCGGTGCTGGCGCCGACGGAGGCGCGTGAACTGTTCGACGTCATGCGACGCCTCGCTGCCGCCGGCACTACGGTCATCTTCATCAGTCACAAGATCCCCGAGGTGCTGGAGGTCGCTACGCGAATCGTGGTCATGCGGAGAGGGAGGATCGTCGTCGACGGCGGGACGATGAGCGCGACGGAGCTGGCCGAGGCCATGGTCCAACGTAGGTCGGACGTACGTAGGTCGGACTCTCCAGTCCGACCTCTTGTGAATACCCCTCGTCACCTCAATTCCGGACCCGGGTCAGCCGGTCGGACTGGAGAGTCCGACCTACGTATTGCCGGCCTCAGCATCCACCCCGGCGAGATCGTGGCCATCATCGGCGTGGCCGGAAACGGGCAATCCGAGCTGGCGGTATCGCTGCGAGAGTCGCTGCGCGGGCGCGTTGCCCATATCCCCGAGGATCGCGCGCGCGACGGGCTGGTCGCGGAGATGACCATCGCCGAGAACATCGCCCTGGCCGAGCGCCGCTGGCGGCCGCGCGCGGCGGCGGAGCGGGCCGCCGCGCTCATCGAACGATTCAACATCCGCGCGCAGTCGCCGCTCCAGCGCGCCGGGTCGCTCTCCGGCGGCAATCAGCAGAAGGTGATCCTGGCGCGCGAGCTGGAGCGGCATCCGGAGATCATCGTCGCCGCCGAGCCGACGCGCGGCCTCGACATCGAAGCGACGCGATTCGTGCACGACGAGCTGCGCGCCGCCGCAGCGCGCGGCGCGGCCATCCTCCTCATCACTTCCGATCTCGACGAAGCCTTCGCCCTCGGCGGCGCCATTCACGTGATCTATCGCGGCATGCTGAGCCCGAGGCTGACGCCCGATGAAGCGGCGGTGCGGGCGCCGCAATTGATGGCGGGGGTCGGATGAGAGCGCGACGACTCTTGATCGCTGTCGCCGCCGCCTTCTCCGCCGTTGCGCTGCTCGCGCTCAGCGGTCTGGCATTCGGCCACGGCGAATTGCTGTCGATTCTGATCAGCGGCTCGGTCGGCTCGACGTTCGCGCTCGAAGGGACGCTCCTCAAATCCGTTCCGCTGCTGCTCACCGGCCTCTCGGTGGCAATCGCTTTCCGCGCCGGCGTCTGGAACATCGGCGGCGAGGGGCAGTTTCTGGCCGGCGCGCTCGGTGCGTTTCTCGGCGCGCGCTACGGGATGATCGCGGCACTTGCGGCATCGCTCATCGCCGGCGCGTTGTGGGCCTCCATCGCCTCGGCGCTACGGCTCTGGCGCAACGCTCCCGAGGTGCTGACGACGATTCTTCTCAACTTCATCGCCATCCATCTCCTCGGCTACGCGGTCAACGGACCGCTGCAGGAAGCGAGCGGAAAATATCCGCAGAGCGATCTGGCCTCCGCGTCGCTGCCTGCGATCGGCGAGCTGCATGCCGGCATCGCCCTCGCCATCGTCGCCGCGATCGCCGCCTGGTTTCTGCTCTACCGAACCGCCGAAGGTCTGCGGCTGCGCGCATCGGGATTCAATCGATCGGCTGCGAAGTGGGCCGGCGTCAATGTCGACGCCCAACTCGTGCGCGCGATGGCCATCTCCGGATCGATGGCCGGCCTTGCCGGCGGCATCGAGCTCCTCGGCGTAACGCATCGTCTCTTCGAGCGCTTCGCCGCCGGCTACGGCTACGCCGGAATCGCCGTGGCGCTCCTGGCGCAACTGCATCCGTTAGGCACCATCGCCTCGGCATTCTTCTTCGGCGCACTGACCACCGGCGCCGGCGAATTGCAGCGGACGGCAGGGATCTCGTCGACGGTGGCGACATTCGGGCAGGCCATCGTGATTCTGATCATGATCGCGCTGACCAGGCGGAAGACCGCATGACACACGCGCTGCTATCCGCCATCCCCCTCGCCATCGTGGCCTCGACGCCGCTCCTGCTTGCCGTCCTCGGCGAGCTGGTCGTCGAACGCGCCGGCATGATCAACCTCGGCATCGAAGGGATGATGCTCACCGCGGCGATGACCGCCGTCATCACCGCGCAACTGACCCACAGCGTCATCCTCGGCTTTCTCGGCGGCATCGCCGGAGCGGCCATCGTCGGCGCACTTTTCGGCTTGTTCGCGCTCCGCTTCGCCGCCGACCAGATCGTCACCGGCACCGCCATTGTTCTCCTCGCGCAAGGGTTGACCGGATTCGTCTATCGCGAGCTCGATCTCTTCAACCAGGCGATTCCTCGCATGACCTTCGACCCGATCGTGCCGCTGGCCTGGATCGCCTTCCCGATCGCGCTGGCTCTCCTCCTCTGGCGCACCCGATTCGGATTGCGGCTCCGCGCCTGCGGCGAGCTTCCCGCCGCCGTGACCGCGAACGGCGCCTCGGTGGCGATGCATCGCTGGATCGCCCTGGCCATCGAAAGCGCGCTGACCGGCATCGCCGGCGCCTACCTGTCGCTGGCGCTATCGAGCGGCTTCGCCGAAAACATGGTGGCCGGCCGCGGCTTCATCGCCCTCTCGATCGTGATCTTCGGACGCTGGAAATTCAAAGGCGCCCTCCTCGGCACCGCCGTCTTCGGCATCGCCGCCGCCGCGCAATACGCCATGCAGGCCAGCGGCCGAGGCGTCCCGTTTCACCTGCTGCTGGCCGTGCCGTACGTGGTCACGCTCCTGATTCTCTGCGGGATCGCCGGAAGGGTGCGGGCACCGGAGAGTTTGGGGAAGTGAGGGAGCGCA
>Ga0207689_10004788_pt1 | contig 12205 bp, 12 predicted proteins | sample KBSMisM52_FD_184312 | JGI IMG/M metagenome (GOLD analysis project Ga0207689, IMG submission 184312) | Miscanthus rhizosphere microbial communities from Kellogg Biological Station, Michigan, USA - KBS Miscanthus M5-2 (SPAdes) (version 2) | ecosystem: Host-associated > Plants > Roots >... | reverse complement strand
TAGGCGGAGAGCCCGCGCAGCCCCGCCTCGTCGCCCGCCTCGATCAGCCGGTGCAGGGGGCCGTTCTCCCGCCACGCCTGGCACGTGTTGACGAACCACGGCGCGCCCTCCGCGGGCCGCTCCTGTTCCTCGAAGGCGACGCCCGCCCCCTGGCGCACCGCGGGAGCCATCGCGTGGATCAGCGCGGTGAAGTGGGCGCAGCCGCGCTGCCGGCCGAAGCGCTCGTTCACTTCGCGGGTGAAGCCCCGCGCGATCGAGAGTCCGACGAGCTGCTGGAGCGGGGGGAGCGCCTCCGGGCAGATCGTGTAGGGATGGGCCGCCATCTCGCTGCGCGCCTCCGTGATCACGAGGTCGGGATGGCGCACCCGCAGGCCGAGCCGCATGTCGTGGATCACGCGCGGCGCCTCGGCGCCGAACCAGAGGCTGTCCTGCGGCCGCTCGTCCACCAGGGTCCCGGTGACCTCGAGGTCGTGCGCGCCCGCCCGCGCGATCTCGACGCGGATGGTCCTCACGTGCACAGGCGGGTTCTTCGTGTCCTCGGTCATGGGGCGGCCGCGACCTCCTTGAGGGCTTGGAGCAAATCGGAATGGATGAGACCGTTCGAGGCCGCGATGGTGGGCGCGGCCAGGTCGAGCGGAGTCCCGTGCACCGCGGTCACGGTGCCACCCGCCTCCCGGATCAGCAGCGCACCCGCCGCGATGTCCCAGGCGCCGAGCCGCTGCTCCCAGTAGCCGTCGAGCCGGCCGGCCGCGACCGCGGCGAGGCCGAGCGCGGCGGAGCCGAGGCTGCGCACGCTGCGGCACCGCTGGATGAGATCGGCGTGCTCGGCGAGATTGTTGCGCGGGGCCGCGGCCAGATCGTTCGGGTAGCTCGTGCCGAGCAGGCTCTCCCCGAGCGTGGAGGTCGCGGATACCCGCAAGGGCGCGCCGTTCAGGGTCGCCCCACGGCCGCGCTCGGCCACGAAGCACTCGTCGCGACTCGGATCGTAGAGGACGCCGACCGCCAGATCGCCGTCGAGCTCGAGCGCGATCGACACGCAGTAGATCGGCAGCCCGTGCGCGTAGTTCGTGGTGCCGTCGAGCGGATCCACGATCCAGCGGTGCGGCTCGGTCCCGCCCCGCGCGCCGCTCTCCTCGGCGAGGACGGCGTGGCCAGGGAACCGCGCCCGGATAACGTCGAGGATGATGGTCTCGGCGCCCCGGTCCATCTCGGTCACCAGGTTCGTGGGGCTGCCCTTGTAGCGGATATCGTGATGCGCACCGAACCGGGATCGGAGGAACGCGCCGGCCTGGAGGGCCGCCTCCACGGCGACGTCGCGGAAGGAATCGCTCACGAGAGTCGAGGATACCACGGCGCCGCTTGACAACCCGGAGCGCCTCTCGCAGCATGGCGGGCATGCGCATCGTCGTGATGGGATCGGGCGGGACCGGCGGATACTTCGGCGCCAAGCTGGCGCGGGCGGGAGAGGACGTCACCTTCGTGGCGCGCGGCGCGCACCTAGCCGCGCTGCGCGCGAGCGGGATGCGGATCAAGTCGGCGCCCGAGGGGGACTGGACGGTGCGGGCTCCCGCGGTGGAGCGCCTGGACGGGTTGCCGCCCGCCGACCTCGTCCTGTTCTGCGTGAAGTCGTTCGACACCGAGGAAGCCGCCGCAATGATCCGCCCGGTGGTGGGACCGGCCACCGGCGTGCTCTCGATCCAGAACGGAGTGGACAACGAGGAGAAGCTCGGGCGCGTGCTCGGGGACGGCCACGTGCTGGGCGGCGCGGTCCGGGTCTTCGCCACCATCGAGGCGCCGGGCGTCATCACGCACGTCTTCGGCGGGCATCTCATCTTCGGCGAGATGGACGGGCGGGAGACCCCGCGTGCCCAGGCCCTGCTCGCCGCCTGCCGGAAGGCCTCGATCCCGGCCGAGCTCGTGCCCGACGTCACTCGCGCCCTCTGGGACAAGTACGTGTTCCTGACCACCCACGCCGGGATGACCGCGCTGACCCGGTGCCCGGCCGGGGTGCTGCGGGCGTTGCCGGAGGTACGAGAAGTTTACCGGCGCCTCGCGAGCGAGATCATCGCGGTCGGCCGGGCGGCCGGCGTGAAGCTCGACGACGCGATGCTGGAGCAGGGATTCAAGTTCCTCGACACGGTGGCCCCGAACGCGTACTCGTCGCTTCACCACGACCTGACCCACGGCAAGCGCCTCGAGCTGGAGGCCCTCCACGGCCACGTGGTGCGGCTGGCCGAGCGCCACCAGGTGCCCGCGCCGACCGTCTTCGCGATCTATGCCGCGCTGCTCCCCTATCGGGACGGCGCGCCCGTCGCCCCCGCTCGCCCGTAACCGCCTCGGCTCCAGTTCGGCCGACCCGGGATGTCGATTTCCTGCCGCGTCGTTCGACTGATTGGCAGAGCGGGCGTCTGGGAGCCGGTCCACCACTGAAGGAGGGAAGAGAACATGCCGCTGTTCTACGGCTGGGTCATCGTCGCAGTGGGGATCGTCATCACCTGTGTCGGGTTTGGCGCGATGCTGACGCTCAGCATCTTCCTGCAGCCCATCGTCGAGGCGATGGGGTGGTCCCGCACCGGGGTCGCCGGGGCCGCGCTCCTCAACTTCCTCTGCATGGGCGTCGGCGCATTCATGTGGGGCTCGCTCTCCGACCGGTACGGCACCCGCGCGGTCGTCCTGAGCGGCGGCGCCCTGCTCGGGGGCGGGATGGTGCTGGCGAGTCAGTCGACCACGCTCCTGCAGTTCCAGCTCCTCTACGGCGTCATCGTCGGCGTGGCGGCCGGGAGCTTCTACGCGCCCCTGATCTCGACGACGACCCGCTGGTTCACCGAGAATCGCAGTTTGGCGGTGTCTCTCGTCGCGGCCGGGCTGAGCGTCGGCTCGACGGTGATGGCGCCCCTGTCGCGGTGGCTGATCACGAGCTATGACTGGCGCACCGCGATGTGGGTCATCGGCGACCTGGTCTGGCTGGTGGTCATTCCCGCTGCCCTCCTCGTGCGCAACCCGCCGGGGTCCACGGCCACCGCCGCGGCTCGCGCCGCCGCCGCCCCGGGTCTCACGATCGGGCAGGTGGTCCGCACCCCGCAGTTCGCCGCGGTCGCGCTCACCCACTTCGCGTGCTGTGCGGCCCACTCCGGGCCCATCTTTCACATGGTGACCCACGCGATCGACCGCGGGGTCCCCGCGATGGCGGCCGCCACGGTGCTGAGCGCGGCCGGCCTGGCGTCGCTGACCGGGAAGATCGGCTGCGGGATCTTCGCGGACCGGATCGGAGCCAAGCGGACGCTCGTGGCCGGCCTCGCACTGCAGGCGGTCGCGATCAGCCTCTACCTGTTCACCGGAGGCCTGGCGAGCTTCTATGCCCTCGCCGCGGTGTTCGGCTTCGCCTACGGCGGCGTGATGCCGCTCTACGCGATCGTCGTGCGCGAGTACTTCGGCGAGCGGATCATGGGGAGCGCGTTCGGGGCGGTCTCCCTCGCGGCGACCCTGGGCATGGCGCTGGGCCCCTGGCTGGGCGGCTGGGCCTACGACGCGGTCGGGAGCTACGCGTGGATGTTCATCGGTTCCTCGGCGATCGGCCTCGGCGCGGTGGCCATCGCGCTCACGTTCCGGCCGCCCCAGCTGGTCGGGGCGGCGCTGCCGAGTCCGAGCGCGGCTCGCTGACGGAGCGCTCGGCCGGCGGACGCGACGATCCCCCGGGGCTGGCGCCGCCGCGGGGCTGGTCTATACTGACTCGGTGTCGTCGCTCAGACGTCTCCTCCCGTATCTGGATCGCTACCGCCTCCGCTACCTCGGGGGCGCCGCCTGTCTGCTGCTCGCCACCGCGTTCTCGCTGAGCATCCCGTGGACGGTGAAGAGCGCGGTGGACGTGCTCGAGCGTGACGGGGTCGAAGCCCGGATCGGTCCCTACGTCCTCCTGATCCTGGCCCTCGCCGCGGCGCACGGAGCGGCGCGGCTGGGCTCGCGCTTCGCCATGCTGGGCGCCGGCCAGTGGGTGGAGCACGACATCCGTGCCGATCTCTACGCGCGGCTTCTGTTTCTGCCCCCCGCGTTCTACCAGCGGCACCGGACCGGCGACCTGATGTCGCGCGTGTCCAACGACATCTCGACCTTGCGGGCGCTGGCCGGGTTCGGCACCGTGATGCTCATCGGCACCACGCTCGCCTTCGGGGGCGCGCTGACCGCCATGTCGCTCATCGACCCGTGGCTCACCTTGTTCGCGATGGCGCCGTTCCCCGCGCTGGTGATCATCGCCAAGCGGTTCCACCACGACGCGGAAGTGCGCTCCTCCGCGGTGCAGGAGCAGCTGGGAGCTCTCTCCGCCAAGGTCCAGGAGAACCTGACCGGCATGGCGGTCGTGCGCGCCTACACCATGGAGGCGCGCGAGGTGGCCGAGTTCGAGCGCCTCAACACCGAGTACCTCACGCGGAACATGGCCCTCGCGCGCATCCAGTCCGTCTCGTGGCCGCTGATGGGGCTGGTCTCGGGCGTGGGGGTGCTGATCGTGATGTGGCTCGGCGGCAAGGCGGTGGTGGACGGCCGGATCTCGCTCGGGGCCTTCGTGGCCTTCAACGGCTACTTGACCCAGCTCGCCTGGCCCACCATCGCCCTGGGCTGGACGCTGGCCAGCATCCAGCGCGGGCTGGCCGCCATGTCGCGGGTGACGGAGGTGCTGGACGAGGGTGTCCAGGGCCCGCATGATCGTTTGGGTGGTTCTTCTGACGCCCTCTTCATCAAATGCGGGGGCCCAGAAATGGCCCCCGCACTCCCCCAGTCTGCGGACAACCGCACGTTGCTGCCGGGGGGGGCGATCGAGTTCAGGGGGTTGACCTTCGCCTACGACACCCGGGGGCCGGTGCTGCGCGACGTGTCGTTCACGGTGCCGGCAGGCGCCGTGGTCGCCGTGGTCGGGCCGACGGGCAGCGGCAAGTCCACGCTGGGCACGCTGCTGTGCCGGCTCTACGAGCCGCCGCGTGGCACGGTGTGGGTCGGGGGCTGCGACGTGCTCGATCTGCCCCTCGGCCGGCTGCGGCGGTCGGTGGGCTACGTTCCGCAGGAGTCCTTTCTCTTCTCGCGCCCGCTCCGCGACAACGTGCGGCTGGCCGACGAGAGCGCGGGCTCGGAGCGCCTGGAGGCGGTGGCCCGCACCGCAGGCCTAGCGGACGATCTGGGCGCGCTGCCGCGCGGCTGGGACACCGTGGTCGGCGAGCGCGGCCTCACGCTGTCGGGCGGTCAGCGGCAGCGCGTGGCGCTGGCCCGCGCGCTCGTGGCCGATCCACCGTTCCTCGTCCTGGACGACGTGCTGGCGTCGGTGGACGCGGCCAAGGAGTGGGAGATCACGCGCGCGCTGCGGGGGGCGGCGAGCGGCCGCACCACGCTGCTCATGACCCATCGGCTCAAGGCGGCCGCCGAGGCCGACGCGATCGTGGTGCTCGACGAGGGGCGCGTGGTCGAGCAGGGCCGCCACGCGAACCTCCTGGCCGCCGGGGGCCTCTACGCCCGGCTCTGGCGCGTCCAGCAACTGGAGGACGAGCTGGCCAATGCGTGAGCCCGAGCAGGACGACGAGGTCCTCGGCAAGGCGTACGACGCGCGCCTGATGCGGCGGCTCTGGGCGTTCACGCGGCCGCACCTCCGCCTCGTGCTCGCGACCGGCGCGCTCTTCCCGGCGGTGGCCCTGCTCGAGCTGACGCAGCCCTACCTCATCAAGATCGCGATCGACGACCACATCCTCCGGCGCGACTGGTCGGGCCTCGGAGGTGTCGCGGCGCTCTTCTTGCTGGTCCTCCTCGCGCTCTACGGGCTGCGGGCGGCCCAGGCCTATCTCACCCAGCTAACCGGCCAGCGCGTGATCCATGACCTGCGCGCCGCGCTGTTCGCGCACCTCCAGCGCCAGGATGCGCGCTTCTACGACCGCAGCCCGGTCGGGCGGCTGATGACCCGCGTCCTGAACGACGGGGAAGCGATCCAGGAGCTGTTCACCAGCGGGATCGTGGCGCTCCTGGGGGACGTGGTCGTGCTCACCGGCGTCGTCGTGATCATGCTCGGGATGAACTGGAGGCTGGCCCTCGTCACCTTCGCGCTGGTGCCGGTGCTGGTCTTGGCCGCGGCCTACTTCCGCGTGCGAGCGCGGGAGAGCTACCGGGTGGTCCGCACCCGCCTGGCCCGGATGAACGCCTTCCTCCAGGAGTCGCTCCAGGGAATGAGCGTGATCCAGCTCTTCGCGCGGGAGGCCCGGGAGCGGGAGACCTTCGCCCAGCTCTCCGGGGCCCTGCGCGCGGGGCAGTTTCGCTCGACGTTCTACGACGCCTCCCTCTATGCGACGGTGGAGGCCCTGGGATCCGCCGCGGTGGCCCTGCTGCTCTGGTACGGGGGCGGGCAGGTGGTGACCGGGGCGCTCACCTTCGGCGGCCTCGTGGCCTTCCTCGAGTACACCGGCCGCTTCTTTCTCCCCATCCGGGACCTGGGCGCCAAGTACACGGTCATGCAGGCGGCCATGGTCTCGGCCGAGCGGATCTTCGCCCTGCTCGACACGCACCCCTCCATCGTCTCCCCCCTCCGGAACGGGAGCGCGAATACAAGAAAAGAAGTCCCGATGGCAACGTCCCAGACGCGCGCCGTGGAATTCAAGAACGTCTGGTTCGCGTACGAGGACGAGCAGTGGGTCCTGCGCGATTGCTCGTTCACGCTGGCCCCGGGCGAGCGGGTGGCGCTGGTCGGCCCCACCGGCGAGGGCAAGACGACGATCGCCCGCCTAATGATTCGCGCGCATGATGTGACGCGCGGCCGGGTTCTGGTGGACGGGGTCGACGTACGCGAGTGGGACCTCCAGACCCTGCGCCGCCACGTGGGGCTGGTGCCGCAGGAGGTGTTCCTCTTCTCGGGCACGGTGGAGGACAACCTGCGCCTGGCCGGCGACGGCGCCGCGGAGCGGCCGGTGATCGAGCGGGCGCTCGAGGCCGCGAACGCGGAGCGCTTCGTGGCCGCGCTACCGAACGGGCTCGGCGAGGAGCTGCGCGAGCGCGGCGTCAATCTCTCGCAGGGCCAGCGCCAGCTGCTGGCCATCGCCCGCGCCATCATCTATAATCCACGAGTTCTCGCGCTGGACGAGGCGACCTCCAGCATCGATCCGGAATCGGAAGCGCTGGTGCGAGTCGGTCTCGCGCGACTGCTGGAGGGACGCACGAGCCTCGTGATCGCGCACCGGCTGTCCACGATCCAGCGGGCGGATCGCATCCTGGTGCTGCACCGCGGGGAGATCCGGGAGGCGGGCGCGCACGCGGAGCTGCTCGCGCAGGGCGGGCTCTACTCGCGGCTCTACGAGCTCCAGTTCGGCCTGGGGCGGACATGAAGGCGTTTCACTCGGCGGTGTACCGGCTGGTGGGGCGGATCCCGAAGGGGCAGGTGGCGACGTACGGCCAGATCGCGGCGCTCCTGGGATATCCGCGCGCGGCGCGCGCGGTAGGGCAGGCGATGAAGCACGCGCCCGCGCACCTGCCGTGGCATCGGGTCGTCAACGCCCAGGGCGGGATCAGCCTTCGGCGCAATGTCGGGGGCATGCTGACGCAGCGGCTCCTGCTCGAGCAGGAAGGCGTGCCGGTCCGGAGGGGACGGATCCGGCTCCAGCAGCACCGGTGGGCGGGGCCTGGGCGCACCCGCCGGCTGTCCATCGCGGCGCTCGAGCGACTCTGATCGGAGGACACCATGCGGCTCGGACTGAACATCGGCTACTCGCGCTCGCAGCTCGGCATCGACCTGTCGCTGGTCCAGCACGCGGATCGCCTGGGCTTCCACTCGGTGTGGTCGGCCGAGGCCTACGGCTCCGACGCGGTCTCGCCGCTCTGCTGGATCGCGGCCCAGACCAGCCGCATCAAGGTGGGCACCGCGATCATGCAGATCCCGGCGCGTACCCCGACGCTCACCGCGACCACCGCGATGACGATCGACCAGCTCTCGGGCGGCCGCTTCATCCTGGGCCTGGGCGTGTCGGGACCCCAGGTGGTGGAGGGCTGGCACGGGGTGGCCTTCGGCAAGCCGCTGGCCAAGACGCGGGAATACGTGGAGATCGTCCGGATGGTCTGGCGGCGCGAGCGGCCGGTCGAGCACAAGGGCGAGTACTACCAGATCCCGTACGCGGGCCCCGACGCCACCGGGCTCGGGAAGCCGCTCAAGTCGATCCTGCACGGCCGCGCCGACATCCCGATCTATCTCGCCGCGATCGGTCCGAGGAACGTGGCGCTGGCCGCCGAGATCGCCGAGGGGCTGCTGCCCGTGTTCTTTTCGCCGGAGCGCATGGCGGTGTTCACCCCGAGCCTCGAGGCCGGCTTCAAGGCCGCGGGCGGCGGGAAGTCGCTCGCGCGCTTCGACATCGCCCCCACCGTGCCGATCGTGCTGGGCCCTGACGCGGCGGCCTGCCGCGCGATGGTGAAGCCGCGGCTCGCGCTCTACGTGGGCGGCATGGGCGCCCGCGGCAAGAACTTCTACAACGAGCTGGTGACGCGGTACGGGTACGAGGGCGAGGCCAAGCGCATCCAGGACCTCTACCTGGGCGGCAAGAAGGACGAAGCGGCGGCCGCGGTGCCCGACGCGCTGGTGGACGAGGTCGCGCTCTGCGGTCCGAAGGAGCGGATCCGGGAGCGGCTGCCCCGCTGGAAGAGCTCAGGGATCACCACGCTGATCTGCGGGGCGGTGCAGGCGGAGGCGCTCGAGCTGATGGCCGAGCTGGTGCTCTAGGAGCGATGAAGCCGGCGGTCCAGAAGGTGCAGGCGGCCATCACCGAGCACGGGCTCGCGCGGCAGGTGATCGAGCTCGACGTCCACGCGCGGACCTCGCAGCAGGCCGCCGACGCGCTGGGAGTCACCGTCGGCCAGATCGTGAAGTCGCTCGTCTTCACCGCGGACGGGCGCCCGCTCCTGGTGGTGGCTTCCGGGGCGAACCGGGTGGACGAGCGGCGGCTCGGCGATCTGGCGGGCGGGAAGATCCGACGGGCCGATCCGGACACCGTGAAGCAGGCCACCGGCTACACCATCGGCGGAGTCCCGCCGATCGGGCTCGCGAGCCCACTGGCGGTGTACGTGGACCGGGACCTGCTCGGCTACGAGCTCGTGTACGCGGCGGCGGGCCTGCCGGAGTGCGTGTTCCCGATCGCGCCCGCCGAGCTGGTGCGGGTGACGGGCGGACGGGTCGTGGATCTCAAGGAAGCTCGGAGCTAATCGAAAGGAGCGCGGCCATGAGACTCAAGGACAAGGTAGCCCTGATCACGGGGGCGGGCTCGGGCATCGGACAGGCGACCGCGGTGCTCTTCGCGCGCGAAGGCGCGCGGGTGGCGGTCGTGGACCTCCGGGAAGACGCGGCGAAGGCGACCGCCGAGCAGATCGAGAAGAGCGGGGGCCAGGCCCTGGCGATCCGGGCCGACGTTTCGAAGTCGGCGGACAATCAGGCGGCGATCCAGCAGGCGGTGGCCCGCTGGGGTCGGCTCGACGTCTTTTACGCCAACGCGGGCGTTCCCCAGTTCCCGACGCCCGTCGAGAACGTGGACGAGGCGGTGTTCGACCAGATCATGGCGGTCAACGTGAAGGGGGTGTTCCTGGCCGCCAAGCACCTCATGCCGGTGTTCCGGAATCAGAAGGGTGGCGTGCTGCTCATCACCGGCTCGACCTCGGGCGTGCGCCCGCGGCCGGGGGTGCAGTGTTACTCGGCGTCGAAGGGCGCGGTGCACACGATGGCCGCGAGCCTCGCGCTGGAGTTCGCCGCCTTCGGCGCGCGGGTGCTCGCGATCGCCCCGGTGGCGACCGAGACGCCGATGCTCGCCACCTTCATGGGCAAGAAGCAGGTGGACGAGGAGGGCATGACCCGCTACCGCGGCACCGTGCCGCTCGGACGGCTCAACAAGCCGGAGGATCTGGCCGCGGCGGCCCTCTTCCTCGCCTCCGACGAGGCCGCGATGATCACGGGCAGCGTGTTCCCGGTCGACGGAGGCCGCTGCATTTGAACGTCCTGTTCATCTGCGGGGGCCCAGAAATGGCCCCCGCACTCCCCCAATGGCGGACAACCGTTCCGAGATTCGCGGTGCGCGCATGATCGTCACGCCGCTGGCGGCGGAGTCGCTGGGCGTGCGGTCGATGGCGACGTACGTGGAGTGCGGGGAGACGCGCGTGCTGATCGACCCGGGCGCGACGCTGGCGCCCAACCGCTTCAATTTGGGTCCGGGGGAGGCGGAGTGGGAGGCGCTGCGGCGCGCGAACGATCGCATCTCGGCGTACGCGACGCGGGCCTCCGTCGTCTTCGTGAGCCACTACCACGAGGACCACTTCCGCCACGATCCCGCTTTCTACGCGGGGCGGCAGCTCTGGGCCAAGGACGCGACCCGGCACATCGAGGGCCGACAGGCCCAGCGCGCGGCCACGCTCTGGCGCGCCCTGAAGGGGCACGCGGAGCCGCTGGCCGCGGAAGGACGCCGGCTCGAGACGGCGGACGCGGTGCTCCAGGCCTCGCCTCCGCTCGGTCACGGCACCGACGGGACCCCGCTGGGGTACGTGGTGGCGCTCACGATCGAGGACCGGCGCGAGGGCACCCGCTTCGTCCACGCCTCGGATGTGCAGGGGCCACTGTCCCCGGTGGCCGCCGCCTACCTGGCCCGCCAGCGCCCCACGCTGCTCTACCTCTCCGGGCCGCCGGCGTACCTGGAGTCCCAGCTGGGCTCTGATCTCATCGACCGAGGGATCGACCAGCTCCTGCGGATCATCGATCAGACCGGGTGCCGCGTCATCTTCGATCACTACGCGCTGCGGGACGCCGCGTACCCGGAGCGCTTCCGGCGACTGTGGGAGACCGGGCGCGTGGTCACCGCGGCGGGATTCCTCGGGCAGGGGGACGCGCCGCTCGAGGCACGCCGGCTCGAGCTCTGGCCGGGTCGGCGCAAGCCGCCGATGCCGGTGCGCCCGTCGCGGGCCCGCGGGGTGGCCGAGGCCGGCGGCGCGCGGCCCGCCGCGCGAGCCACGTTCGGTCCCCGGCCGCGCCTGCGGCGGGCGAAGGAGGGATGAGGCGATGAGCGACGACAAGGCTCCCGGCGTGGGCGATCCCGCGCCGGAGTTCACGCTGAAGACCATCGGGCTCCGGGACGTGAGCCTCAAGAGCTTCCGTGGCAAGAACGTGGTGCTGCTCTTCTACCCGCTCGACTGGACCCCGGGCTGATCCACCTGCATGCCCGCCTTCGATCGTCGCATCAAGGACTTCGAGGCGGCGCAGACCCAGGTGCTGGGTATCAGCTCGGACAGCCCGTTCAGCCACGAGGCGTGGGCCAAGTCGGTCGGCATCTCGAACTACCCGCTCCTCTCCGACATTCACCGCACGGCCAGCCGCGCCTACGGCGTCTACTGGCCCGACTGGAACGCGAACGTGCGGGCCACGTTCGTGATCGACAAGCAGGGTACGATCCGGGTCGTCGAGCGCTACGGCAAGAGCGAGCTACCGAGCCCGGACAAGATCCTCGCCGAGGTCAAGAAGCTGCCCTAGGCGACAGCGGGGCCTGGGTGGTGAGGGCCACGCCCAGCAGCACGAGGGCGCCCCCCACGATCTCGGGCCACTCGACCGCCTCGCGCAGCATCGCCCACGCCAGCACCACGCCCACCACCGGCTGCAGGTTCATGAAGATCGCGGCGCGGCTCGGTCCCACCGCCTTGACCCCCTCGTACCACCACACGTGGGCGATCGCCCCGAGGAAGGCCTGGTAGAGCACGACGCCCCACGCGACCTGCGAGGTGAAGTCCGGCCGGGGGAAGAACGGCGCGGCCACCAGCGTCATCGGCAGCAACATCGCCGAGCCCAGGATGTAGGAGGCGGTGGTCGCGACCACCGGGGAGTGCACCGCGAGCACCTGCTTGCCGTGGATCGTGTAGGCACTCCAGCCGGCCTGCGAGATCAACAGGATGAAGTCGCCGGGCATGAGCTCGAGATTGGCGATGGCCCGCCAGCTCCCGCGCGTGATGACGAGCAGGACGCCCGCCATCGAGGCGGCCACTCCCGCCCACTGCCGGCGTCGCAGCCGCTCCTTGAGGTAGAAGCGCGCGCCGAGGGCCACCATCACCGGGGTGGCGGCCTGCAGGATCGCCGCGTTGGCCGCGGTGCTCAGCGCGATGCCGAGATAGGTGCCGCCGGTGGAGACGAAGAGCCCGGCGAAGCCCAGGAACGCGAAGGTGCGGAGGTCGGACG
>Ga0207689_10004784_pt1 | contig 12207 bp, 6 predicted proteins | sample KBSMisM52_FD_184312 | JGI IMG/M metagenome (GOLD analysis project Ga0207689, IMG submission 184312) | Miscanthus rhizosphere microbial communities from Kellogg Biological Station, Michigan, USA - KBS Miscanthus M5-2 (SPAdes) (version 2) | ecosystem: Host-associated > Plants > Roots > Rhizosphere... | reverse complement strand
CCCGAACGCAACCGATCCGCTGATCGCCCGGGCGTACGGGTCGAGCAGCAGCTTGGCCGGGTTGCACCGCAGCCCCCGGCCCGGGTCCCACGGCCCGGCGGCCCGGTACCCGTAGGCCTGCCCCGGCCCGACGCCCGGCACGAACACGTGCCAGACGTCCGCGTCGTTGTCCTGCACCGGGACCTGCGTCTCCGCCCCAGCCTCATCGAACAGGCACAACGTCACGCTGCCGGCCACGCTTGAGGCGATGGCGAAGTTCGTCCCCGTGATACCGACCTGCTCGCCCGGAGTTGCGCCGAGCGGGAACGGCTTGCCGGGCAGGGCGACGGCCGCGCCGGCGGCCTGCATGCTGCTCATCACGGACCCTTACTTCGGGGCTAGGTCACGCAAGACGTCGCCGAGGGCCCGGACCGCGCCGTGGCGGCGCAGGACCAGGTCGGCGATCAGGCCGGTCCAGCCGGTCTGATGGAAGGCGCCGATCGCGGCGCCGTTGTCGCCGTGGAAGTACTCGCTGAAGATCAGGTTGTCCTTCCAGGCGGGATCGGTCTGCATCCGCTCGGTCCCGCCGAAGCAGGCCCGCCGCCCGTTCTCGTCCCTGGTGAACAGCGAGATGAGCCGGTCCTGGAGGTCGGCCGTGATCAGGTCCAGGGTGAGCCGCTTACCCGACCCGACCGGGTACTCCAGCTCCAGGTCACCGCCGTAGAACCGGTGGTAACGCTCCAGTACCTCGACGACCAGGTAGTTGACCGGCATCCAGACCGGGCCGCGCCAGTTGGAGTTGCCGCCGAACATCGACGTGGTCGACTCGGCGGGCTCGTAGTCGATGGACGCGTGGTAGTCGCCGACATCGAACTCGTAGGGGTGATCGCGGTGGTAGGCCGACAGCGCGCGCAGCCCGTGCGGGGACAGGAACTCAGCCTCGTCGAAGAGCTTGGCGAACAGCCGCTCCAGCTGATCAGGCCGGGCTACCGAGAGCAGCAGCCGCTGGCGGGCCCCTTCGCCGCGCAGCTGCGGCGTCTGGGTCAGCTTCTCCACGTCGCCGACGCCCTCGCCCTCCAGGAAACGCTTGAACAGCTTGTTGAAGGCCAGCGCGTTGTCCAGCATGGAACCGTCGATGACGGCCGCGGCCAGCGCCGGGATGATTCCGACCATCGACCGGACCTTGACCGGGACGGCGTACCCCGTCGGGGTGATCAGCCGGTCGTAGAACAGCCCGTCGGCGTCGTCCCACAGGCCCTGCTGGTCCAGGGCCTGGCGGATGCCCGCGAAATGCTCCAGGAACTTCAAGACCAGGTCCTGGGACTCGCGCTTGCCGGTCCAGTTGAGGATGGCGGCGATGGAGGCCATGGCCAGCGCGTATGCGCCCATCCAGCCGGTAGCGTCGGACTGCTCCAGGGTGTAGCCGGCCGGCAGGTGGGAGCGGTCGATCGGGCCGATGTTGTCCAGGCCGAGGAAGCCGCCCTCGAAGAGGTTGTTGCCCTCGGCGTCCTCCCTGTTCACCCACCAGGTGAAGTTGACCAGGAGCTTGTCGAAGACCCGGCTGAGGAAATCGAGGTCGCGGCCGCCGTCGATGGCGAAGACCTGCAGCGCCGCCCAGGCGTGCACCGGCGGGTTGACGTCACCGAAATCCCACTCATACGCCGGCAGCGCCCCGTTCGGGTGCTGGAACCACTCCCGGCAGACCAGGATCAGCTGGTACTTGGCGAACGCCGGATCCAGGTGAGCCAGCGGGACAGTGTGGAAGGCCAGGTCCCAGGCGGCGAACCAGGGATACTCCCACTTGTCCGGCATCGAGATGATGTCGAACCCGTCGAAGTTACGCCACCGGGAGTTCCGCCCGGTCTTGCGTGACTCCGGCGGTTCCGGCTGGGTGGGGTCGCCGTCCAGCCAGCGGGCCACGTCGTAGTAAAACAGCTGCTTGCTCCACAGCATGCCCGCGCACGCCTGCCGCAGCACCAGCGCCTCGTCCGCGCTGGCCCCGGCCGGGGCCAGCTCGGCGTAGAACTCGTCCGCCTCGGCCCGCCGCAGGGCCATCACCTCGTCGAAGCCGGCGCCCAATGCGACGGCGCGCTCCTCGCCGCGGCCGGCCGGGCGCAGCCGCAGCCGCAGCTCGGCGGTCTGTCCGGCCGGCACGGTCAGCCGGTACCAGAACGCGCACTTGGTGCCGGCTCGCTCGGGATTGACGGTCGGAGCGCCGTGGACGACGTGGTCGTTGATGCCGTCCTTGGGGTAAGGGCTGACCGGGTGGGTGCCGTACAGCCGGGTCGTGTTGGTCTCGTTGTCGCAGAACAGCAGGTCCGGCTCGGCGCCGTCGGGGCCGGCCGCGCCGATCAGCTCCATGGTGCCGGTGATCGGGTGCTCGATGGTGACCGACGCCCCGGCCGAGGCGGACAGGCCGGGCTTGGGCTCCCCGGCATCCCAGGCCCAGGTGTTGCGGAACCAGGCGGTGGGCAGCACGTGGATGCTGTCGTCCTCCGGCCCGGCGTTGGTGACCTGGATCGTCATGAGCAGGTCGTCCGGGCCGGCCTTGGCGTAGTGCACCTCGGTGATCCAGTACTTGTCGCCGTCGAACGCGCCGGTGTCCAGGAGCTCGTACTCCGGCTGGTAGCGGTCCCGGCGGGCGTTGACGTCGATCAGCTCCTGGTACGGGAACGCCTCCTGCGGATAGTGGTAACGCCACCGGTTCCACGCGTGGCTGGGCAGGGCGTCCAGGTACCACCAGTACTCCTTCACGTCCTCGCCGTGGTTGCCCTGCGGGCCGGTGAGCCCGAAAGCCCGCTCCTTCAGGATCGGGTCGCGCCCGTTCCACAGCGCCAGGCTCAGGCACAGCCGCTGGTGGACGTCGCAGAACCCGGCCAGGCCATCCTCCCCCCACCGGTAGGCCCGGGATCGCGCGTGATCGTGGGGCAGGTAATCCCATGCGTTGCCGTCGGCGCTGTAGTCCTCCCGGACCGTGCCCCACTGGCGTTCGCTGACATACGGCCCCCACCGGTACCAGTCTCCCGCCTGCAAGAGCCCGTCCTCCAGCCGGCCGAATCCGTCCACCCGCTCACGTTCGGCGCCCATGGCCACCCCTCTCGCTCGCCTATGCCCCCGTTGCCTTTGTAGAAGCCGGCACCCGGCTAAGCAATCACCCGCGATGGATGAGTGCTTACGGCGCGTCTATTTGCTCGGATTCAATGGTGGACATCGAATTGGGCATCGACCGGCAGCTGGACAGTTTCCGTGCGGCGCGCCGGGAGATCGAGGCGTCCGTCTTTCCGCTCGCCACCTCGGTGGACGGGCGGCGCTTCACCTTCCAGGCCTCCCTGTACGGCCTGCAACTGCAGGTCGGCAGCTATGCCGTGCTGGACGGCGGTGGCGGCGCCCCGCGTCTTGGCCAGGTCCTCGCGCTGGAGATGGACCAGCAGCCGGGCGCGGAACTGACGCTGCCGCCCGCCGCCGAGGGCGCCCCGGAGGCCCGGACCGAGGTCCATATCCGGTACGCGCGCGGCGACGGCGTCATCGTCGACGGCGACCTGACGCCGTTCCACGACGCGCTAATCCGGGTAGCAACCGAGACGGAGGTGCAGGCGTGGCAGCAGCGTCACGCCCAGCCCACCGCGATGCTGTGGCTGGGCGACCTGGACCTGGTCCCGGGGGTGCCCTGCCTGGCCGACGCCCGGGGCTTCAGCAGGCACACCTTCCTGTGCGGCCAGTCGGGTTCGGGGAAGACCTACTCGCTCGGGGTCATCCTGGAGCGGCTGCTGATCGAGACGGACCTGCGGGTGGTCGTGCTCGATCCAAACTCCGACTTCGTCCGCCTGGGCCAGCTGCGCTCTGACGCCGAACCGGTCCTGGCCGGGCGCTATCGGCAGCCGGCCGCCGGGGTCGCGGTCTACTCCGCCCATGCGGACGGCGAGCGGAGGCTGCGGCTGCACGCGGCCGAGGTCTCGCCCGCCGCCCAGGCGGCAGCGCTGCGCCTGGATCCGATCACCGACCGCGACGAGTACGCGGCCCTGGCCGACTTTCTGGCTAGCGAGAACACTCCCACCATCGAGGCACTGAACGGAAGCGATGACCCGGAGTCACACCGCCTCGGCCGGCGCCTGGCGAACCTGGGTGTCGACCGCTACACGATATGGGCGCGCGGCCAGGCGGGCTCGGTTCTCGACGCCGTTCACGACGAAAGCATCCGCTGCGTCGTCATCGACCTCGGCTCGCTGCCCACCCGCGAGGAGCAGTCCCTGGTCGCCACGGTCGTGCTGGGCGACTTGTGGCGCCACCGCGCCGAACGCCGCCCGGTCCTGATCGTGATCGACGAGGCCCACAACGTCTGCCCGGCCGAGCCGCTGGACCCGCTCGCCGCCCTCGCGAGCGAGCGCGCCATCCGCATCGCCGCCGAGGGCCGCAAGTTCGGGCTCTACCTGCTGGTGTCGACCCAGCGCCCGCAGAAGATCCCGCAGAACGTCCTGTCCCAGGCCGACAACCTGGTGCTGCTGCGGCTCAATTCGCTGGCGGACGCCGCCTTCGCCCAGGCCGTGTTCTCGTTCGTCCCGCCCGGGCTGATCCAGCGCTCGGTCACGTTCCGGCAGGGCGAGGGCCTGATCGCGGGAAAGATCTCGCCCGAGCCGGCGCTGCTCCGCTTCGGCGCGCGGATCAGCGAGGAGGGCGGCGCCGACGTGCCGGCCACCTGGGCATCCCCGCGGTAATGATCAGACGTACTCGCGGCGGCGCATCCAGGTCAGGGTCAGGAAGCCCCAGACCGGGGGGAGGTAGGAAGTGAATAGCCGCTGGATGAGCACGGCCGCGACCGCTTGGTCCTGTGGTATGCCGGCGCTGGTGAGCCCGGCGATCAGGCCGGCCTCGACGACGCCGAGGCCGCCGGGCACGGGGACGGCGCCGCCGAGGATGGCGGCCAGCGTGTTGACGGCGATGAGCGTCGCGATGCTGGCATGCTGCCCTACCGCGTGCAGCGACGCGCCGAGGGCCAAGATGACCAGGAGCTGGGCCAGGGTCGAGCCGGCCAGCACGTAGACGATCTTGTGCGGCTCGGTGGCGATCGTCTTGACGTTGGCCCAGATGTTCAGCAGGTGCGGGCGGATCTTGCGGCTGACCAGGCGGCGGAGCCTGGGCACCAGGGCGATCAGCGTGGCGGCGATCCCCACCGCGAGGATGACCGCGAGGATGATCCAGACCGCGGCCTGGTCGCCGCCGGAACCCGAAGGGGCGTGGAAGCTCCCGGCGGCGAACGGGATCGCGACGAGGAACAGCAGGGTCTTGACGGTCCAGCTCGCCGTGGTGGCGATGGCCCCGGCGCTGACCGCGGCCTCGGCGTCATAGCCCTGGCGCTGGAAGAACCTCACCCGGAGCGCGAAGACGGCGACGTCGCCGCCGACCAGCGCGGTGAAGGTGTTCGAGGTCTCCAGGGCGACGCACCGGCCGAACGGGATCTGGCCGACGGCGGCGCCGACCAGCGCCCAGCCCTCGGCCACCACCGGGAGCTGGGCGAAGACGAACGTCAGCGCCACCCATCCCCAGCTGGCGCCCTTGATGGCGTCCAGGGAATCGCCAGCGTCGGACAGGATCCCTATGATCAGCCAGATCCCGATCAGCGAGCCGACGGCGAATAGCAGGTTGGGCCAGCTGACCCGCTTGGCCTCCGCGAGCTTGGGCACCTCGATGCCGGCCCCGGCGGCCACGGCTTCCCGGAGCCGGGGCAGCAGGTCCTTGTGATCCTTCAGCGCGGCCACGGTGACCGGGTCCAGAGCCGATCGCTGCAAGTGCACCAGGGCCCCGCGTACGGTGTCGGCGTCGAGCACCCGGGCGGCCGCCGCGGCGGTGCGCTCGGGCCCCGCGCGCACGGCCATAGCGGCCAGCGCGGCCGCCAAGTCGCCGTCCAGGCGGCCGGCTGGGGCCGAGGCGGACGCGCGCCGGAAGTCCCGGACGCAGATGCCCCGGTCGGACACGATGATGGTGTCGCCGCCCAGCGCTCCGTGGGCGATGCGGGCCTCGCGCAGCCGCACCACGGCCAGCAGGATCTCATCCAGGGTGGCGTCGGCGAGGCCCGCGCCGTCGGCCTGCGACAGGGCCGGCCCGTCCGGCAGCCTGGTGACCAGCGCCGCGTCGCGGCTGGGCCCGAACCGGCCGGCGGCGAGTACGTCGGGGACCGGGACCCCGGCGCGTCCGGCCATCAGCGTGAGGTAGGCCTCGTGCTCGACCTGCTGCAGCCGGTCGAGGATGAGGGTAGGTCCGGAATCCCGGTACAGGCAGAACCGCCACAATTTCGCCAGCATCCGGGCATCGGACGCGTCACGGCCGTAGACCGACAGCTCGATCGTCTTGCCGGCCTCATCACGGCCGGTGAACTGCTCGACCCCCCAGACCTGGCGAGGGGCCCGGGTAATGTCCCGCGCCGTCATGCGCAGGTCCGTGATCCACTCGGTGATCTCCGCCGCCGACGGCAGGCCCAGCGGCGAGCCCACGGCCAGGTGCAGGGCCGCGGCGACGCCCCATCCCAGCGCGACGCTCGAGACGGCGTTGACCGGAAGCGCTAGCCCGCCGCAGACCCCGGCCAGCACCGCGAGGGTGAGCAGCAACGACACCAGCCGGTGCAGCGGGCGGCTCAGGTAGGGAAGGGCGGTCGCCGCCACGGCGACCGCGACCGCGAGCTGGGTGACCGGATAACCAGCGTTAATCCCGGCCAGCGCGTCGGCGGGCGGCCGCCCGGCCGCCGATCCGAGGACGACGCCGAGTAGCGCGCACACTCCCCAGGTCAGCACGGCGGCCACCGCCGTCCACCTGATCGCGGGCAGCCGCGGAACCAGCAGTCCGATGATGACGAGCAGCGCGATGACCCCGGCCGAACCCAGCCAGAAGACGGAGGTGACCAGCCAGCTGATGGCCGCGGGCGGCGGGTAGACGGCGCGCACGATGGCAAGTTCGGCCGCCGAGTTGGCCCGCATCACCGGGATGGACACCAGCACCACGACGACCGCGACCGCCAGCCGGAACGCGTCCGACGCCCGCCGCCGGGTGGTGCCCCCGCCGTGTGGTCCCAGCACGGTTGACCGCAGCCGCTGCCGCAGCTCAGGGCGTGTTCCCGGAACGCCCTCGCTGGCCACCGCCGTCATCAGGTGCCTCCTGAGTGTGATAACAGCCCATCGTGCCCCTCTCCGCAATCATCCGCTGCGGGTGATGCCGGTAACGGGCCCATCGCCGAGGATCAAACCAGGCCTTGACCTGGGGAGATGCCATCATGCCTTTGCACGACCGGGAAACCATTCGTGATCAGTTCGATGACTGCGTGTTTGCCGACCGAGACCTGACCAGGCCGGTGGCCAAGTACCGCTTCCCGGAGCAGGGAACGCTGCCCCGGGATGCTCTCCAGCTGGTGTCGGACGAGCTGATGCTCGACGGCAACGCCCGGCAGAACCTGGCCACGTTCTGCCAGACCTGGGAGGAACCCGAGGTCCTGGCCCTCATGGCGTTGTCGATCAACAAGAACATGATCGACCGGGACGAGTACCCGCAGACCGCCGAGATCGAACGGCGCTGCGTGCACATGATGGCCGACCTGTGGAACGCGCCCGAGGCGGCCAACACCATCGGCACCTCGGCCATCGGCTCGTCGGAGGCCTGCATGCTGGCGGGGATGGCGGCCAAGTGGCGGTGGCGGGCCAAGCGGCGGGCCGCGGGCAAGCCAGCCGACAACCCGAACTTCGTGTGCGGCCCGGTTCAGGTGGTATGGCACAAGTTCGCCCGCTACTGGGACGTCGAAATACGCGAGGTGCCGATGGCGCCCGGCCGGTACATGATGGACCCGGCCTCGATGCTGGAGCGGGTGGACGAGAACACGATCATGGTCGTGCCGACCCTCGGCGTCACCTACACCGGCGCGTACGAGCCGGTCGAGGAAATGGCGAAGGCCCTGGACAAGCTGCAGGCCGACACCGGCCTGGACATCGACATCCACGTGGACGGGGCCAGCGGCGGTTTCCTGGCCCCGTTCTGCGCGCCGGACGTGGCGTTCGACTTCCGGCTGCCCCGGGTCAAGTCGATCAGCGCCTCGGGGCACAAGTTCGGCCTGGCTCCGCTGGGGGCCGGCTGGGTCGTCTTCCGCGATGCCGCCGAGCTGCCGGAGGATCTGATCTTCCACGTCAACTACCTGGGCGGCGACATGCCGGTGTTCCAGATCAACTTCTCCCGGCCGGCCGGCCAGATCGTCGCCAGCTACTACAACTTCCTGCGGCTCGGGCATGAGGGCTACCGGCGCATCCACCAGGCGTCCTATGAGATCGGGCAGTACCTGGCGGCCGAGATCGTCAAGACGGGGCCGTTCGAGCTGCTGTGTGACAGCAACCCGAATACGGGCATCCCGACGGTCACCTGGCGGATCCGCGAGGGCGAGGACCCCGGCTACACCCTGTTCGACCTGGCCGACCGGCTGCGCAACCGGGGCTGGCAGGTACCGGCCTACACCCTCACCGGAGCAGTTTCCGATATCGCCGTACAGCGCATCCTGGTCCGCCTGGGCGTCAGCCAGGATATGGCCTCCCTGCTGCTAGATGACTTCCGCGACGCGGTCGCCCACTTCAGCAAGCACCCCGTGACCGTATCCATGACCAAGCAGGAGTCGGGCGGATTCAGCCACCTGTGACGGCGCGGGTCACCCGTTCCGGGTGGTCCGTGAACCGCGGGCATGACGCACCGTGGTTGCAGCCGGGCAGTCCGGCGCCCTGACTAGGGAGGTAAGGAATGACGTCGGGAACAATGCGGCCATCCAGGGGCCGTTCGTATGCGGAGGGCCGCGGATACGGCTTGGTCTTGTTCGCGGGTGTGCTGTTGCTGGTTTCCGGCTTCTGGAACCTGATCTACGGCATCGCGGCCATCGCCCAGTCGCACGTGTTCGTGGCCAACGCGCACTATGTGTTCGGCAACCTGCGCGCCTGGGGCTGGGTCACCCTCATCTTCGCCATCCTGCTGCTCATCGCCGGAGGCGGGGTTATGGCGGGCAACCAGCTGGCCCGCTGGTTCGCCGTGGCGGTGCTCGGGCTGAACCTCATCGAGCAGATGTTCAGCATCCCGTCCTACCCGTTCTGGTCCCTGACCATCATCGCCTTGGACGTGGTGGCCCTGTACGGGCTGTGCGCCTACGGCAGCCGCGAGAACGTTGAAGCGGTCGTCTAGTCCGGCTCTAGCTGCTTATCGAGGTTTGGTGCGACGGCCCTTCCCAGGGCCTGGAAGGTGGCGGGCCGTCGCGCCCGTAGGATTCCAGCGGCAATGGCACCGATCAGGAGCCAGCCGAGAGAAATGAAGGGCAGCAGGTTCGCCAGCGTGTAGGCACCCGGGAACAGGATGCCCCATAGCGGGAACAGGAAGACCACCGAGGCGGCCGCCGGGATGAGCAGATGCGGCACGGGCCTGAACTCGTCGCGGAACTCGGTGCGGAACGCGCGGATCACCGCGATGTTCACGGTGAAGTAGATCAGCACGACCGGCAGTCCGCCGATCCCGGCCAGGTACCCGAACGTGGGCACGCCGCCGTAGACGTACGTCAGCGGCAGCCCGATCAGCAGCGTGACCGCCGTGAGGCATCCGATCGCGGCCACCGGGGTCCGGCGGTGCGACAGCCGGCCGAGCGACCCGGGCAGGGCCCGTTCGCGTCCCATTGTGTACATGACCCTGATCGCCGCGTTGACCGCGGCCACGACAAAGCTGAGGCCGGCGAGCACGATCACCAGATCGGTGCCCCACAGCACCGACGGCGACCAGAACCTGCTAGTCAGATAGCCCAGCGGGCTGGCCTGGCCGACGAGGCCCGCGATCCCGTGCCTCCCCAGGGCGAAGGCTTCGGCGCAGACCACGAGCAGGTAGAAGATGGCTGTCACGATGACGACGCCGACGATGCTCACCGGGACGGAGCGGCGGGCGTTCGTGGCCTCCTCGCCTAGCGCGGCCGCCGCCTCGAAGCCGGCGAAGGCGGTAAAGCCGTAGATCATCGCGTCCGTGAGGTCGGTGAGCCGCTGGTTGGGCGACGATGCCGGCGAGAGCACCGCCGCCGAGTAGTGGGCTGGGCCGATCTTTACCAAGATGGTGATGGCCAGCGCCGCGATGACCGCTATTTCCCCGGCCACGAGGAGCAGATCTATGGAGGCTGAGGTGGTGATGCCGAGGTAGGCGACGAAAATCGCGGCGGTCAGGATGACGATGAACAGGGCCCATGCAGCGATGGTCACGTGCAGCGTGCTGGCCAGCAGTTGCGACCCGAACGCGCTGGTCAGACCGACACCGGCGGGCACGAACAGGGCGTACGCGAAGATCATCATCCAGCCGGTAAGGAAACCCGCGGCCGGACCCAGGCCGCGGCTGTTGTACGTGTAGGCCCAGCCGGCCGACGGCAGCCGGCCGGCGAACTGGCCGATGCTGAGCGCACAGCACAGCGAGCCGGCGAACGTGATGAGCACGACCAGCGGAGACGCGTACCCGGCAAACGCCACCACTAGGACTAGCACGGTCGCCGCCGAAGCGGACGGGGCCACGATGCTCGTGCCGAACGCGATGGTCCGGGCGGAGCCCACGACCCCGCGCGCTAGCCCGCCGACCTCGTCACTGTCAGCAATCATGTCGCTCCGATCACCGGCTTGCTCCGCCGCAAGCTGTCCGGGATGGCTGCGCTCGGCCATGCCTGCTTGCCCCCGGCCATTTTCTCTTGATGTGATAAAGGTTGCGCAAGACCATAGAACGGCACACCGTCTGGAGAAATGCGGTTCGGGGCATGGGCAGTACCGAGATGCGCGAGCGGCCTAGCCGGATGCCGCGTACAACCGGACCAGGTTTGGAGCTCATGGCGTCGAAGCTCCGCCACCCAGCGTCGCGCCCTGGGACGGTCAGCCGGTCGTCGCTGATCGGCCAGCTGACGCGGGACGACTCCCGCCCCATCGTCTCGGTCATCGCACCGCCCGGTTACGGGAAGACCACGCTGCTGTCGCAGTGGGCCGAGCAGGACGGCCGGGCCACAGCCTGGGTGTCGGTCGACGAGCGAGACAACGATCCGAAGGTCCTGCTCAGCTACGTGGCCGAAGCGCTCGACGCGGTCCAGCCGGTCGGCGAGCGGGTGTTCGAGGCGCTGGCCTCGCGGGTCAGTTCGGTGCCCGGCTCGGTGGTGCCGAGGCTGGGCTCGGCGTTCTGGTCGATGTCCACGCCCGTGATGCTGATCCTCGATGATGTGCATCTGCTGCGGAACGCCGAGAGCCGGGATGCGCTGTCGGTGCTGGCCGATCACGTGCCGCCCGGGTCGCGGCTGGTGCTGGCGGGCCGGGACGAACCGCCGCTGCGGATCGCGCGGCTACGCGCCGAAGGCCGGATCCTCGAGATCGGCCCCGGTGACCTGTCGCTGAACCGCGAGGACGCCACCGCGCTCCTGCGCGATGCCGGCCTCGCGCTGGCTGAGGATGAGATAGCCGAGTTGCACCGCCGGACCGAGGGGTGGCCGGCCGGTCTGTACCTGGCCGCGCTGTACCTGCGGGAAGGAGGCTCGCTGGGGACCGCAGCGGTCTCCTTCGGCGGCGACGACCGGCTGGTCAGCCAGTATATGGAGGCGGAGTTCCTGGCCCGGATCTCCGTGCGGCACCGGGAGTTCCTGACCCGGACCGCCGTCCTGGAACAGATGTCCGGGGCGTTGTGCGAAGCCGTCCTGGAGGTGCCTGGCTCCGCCGCGACCCTGGCCGAACTCTCCCGCTCGAACCTGCTGCTCGTACCGCTGGACCGGCGAGGGGTGTGGTACCGGTACCACCACCTGTTCCGTGACATGCTGCTGACCGAACTGGAACGGCACGAGCCCGGCCTGCTGCCGGTGCTGCGCGGCCGCGCGGCCCGCTGGTGCCTGGATAACGGCCGGCCCGAGGAGGCCCTGGGATACTTCATGGCCGCCGAGGACGTTGGTGCGGTGGTTCGCCTCGTGGAACAGCTGGCGCTGCCGGCTTTCCGGCAGGCTCGGCTCACCACCATTCAGCGGTGGTTCGCGTGGCTGGACGGCCGGGACGGGATCGAGGGTCATCCGATGGCCGCCGTGTGGGCTTCGATCCTCGCCGCGCAGGTAGGACGGCCGGCTGAGGCCGAGCGGTGGGCCGGTGTGGTTGATCGCTGGCAACAACGCGGCGAGACCGGTGATCCCGGTACCGAGGGGTGGGCCGCCGTGCTGCGGACCTTGCTGTGCCGCCGCGGAGT
>Ga0207689_10004777_pt1 | contig 12214 bp, 13 predicted proteins | sample KBSMisM52_FD_184312 | JGI IMG/M metagenome (GOLD analysis project Ga0207689, IMG submission 184312) | Miscanthus rhizosphere microbial communities from Kellogg Biological Station, Michigan, USA - KBS Miscanthus M5-2 (SPAdes) (version 2) | ecosystem: Host-associated > Plants > Roots >... | reverse complement strand
AAATCGTCGTCACCCGGGGAACGCTGGAACCCGTCCCCGAGCCCGCTACGTATGCATTGATGGCGGCAGGATTGCTCATCGTCGCCGGCACTGTCCGGCGTCGATCGCAGGGATAGCGCGATCGCCCACCGCTGCATCATGGGCAACACAGCCTCTGCAGGACACTCGCAAGGTAGGAATGGCCGATAGCACTGCACGCTCGCGCTTCCCGACGGACAACCTCACGATATTGATCGCGAGCGGGTTGTGCCTGCTCGTACTCAGTTGGGTCTTCCTGCGGACAGATCGTATCCCGACGGAGAATTTCCGTCAGTCGCAAGCTAGGGTGGAACATCGGGCGACTGCGAAGGTGGACGACCTTCCCGCCTCCGCTGCTGTTCCATCGTCGAACACTGCCATATCGCCGCAGAACCCGATCACCCTGATGGAGGTCGCGGAAGTTCGACCCTTCGCCGATCTGGATCGGCTGTCCGCGGCCACGCCTGCCCCTGCACCGGTTCCTGCAACGATCGCGCCGCGGTTGCCCTTCACTTTCATCGGCCGCGTCCACGACGACCGAGGCTGGACGGTGCTGTTGGTTAAGAATGAGATCAAGTACATTGCGCGGCAAGGCGATGTACTCGAGGGTATCTGGAACATCGAGGCGATCGACGAAGGAGGTATCGCGTTCCGTCATACCCCGACCGGAGTGCGGGAGCATCTCGCGCTAGCACCACAGGGAACTGATGCACCGACGACGCAAATCGCGCAAATCGTACGCGCCGAGGCAGCGGGTTCGAGCCGGAGTAGCATCCGGCAATACGCGCCTGGTTCTGCAGCATCGACGCACGCCTCATCGGACGAGGTCGCTATGACGGTCGCGCCGCCACCAGTGTTCCAGCGCCGCCTCGTGTCGGCCGACATTCCTCGCGAACCGTGGGTATGCGAGGCATCGCGGGCGAATGCGCTGCTGCCATGCCGCAATACCTGGTCGATGTCCGACGCGCAGCGCGTTGCCTGCCGCCAGGCTGCCGAAGGAAGCTACAAGTCCTGTCTCGGGCTCGCTCTGGCTGCGCCAACCGAAGAAGAGTGATTATTCTTTGAGACTACGGCTATGGCATGAGCAATGCGAGCCTGGCGAGGTGCTGCAGATGCGCCTCCAGCGTCGCTGCGCGAGGTTGATCGCCATCCAGTTGTTCCCCCAAGACCTGCATGAGTTGCGCACGGTCACGGGTACCATCGAGCAGCGCTACTAATGTTCGGGCAAGTTCATCGTCGAGCTTTACGCCGTCGTGACATAGATTGGTCACAGTGATGCCACGCTCGCTCTGCAGTCGCGCCAAAGGGAATACCTGCGGACGCTCGCCCGGATGGCGTGCGACTGCCGGTGCGTATGCATGGATATCGAGCAAGCCCGCACGCACGGCGAGCAGGATCAGCCCCGGTAGATAGTTTGCATCTCGACTGGAAACGATCTCACCCAGGCGTTCGCGCAAGCCGGCCTGGGTCTGTTCGAGGTTGAGGCGATGGGGATAGCGCTCCTCGAGCAGTTCGACCAATGTCCTCAGAACCTGCTCGTCCGACGTGCCATGCCCCGCAATCTGCGCCCGCGCAGTAGTACCCAGCAACAATCCATTCAACCTGGCAGGGCTGGGGGCACGGTCCAGTTCGACGCCGTCCCGACACAGAAGCGTTTGCCGGAACTGCCGTCCGCGCACGAAGTCCAGGTATTGCTCGCGCATTAACGGATCCAGCGGTTCCAGGACACCACGTGTCTGAGCTGTGACGCCGGCCGTGCTCATCGCGCCCAGCTCCGCTTCGCCAACATACTGGAGGTCATGCAACTGGGCGTGATCCAGGAACTGGTGGAAGTACACAGGCTCGTTGATCTCGGCCAAATCGTCATGCAGCAGATAGGCTGCCTCTCGCTCCAGCACGCGCGCGGCCTCGGCACGCAGCAGCGTCCCATAGTCGTTGGGATAGGCCTGGCCGTCGGCCAGCAGGCGAAGGAGAGTCTGCGCCTCCGCCGCACGCTGAGCCGGGTCGACCAGGTGCTCGGTATGAAACCGAAGCATCTCCCAGAGCATGCGACGGATGTAGCAGCCGGGATAGACGTTGTAACTCACGAAAGCCACGCCCTGCGGGGCCAGATGCTTTGCTATGAGCGACAACAGATGATCGCGTACGGGCCCCGGTACCCATGAATAGAGACCATGGGCGATGATGTAGTCGAAGGGCTGCGTATCGGCGGGAAATTCGCGCAGATCCAGCACGTCCAGCGACAAGTTGCGCAAACCCAGCCGGGCGGCCAGGTCCTTTCCGGCTTCGATCGGACGCCGGGCCAGGTCGAATCCGACGAACTCACTGCCGCTCAGCCCAAACGCCATCGGGATTAGATTCGCCGCATCCCCGCAGGCCACCTCCAAAACCCGACACCGCTCTACTGGCGCGACGGTCATACCGAACAGCGTTGCAACTGCTGCGAGATGACCCGGATGCGACTGGGGATAGGGGCGTCCTGGGTAAATGATCTCGTCGTACACCGTCATACCCGAATGCCCGTAAAGTATTGTTACAAAAACGCGTAAATATCTAGGGTGCCGAGCTGAAACCCTGAATTTATGCCAATAAGCTCTTGCGGGTGCAGGGCACGCCTCGCAAAATGTGATGCTGCGCCGTTGAGCGCGCCGACCCCACAAAGGAGGAAATTGATGTCCGAACCAAAAGCCAAACCCAGCTTTGCTGCGCGTATGGGCCGACCGCTGCTGGCGGCCGCGGCTGCGACCGTATCAGTGGCAGCGCCCAGCGCCGTGCTGGCCGATATCTTTCTGAACCTGGATGGGATCAAGGGCGAGTCTCAAGACGAGAAATTCAAGGATCAGATCGATTTACTCTCGTACACGCAATCATTCCGCAACAATGGCAGCGTAACAGGCGGTGGCGGTGGCGCCGGCAGAGTGACTTGCGGCGCGGTGACCGTGCTCAAGAACATCGATCGCGCCAGCCCGCACCTGATCGAGTTTGTCGCGACAGGCAAACACATCCCTACAGGCGTGCTCAGTTTCAGGAGCGCTTCGGGTAAGGATACCAATGCCCCATATTACAAGGTCACGCTGACCGATATCCTGGTCAGTGGCATCGATCAAACGGACAATCCCGATCCGGGCAAGATCGTCGAGAAAGTCACCCTTAGTGCTACGAAGTTCAAGTTCGAATACCGTCCGCAGAATGCGGATGGCTCTCTAGGCGCGGCAGTTGACTTCGGATTCGACTGCAGGACCAATACCAAGTTTTAGAGGCGTTTGACGCCGAACCCCGAAACGCCGCGGTGCAGTTGCCGCGGCGTTTCCGTCTTGGCACTCCAGAACGTTGCACGCATGCGTCGCGTCAATAGCAGCATGCACCCGACCAGCATCAGGCCCCAGGCTGCCGGCTCTGGCACAGGCACCGGCGTGATGGTCAGATTATCTACGGCAAGTACACTCGCACCAAACGGGTCATAGCCGAAGATCGCGCGTTTGAGGCTGATGCCAACATAGGTAAACTGGCGTTCCGCATCGCCCAACCCGCCGAATATGGGCTCCTGCACCGATGCCGGAAACACTTCTCGTCCGGCGCTATCGAACACATGGATTGACGCAAGCGTAGCAAGCTCTCCTCCTGTATCGCTGATCGCTGCTCCGAAGGTCAAGAAATTGAGTGGCTGCGTAAACTCCAGGGTCACACTCCCATTAGGGTCGATCTGTAGCGCCGCGCCCTGCACAAATTCGGCATCGATCCAGAACCCTTCTCCATAGTCGGCGAAACCCGCAGGGTCGGCAGTAAAGATTACGCCATCGATTTGCAACGTGTCGAAGTTGCTGAAGGTCGCCTCCTCGAAAGTGAAGGTGACCGCACAGGCCGAGCCTGCGAGCAGTAGCGTCGATACAGCTATGGCGCAAGACACAAGGCGCAAAATTGACATGATGGCTCCCTTCCAGCCGATTATTGAGCGTAGGTTGCCATAGGGGGTCGAAGTGTTCAAGGGTCGAGGTCCACCTAGCGCAAGCTCGACGCCGGTTTCGTTCGAAGTTTTATGCGGCTTTGGCGTTGATCGAGATCACCGGAGGGTGCGCCAACGTTTGATAGATCACGCAGTAGCGCTCGGTCAGCGTGATCAATTTTTCGAGTTGCTCCGGCGTCGCGTCGGTGTCGAGATCGAAACGCAGGCGGACAGTGGAAAACCCGACCGGCGCTTGTTTGTCCACGCCGAGGGTACCGCGGAAATCGAGATCGCCCTCCGCATTCACAGTTCCCGCACGCACCGTGATACCGAGAGCGGTCGACACCGCCTTCAATGTGACGCCCGCACAGGCGACTAGCGCCTCGAGCAACATGTCGCCGGAGCAGGCGAGGGTCCCGTCCCCACCCGTGGCGGGATGCAGTCCTGCCTCGACGAGCGCTTTGCCTGTCTCCACCCGGCAAGAGATGTTTTCGTCGCCGAGGCGTCCGCTGGCTTTCAACGTGATCGAGGCGGCCTGCGGCCGTGAGCGGTACTCGTCCTTGAGGGGCGCCTGTATAGCGCGAAGCTGCTGAGCATCCAATTTCCATCACTCCTGTCGTCTGTCTGCGCCGTGCGTGCTGGCGGCAGCGGCAAAGGCGTCAGGATACACATTTAGCTAAGCAAATTCTTCCAGCATGGTGCCAGTGTGAGCAGTTCGAAACATATGAGCTCGACGAAATCATCGAAGCTGTGTGGCACATGCGCCGGGATACTATGAAACCATCGCGCGCGCCTACGCAAACGGAAAGTATTAAGCACAGGGAGACCCTCAGGACCGCTGCCGACAAGATCTACGGGCATTCGGTGCCGCAGTGAAAGGGGCAGGACGACAGGTTCGCTTGACGGGCGTTCCGACCTGCCCGATACATCGGCCAGCTCGAAAATCCGGCTCTTGGAAATTTGTCCCGAGTGGCGGCTTGGCATCCCCGCGGTCGGCGGGGCTACTTTGCCGGACCGCGGGACCTTCAAGTCTGCCTCAGCGCATCAGGGACGTTCCGCGCCTTGCGTATTGACGTAGCACGCGTAGACCGATGTGCTCGCCAATATATACAACCGGTTGCGCTGGATTCCACCAAAAGTGAGATTCCCAGCCGTCTCCGGCAGATGGATCTTGCCGAGCAGCGCGCCATCGGGCGCGTAGCAGCGAACCCCATCCTCTTTCGGGTCGCCCCAGCCTCCCGCGGCCCATACGTTGCCGTCCACGTCGCAACGGATGCCGTCGCACAACCCGGTCTCATACTTGGCGAAGACCTTGTTGTTTCTTAACGTCCCGCCGCGGATATCGACATCGAAGCTGCGGATATGCGCTGGATTTCCCGGCCCTTCCGAAATCCCGGTGTCGACGATGTAAAGCTTCTTCTCGTCCGGGGAGAGCAAGATGCCATTGGGCTGCACGAAGTCGTCGATCACGACCTTGACGTTGCCGGTGTTCGGATCGACCCGGAAGACGTTGTGCTTGGCCTGCTCGATATCGCCATGGAGACTCTCGTACCAGCCTCTCACGCCGTAGGTCGGATCGGTGAACCAGATCGCTCCGTCGGAAGCGACGACGGCGTCGTTCGGAGAATTGAGCTTCTTGCCGTTGTAACTGTCGGCAATGATGGTGATGGTGCCATCGTGCTCAGTGCGCGTCACGCGCCGCCCAGTGTGCTCGCAGGTGATCAGACGCCCCTCGCGATCCACGGTGTTGCCGTTCGAATTGAACGAGGGATAGCGGAACACGCTCACATGATTGTCGTCCTCCAGCAGGCGCATCATTCGGTTGTTCGGAATATCGCTGAAGATCAGATAGCGACCAGCAGCGAAATATGCCGGGCCTTCCGTCCAGCGAAAACCGGTAGCGATCCGCTCAACGGCACCGGTGCCGACACTGCCCTGGAACCGCTTGTCGAGGGATTCGATATGAGGGTCCGGATAGCGGCTGTTGGGTAGCGGACCCAAAGGAAGCTGTCCAGCTGGCGGGACGGGCAGAGGGACCCCCGTCTCCCCAAACGGGCCCTCGGTCGCGGCAGTCGCGCTCTTCGCGATTGCCACGGTTGCCACTGCAGCCGAGGCCGCCAAGAATTTACGTCTGTCCATGTCTTCTCTCTCCTCACTTAATAGTGGTGTTCTGAAATTACAGGAGGCCGTTTAGCGCCACCTCCATCGCGCTGTCGCCTTGCCAAGCCCACGCCACATCTTCGCCGTGACGTCAGAGCTCGAATCAGCGATTTCTGGAGTGCTGCGGCGGTGCACAGTCACATCGACGCGACTTTCGTCGCAAGAACATCTACGCCGAGCCCATTCAACGTACAGTTGTCCGGGGGCAGCTTGATCTGTCCACGTTACTGCTGAATTGCGCAATCAGACGTTGTGTTACAACTCGCAACCGATCACCCACTTCGACTCCCTGCAATACGCAGGACTGGTTAACGCCCCAAACTGCTGACGTGGCTGTACTGAAACGTGACGTAGGTCTCTATATCAGGCGAGGAATTGACGTGACCTATTCCGGACTATATAGTCCGCAAATGCCACGCACGAAAGCATTCAGCCCGCCCGAAGCCCTCAGCACTGCGGCGAAGCTATTCTGGGGTTTGGGATATGAGAAAACCTCGCTCGACATGCTCATGAGCGAGACCGGCGTGGCTAGACAGAGTCTTTACGACACTTTCGGCGACAAGCGCTCCCTTTACCTCAAGGCGCTGGCCCACTATCGAGATACGAGCCAGGCGGGGTTGCGGCGCCTCTTCGCTTCGGGCCGACCCATCCGCGAGTGCTTCTCCAAACTCCTGCTCGGGATTGCTGACGAGCCCAAGGCTGCACACCAGCGTGGCTGCCTGCTGCTCAGCGCAAATCTCGAACGCGACACCGGCGACAAGACGATCGCCGATTTGCTGAAGCAGAATCAAGCGCAGGTGGAGAATATCTTTCGCGATGCGCTGCAGCGGGCCCGAGAGGCCGGCGACCTTCCCGCCGATCGCGACCCAGATGCGCTTGCACGATTTTTCCTGGTGACTATCCAAGGCATGCGATCCACCGCAAGGGTTCACTCGAATCGTGCCGCGCTCCAGCAGGTGGCGCGGGTTGCCCTTGCGGCGCTGGGCTAGTTTTTTTGTTCAATCTAGACTGAACAGTCTATAAAGGAGATCCTATGAAAGCCGCACTCGTACACTTCCGGAAGGCGGCCGCAGCCGGCCTGCTTCTTCTCTGTTGTACTTCCTTCGTCCCGAGCACATCCGCAGATGAGTTCGACAAGAGCTTCTCTTCACGCAACGCCGATGTCGATGGCGTAAAGATTCACTATATGACCGGCGGACACGGCACAGCACTGGTCCTGCTCCACGGCTACGCGGAGACCTCTCGCATGTGGCGGCCCATCATGCCGCTCCTCGCCGAGCGTTTTACGTTGATCGTGCCGGATCTCCCCGGCATAGGCGACTCGTCGATTCCTTCTACCGGCATCGACATGAAAACCTCCGCGATCCGCATCCGCGGGTTAGTCCGCTCTCTCGGCATCGACAAAGCAATGGTCGTCGGGCATGACATCGGGCTCATGGTTGCCTATGCCTACGCAACCCAGTTCCCGGACGAAGTACAGAAGCTCGTACTGATGGACGCCTTCCTGCCTGGAGTGGGCGAGTGGGAGGCGGTCTTCAACAACCCGGCGCTATGGCATTTCCGCTTCTACGGGCCAACGCCTGAAGCGCTGGTCAATGGACGCGAGCGCACCTACTTCGAGCACTTCTGGAACGACTTCGCCGCGGACAAGACACACTCGATTCCGGAATCGGAACGGCAGGCCTACACTGCGGCTTACTCGCGTCCCGGACGCATGGCGGCGGGTTTTGCCTATTTCTCCTCGTTTGTCGGCACCGCGAAGGATTTCGGTGAACTCTCGAAGACAAAGCTGACAATTCCGGTATTGACCGTTGGAGGTGAGAAATCCTTGGGCGAGTTCCAGGGCGCGCAGTTGAAGCTCGTGGCCTCGGACGTAACGGTCGTCGTTCTGAAGGACACCGGACACTGGGTGCTGGAAGAGCAGCCGCAGGAGACGACCGACGCGCTGATGAAGTTCCTGCGCTGAAAGCACAAAGCGCCCTGGCGCATCACGGCCCGTCGACGAGGCACGCGGGTCGTCCGACATGCCCGACAACGGCCCTTCCGCTGCCGATGCAAGTTCGGCTGGCAATATCCGGGGACCCGCGCCGTCGCACTGGAAGTAGTTACAACTCGAAATAGTTCGAGCACCAGGGACATCCTCCAGAAATGCTCATGCGCCAATCTTGGCGACTGAGTCGACTGGCGGTGCATCGTGCAGGCGGCGCCACATCTATCACGGTCAGAGTCCCCGCAGTCTTCTCTTGATAAGAAAAGATCTTGCTGGAGTGGGAGCCGTCATCAATGGTGACTAGGGAGAGGCGCGACTTTCTCGCTCAAGCTGCTTGCGCTAGGCCGCGTGGACACTGATATCTGGCCACCCCCCTGGTGCCCGTTCCGTACCAGGGCTTTAACGGCGAGTCCTCGTGGCTCGCCGTATTTTTTTCGGACGTACTCGCGCATTACAGAACTGTAATACGACGCGGGATTCAGAAATCTTTTGGAAATCGTCTTGCGCAACACTGACTGCGCGCCTCGATAGCGCCGCGACATTAACACGCTTGTCGGCGCCATGAGATTTGCGCACCTGTCGATGCAGTCATCATTTCGGTTCCACACAAAACGCAGACAACAAACAAAATGGGAGGTACTCCAATGAGAAGATCGATAGCGACTCTCGCTAGTTGGGTGCTTTTGATTTGCGCAGCATTCGGCGCAATCTCCGCGCAGGCACAAAACTGCTCGGTTTGGCTGATAGAGAGCAGCCGCTTCATGCACGTGCCATTTGGCGCATTCATGCCGGACCGCACTTTCGTACCCGGCAGCACTGACCCAATGAACAACATCAATCTGATCGACATTCCAGTCAACGTAGGTGTCATCAAATGCGGTAAGGAGCTGATCCTGTACGACACCGGCTGGAGCCAACAGGACTATCACAAGATGACCGGCACCGAGCACTGGGCGCCGATATCAGACCAGCTCAAGCTGCTCGGCTTCAGCGTCAACGACGTAACCAAGATCGTCATTGGTCACGGCCACTGGGATCACGCTGGTCAGATCAGCGAGTTCCCCAACGGCATCCTGTACGTTCAGCGCGAAGAGTTGAAGGGGATAGAGTGGGCGCTGAACTATCCCAACCCGCACATCAAAGCGGTGAACACCGACCCCGGGGGTTGCATGCGAACGCCTGCCTGCGGCTATCCACCTAAGACCTTGGATCAGATCTACGGCAAGGTACTGGCAGGGAAAGCCGTGATCGTGGACGGCGAGTATGAAGTGTTGCCGGGAGTCAGAATTCATCCGGCTTTCCGCGCTCACACCGCCGGTTCGCAACTACTCGAAGTGCCAACCAGCATCGGCAAGCTGGTGTTCGGGTCGGACGCTTACTCGGATTGGGAAGGAATCCGCGACTGGATGATCGCGAATCCTCAGCAGACCGACACCGTCGCGCAATTTCTGGCCTACGAGAAGTGCTACAAGATCACCGGCGGTTACCAGAACTGCGTATGCGCGCACGAGCCGCTGTCCTATACCGATAAGTACCCATTAACCAAGAACTCATGGGTCGGCATCAACGGTGGCCGACTTGCGGAAGTTGCGCTCGCCCCGGGAGAGCGGTCGCGCAAGCCGTAGCACTACCATCCGCGGTCGGCATGCGCAGCGCCGAGACATGTGATCGCCTCGGCGCTGCGGTCTCGACAAGGTCATAGGACTCTTCTCTAACTTCCACTCTGGAGCGCGCTAATGCCCAATCGACTATCTGTTTCCATCTGTGCCGGTATTGCACTTTGCTGCGGTTCGGCAGTTCTGATCGCCGGACAAAATGAAACCGGCTCGGATTCGACTCGTACACAGAAATCCGGCGACATCTTGTCTCTGGACGAGATCCTGCAGCGCGTGAATGCTGAACAGCCCGGTAAAGTGGTCGAGAGTGAACTCGAGCGCAAGTCGGGTCGGTACGTCTACGAGATCGATGTGATCGGCGATGACGGAGTAAAGAGGGAGTTCAAGTACGATGCCAAGACCGGTGCGCTGATTTCCAGCAAGATCGACGACGAAGACGAGGATGATTGAAGCGGCGCACACCGCATCTGTTATTCCTCACGGAATGCTTCGGCACCGCGAAAACCTCTAAAACCACGCCCCCCGCCGACTCCGGCCGGGCACTTGCTCCCCACTCTGCCCCGCCGTCGCCTTGAGAGGTTCGCCGAGGCATGATACGGTTGCCTTCCTCGAGCTGACTACGAGGCTCAATTGGCGGAGCTCAAAACCAAGGCGAGCAACGACAGCGTCCGCGAATTCCTGCACGGCATCGCGGATGCGCGCTTGCGCGCGGACTGTGCCGTCGTCTCGAAGTTGATGAGGCAGGCCACAAAGGTCAGACCCAAGATGTGGGGGTCGAGCATCGTGGGCTTCGGAAGTTACCACTATACATACGCCAGCGGCCGCGAAGGAGATTGGTTTCTGATCGGCTTCTCGCCTAGAAAGCAGAACCTGACGCTATACATCATGCCGGGGTTCAAACAGTATGCGGCACTTCTGGCTACACTGGGAAAATTCAAGACGGCCAAATCCTGTCTATATATCAAGAATCTCGAAGAGATTGACCTTCCCACTTTGAGCAAGCTGATCATCCAGTCGGTCAAGGACATGGTTAAAGCTCACGGCTGACATTGACAACGCGGCGCTACCAGGAGACCAGCCATGAAGATATTCATTACCGGCGCATCGGGCTATATCGGCGGCTCCGTGGCGGCACCTTTGCTGGCGTCCGGACATCGCATCATAGGACTGGTTCGTAGCGAGCAACGCGCATCGCAGGTGCGAGAGCGAGGCATCGAGCCGGTGCTAGGGACGCTGAGTGACCTCGAAGTGCTCGCAGGAGCATCTCGCCAGGCCGACGCAGTAATCAACGCCGCCAACGCCGACGATCGCCCGTCCGTCGAAGCGATGCTGGCAGCGATCAAAGGAACGGGAAAGACCTTCATCCAAACGAGCGGGTCCAGCATCGTAGCTGATCTGGCCGGCGGAGAACCGACCGACGCGATCTACGAAGATCACACGCCGGTGCGACCGTTACCTGGACGAGTTGGACGCGTTGCGATCAACGATCTGGTTTTGAGCGCAGCGAAAGACGGCATTCGTGCCGTGGTCATCGCCCCGACCTTGATCTACGGCAGGGGAAGCGGTGTCAATCCATACAGCATCCAGGTTCCCAAGATGACCGCTCTGGCGAAGAAGCATGGGATCGCGAAGCATATCGGCCGCGGCGAGAATATCTGGTCCAATGTCCACATTGACGACCTGGTGGATTTGTACCTGCGGGTACTGGATCGCGCCCCAGCCGGCGCGTTTTACTACGCCGAAAACGGTGAGAACTCGATGCGCGAGGTCAACAGCGCAATTAGTCGCGTGCTGGGCTTCGGCGGTCGCACTGAACCGATGTCAATAGCCGAAGCTGCTGCCGAATGGGGCGATGGCGCCGCCAACTACAGCTTCGGATCGAACAGCCGAGTACGCGCGACACGTGCTCGCCGCGAGCTTGGCTGGTCTCCCAACCACGGTACGCTGCTCGAAGATATCGAGCGCCAAGCGTAGCCTCAATCCTGCCAACGATGGACTCGCTCGACGAAACGCTCGTCGCCAATCTCACCGCATAGTTTGGTCAGCTCCGGACGCAAGGCTCCGCGCCAGCGCAAGTCTTCGATGTTCTCCGCCAGAGGAACGTCCATTCGCAGCGTTGCCAGCCGACGATAGAGCGCAGCCTCGACTCTAGACTCTCGCAGGCTCTTCGCGAGGTTGGCGGCTCCTCGCAATACAACGTCCCACTGCACCTCATCATCCGGAATCGCTTCGAGTTTCCCGTAGCGAGCCAGGATGGTTGACGCGGACTTGGCACCCCAACGCGGCACGCCCGGAATGCCGTCCGCATCGTCCCCGACAAGGGCCAGCCAGTCGGGAATCGACGCAGGGGAGATCCCGAACTTCTCGACCACCGCCGGCTCGTCCAATGTCCGGCGGCGCATGCGGTCGAAGCAGACAACTCTCGAGCCCCTTACACATTGCGCCATATCTTTATCGGGCGTGCAAATCAAGACCTGCTCGACATCT
>Ga0207689_10004776_pt1 | contig 12218 bp, 12 predicted proteins | sample KBSMisM52_FD_184312 | JGI IMG/M metagenome (GOLD analysis project Ga0207689, IMG submission 184312) | Miscanthus rhizosphere microbial communities from Kellogg Biological Station, Michigan, USA - KBS Miscanthus M5-2 (SPAdes) (version 2) | ecosystem: Host-associated > Plants > Roots >... | reverse complement strand
TCGACGATTCACTTGCGTTCACCCGTCCGGCCTTTCCCAGCCTGTGACCCCCGGACGGAACGGGGGTCCTTGGGCATTTCCCCGGGCTTCGCACCCCGCGGTCACCCGCGGCGCACGCCAGGGCGGGAACGGTCCTTGCACACTGGACCGGGAACTACGTCACCGACATAAGCCGGTCCTCCTTCTGCGAGTTCCACTCGCTCCAAGCGACTTCGTGTCGCACCCACCGCTCGTGGTAGGCCCGCGCCAGGACCTCCGCGGGGGCAGCCGGGACATCGGTGATGGTGGTGACCAGGGTGATCAGCTCGTCCCTCCCGCTCCCGTCCCGGTCCGGCACGTCGTACCCGATCACCCGGACATAGCAGGCGGCGTCCTCATCGAGATCCTCCCCGCGCCGGGCCGCCTCGATCAGGTCCGCCCGCCTGCTCCCGAAGAGCTGCGGCTTGATGAAGACCGACCGGTAAGAGCCGTCGGGCAGCATCTCCAGCACCGGCAGCCGCGCGTCACCCGGGGCCCGCCACAAAAGCGCCGCCCCGGTGCCGGCTGCCGTGCGCCAGTCCGCCCGGCAGTAAAACCCCCGGCCGGCGATCAGCAGCCAGTCCTGCTCCAGGTCCGGGTAAAGACGGCGGGCCATGGCCTGTTCCCCGCTGCCCTTCCCGCCCGAGGCCGGGCCCACCGCCGCAAGTACCGGCGCGTGCGACCCGCACTCGCTGATGGTCACCACCCGGGCCTTCGGGAACGCCGCCCGGTCCCCGCCGCCCCGGACCCCGAAGAAGGCCCGGTTCGCCGCCGTATCCGGGACATCCCACTCCATCCCGTCCACCGACATCAGCCGCCACGGCCCCAGGAACGCCCCCGCCGTGTCCAGGTCCGCGACCGGCACCGCGACCTGGCTGAACACCTCCGCCACCGGCTCCGGGCCGAGCCGCTGACGAGCCTGCGTGACCGCTCCCGGCGTCGGATCCCGCCCCTGATCCCCCCAGCTCCGCAGGGCACCCGCCAGCCGGGCCGCGACCTCCTCGTAACCGTCATCGGCGAACAGCGCCAGCGCCATCACGAAATACACCATCACGTGCGGCGGCAGCTTCCCCCCGGCCCGCCGCGCGCCCCTGCCCGTCACCTCGATCGCGTCGTCAACCACATCCCGCGGCACCGACGACGCCAGCACCCCCAGCGAGATCCAGTCCGTCAGCACGCCGCCGCCAGCCACAACGCCAGTCTGCTCCATGCCGCCATAACCGCCGCCACCCCGATCCCGGTACCGGCGTTCACAGCAGGCAGAACCCGCACACCAAGATCAACTTAAGCTAAACGGCATTGCCCTATCAGGGGTGCAATGACACTCAATGACGAACGCCGTGAAAGCCGTGACACCTGAGGCTGCGATTTGGACTTGCCGACTTGGAAAGACAAGAGTTAAGCTTTCCTACTAGGAAAGTCAAACGAGCGGACAACCGCCAAACGGGGCAGAAGCACACGGGGTAAGGGGCAGCACGGTGGAATTCGACGACGCGCGGGCAGGTATGGCCGACATCGAGGCACGGCAGGCGCAGGCGATGCGGGAGGCGGCAGGCTGGCGATGGCCCTGGTGGTACGTGGCGGCTACCGCGGCGCTGATGGTCGGGATATCGGTGGCGATGGACTTCGGCCAGGATCCCGCCACGCTCATCGTGGTGTACTGCTGCGGCGCGTCGCTGCTGCAGATCCCGCTGGCCGCCCGGATGCGGGTGCGGCTGCACCGGTCCCGCAGTACGTTCCGGGTCAACTGGCCGCTGGCCGCGCTGCTGCTCGCGGTGGCCGCGGTCTACGTGCTGGCCCGGATGGCGCTGGGGGCGGCCGGCGCGCCGCTGCCCAGCACGCTGGCCGGGCTGCTGATGGCCGGCGCGTACGCGGCGGGGCTGCCGCTCGCGCAGCAGATGACCGCGCGGCGGCTGCTGGCGGCCCGCTGATGAGCGATGCGCCGAAGGGCATCGAGCCGCGGTTCGACGAGCTGATCCACGCGCCGACGCGGCTCTCCATCGTCGCCCTGCTGGCCGTGGCCGACTGGGCCGACTTCACCTTCGTGCGGGACAGCCTGAGCCTGAGCGACTCGGCCCTGTCCAAGCAGATCTCCATCCTGGAACAGGCCGGCTACGTGACCGTGCGCAAGACCGGCGCGGGCCGCAGCCGCCGCACTCACCTGCGGCTGAGCCCGTCCGGACGCCGGGCCTTCAGCGCACACGCCGCCGCCCTGCGGCAGATCATCACCGACGCCGAAGCCCTCATCCCGTAACGGCACCTAGGCCCGCGCGGACAGGTCCAGGCTGGCGGGGATGGCCCTGACCGCGCCGTCCAGGCGCTCGAGCAGTGCCTCCCGGCCGCCGCGACCGCCGTGGCGGACCCAGTGCCGGCCGGCCACGCTAAACGCGGTGGTGGCGAGTTCGGCCAGGACCAGCAGCCGGAGATCCTCGGGGTCCAGGCCGAGCTTGCCCGCCAGGCACTCGGTCACCTGCCGCTCCACCCCGGCGCGGTAGTGCTCCACGTAGGCGAGCAGGGCCGGCTCGCCCGCGATCAGCCGGCGGGTGGCGAGGAACCGGTCGTCCCAGCCGGGATCGAGCCCGGCCGCGGCCGCGGCCAGCGTCTGGTGCAGCTCGCCGAGGATGGCGCCGGACAGCTCACGGCCGGCCAGCGCGGTCAGGTAGGCCGTCCAGAGTTCGGTCTCGGCCTCGATCGCCGCGGCCTCCTTGGCCGGGAAGAAGCGGAAGAACGTGCTCTTCGAGACCTCCGCCTCCGCGGCCACATCCTCCAGCGTGGTGCGGCCGAAGCCATTCGACGCGAACAGCCGCAGCGCCGCGTCGGCCAGCGCGCGGCGGGTCCGCAGCTTCTTGCGCTCGCGCAGCGGCAGGGAGCGGTCCGCGGCCGGAGTGATCACGCCCGGCATCCTATCCGATGACGACACCAAGAAGCTAATAGAACTGAGAAGCTTTTAAAACTTGACATTAAATAAGACTGAGTTCCAAAATGAAAGAGATGCCGATCGAGGAGAGATCATGGAGTACCAGCTCGACATGAGCATGATGTTCGCGATGCACGACGCGCTCCGGCGCGAACTCGTGCAGGTCGCACGCATCGGAAGGCGAACCGGCGACCACCCCGGCCAGCTGCTGCGGGCCGCCCTGGGGTGGGAGCTCTTCAAGAAGTTCCTGCTCGTCCACCACCAGTCCGAGGACGACACCCTGTGGCCGGCTCTGCGCGCGAACGTGGCCGGGCAGCCCGAACGGGTGGCCCTGGCCGACGCGCTGGAGGCCGAGCACGCCGTCATCGAACCCCTGCTGACCGCCATCGACGCGGCCGCGGCCGACCCGGATTACGGCTACCAGCGGTTCGGCGACATCGTCGACGAGCTCGCCACCAAGCTGACCGCGCACCTGGCCCACGAGGAGACCGACGGGCTGCCGCTGATCGACGCTTCCCTGACCGAGCAGGAGTGGCAACACTTCGCCCAGGTCCATGCCGAACGGATCCGCGGCGACGCACCGCTGTACATGCCCTGGCTGCTCAACGGGGCGAGCCCGCAGATGCTGGACGCGATCCTCGGCAAGTTCCCGCCGCCGCTGCTCGCCGCCTTCCGCGAGGAGTGGGGGCCGAGGTACGCCGGCCTCGACGTCTGGAACGCCGCGCTTTCCGGAAAGGCGTGAGGGCCGTGTCCGTTCAGAACCGGACCGGGCTCACCCCGCAGGCCTCGCCCCCGGTACAGCGCAGGCTCGGCCTGGCCCTGCTGGTCATCGCGACCGCGGAGCTGATGCTGGTGCTCGACGACACGATCGTGAACGTCGCCCTGCCGAGCATGCAGCGCTCGCTGCACCTGGCCACCTCCCACCTGAACTGGGTGATCAGCTTCTACGCGCTCGCCTTCGGCGGCCTGATGCTGGCCGGCGGCCGGGCCGGCGACCTGTTCGGCCGCCTGAGGGTGTTCCGGGTCGGGGTCGGCGTGTTCACCCTGGCCTCGATCGCCGGCGGATTTGCCCCGAACGGGCCGGTGTTGATCGTCGCTCGTATCGTGCAGGGAGCCGGCGCCGCGATCGCCGCACCCTGCGCCTTGTCGCTGCTGGCCACGACGTTCCCGGCCGGGCCGGCCAGGACCAGGGCGCTCGGCGTCTACGGCGCGATGGGCGGCCTCGGCTCGGTGGTCGGCCTGCTGCTCGGCGGCGCGCTCACCGAGTACCTGAGCTGGCGCTGGGTGCTGTTCATCAACGTGCCCATCGCGGTCGTGGTGCTGCTCGGCACCGGCGTTCTCGTCCCGGGCGACACCGAGCACGGCACCCTCGACGTGCCGGGCGCGATCACCGCGACCCTGGGCGTCGGCTCGCTCATCTTCGCGCTCACCCGCGGCAACACCAACGGCTGGAACGACGCGGGGACCCTCGTCTCGTTCGCGGCCGGGGCCGTGCTGCTGGCCGCGTTCGGCCTGATCGAGCGACGCAGCCGGGCGCCGATGGTGCCGCCCCGGCTGGTGCGCGACCGCAACCGAGCTGGCGCGAACGCCGTGATGCTGCTCCTCGGCGCGGGCATGCTCGCCATGTTCTACCTGCTCACGCTGTACATGCAGGTGGTGCGGGGCTACTCGGCGGTGCATACGGGGCTGGCCTACCTGCCGTTCGTGGCGGGCGTCGGCGTGGCCTCCGGCGGGCTGGGGCCGCGACTGCTCGGCGCGGTGCCGGCCCGGATCGTCATCGCGGCCGGAATGCTGCTGTGCGCCGGCGGGCTGGCCTGGTACGTGGCCAGGCTGACACCCGCGTCGGACTACTTCGCGGTGATGCTCCCGGCCATGCTGGCCGGCGGGACCGGCACCGGGCTGACCTTCGTCGGCTGCACCGTGACCGGCATGCGGGACGTCGCCCCGCGCGACAGCGGCGTCGCCGCCGGCCTGCTCAACACCAGCGTGCAGGTGGGCAGCGCGCTCGGCCTGGGCGCACTGGCCGCCATCGCCTCGATGGTGACCAGGAACCGCCTGGAGGGCCACGCGGTGGCGGCGGCGCTCACCGACGGCTACGTGGCCGGGCTCCTGGCCGGCGCGGTGCTCTTCACGGTGGGCGCGGTCGTCGCGATCTGCACCGTCAACGCCAGGATCAGCCCGGCCGAGGCCGCGGCCCGCTGAGTCAGGCGGCCTCCCACAAGTCAGTACGGTGCGCGGCGACGTGGGCCGCGATGCCGGCCAGCGCCGCGGCCGCGGGCAGGGACGGGAGCCGCCGTCCGTCCCGCAGCCTGACCGCGACCTGGCCGGCGCCGGCTTCCCGCCCGCCGATGACCGCCTGGTACGGGACCAGCCGGGACGACCGGATCCGGCGGTTCAGGGTGCCCGAGTCCGGTCCGGCGACCCGGGCGCGCAACCCCAGTCCGGTGGCGTGCCCGCAGACCGAGGCCGCCGCCGCGGCCTGCGCATCGGTTACCGGCAGCACCACGAGCTGTTCCGGCGCCAGCCAGTCGGGAAAGGCGCCGCCGTGCCGTTCGATCAGGTGCGCGACCGCCCGCTCCATGCTGCCGACGATGCTGCGGTGCACCATGACCGGGCGGTGCCTGGCCCCGTCCGCGCCGGTGTACTGCAGGCCGAACCGGTCCGGCTGGTAGAAGTCGACCTGGACGGTGGACAGGGTCGCCTCCCGCTCGGCGGCGTCGGCCACCTGCACGTCGATCTTCGGCCCGTAGAACGCCGCCTCGCCCTCACCCGCCTCCCAGGGCAGGCCCGAGTCGTCGAGTATGCCGGCCAGCATGGCGGCGGCCTGGTCCCAGATCCGCGGGTCGCCTACGTATTTGCCGGCGCTGCTCGGGCGGGCCGGGCCGGGCAGCGACAGCCGGTACCGGGCCGGCTCGATGCCGAGCGCGGCGTAGGCCTGCCGGATCATCGCCAGCGCCGCGCGGGCTTCGGCCGCGGCCTGGTCCGGGGTGCAGAAGATGTGCGCGTCGTTCAGCTGCATCGCCCGCACCCTGGTCAGCCCGCCGAGCACCCCGGACAGCTCGGTCCGGTACTGGCCGCCCAGCTCGGCCAGCCGGAGCGGCAGCTCGCGGTAGCTCCGCCCGCGGGACCGGTAGAGCAGCGCGTGGTGCGGGCACAGGCTGGGCCGCAGCACGACCTCCTCCCTGCTGGATTCCATGGGGCCCAGCTCCATCGGCGGGTACATGCCGTCGCGGTAGTGCGACCAGTGCCCCGATATCTCGTACAGCTCGCGCTTGCCCAGCACGGGCGAGTAGACGTGGCTGTACCCGGCCCGCCGCTCCAGCTCGCGCAGGTACTCCTCCAGCGCGTGCCGGACCGCCGCCCCCGCGGGCAGCCAGAAGGGCAGCCCGGCGCCGATCAGCGGGTCGGTGTCGAACAGCCCGAGCTCACGGCCGAGCTTGCGGTGATCGTGCATGGCGGCCTCCCGGGCCAGGTAAGCGGGCGGGCGACCACGGGAAGCCGAAGCCCCGGGGCACTCGCCCCGGGGCTTTCGTATCGAGCCAGCAATCAGCGCGCCGGGAACGGCTCCGGCGTCGTCGTCATGCCAGCACGCTGCATGCCGGTCACGGTATCAGCCGCCCCCCGGCCGCCGCACCTGGGTTTCGAGCTGGGCCTTCATGGCCTCGGCCAGGGCGAGCGCCGCGCTGAGCGGGCGGATCATCACGACGAGCTCGTCGATCAGGCCGTCGGTCCCGCTATGGAGAAAGTCGCTGCCCTCTAGTTCCCGGCTTCCCACCCGCGCCTGGAAGAGCAGCACGTGGTCGGGCGCGCCGGGCGAGCCGATCTCGCGCACGTAGCGGAAGTCCTCCGCGACCCGCGAGAAGGCACGCAGGATCGGTGCGACGGCCTCGCGTCCCTGGTACGGGGCGAACACGACCGGGCTGCGGAAGACGACGTCCTCGGCGAGCAGCGCCAGGGCGGCGTCGATGTCGCGGGCTTCCACCGCGGCACGGAACGGGTGCGTCACGTCATCCCTCCCTGGTCCGCCCCGCCGGCGTTCTGCGCCGCCATGCTGGCCAGCCGGGCATAGTCGTAGGCGTCTTCCGGCTTCGCGCGCACGAACCCGTCGAGGCCCACGGCGTCCTGGCCGACCAGGATCCGCCAGGCTCCCGATAGCACCCCGTCCAGGATGATGGTGGCCGCCCCGGCCGAACTGAGCGGCGCGCTGTCGCGGAAGTCGTTGCTCATCTTCTCGAGCATCTGGCGCATCTCGCCGGCCGAGGCGCCCTCGGCCAGCGCGCCGCGCCGGATCAGCTCGGCCCGCCGTTCTTGCTGGGCGTCGGTCAGTGGCCCGGAGTCCGCCAGGATGCCGTGGGCGCGCATGCTGTTCGCGACGATGTCGGTGCCGATGTGCCCGGGCATCACCACGGCCACCCGGACCTGGGGCGCGTTGGTGCGCAGGTCCTCGATCAGCGCCTCGGTGAAGCCCTTGACCGCGAACTTGGCCGCGCAGTAGGCGGTGTTCGGCATGCCCGGGCCCAGGGTGGCCCAGAAGCCGTTCACGCTGCTGGTGTTGACCAGGACTCCGTCGCCGCTGGCGATGAGCAGCGGCAGGAACGCGCGGGCGCAGTAGTAGACGCCCCACCAGTCCACCGCGAACGTGCGCTCCCAGTCCTCCCGGCGGTCGTTGACGAAGCTGCCGCCGCCGCCGATGCCGGCGTTGCTGAAGACCAGGTCCACGTGATCGGTGGCGTGCGCGGCCAGCAGCTCATCGCGGAAGCGCAGCACCTGCGCTTCGTCTGAGACGTCGCAGGCATGGCTGGTGACGACGACGCCGGGCGGGGCGTTCTCCCGCGCCACGGCCGCGGTCTCCGCCACGGCGTCCGCGTTCAGGTCGCAGGCCGCGACCGAGCATCCCTGTGCCGCCAGCTGGCGGACGAGCTCACGGCCCATGCCGGAACCGCCACCGGTCACCACCGCGAGCTTGCCCGAGAACGAGTCCATCGTCGGCACCTCCCTTACCGCAACCGATATCACGATCCGGGATGCCGTGCCGGCACGGGTATCCGGTCCAGATCACGAGCCAGCACGACCTCACCGCCGAAAACGGCCGCCGCCTCGTCGGCCAGCCGCCGGTCGCCTTCGGGGCCGTGCTCGTAGCGCTGCGAGAAGTGGGTGAGGACGAGCAGCCGCACCCCGCCCTGTGCCGCGATCTGCCCGGCCTGCCCGGCGGTCATGTGCCCGTAGTCGCGGGCCAGCGCGGCCTCGGCGTTGGCGAACGTGGACTCGCAGACCAGCATGTCCGCCCGGTCCGCCAGCGCGAAGGCCGCGTCACACAGCCGGGTGTCCATGACGAACGCGAACCGCTGACCCGGCCTCGGCTCGCTCACCTGCTCCAGCGTCACCGTCCGGCCGCCCGCCTCGAGCCGCCCGGAACGCTGCAGCCGCCCGATGTCGGGCCCGGTGATGCCCAGGGCCGCCAGCCGGTCCGGCAGCATCCGCCGCCCGTCCGGCTCGGTCAGCCGGTAGCCGACGGTCGGGACGCTGTGCGACAGCGCCCGCGCCTCCAGCCGGAACGGGGACGTGCCGATGCCGGAAGAAAGCACCGCCTCCGCCCCCCTGACCCGCCGTTCGCGCAGGTCCAGCACGTCGCGGAACAGCGACGCGTGCCGCAGCCGCCCGAACACGTCCCGGCTGCCCGCGGGGTAGCAGACCTCCACCGGGTGCGGCACCCGGTCCAGCGACATCCGCGCCAGCACGCCCGGCAGGCCGAGGCAGTGGTCACCGTGGAGATGGGTGATGCAGATGCGGGTGATCTGGCTCGCGGTGACCCCGGCGAACAGCATCTGCCGCTGCGTTCCCTCACCCGGGTCGAACAGCAGGCCCTCGTCGTCCCAGCGCAGGAAATAGCCGTTGTGATTGCGGCGGCGGGTGGGCGCCTGACTCGCCGTGCCGAGGACCACCAGCTCACGATTGGACACGGCACCCCACACTAACCCCCGGCCGCCCCATCCCGGCCGCCCCATCCCTGCCGCCCATCGCACCCGCCCCATCCCGGCCGCCCCATCGAACGCCATGAAACCCCGGATCCAGGGCGCTCTGACGCCGTGAAACCCCGGATCCATGGCGCTCCAGACCGGTTGCAGGCGTCCGAAGCGCCCGCCCCGCCGGGACGGAAGGGGCCTATGGTGCGGGGTTCACGACCAGGGCACTGCCGCCGAACAGGCGGACCGGCTCGGCGATGGCCTCGAAGCGGTCGCGCCCGAGCACCTGCAGCGCGGTCGCGTCGCCCGGGTAGTTGTCCAGGGGCAGGATCGGCCCGGTGGCCAGGGTGAACTTCTCGCCGTACTGGCTGGTGAGCTGGGCCGCCAGGGCGCTGTTGTAGAAGTCGGGTTCGGCCAGCGAGGTGGGCGCGTTGCGCTGGCTCACCCGCGGCGCGGCGAGCGCCGCCGGCAGCGACATGCCGAAGTCCACGTGGTTCAGGATGATCTGCAGGATGGTCGTGGGGATCGTGGACCCGCCGGCCGCGCCGACGCTGAACACCGGCTTGCCGTCCCGGAACGCGATGACCGGTCCCATGCTCGACCGCGGCTGCTTGCCGCCGGCCGGCAGGTTCGGGTCGGAGGCCCCGGCCGACGGCGGGGCGAAGTCGAAGTCGGTCATCTCGTTGTTGAGCAGGAAGCCGTAACCAGGCACGGTCTGGCCGCTGCCGCCGAAGAAGTTGATCGTGTTGGTGAACGCGACGACGTCGCCCCACTTGTCGGCGGTGACGATGTTGTTGGTGTGGCCGCCCTCCGCGGCCGGCTGCTGCGCGCCCTGCGCCGGGCAGGTCCCGTACGGCGGATAAGGGTTACCAGGGGCCACCGGGGAGACGAGAGCCGTGTTACCGATCAGGCAGCGCCTGGTCGCGGCGAACGCCGGGTCGAGCAGCCCGGACAGCGGCACGCTCACGTAGCGCGGGTCGCCCACGTAGGCGTTGCGGTCGGCGTAGGCCAGCCGCGACGCCTCCAGGTAGTGGAACAGCGCCGTCACCCTGGGCTCGCCGGACAGGTTGTATCCGCTCAGGATGTTCAGCGCCTCGCCCACGGTGGAGCCGCTGCTCGACGGCGGCGCCATGCTGTAGATATCCAGGCCGCGGTAGCGCACGCGGGTCGGCGCCAGCACACCGGCCCGGTAAGCGCGCAGGTCGGCCATTGTCATGATGCCGGGCAGCTGGACCACGCTCTGGCCCGGGGTCAGCACCGGGTGGTCATCGGCCTGGACGATGGCCTGGCCGAGGGGCCCGTCGTACAGGTAGGACGGCCCGTACCTGGCCAGCAGCCGGTAGGTCTTGGCCAGGTCGGGATTGCGGAGCAGGGTCCCGACCGGAAGGGGCTGCCCCGACGGCGTCAGCAGCAGGGCGCGGCTGGCCGGGTAGGCCTGCAGCTCCGGCAGGTCGGACTGGGTGAGCTGGACGAAATCCTGGTTGACCCGGAACCCGCGCTCGGCCACCCCGATGGCCGGCTGGAGGTCGGCGGCCAGGCTCTTGCGCCCGTACTGGCTGACCGCCTTGGCCCAGGCGGCCACCATCGAGGGCACGCCCGTGGCCAGCGGCTGGTCCGAGGCGTAGTCGTAGTCGAGCGGCTGGCCCGTCTTCGGGTCGAGGAACATCGTCGTCGTGCACGCCGCGGGGCAGTTCTCGCGGCCGTCGATGGTCACGACCTCGTGCGTCTTGGCCAGGTAGATCACCATGAAGCCGCCGCCGCCAGGCCCGGCCACGAACGGGACGGTGACGCCCAATGCGCTGGCTGTGGCCACCGCGGCGTCGACCGCGTTGCCGCCGTGCTTCAGCACGTCGATGCCGGCCTGGCTGGCGTCCACATCCATCGACGCGACCGCGCCCCCCGAGCCGACCGCGACCGGCTCCTTCACCACGCTCGCAGGGCTCTGCCCGGTGGCCCGGGCCCCGGCGGGAACGGCCAGCAGCAGCGCGGCCACCGCTGACACGGCGATCACGGGCAAGCGGCGCATGGGTACCTCCGCCCGGCTCGGTGCAGATCAGGCCATCGGCTAAAACTAACACAAACACTCAAAATCCGTCTTGACCAGACACCGGGCTGGGTGGCCGCAGGAGTAGGCTTCGGCCTACTGTCCACCATCGTGCACGGCATCGGCAGCCGCCGGGACATCGAGCGCAACCTGCAGATCGTGGAGGACGGGATCCACGCGGCGGTGTCGATCGTGGGCATCAACATGCCCGTGCGGCTGATCGCACTCGCCGAGGGAGCCTTGACCGGGTTCACCGACGAGATCTTCGATATCCCGCACGTCACCGCGGCGCGCGATCTGTTCATCGACATCCCCGGCCCGGAAACCGACCGGCTCGCCTCGCTCGCCCGGCAATACGACACCTACATCGTGGCGCAGTGCAAGGCGCGCTGGCCGGAGGTAATCGACAAGCGCTTCTTCAACACGCTTTTCGTCATCTCGAGACAGGGTGAGATCGTCCACAAAGCCGCCAAGAACCACCTCTGGTGCCGAGAGCGCTCGTGCGTTCCGCATGACGTCTACGACCGCTGGGTGGAACTGTTCGGCGACGGAATCGACGCGTTCTACCCGGTGCTGCGCACCGACGACATCGGCAATATCGGCACGATCTGCTGCTCCGACGGAGAGTACCCGGAGGCGGTACGCGCGCTCGCGTTCAACGGCGCCGAGGTTGTTTACCGCCCGAGCGAGGCGGTGCCGATGACCCAGATGGGGATGGAGCCCGGCGGGACCTGGCTGTTGCAGAACCGGGCGCATGCGCATTTCAACAACGTCTACATGGTCTGCCCGAATGTCGGCCCGGTGTATGTGCACCCGAAGATGGAGCATCCTTATGACATCGCGGGCGGCAACTCTCACATTGTCGACTACCAGGGGACCGTGCTCGGGCACACCGCATCAGGCGCCAATACGTTTGTCGCCGGGATCGTCGACATCGAGGCCCTCCGCCAGTTCCGCACGATGAATCTCAACTCCAACTGGATGAAGGACCTGCGGACGGAGATCTTCCGGCGCATGTACTCCGAACCCGTCCACCCGAAGAATCTCTGGCTGAACGCCGAGCCGCTCCAGCACGCTGACGTGGACGAGATCTACCGCGCGAACATCGGCCGGCTCATCGCCCGGGGAAGCTTTACACCACCCGCGCGGGCCTTTCCCGGAGCGCGGTACATCGCGCCCGCGGAATCCCCCGACGAGGCCGACTGGGAACACGTCCGGAGCCTGTGGGCTGCGCCGGCCGACGAATAGCCGTCGTCACGATTCCGTGAATAGCTGC
>Ga0207689_10004774_pt1 | contig 12221 bp, 7 predicted proteins | sample KBSMisM52_FD_184312 | JGI IMG/M metagenome (GOLD analysis project Ga0207689, IMG submission 184312) | Miscanthus rhizosphere microbial communities from Kellogg Biological Station, Michigan, USA - KBS Miscanthus M5-2 (SPAdes) (version 2) | ecosystem: Host-associated > Plants > Roots > Rhizosphere... | reverse complement strand
CTGCGATTCGGTCAGCCGGTGCTCACCGGCAACTACGATCCGGACCTGCTGAGCGGATGGGGCGTGCGCGCCGGCGACTGGAGCTTCGGCGCCTCGGTGCAGCAACAGCTGATGCAGCGGATGTCGATCGAAGTCGGGTACTACCGGCGCTCGTTCGACGGCTTCACGCTGAACGACAACCTCCTGCTCACTGCGGGTGACCTGACTCCGTACAGCATCACAGCGCCGTCCGATCCGCGCCTGCCGAACGGCGGCGGCTATACGATTTCGGGTCTCTACGACGTGAACCCGGCAAAGACCGGGCAGGTGGACAACCTGGCGACGCTCGCCGAGAAGTACGGCAAGGAGTATCAGTACTTCAACGGGTTCGACTTCACGCTCAGCCTGCGAGCCAGCGGCTTGACCTTCCAGGGAGGGACGAGCACGGGCCAGAACGTCGCCGACGCCTGCGACGTGCGCAAGAACCTTCCCGAGGTGAGCACCGGCATCGGCGCCGGCCTGGTGGGATCGACGGTCAGCATGACGAGTCCGTACTGCCACGTCGCCTACGGCTGGCTGACGCAGCTGCGCGGCCTTGCGGCCTACACCGTTCCCAAGATCGACGTGCAGGTGAGCACGGTGTTTCAGAGCAAACCGGGAGCGCTGCTCTCGGCGAACTACGCGATGCCGGCCGCCCAGGTGGCGACGTTCCTGGGCCGCGCCCCCTCGGGCAACGTGCCGAACGTCACGTTCAACCTGATCGAGCCGGGCTCACTCTACGGCGATCGGATCAACCAGCTCGACTTCCGCTTCGCGAAGAACTTCCGCTTTGGCGGCAAGCGAGCCCAGGTGTCGATGGATCTGTTCAACGCGCTCAACGCGAACCCGATCATCACCTACAACAACAGCTTCACGGTAAACGGGCCGTGGCTGCAGCCGAACGCGATCCTCACCGGACGCGGCGTGCGGTTCAGCGGGGAGTGGACGTTCTAGGTCAGCGCTGTTCGAGGGGAACGAACCGCTGCGGATACCCCGGGCCGGTGTAATCGGCCCGGGGGCGGATCAACCGGTTGTTCGCGTACTGCTCGAGGATGTGCGCGGTCCAGCCGGACATGCGGCTGACGGCAAAGATCGGCGTATAGAGGTCGATCGGAATCCCGAGCGTGTAGTACATCGACGCCGAATAGAAGTCGACGTTCGGATAGAGCTTCTTCTCGCTCTTGACCAGCGCCTCGATGCGCTGCGACATGTCCCACCACGCCGGATGTCCGGCACGCTTGCCGATGTCGCGCGACATCTGGCGCAGATGCGTCGCGCGCGGGTCCTCGGTCTTGTAGACGCGGTGGCCGAAGCCCGAGATCTTCTCCTTGCGCGCGAACTTTCCTTTCACGAAGTCGTCGATGCGATCGCCGCTCGCGGTCTCGCCGAGGTCGATCAGCATCTTCATCACCTCGGCGTTGGCGCCGCCATGCAGCGGACCCTTGAGGGTGCCGATCGCGGCCACGACCGCCGAGTAGATGTCGGTGAGCGTCGCGGCGGCGACGCGCCCGGCGAATGTCGACGCGTTCAGCTCGTGATCGGCGTGCAGCGTGAGCGCCACGTCGAACGCCTTCACCGCCAGGGCGCTCGGCCGGTCGCCGGTCAGCATGTAGAGGAAATTGGCCGCGTGGCCCATGGCCGGGTCGGGGGCGATTGGACCGCCGCCGGCTTGCAGCCGGCCCCAGGTGGCCACGATCGTTCCGGTTTGCGCGGTCAGCCGCACGGCCTTGCGGTATTGCGCCTGGGGCGATGCATCGCCCGCCTCGTGGTCGTAGTGCGCGAGCGCCGACGTGAGCGTCCGCAGCGCGTCCATGCCGTCCACCGGCGGCAGGCTGCGCATCAGGCGGATGATCGGTTCGGGCAGCGGGCGCGCCGCCGCGAGCTGCGACTGCAGGTCGCCGAGCTCGGCGCGCGTCGGCAGACGCCGGTGCCACAGCAGGTAGCACACCTCTTCGAACGTCGCCTGCTGCGCCAGGTCGTGGATGTCGTAGCCGCAATAGGCGAGCACGCCGCGCTCGCCGTCCAGAAAGCAGATCGCCGAGGTCGTCGCGACGACGTCCTCGAGTCCGCCTTTGCTCTTCTCCGCCACCTTCGCCTCGCTCGCCATGTTGCTGATCTTAAGTGATCGCGCGGCAGCTCACTCGGCGGCCAGCGATTCCTCGCGCGCCAGCTGACTCCAGCGCGGGAGATCGGGCCGGATGCCGCACGCATCGAGGAAGCCGATGTCGAGCCGCTGCTCCGGGGTGTGATCCTCGCGGTCGGGTTCGGCAGTGCTCATGAGCACGTCGGCCAGGTGCACGGCGGCGAGCATGCGCCGCTCCCCCGCCGCCACCCGGCGCGGGCTGTGGTGATACGCCGTGGCCTCGATGATCGGAAACGGCAGCCCCCACATGCCCAGAAGGTAGGCGCCGATGCCGGCGTGGGTGGCTCCGAACGTGTCGTACTCCGCCTCGTGAAACGGCCGCCGCTCGGCCCTGGCGCGGTGGCGCACCTCCGCGTACTCCTCGCGATAGCCGGCGGCCAGAATCACCTGGCCGATGTCGTGCACCATCGCCGTCGTGAACACGTCGTTCACGCCGCGCTGCCCTTCGAGGAGACGCGAGGCCAGCCGGGCGGTGTGCAGCGAACGCCGCTGCAGTCCTTCGAGCGAAAACCCCTCGAACGGCGCGATCGCCATGGTGCCGAACGCCTGGCCGCCGAGCGCCAGACCGCGGAGCACGTCGATGCCCAGGTACTGCACCGCTTCGCGAACCGAGGTGAGGCGGCGGCGGCGTCCGAACCATGCCGAGTTGCCCATCTGCAGAATCTTGGCAACCAGCGCCGGATCCCGTTCGACCACCGCTGCGAGATCGTCGAGCGTCGTGTCGGCCTGCGACGCCAGCCGCGTGATCTCCAGATAGACGTGCGGGACGGTCGGCAGCCGATCGAGTCCGGAAATGATGCGGCGCAGCACCGGATCATCGAGATGGGTGTAGAGGCTGGCGGTGCGGTTGACCACGTCGACAAGCTGCTCGGTGCGGCAGGGCTTGCCGAGATACTGGTGCGCGACCGGCAGCACTTGCCGGTCGATCTCACCCTCGGTGTCGCCGGACAGGACAATGCGGGCCGCGCCGGGATAGAGGTCGCGCACGCGCGCCAGAAACCCCGCGCCGCCCATCCCCGGCATCCGCATGTCCGACACCACCACGTCGGCCGGTTCGCGCTCGAGTTCAGCCAGCCCCGCATCGGGGTCCGGCGCAAACACCATGTCCCACTCGTGCTCCTGCCGGTGCAGCAGGTGGCGCAGGCTGTCGAGGACCTGGGGGTCGTCGTCGACGAAAAGCACGCGAATCATCGCGCTTCGTGGAATCGGCGGAGCGCCAAGATTCTTGAGGCGCAATGGTCGGCCGGCCACTGGGCGCCCGGCATCATGTGGGTCCTCCCGCGACGAGTCCTCCGATTCCCGCGTCCAGCGGACGACACAGGCATCGCAGCCGTGTCCGGCGCGGCGAGCACGAGTTCGCGGGAGGAGCCCACATGATGGCCGGGCGCCAACGACGGCCGGTCTGAAGACCGGCAGCTACGTACGCAAAAAGGGCCGCCTGAAGGCGGCCCCCACGAAGAGGAAGTATCGGGAGCGCCCTACTCGCCTTCGGTGGCGGGGGTCAGATCGACCGCGTCGTCGCCCGCGTACTGCTGGATGATCGACAGCAACCCCGTGTAGAGGAACCCGATCTGGAAGAGCACCAGGAACGGCACCGTACCGAAGATGCCGTTGGCGAGCGCGTAGAACACGGTGGCCGTGAAGTAGAGGCCGAGCGCCAGCTCGATGATGGGCTGCACGACGAAGTTCTGCCGGTACTTCTTGCCGATCCACTCGTCGGTGCCCGCCTCGATGCGGTACTTGGGCGTGCGGGCAAACTCGGTCTGCTTGTTGAAGATCGCCTCGAAGACCGCTTTCGTGTTGTTCACGGTCAGCCCGATGCCGATCGACATCAGGAACGGCAGGTACTTGAGCCGCGTGATCCAGTCGTGGTGCAGCTCGCGCTGGCAGACCATGTAGAAGTTCGCGACCGAGGCCGTCGCCGCGAAGAACAGCGGCACGTCGATGAGCAGCATCTCGTACCAGCCCATGTTGTAGCGGATGACCATCGAGGGGGCCATCAGCACCGACAGCACGCACATGAGCGGGTAGTTGAAGTTGGCCGTCAGGTGGAAGAACGCCTCGGCCTTCTCGCGCACCGAGATATTCGAGCGCAGGATCTGCGGCAGCAGCTTGCGGCAGGTCTGGATCGATCCCTTTGCCCAGCGGTGCTGCTGCGACTTGAACGAATTCATCTCGACCGGCAGCTCGGCCGGCGAGATCAGGTTCGGCAGGAACACGAAGTTCCAGCCACGCAGCTGCGCGCGGTAGCTGAGGTCGAGGTCCTCGGTCAGGGTGTCGTGCTGCCAGCCGCCCGCGTCGATGATGGCGTCGCGGCGCCAGATCCCGGCGGTGCCGTTGAAGTTGAAGAAGAGCCCCGCGCGGTTGCGCCCGCCATGCTCGAGCACGAAATGGGCATCGAGCAGGATCGACTGAATCTTGGTGAGGAGCGAGTAATCCTGGTTGATGTGGCCCCAGCGCGCCTGCACCATCGCCACCTTCGGGTCGACGAAGAACGGCACGGTCTTCGTGAGGAAATCGTCGGTGGGAATGAAGTCGGCGTCGAAGATGGCGATGAACTCGCCCTTGGCCACCTTCATGCCCGCCTCGAGCGCGCCCGCCTTGTAGCCGGTGCGGTCGGAGCGGTGCAGATAGACGATGTCCACGCCTTTGGCGGCGTTGCGGCGCACCGCCTGCTCGGCGACGCTCGTGGTTTCGTCGGTCGAGTCGTCGAGGACCTGGATTTCGAGCAGCTCACGCGGGTAATCGAGCTTGCAGACGGCGTCGATCAGCCGATCCGCCACGTACATCTCGTTGTAGATCGGGAGCTGGACGGTGACGACAGGCAGCGCCGTCATCGGACCCGCCGGCACGGGCATCTTGTCCTTGTTCTTCATGTACAGATACACCAGGTAGTAGCGGTGCCACCCGTACACGGCCAGAATGACCAGCACGAAGAAATACGTCGCGAGTGTGAGAGTCTCTGATGGGGTCATTCCGCGCCCAGACAAACGATGAACACGACGAATGATTATATGGCAAGCGCTCCCGGCCTTCGCCTTTTGCTCGCATGACGGCACAAGAACTACAAGCCCTTCTTGAAGAGGTTCGGAGCGGAAAGACGTCGCCGTCCGACGCCGCGCGGCAGGTTCAAGACGCCATGAGCGCGGCGCCCTTCGACGACCTGGGCTTCGCGCGCGTGGACACGCACCGGCATCTGCGTCAGGGGTTTCCGGAAGTGATCCTTGGCCTCGGCAAGACGCCCGCGCAGATTGCGGCCATCGCGGCCCGCATCGACGCACACGGACACAGCCTGCTCGTGACGCGCGCGACACGCGAGGCGTACGAGGCCGTGCGCGCGGTGGTGCCAGACGCCGAGTATCGCGAAGAGGCGCGGGCGATCGTGGCGCGGCGCGGCGACATCGCCCGCGGCACCGGCACGGTGCTGGTCATCTGCGCGGGGACGTCGGACCTGCCCGTGGCCGAAGAGGCCGTCGTCACGCTCGAGGTCATGGGCAACACGGTGGAGCGGCTGTACGACGTCGGGGTGGCCGGGCTCCATCGTCTGCTCAGCGAGCACGGCCGGCTGCGCGCCGCGCGAGTCCTGATCGTCGTCGCGGGCATGGAGGGCGCCTTGCCCAGCGTCGTCGCGGGGCTCGTGGACGCGCCGGTCGTGGCCGTCCCCACCAGCGTCGGCTACGGCGCCAGCTTCGGCGGCGTCGCGGCTTTGCTCGGAATGCTGAACAGCTGTGCCAACGGTGTCTCAATAGTGAACATCGACAACGGCTTTGGCGCCGCGTGTGTCGCCTCAGCCATTACCCACGGCTGACCCCGAACGGCCCCTCCGGCGCCCCAGGGAACCCCTGGACTCTGGCTGAATCGATCGAGTATCGTCACGCCTCTACAACCGCTGCTCCCCCCGACGCGAGCAGCCAGTGCGACCGCTTGGCGGTCGTGAGGAGAGGCGTCATGAAACTCAGACTCGCAGCCATGGCGGTGGCCGCGCTGCTCCTCGGCACCACCACTTCCTACGCATCAGTGATCGATTTCTCGGGGTTGGCGTCCGGCGACACGGGGCTGACGACGCTGGTCGTCGGCGGCAACACGTTCGCTGTGCCCGGCGGAACGGTCTTCGTCTACAGGCCGGGGGACTTTGGAGCGTTCACGGACTCCGGAGGCGTGTGCGCGCTGGCGCCACAGTTCACCTGCGCGATGGATTGGACTCTGACGTTCGGGGGCACGGTGTCGAACGTGTCGTTCGAGTCCGCCTTCTTCGGCGCCGGTGACGCCGTGACGGTGCAGGCCTTCAACGGCGCGGCGCTCGTCGGCAGCGTCAACGTGAACGCGGACGGAAGCTTCGGCTTCGGGGCGCTCACGATCACGAAGCTGGTGTTCGACGACCTGGGCAGCGCGGCGAGCGGATTCGCTTTCGGCGACTTCAAGTATGACGAGCAGCGAGTGGTGCCCGAGCCGGCGTCGCTCACGCTGCTCGGCCTCGCCCTCGCCGGAATCACGCTCGTCCGCCGGCGTCGGCGCTAGTCGATTCCGTCGCACGCTTTTCCGCTTTCCGCCGTGCCGGCGCCACCCGGCACGGCGGCCGCTCCCCCCTCCAGCCCCACGACGTTGACCCCGGTCTCTGCTGATCGACCACAATGCAGAGAGGCGGTTCCCAAAAATCCTGTCATGCACGCCGGTACCCTGAGGGCCATCGAATTCGATCGCATCGTGGCGATCGTGGCGGACCTTGCCGTCACGCCCACCGGGCGCGAGCGGCTCGAGGCGATGGCGCCGATGACCGAGCCGTCGCGCGTGGGCGCCGCGCAGGCGGCCACCACCGAAGGCGTGCGCTTTCTGGCCATGTCGCCCGGCTTTCCGCTGCGTGCGCCGTCGGAGCTCGAAGAGATCCTGAGCGGACTGCAGGTGGAAGGACGCGCCCTGGAGCCGCTCAACCTCCTGGGGCTGGCCGACTACCTGGAGTCGATCGAAGCCACGCGGCGCGTGATCGGTTCGGCCACCGAGCCGTATCCGATTCTGAAGCGGCTGGTCGAAGGCATCGCGTCGTTTGCCGGCGAGATCGCCTCGGTGCGCCGCAAGATCGAACCGTCCGGCGAAGTGGCCGACCACGCGAGCCCCGCGCTCGCGAGCATCCGCGACCGGCTCCGCAAGCAGAAGTCGAAGCTGCGGTCGACGCTCGAATCGTTCCTGCGCGAACGCGAGACGTCGAAGTATCTGCAGGAGCAGGTGGTCACCGACCGCAACGGGCGCTACGTGCTGATGGTGCGTGCCGAGCATCGCGGGTCGATCCCCGGCGTCGTGCACGGGGCGTCGGCCAGCGGCCAGAGCCTGTTCCTGGAGCCGCTCGGGACGGTAGAGATCAACAACGACGTCGTCGAGCTCGAGGAAAAGGAGGCCGTCGAAGTGCGGCGCATCCTGCTCGAGCTCACCGACGCCTTCCGCCGCCGCCCCGAAGACCTCGAGCGGACGTTCGACATGGCCGCCGAGCTCGACACCATCCAGGCACGGGCGCGCTTCTCCCAGTCGACTGGCGGGGTGGAGCCGATGATCGCCCCCGACGGGGCGTTCGAGCTGCGGGCGGCGCGGCATCCGCTGCTCGGATCGAAGGCCGTACCGGTGGACGTGCTGATGACGCCGCCGACGCGCGTCCTGATCATCGCGGGGCCCAACACCGGCGGCAAGACGGTGGCGCTCAAGACCGCCGGGCTGTTCGCCGCCATGGCGCAGGCGGGGCTGCACCTGCCCGCGGAGAAGGGCACGAAGCTGCCGGTCTTCAAGAGCGTCTTCGCCGACATCGGCGACGAGCAGTCGATCGCCGCGAGCCTGAGCACGTTCTCGGGGCACGTCACCAACGTGGTGTCGATGGACCGCGGCCTGACGCTGCCCGCGCTGGTGCTCCTCGACGAGGTGGGCGCGGGCACCGACCCGGCGGAAGGCGGCGCGCTCGGTACCGCCGTGATCGATCACTTCCGCAAGCGCGGCGCCCACCTGGTGGCCACCACACACTTCGACGTCCTGAAGACCTACGCGTCCACCACGGAAGGCGTGGAGGCCGCCGCGTTCGGCTTCGATCCCGCCACCTTCGCACCGACGTATCGCCTGGTCTACGGCTCGCCGGGGCGGAGCCTCGCCATCGAGATCGCGTCGCGCCTGGGCATGCCGGCCAGCGTGGTGGCCGCGGCGCGCGGCAATCTGTCCGAGCGCGAGTCGCAGCTGCAGGCGCATCTCGACCGCGTCGACACGGAGCTGAACGCGCTCGAGGCGGAACGCCGGGCGGTGACGCAGGAGCGCGCGGCGCTGGCAGAGAACGAGCGCAAGGTGCGCTCGCGCGAGGCCGCGGTGAAGGATCGCGAGCTGGCGGCGCGCCGCCGGCTCGAGGCCAAGCTCGACGATCAGGTGCGCGAGGCCCGCAAGGAAATTGACGCCATCATCGAGGGGCTGAAGGCCAAGGCGACGGTGCTGCGCGACAAGAGCGGGCAGCGGTCGGCGCCGGCCATCAGCACGGGCGTCGCCGGAGCAGCGCGGGCCGAGGCACGCGACGCGCTCGACGCGGCGCTCGCCAAAGTGAAAGAAGGCGCCGGCGTACCGCCCGCGCCGGAGCCGGCGGAGCCGGCGAAGGCGGGCGAGCTGCAAGTCGGCTCGCGGGTGGAGGTGGCGCCATTCGGGCTCGCGGGCGTGGTGCTCGAGCTCCATGGGAAGCACGCGGACATCGACATGAACGGCAAGCGGCTGCGCGCGGCGCGCGCGGACCTGCGGGTGATCGGTGGGCCGGCGACGAAGGCGAGCGTGCGCGTGAACGTGGAACTGCAGCCGCGGTCCGGCTCGCTGTCCGAGCTGAACGTGATCGGGTGCACCGTGGACGAAGCGCTGACCCGGGCGGGGCGGTTCCTGGACGAGACCATGTTTACCGATCAACGATCGGTACGCGTGGTGCACGGCTACGGTACCGGGCAGCTGCGCCGCGCCATCGCCGGCTTCCTCAAACACCATCCGCTCGTCGCGCACTTCGAAGAGGCGCCCCCGGGCCAGGGCGGCGGCGGCGTGACCGTCGTCGAGCTCAAGGAGTAGAGTTCCCTTCCCTTGCCGTTGTTCCCGCAGCAGTTCATCGACGACCTGAAGCACCACGCGGACATCGTGGTGGTGATCGGCGACTACGTGTCGCTGAAGAAGAGCGGCGCCACCTACAAGGGGCTCTGCCCGTTCCACGGCGAGAAGACGCCCTCTTTTCACGTCAACCGTGACAAGGGCTTCTTCCATTGCTTCGGCTGCGGCCTGGGCGGCGACGTGTTCAAGTTTCTCGAGCTGCACGACAAGGTGGGGTTCGCCGACGCGGTAAAGCAGCTGGCACAGCGGTTCGGGATGACGCTGCCGGAGCTCGAACAGAGCGACGAACAGCGGGCGAGCGCGGCGGAGCGGGAAACGCTGCTCAAGATCCACGAGTCGGCCGCCGCGTGGTTCCGCCAGCAGCTGCCCACGCCGGCCGCGTCGCGGGCCCGGGCGCTGGTGGAGTCCCGCGGGGTGACCCCCGCCACCAGCGAGAAGCTCAACCTCGGGTTTGCGCCGCCCGGGCGTGACCAGCTCAAGCGGGCGCTTCTGGATCAGGGTTACTCGCAGGCGCTTCTCCTCCGAGCAGGCCTGCTGGTGCAGCGGGATGACGGAACCGTGATCGACCGGTTCCGGAACCGGCTGATGATCCCCATCTGCCGCGATACCGGGGCCGTGATCGCCTTCGGGGGGCGGGCGCTCGAGCCGGACCAGCAGCCGAAATATTTGAACTCTCCTGAAACTCCCATCTATTCCAAGAGTCGAACCTTGTACGGGCTCAACCTGGCCAAGGCGGCGATCCGTCAGGGCGGGTTTGCCGTGATGGTGGAGGGCTACTTCGATTTCGCCCAGGTGTTCCAGTCTGGGGTCCAGGCGGTGGTGGCGTCGTGCGGTACCGCGCTCACGACTCAGCAGGCCCAGTATCTGGGCCGGTTCGCCAAGAAAGTGGTGCTGAGCTTCGACCCCGACGCCGCCGGTCAGGGCGCCACCGTCAAATCGTGCGAAATGCTTGTCGAGGAAGGCTTTGAAGTGAACGTGGCCACCCTGCCCGCCGGCCAGGACCCCGACACCTTCATTCAGCGCCAGGGCGGCCACGCCTACGGTGAACGCTTGAGGGGGTCGCAGCCGTATCTTGAGTACGTCGTCCGGCACGTCGCGGCCAAGCACAACCTCAACTCGTCCGAAGGACGGGTCAGATTTGTCGAGGAGGCAACCGCGTTCGCCAATCGAGTTCCCGACCGGACCCGGCAGGAGCTCTTCGTGCGGTCGATCGCACAGTTTGCGGGCGTCTCCGAGGACGCACTATGGCCAGCCATCCGGAAGGTCAAGACGGCGCAAGGGGCCGCGCTCGCGGTGGGCGTGCTCGCCGACATCAAAAACGTAACGAAAGCGGAGAAGGGGCTCATCTGGCTGCTCGTGCACGACCCGGGGAAAGCCTTGGTCGCGCTCGACAAACTCGAGCCGGCCGACCTGGAGGGGCTGGCGTCTCGCGCTGTGCTGGATCTCGCGAAGAAACTGAAGGAAAATAGTAAGTTCTCGCCCACACTTTTCCTCGACCACAGCTTGTCGGAGGCGCCGTACATCACCGGCATCGCGAGCGAGAGCGAACCGCACGTCCATGACGCGGCGGAGTGCGTAAGTGAGTTGAAGCGTCGCCGTTACGCCCGCGAGGTCGGAGCGGTGCAACAGGAGATCGATCGGCTGCAGCAGCGTGGCGCGTCGGAGGCGCCCGGCCAGCTGGAAGAACTGCTGTTGAAGAAGTACGAACTGATTCAGAAGTTGCAGGCGCTGGCCTAGTCGCCGGCGCCAAGGAGCACGCCCTTGTCGATTGAAGAACGTTACGACGAAGTACGCCAGCTGATTCAGATCGGCAAAGAGAAGGGCTACCTGCTGTACGACGAAGTGAACGAGATGCTTCCCTCCGAGATCACTTCATCGGAGGATCTCGACGATCTCTTCAACGCCTTCGGCAGCGCCGGCATCGAAGTAGTCGATTCGGACAAGGCCTACCGCGGCGACAAGGACTTCGATCGCGACGGCAACGAAGACGGACCCGAGCTCGACCTCACGCCCGGCGCCCTGGACAAGACCAACGACCCCGTCCGCATGTACCTGCGCGAGATGGGCACGGTGCCGCTGCTGACCCGCGAGGGCGAGGTGGCCATCGCCAAGCGCATCGAGCGCGGCAAGCTCGCGGTGATCAAGTCGATCTCGCGCACGCCGACCATCGCCAAGCGCATCCTCATCACCGGCGACCAGCTGCGCGCCGGCGAGCGCACCATCCGCGAGCTGGTGATCTTCAGCGACGAGGAGATCACCGACGAGGTGATCCAGGAGCGCGCCGAAGAAGTGCTCGCGCAGATCGCCGAGGTGGCCAAGGCGCGCGCCGTCTTCACCAAGCTCGCCGAGAAGCTCGAAGAGGTCCCGAAGAAGGACAAGAAGAAGTACCGCCGCGCGCGCGTCAAGACGCTGCGCGCCCGCATCGAGGTGTCGCGGAAGATCCGGGCCATCGAATTCACCGAGACGATCAAGCGCCGCCTGATCGAAGAGGTGAAGGACGCGGTGGACGCGGTGTCGCGTGTCCAGCGCGAGGCCGACGCGATCGATCGCGTGCTCAACCCGAAGATCAAGACCAAGGGTCCGAAACTGAAGGAAGAGGAGAAGAAGAATCTCCTCAAGAAGGAAAAAGACATCCGCACGCACGTCAAGCAGATGATCGCGGACCTGGAGGAGACGCCGGAGCGGCTTCGCCGGACGATCGAGGTCATCCAGCGCGGCGAGGCGCAGGCCGAGCAGGCGAAGAAGGAGCTCGTCGAAGCCAACCTCCGCCTGGTGGTGTCGATCGCGAAGAAGTACACCAACCGCGGGCTGCAGTTCCTCGACCTGATCCAGGAAGGCAACATCGGCCTGATGAAGGCCGTGGACAAGTTCGAGTACCGCCGCGGCTACAAGTTCTCCACCTACGCCACGTGGTGGATCCGCCAGGCCATCACCCGCGCCATCGCCGATCAGGCGCGCACCA
>Ga0207689_10004770_pt1 | contig 12228 bp, 6 predicted proteins | sample KBSMisM52_FD_184312 | JGI IMG/M metagenome (GOLD analysis project Ga0207689, IMG submission 184312) | Miscanthus rhizosphere microbial communities from Kellogg Biological Station, Michigan, USA - KBS Miscanthus M5-2 (SPAdes) (version 2) | ecosystem: Host-associated > Plants > Roots > Rhizosphere... | reverse complement strand
AAAATAACGGGCACCCAACAGATACTGCGCACATTGATTGCCCATACCTCAGATTGGCCGGATGAAATCACCAACGGTACCATCATCATGATGGAGCGGTTTCTCGATTATCCTGTAGATGCGATACCTGCAAATCCGAATGCTTTTAATGCATTTACGTATAAGCTCATTCACACGGAAGATTATTCCATGGTAAAATTTTCCGTTAAGCATTTTGCGGATTTTTACCGGGGCATAAAAAAACTGGCTATTCAATTTGAAGGAATTGATCTGCCCAATTATTTCAAAATTTATATTGACCGTGTCTTACAGTTAATAAAAGAAGAACCCTTACGTAAACTCGCTGAGACCGGCCCCAAGGAAAAATTTTCGCCCATACAGAATCTTTATTTCGGGTATTACCTTCGCGGCCGTTATAAAACAGACTCTTTAGAACTCATCAATATTTTTAGCAGGCTGGACGCATGGTTCAGCATGGCTGTGGCGGTAAAAACATTCAAACTTTCATTTCCTGAATTTATTGAGAGCGATAGCCCATCTATTCAGGCGAAGGGTTTGTACCATATATTACTGGCACAACCGGTAGCGTATGATATTGAGCTGAACCAGCAGCATAATTTTATTTTCCTGACCGGCGCGAATATGGCTGGTAAAAGTACATTGATTAAATCGGTCGGTTCTTCGGTTTTCCTTGCGCATATAGGTATGGGTGTGCCTGCCGAGAGTATGACGCTGACTTTATTCGATGGCCTTTTGAGTAATATTAACGTAGTGGACAATATTGCGAAAGGGGAAAGCTTCTTCTTTAATGAAGTACAGCGGATAAAAAATACGATTGAGAAAATCAATAATGGTAAAAAGTGGCTGGTATTGATCGATGAATTGTTTAAAGGAACTAACGTACAGGATGCTATGAAATGTTCTACTACTGTGATAAAAGGGTTAATAAAAATCAAGAGCTCACTTTTTGTCCTGTCTACCCACCTTTATGAGATTGGCGATGAACTGAAAGTATACCCGAATATCAGTTTCAAGTACTTTGAAACGAATGTAAAAGATGACCAGTTGGAGTTCAGTTACCAGTTGAAAGATGGCATCAGCAATGACCGCCTCGGTTATGTAATATTAAAAAGAGAAAAAGTAGTGGAGCTTTTGGAGAAATTGTAAATTCACCGCTTCAAAAGCGCTTCAATGAAAAAACTTCTTCTTGTTTCGGGTATGCTGATCTTGTTTGCAGCTGAAATTCTGCAGGTATATTTTATTATGCCTTTTCCCGGCAGTCAGAAAGCGAACACCATTGATATCGCTTACTTTCTTCATAATTATATCTGGTACATACGCATTATAGCCCTGGTGCTTGTTGTTGCTGGTTTAATTAACTCCTTTTTCCGCTGGAAAAAATGGCCGAAGATCATTTTTGTTATACTCGCGTTTTTGTACTGCTTTATTTTTTATAAGGTGAACTTTAAATTTCTGGCTGATAAAATGTTTTATCAACCAAAGAATAAAAGCCTGGTGGACATAAGTTCTAATAAAGTTACTTCAGATAAATTGGTGGTGGGTGTTACGCTCAATGGTCAGTCAAAGGCATATCCGATTGAAATTATCGGTTATCATCACCAGGTGCAGGATACAATAGGTGGAGAACCCGTTATGGTTACGTATTGTACGGTATGCCGCACGGGTCGTGTGTATAGTCCCTTTGTAAATGGCAGGAAAGAAAGTTTCCGTTTAGTAGGCATGGATCATTTCAATGCTATGTTTGAAGATAATACTACTAAAAGCTGGTGGCGCCAGGTAAATGGTGAAGCTATCACAGGCCCGTTGAAGGGTCAATTGTTAAAAGAGATCCCGTCAGAACAAATGTCATTGGCAACATGGTTAAGGGCACACCCCGGTACATTGATCATGCAGCCCGATACTTTATACAAAAAAGAATACGGCGATCTTACCGGATTTGATAATGGTACTATTGAGGGCAGTTTAGAAAGAAGAGATTCGGCCTCCTGGCAACTTAAATCGTGGGTAATAGGTGTGGAACATAATAAAGAGTCAAAGGCATACGACTGGAATGAGCTGGTGAAAAAAAGGGTGATCAATGATTCTTTATCACAGTTACCCATTGTATTGGTTTTAGAATCCGATACCGCTTCTTACCATGTATGGAACCGGAACGTTAATAATCAGTTCCTTGAATTTATTATTGACAACAATACATTGAAAGATATCACTACAAATTCGGTGTGGAATTTTAATGGTGTTTGCGTATTCGGCCCGATGGCCGGCCGGGAGCTGAAACCGGTGCAGGCATCACAGGAGTTCTGGCATTCATGGCAAACATTTCATCCTAAAACGACTATCTATAAATAATCCGCACTCATGAAAACAGCGTTGCTTTCAGTTGCTTTACTTGCAGCATTACTCTGCCGCAGCCAGAATAAAACTGTGATCGATGTATTGCATTATACATTTACGATCGGGTTGACTGATGAATCCGATATCATTAATTGCAAGGCTGTAATACAGATACGATTTACTGAAGCGACCAATCATTTTAATCTTGACCTCGCTTCAGTAAACCAGGAAAAAGGAATGACTGTTGTTTCCGCGACGGAGAATGGAAAGCCGGTCGTAACAACTCACCAAAATGATATCCTCTCTTTTCAATTGAGTTCGACAGCAAAGGCAGGTGATACTTCTGTTTTTGAAATCAACTATAAAGGCATTCCTTCCGATGGTTTAATCATATCAAAAAATAAATACGGGCACAGAACTTTTTTTGCCGATAACTGGCCGAACCGCGGACATAACTGGATTCCCTGCCATGATGATCCATCTGACAAAGCAACCGTGGAATATATTGTTACTGCACCGCAACATTACCAGGTGGTCGCAAACGGGATACAGGTAGAAGAAACAAACCTGGATAACAATAAAAAATTAACGCGTTACCGGGAAGATGTTCCCATTGCAACCAAAGTAATGGTGATAGGCGCCGCTGATTTCGCTGTTAACCTTTCCGGTTTTATAGAATGCATTCCTGTTTATAGCTGGATATATCCGGAAGACAGGAACAAAGGATTTTATGATTATGCCCAGGCCAATGATATACTTCCTTTTTTTATTACTCATGTTGGTCCATATGGATATAAGAAATTGGCCAATGTGCAATCCAAAACGACTTTCGGCGGTCTTGAAAATGCAAACACTATTTTTTATACTGAAAATTCTGTAACGGGTACAAGAAGATCGGAAAGTTTATTGACACATGAAATCGCTCACCAATGGTTTGGCAATATGGCGACTGAAAAGTCCTTCGCTCATTTATGGCTAAGTGAAGGTTTTGCTACTTATTTTACCATTCTTTATTTTGAAGAAAAGCATGGAACGGATACCGCAGAATATATGTTGAAAGAGGATCGCCGGGAGACAATTGCTTTTTCCAAAGAGAACGACCATTCAGTTGTTGACACCACCACTACCGATTATATGAAATTGCTGAATGCGAATAATTATCAGAAAGGTGGCTGGGTACTGCATATGCTGCGCCGCCAGTTAGGTGACTCCGCTTTCTGGAAAAGCATAAGAGAATATTATGCAACCTATGCCGGCAAGAATGCCGACACCCGTGACCTGCAAACAATTTTTGAGAAAAATTCAGGGAAGAAATTGGATGTATTCTTCGACCAGTGGTTGTATACACCGGGGCAGCCTTCATTGAGTATCACCTGGAAAACAGATAAGAATAAAAAATTGCTGATTAAGGTAAGTCAGCTACAGGCTAAACCCTTTATTTTTCCTTTGGAGATAGAAATCAAATCCACTGCCGGAAAAACAAAAATTGAAAAACTGGATATTTCAAAGAAGGAGGAAACTTTTACGATCCCGGTGGCGGGGCAGGTTACCAGCATCGTCGCCGACCCGAATACCAGCTTGTTATTCGAGGAAAAAACGGCACCAACTAATCAAAATTGAGTACTCCGCATATTGCCAGCGGATATAACGCAGGTTATAGCTGAGCATTTATTTTATCCAACCTTTCGGCAAAATCATTTACCACACTATTGAAAAATTATGCTCAATACACTTATCATATGGTAAAATAGTAAGCCTGATATTTAAATTTTATTTTATCTATTCAAATCATTTCCTGTTTACCGGTACTATTTCTTTATCGACTCTCATTATAGTTATCTGCATCTATCTATTGCAGCTATAATTCTCTATCTTCAGCCGATAACCAACGGATCATGCTTGTAAAAACATTTGGCAGCGCTGTATACGGTGTGGAAGCAATCTCTATTACAATTGAAATAAACTGGATGGCAACCGGCAAAGATTATATGATGGTCGGATTGCCGGATAATGCAGTTAAGGAAAGTATGCAGCGTGTGGAAAGCACGATCAAAACAAATGGTTATGCTATGCCGCGTACCCGTTTTGTCGTTAATCTCGCCCCGGCCGATATAAAGAAAAGCGGAACTGCTTTTGACTTGCCCATCGCCGTTGGATTGCTGGCTGCAACTGAGCAATTGGAAAATCATGAAGCGTTGTCGAAGTATGTTATTATGGGTGAATTGAGCCTGGATGGTGAATTGCGGCCGATAAAGGGTGCATTACCGATTGCCATTCAGGCAAGAAAAGAGGGCTTTAAAGGATTAATCGTTCCAAACGTAAATGCAAAAGAAGCCGGTATGGTGAACAACCTGCACGTGTATGGTGTATCGAACATAAGAGAAGTAATTGATTTTTTTGAAAATGAGGAAAAAGGTATTGAACCAACGGTTATAAATACAAGAGAAGAGTTTTTTCATTCACAATATGATTTTGAAATTGATTTTGCGGATGTGAAAGGCCAGGAAAATATTAAACGGGCTTTGGAGATTGCGGCGGCTGGTGGGCATAATGCTATCCTGATCGGGCCACCGGGTGCCGGTAAAACGATGCTGGCAAAAAGAATTCCGACTATTTTGCCGCCACTGAGTTTACAGGAAGCATTAGAGACGACAAAGATTCATTCAGTAGCTGGTAAGCTACCTGAAAACTCAACATTGATTTCTAAAAGACCTTTTCGTTCGCCCCATCATACAATCAGTGATGTTGCATTGGTAGGAGGGGGCGGCATACCACAACCTGGTGAAATATCGCTGGCCCATAATGGTGTTTTATTTTTAGATGAATTGCCTGAATTCAAAAGAGCAGTATTGGAAGTAATGCGCCAGCCGATGGAAGAAAGAAGAGTGACGATATCAAGAGCGAAAATAGCCGTTGATTTTCCTGCAAGTTTTATGTTGATCGCGTCAATGAACCCCTGCCCCTGCGGTTTTTATAATCACCCCGAAAGAGAATGTACCTGCCCGCCGGGTTCAGTTCAGAAATATTTAAATAAAATTTCTGGTCCTTTACTGGATCGCATCGATCTGCATGTGGAAGTTACCCCTGTTCCATTTGCTGAACTTTCAACCACAAAACCCCAGCAGAATTCTTCGGTTATACGTGACCGTGTAATAAAGGCGAGGGAAATGCAGGCAGACCGGTATAAAGAGCAGGCAGGTGTTTACTGCAATGCGCAAATGAGTAGCAAGATGCTGAAAGAAATTTGTGTTATTAACCAGGCCGGGCAAACTCTTTTGAAAACAGCTATGGAAAAACTCAATCTTTCAGCAAGGGCATATGATCGTATTTTAAAAGTATCGAGAACCATTGCTGATCTTGCTGCCAGTCCTGATATCAAAGCAGAACATCTTGCCGAAGCCATCCAATACCGCAGTTTAGACAGGGAAGGGTGGGGCGGATAAGCGACTAAAGTATCAATTTATACATCGGCTTCATTGTAGGATAATAACAGGCTGGTAATTGTTGATTTAACTTTTCTGTACGAAACACCTGCAGTGTCCAGCATAACTTTTGACGCTTTGAAAATATCATTGCCGGCATATTTATCGGAGAGATAGACTACTTCACGTATGCCTGATTGAATAATGGCTTTGGTGCATTCATTACAGGGAAACAAAGCTGTATAAATCTTACAGCCTTGTAAATCCATACCAATATTGTTTAAGATTGCATTGAGTTCTGCATGACAGACATATGGATATTTTGTTTCTAAAAATTTTCCATCCTTGTCCCAGGGAAAGTCGTCGTCGTGACAACCGATAGGTAAACCGTTGTAACCGGCGCCGACAATTTTATTCTTATCATTTACAATGCAAGCGCCTACCTGCGTGCTTGGATCTTTACTGCGTTTAGCTGATAACAAAGCTACGCCCATAAAATATTCGTCCCATGTTATATATTCCTGTCGCTTTTTCAACATTGATTTATTTTTTAAAATTTGGGCTGCTATACTCCACGAATATATGGGATTGAAAGAAATAAAAGAATGCTGCTATTGCCGGTGGTTATTAGTAAAGGGCAAAAAGTATTTCCTTCGGGAGGTAATTTTATTTTCAGAATTAAATTCCTGCAAAAGAATATGTTCAACGAAAGACAGCCTTGGCGATTTTCTGTTGTAAAAATTTGGCAAAGCTAACAATTTCAGATGCGGAATACGATTTAATATAGCAGCCTTCAGCGCCCAGGTCTTTCAGCACTTTTATCTGTAGATCGCTTATGGTAGTAGAGTAGATTAATATCTGAATATCCGAATAGTCTTTATTTTCTTTTATTTTAATCAAGGTTTCTTCGCCATTCATTGCAGGCATATTGTAATCTACCAGTATGGCGTAGGGGTAACCTGAAACTGATCCGGAACTTTCCAGGTATTCAAATAGTTGTTTTGCTGAGTCAAGGTATAACACGTGCTCGTTAAAGCCGATTTCTTTGAATGCAGTTTGCAGAAAATATTGATCGTCGGCATCATCTTCTACAACTATCAATGTTTTTGCCTTGTCAGGGTTGTCTTGCATTATTCTGGTTTCTGTTAAGGAGCAAACTCTCTTACCTGTTTTCCGTTGCTTATATTATTACTTTTTACGGACTGCTTCACCGGCAATGTAACCATAAATGTAGAACCGGCTCCCACTTCACTTCTCACTGCTATAAACCCGTTGTGTTGCTCAACTATCTTTTTGCAGAGAGTGAGGCCTATTCCGCTTCCGTCATATTCTTTTTTTGCATGCAGCCGTTTAAACATTTCAAAAACCTGCTCGGCGTATTTTTGTTCAAAGCCGATGCCGTTATCCCGGATTGAAATCCTGCAATACTTATTATTCAAATCAGGGGTTTCACTTTTTTTTTCAGTTACACAGATCTCTGACCAGATATTTATTTGTACCGGTTCCTGGTTTTTGCTGTATTTAAGAGCGTTGCTGATCAGGTTTGAAAAAAGGGGGTACATCAAACCTTGTTTCGTTAACAAAGAAGGAATTTTTTTTACTTCAATGACAGCTTTTTTTTCTTCTATTTCGTGCTTGTATTCCGTTAATATGTCCTGTATTATTTTATTCAGGTCAGTTTCTGCAAATTCATCATTGTCATCTGAAACTTTTGAGAAGGTGAGAATGTCTTTTATCAGCCGCTGCATCCTGGCCGCGGAGTTTTCAATACGGCTGATATACAATTTACCCTCGTCGTCCACCTGGTCCAGGCAACGGTTAATCAGTAAATCACAAAAGGTCCTGATCTTGCGGAGTGGTTCCTGCAAATCATGCGAAGCCATGAATGCGAAACGATCGAGTTCTTTATTCGCTGACTCGAGGGAATTTATGTTTTCAATTAACTGCCGGTTCAGTTCGTTCACTCTTTTTTCCGAGAGCATTCTTTCCTTGATTTCGTTTTCAAGGTTAGCGTTCGCTGCTTTCAGGCGCTGCTCCTGCGTGAGCAATTGCTGGTTCTTTGAATATAAATCGGCAAAGACCGCGACCTTGGCGCGGAGCAATTGAGGATTCACCGGCTTGGCGATATAATCAACTGCGCCTGCCCGGTAGCCTTTAAAAATATTTCTTTCATCCTCACCATGCGCGGTAATAAATATGATCGGTATATTTCTTAGCTTTTCCCGTTCATAAATCAATGAAGCGGTTTGAAAGCCACTCAGGTTGGGCATATTTACATCCATTAGTATCAGGGCAAAATCAATCTGTGAAAGAAGAACTTTTAATGCTTCTCTGCCGGATCTGGCCTTTACAAACTGATAGCCGCCCGGTTCCAGGATACTTTGTACTGATAACAAATTGTCTTCCCTGTCATCTACTAAAAGAATCTTTTGCTGCATGATCATTATTATTTATAAAACCAAATCCGCATCAGCGACAGTAACTGATCCATTTTCAAAGGCTTGGTGATGTAGTCCGACGCACCCGCTTCTATACATTTCTGACGGTCTCCTTTCATCGCTTTTGCAGTTACGGCTATGATGGGCAATGTACTGTTTTTATGTTCCCTTCGTATACGCTGTGTTGTTTCATAACCATCCATCTCCGGCATCATGATATCCATCAGTATCATATCAACATTGTTACCTTCATCAGTGATTATGCTGATTGCTTCCTTCCCGCTTTCGGCCGTTATTGCATTGATATTATATCGCTCAAACACGGTAGTTAGTGCGAACAGGTTTCGCACATCATCATCCACTATCAATATGTTTTTACCTGACAAAATATCTTCTTTCACCCTGATATTTTCAATAATCCTTTTTTTCTCAGGCGCCAGTTCATTAAAGTTGATATGCAATTGTGCGATTGTATCTTCCAGTAAATACTCCAATGAATGAACTCCTTTGGTAAGATGTTTATTAAAAGTCCTGTTTATATTCTGGAGTTCTTTTTTTGTAAAGTCCTTTGCAGAATAAACGATAACAGGGGTTGTTTTTTTACGGACTTTATTCACTTCTGTCACCAGTTCGTTACCGGAAATGTCAGGAAGCGTATAATCCAATATGATGCAATCGTGATTTTTTTCCGCAATTTTTTCCATGGCCATGGTGGCTGTATCCACTACTTCAACGTTTATGTTATCTCCCTGCAGCATCTTCGCAATTTGTGATGATTCTATTTCATTATCTTCTATAATCAATACTTCTTTCACCGGTTTTCTGATCAATGAAATTACATCTTCAAACAAATCAGAAAGAGCTCCATGCTCCAGCGGTTTCAAAAGGAAGTTACGGGCACCGCGGCGTAAGGCAAGGCTTCTGTTTTCTTCTCCTGAGATAAGGTAAATAGGAATATGACGGAAATTCAAATCGTTCTTCAAAAGGTCCAGCACTTTCCATCCGCTTGTATCCGGTAGTTTTACATCCAGTGTAACGGCGATGGGTGTGTAGCGGTTGATAAAATCAAATACCTCAACATAACTGGTAGCCATAACTGCTTTCAGGTCATGTTCATGAGCATGGTCCATGATGATTTTACCAAAACGCAAATCATCTTCTACTATTAATATAATCCTGTCTTCCGGTTGTATTGAATTCCGGTCATCACCGGTTTCATTGATCATTTCATTCACAATACCCAGGTTCGCATTTTCCCGTTCCCCTGCAATTACACGCATGGAATTCAGCAACTGGTCAATGCTATCCGATCCTTCGCTTAGTGTATAATTTTTAAGTGATGATGGAACTACATCTTCGCGACTGAGCATAACACCTGAATGATCCAATGGCAGGAACAACGTGAACGTACTTCCCATTGACGGAGTGCTTTCCAATTCTATACTTCCACCCAGGAGATCTGCCAAACCGCGGCTGATAGATAATCCCAAACCGGTACCACCATATTTGCGGCTTGTTGAGCCTTCTGCCTGTTGAAACGCTTCAAAAATGATATTTTGTTTTTCCTGTGGAATGCCGATACCTGTATCACTGATAGCAAAGGCCACAACTTTTTCGGCATTATCCAAACCGGGATTACCGGCCTTCCAGCTTTTCTGCGCTTCGTATATTTTAAGTTTAACTTCTCCTTTTTCCGTAAACTTAAATGAATTTGACAGGAGATTTTTCAGGATCTGGTTTAATCGCTGTAAATCTGTATCCATTGATTCAGGAAGTCTCGAATCCGTATCAATTGTAAAGCGCAGGTGTTTCGCTTCTGAAATAGGTTTAAATGTTGTTTCAACAAATGAAGCGATTTCAGAAAAGCGGATAGGAGAGATATTTGTTGTAATAAATCCTGATTCAATTTTTGAAAGGTCAAGGATATCATTGATCAGTTGTATCAGGTCATCACCGCATGAGTGGATTGTTTTTGCATAGCGTATTTGCTTTTCTGTCAAATTGCCTTCCACGTTTTCATACAACTGCTGCGCAAGGATCAGTAAACTATTAAGTGGTGTACGCAACTCATGCGACATGTTTGCAAGGAATTCTGATTTATACTTCGAAGTCAATGTGAGCTGTTCCGCTTTTTCTTCCAATGATCTTCTCGCTTCTTCTACCTCCTTGTTTTTATTTTCCACTTCATTTTTCTGATTTACAAGAAGAATGGCTTTATCCTGTAACTCGTCATTTGTTCTTCTCAGTTCTTCCTGTTGCACTTTCAACTCACCGGCGAGTGATTGCGATTGTTTCAGCAGTTCTTCCGTACGTGTATTTGCTTCGATTGTATTCAACACGATACCGATACTTTCTGTTAACTGGCCAAGGAAGTCAATATGGGTTTCACTGAATATATCTAATGAAGCCAGCTCAATTACCGCTTTTACTTTATTTTCAAATAATACCGGAAGAATGATCAGGTTAGCCGGTTTCGATCTTCCAAGTCCTGAACTGATCTTGATATAATTAGTCGGCACATTAGAAAGAATGATACGTTCCTTTTCAAATGCTACCTGGCCAACCAATCCTTCGCCGATGGCGAATTCTTTTGGCAGGTTTTTATCAGACTGGTAGCCATATGCTGCGAACAGGCTGAGCCGTGAGTTTTGCAATTCTTCATCCTGGTTGAGAATATAGAAGGCACCGAAATGTGCACGAACAACCTGTGCCAGTTCTGAAAGTATTCTTTGCGTTACTGTTTTCAAATCTTTTTGTCCCTGCAACATCTGGCCGAATTTCGCAAGGTTTGATTTCAACCAGTCCTGTTCCTGGTTTCTTAACGTTGTTTCGCGCAGGTTGGTGATCATCTGGTTGATTGTATCTTTCAACGCTTCAACTTCACCCTTCGCATCTACGCGTATGTTCCTGGTCAGGTCACCTTTTGTTACCGCCGACGCTACTTCTGAGATGGAACGTACCTGCGTTGTTAAGTTTTGCGCCAACTGATTTACATTCTCAGTCAGGTTTTTCCAGATACCGGATGCACCGGGTACACTGGCCTGTCCACCCAATCTTCCTTCCACACCTACTTCACGGGCAACGTTTGTTACCTGGTCCGCAAATACAGCGAGTGTATCAATCATTTCATTGATCGTATCAATCAATTGTGCTACTTCGCCACGCGATACGATAGTCAGTTTTTGTTTCAGGTTACCTGTTGCAACAGATGTTACCACTTTCGCAATACCACGTACCTGGTTGGTCAGGTTGGACGCCATCATGTTCACTGAGTCGGTCAAATCCTTCCACGTACCGGCAACACCTTTAACTTCTGCCTGGCCGCCGAGCTTACCTTCAGTACCCACTTCACGGGCAACACGTGTTACTTCATATGCAAACGAGTTTAGCTGTTCCACCATCGTATTGATAGTGTTTTTCAAATCAAGGATTTCACCTTTCACATCAATTGCAACCGTCTTTGACAAGTCGCCACTCGCTACCGCCTTCGTTACTTCGGCGATGTTTCGCACTTGTGCAGTAAGGTTACCGGTCATTGAGTTCACTGAGTCTGTCAAATCTTTCCATGTACCTGCAACACCCGGTACGAATGCCTGTCCACCGAGTTTGCCATCTGTACCTACTTCACGTGCTACACGGGTAACCTCTGACGCGAATGCACGCAACTGGTCCACCATCGTGTTCAATGTTTCTTTTAATTGCAGGATCTCACCACGAACGTCAACCGTAATTTTTTTCGACATATCACCATTTGCAACAGCGATCGCCACTTCAGCGATGTTACGCACCTGGGCGGTAAGGTTACCAGCCATCTGGTTTACCGAGTCGGTCAAATCCTTCCATGTACCTGCCACACCAGGTACATTAGCTTGTCCGCCCAATTTACCTTCAGTACCAACTTCTCTTGCCACACGCGTTACTTCAGATGCAAAGCCTCTCAATTGATCCACCATTGTATTAATGGTGTTTTTCAATTCCAGGATTTCACCTTTTACGTCCACCGCAATTTTTCT
>Ga0207689_10004768_pt1 | contig 12233 bp, 10 predicted proteins | sample KBSMisM52_FD_184312 | JGI IMG/M metagenome (GOLD analysis project Ga0207689, IMG submission 184312) | Miscanthus rhizosphere microbial communities from Kellogg Biological Station, Michigan, USA - KBS Miscanthus M5-2 (SPAdes) (version 2) | ecosystem: Host-associated > Plants > Roots >... | reverse complement strand
ACAAGCGCCGCAAGCTCAAGATCACCGAGTGCCGTCGGCTCGGTCATGGCCTCCTCCTTCGCTTCCGCCCCTAAGCGGAGATGACGTGGCCCACGCCGGAATTTCTGTTACATGGGGATCGCGCCAGCCCCGATGTGCCGCATCGACGGGCGCGAACGAATCAACGTCACAGATGAGCATTTTGCCTTGTCAGCCCCAAGACAGACAACAGCGCCGACTACGGCAGAGACACAATTCGACTTTGGCTGCGCTGCGGCGGTTCTCACCGACGCTGCTGCTCGCGCCGGCGCCGCCATCATGGCGCATTACCATGAGGGACCGGAAGTCAAGCTTAAGGACGACCTGAGCCCGGTGACACGCGCCGACCACGACGCCGAGGCCATCCTGCTCGAAGCGCTCAGGCAGCTCGCGCCTGATATTCCCGTCTTGTCGGAGGAGGCGAGTGGCGGAAAAGAGCCTCAGCTTGCTGCCCGCTTCTTTCTCGTCGACCCGTTGGACGGCACCAAGGAGTTCATCCAGAAGCGCAGCGACTTCACCGTGAATATCGCTCTGATTGTCCATGGCCGCCCTCGATTCGGCCTCGTGTACGCACCGGCGCGATCACTGCTCGCGGTCACGGTGGCTGAGGAAAAGGCGGTGGAGACGGAGCTTGCGCCGCATCAGTCGGGAGCCCGTTTTGACAGTCTCGCCTGTCGTCCTTTGCGTGTCCGCGTCCCCGCTCCCGAAGGCTTCGTCGCGGTTGTCAGTCATTCGCATCTCGATGCGGACACGGAGTCTTTTTTGGCCAAGCTCAAGATCGCCAAGCGGTCGAGCGCGGGCTCCTCGCTGAAGTTTCTGCTGATCGCGAGAGGCGAGGCTGACGTTTATCCGCGCTTCGGTCCCACCATGGAGTGGGACATCGCCGCCGGCCAGGCCGTGCTCGAAGCAGCGGGCGGTATCGTAGTCGATGCCGAGGGCGCACCCCTCCGCTATGGCAAGGTTGGAGCTCGATTGCGTAATCCAAGCTTCATCGCCTGGGGCCACCGGGAGTGATGAGCGGCGTTCTGCCCTCACCCGGTTAACCGCCCCGTAACCCAGCCACGGTTTGGTAAGGGTTTAGGCGAATTATCGAGGTCGCAGCCTCACGCGAGCCGGTGGCCACCCGGCTCGGCACCAAAGGCCAAGCCATGTCTCTCAGACCTTCTTGCGGCGTCTTCCTCGCGGCGGGACTGCTCGCCGTCGCTAGCGGCACGGCGTCGGCAGACGACACGGGCATATCTGCCGCTCAGATCCGGCTCGCCCAGGCCGACGGACCGATGGTGATCACGCCGCAGCCCGGTCCTAACCGGCCCCAAGCGATCAACCCCCCTTCGCCACCTCCTTCGGGACAAGCGGGCTCGATGTCGCCTGATTCGGGCGGTCCCGGTAGGCCTTACGAGCCTGCGCCCGCTGCGGGCGGCAGTTCTTATGTGACGGCACCGCCGACTCAGGACAGCAGCTTCTCAGTGGATGAGATCAAGGACGCGGGGCACCACTTCTTCGGTCGCGTCTCGTACGACCTCGCCAAAGTGATCGAATACGCGTTCCAGCGCGCCGGCAGGCCCAATGGCTATATCCTCGGCGAGGAAGCCGGCGGCGCCTTCATTGCCGGCCTGCGCTATGGCGAAGGCACGCTCTATACCAAGGACGCCGGCGTGCATAAGGTCTACTGGCAAGGTCCATCAGTCGGCTACGACTTCGGAGCGGACGGTTCCAAGACCATGGTCCTCGTTTACGACCTGCACAGCCCCGGCGAGATCTTCAACACTTTCGGCGGCATAGATGGCTCTGCCTATTTCATCGGCGGAGTGGGCATCACCTTCCTTGGCCGTGACCATGTGACTCTCGCTCCGATCAGCTCGGGCATTGGATTGAGGCTGGGGGCCAATCTGGGCTATCTGAAATATACTCAGCAGCCCACCTGGAATCCGTTCTAGTTTGGCGCTAAGGAAGCCTAGCTGAGACCCTTTTTACGTGGAAAGTGCCGAATTGGCGCCACCTTTCCGCTTGAGTCTTGCCTGAAGGGCAACGGTTGACGGCGCCCGGGAGCGCTGGTTTCGATGATCGAATGGTTTATGTTCGGGGCGCTGGGCTTCTTCTTGGGATGCCTGCTGGCCCTCATACTCGCGCCGCCCTTCTGGAACCGCGCCGTCAAGCTCACCACGCGCCGGCTGGAAGCCACCATGCCGATGTCGCTCAACGATATCCAGGCCGACAAGGACCAGCTCCGCGCCGAGTTCGCCATAGAGCTTCGCAAGGTCGAGGTTGCGCTCGATAAGGCCAAAGAGAAAGCAATTCGCGAGCTGATCGAGGCAAACAAACGCCGCGTCGAGATCGCCGTGCTCAATAATGATCTCGCCGGGGCGAAGTCGAAACTCCAGGAGAACGAGAATGCGAACCGCGTGCTGCAGCAGACCATCAAGCGGCGCCTTCCCGATCTCGACAGCCGATTGAAGTCAGCGAAGAAAGCGCTCGCCGAGCTCGAAGCGGTAAACGCCGAGCTGCGCACCACCGTCGCCTCGCAGTCCGATGCGCTCAAGACGGCGCGCACGACTTTGCACAATCAGCGCGCGGATATCGAGCGCTTGCGCGTCGCTTTGGAGAGCGGAAGCGGCGTGGCGGTGCGAGGGCTTGGTAAGGCCGACGCCGCCCGTGCGGTCGCCGAGAGCCAGCGCTTGGCCGCTGAGATGTCAAAGATCCAGGAGGAGCTCCAGCGCGCGAGGACAGGCGCACAGGAGAACTCTCTGCTCCGCCGCGAGCTTACGAGGCTCGCCTCGCAAATCCTCACCGTGGCTCGCGCGCAAGGTCCCGTTCCGGCGCCACAGCAGCGCATGGCGATGACCCAAGTCCATACCGAGCTCGCCGCCGTCGAGGAGCCGCAAGAGCCCGAGCCTGTTCGGCACGAAGCGCATGCCGCACATGCCGGAAACGGGATCGTACGCGAGCCGGAAATGACCGAGCCCGGCCATGACGTCGACAGCCTGGCCGCGGGAATGCCGGCCGCCGCAGCCAGTGCCGTGGAGGAGTCCTCCTCTCCCGAGCAGGCGAGCGAAGAGGAAGCCGCTGAGCCGAAGGGGCCGCTTGCAAAGCGCTTTGCCGCTCGTAGAGAAAGACGGCGCGGGCGCAAGAGCGGAACGAAGAGCGCAAGCCTCAGCGACAGGCTGAAGGGCCTTGTCGTTGCCGATCAATCCTGAGCAGCTGACGTCAGGTCTGCAAAAATTCCCGCGAATGATTTTTTAGCTTGAGCGCCGTCAGGCGATTGGTGAAGCACGCTCCGGTATCGATGCCGATGCGGTTGGAGCGCGTCACCGGCGCCTTTCCCGGCGTATTTCCATGCACCACGATCTTGCCGAACGGCTCGGTGCAATCGAGGAACGGCTCCCTGATCCAGATGAGATCTTTTTCTTGTTGCGCGGCGAGCGGCACGCCGGGTTTCACGCCGGCATGGACGAAGAGATAATCGCCAAACGAGACACTGAGCTTCAGATTCTTGAAGAATTCGAGATGCGCCTCAGGAAGCGCTTCGGCGAATGCCAGGCGCCATGCCTCCGGGTAGGCACGAAGTCGCATCAAGCGCTCGGTGTCGACGCCATAGGAGCGCATGGTCGCCTCGCCGCCATTCATAAGCCAATGCTCGAGCCGCCAGGGTTCTTCCAGAAAATCGAGCAGCATCGCTTCGTGATTGCCTTTGAGAAAGTGGATCTCAAATCCTACTGGCAATCCGTCGAGTAACCGTTCAACGACGGCGCGGCTGTCAGGCCCGCGATCCACATAGTCGCCGAGAAAAACGAGCGTCGCCTCGTCGGCAGGGCCGCTCGCCTGCGCATCGTCGCCGATCCGGCGCAACATGTCGTCGAGCAGATCGGCCCTGCCGTGGATATCTCCCACGGCATAGAGAAGCTGGCCTTCAGGGAGAGACGGATAGTTCTCGCGCGACAAGGACGTCAGTGACATGGCGACGCAATCTAATGCAATCGAACGCAATTCGGCGCCGGAATATCCAAGCAAAATTGCTGGAAGATATCGTATGGATTGAAATGAAATTCTCGCCTTCGAGCGAGGCTCAGCTGTTCTCGGACTTGCCGGACAGCTCGCGATAGAGACTCGAGGGCAGGCCGAACACCGTGGTCACGCAGTTGGTCCTGAGCCCGATGAACAGGACCATCTCTCCGTTGCGGAGCTGGTCATCCGCGGTGATGACATAGAGCTTCTCGATGTTGAGTGGCGGCAGGCCCTTGAGAAGAGCGGCACGCTGTTCGAACGCTTCGAGATCCTCGCCCGCGAGGTAGTCGTATTTGGCGTGCACCTGCTTGATCGCCGCGGTGATCTCGCTTTCGGGCTTGCAGGCAACCGGGGGCGAAGGAGACCAATCGTCGTTGTAGTAGGTCGTGCCATAGGCTTGCACGAGCGGTCCGAGCCGCTCCGAATAGGCTTTGAATGCCGCAAAGCCCAGGAGCGCTAGGGCAAGCGCAAGCCCGACTGCAAGTCGTGACCGAGGTGACACGGTCAGGTCCTCCGCTGTCGACTCTTAGTATAGACCCGCCCCGGCGATCTAAATAACGGAATCCGTCTCGCAGACCACGGTATCCTGGTGCCCGCATTCAGGGAGCTTGTAGCCGATGAGGGCTCCAGTCCTGAGATCGACGATGGGAGCCGGGCAACCGACACGCCACACCCTCCAGGGCGTATTCCTGTGGGCCTGATCCCACTCGGTTGCAAGCGTGACCCCCGCCCGCGCGCATTGCTCGGCGACGGTGAAATTGGGATTGAGTGGCGGGGTCGGATCGTCGGTGGGATTGATCTTCACCCCCTCAGCCGGGTCATAAAGCTGAACCTCATTGCGCCGGCAGACCATCATGGAATTTGGCGTGTCCCATTTGAGGTTTTCCCAGTGGGTGAAGGCCGAGTTCTGATCTGGTGCGCCTGCGCTGATGGTCCTGCAGACGATGAGAACGAGGACCGGAGGAATTTGCACGCCCATGGCTTAGGCCCTCCCCTCGAGCGTGACACCCATGCAGGGTGCAACCCAACTCGCGATGGCTTTGAGTTTGTGGGGTGGGGCCGTAGGAGGCTGCTTCTTCTCTTGGGCGGTAGCTTGAGCGGAGAGGAGCAGGCTCGCTGTAAGGGCCAGCGTTAGCGCGGTTAGCATCGTTAAGGGCCTCCTAATGGAGTTTCTAATCAACACCACTTGGTCCCAGGCGGAGTCCTTACTCCGGTCCGGAAATTTGCCCTTGACGCATCCTCCATGTTGCAACGCGAAATATGACGCCTAATTCCAATCGCTCCAACACCCCCTCGACGAGACTTAGGTCTTGGCGCGAAAGGGGCCGCTAAGCTTATGGGGTTAGGCTCATTTTTCCGTTCCAATCGCAATTGACGAGGCTGGCGACTCTACCGACAGGAGAACAGCCATTTCGCAACTGCAATGTTGCACCGCAAAATACCGATTCGCAAGTCGCACTTAGAGTAGTCCCGCCGATCTCTGCTCGCTAGAGCAGCGCGGCAACACTCCCCAGAGTTTTGGCGGACGCGCCGTCATCTGCTCGGCGATTTGCTCAGTTTGACGGCAAAATTGGAACATGGTTGGCCCTTAGGCAGCTTGCGAAGAATGCGCTGACAGGCTGCCCAAGCCCGTAAAGACTGCCCTGAGGCGTTCCGCCGCAGGGCTTTTATGCCTCCGATATCGGCGGACGGGCTGGCCGCGTCGATCTTTGGTCGACGCAAGGCACCGCTCGCGCGCCCCTATGCGAATCGGGCCTCGGCGATCGCCGTGAGACCAAAATCCGAGACTTGACCTATGCCAGCCAAGAACATGCGGCTAGTATTCCCTCTCAGGGAGCGCGGATCGGACGGGTTGAGGGTGCCTGATGCACAAGTCCGAGAATGAAGACGCACCGCCGATCACTTGTGCCGGCCGAGCTGGCAGCCAGCGCAACTAGGCCGAAAGTGTCCGTTCCTCATGTTTAGAAATCTGAGTACCAGCACCAAGCTCTTCATTTTGTGCAGCATGTTCATCGTGGCGATTGTCGTCGCGATCTACAGCCTCGTCGCCGAGAAAGAAATTGCCATCCAATTCGCGCGCAAAGAGCTGGTCGGCGTCCGTTATCTCGAAAGTCTTCGCGGCGTTTATGCCGCCATCCTCGCCGAGCCCACGCGGACCAATGCCAACGGTCAGACGGCCTCGCCTGAGGAAACGCTGAAGTCCCTCGATGCAGCCGAGCAAGACGCTGCCGGCACTCTGCAAACCGCAGCGCTCGACCAGTCCTTGGAGACCACGCTTCGCAAGCTGTGGTCCAAAGGGGCGGAGGGCGATCGCAGCGCGCTCATCGTCGAGGCGCTAGCCAAGGCGCGCGATCTCGCCACCCGCATCGGCGATGACTCGAATCTCGCGCTCGATCCCGATCTCGATAGCTATTACCTCCAGGATACCGTCGTCAGGCAAATGCCGCGCCTGTTGGGCCAGATCGGCGAGATCGAGACGTCGCTGGAGGCGCCGGCCGCTAATCCGAATGACGAGAAAGCGCGCGTGCTTGCGCTTGGTGCGATAACCCGGTCGACCACCGATGAGATCGAGCGAAATCTGACCTCAGCCTATCGCGGAAATCCCGATGGGCAACTGCGGCAAACCATCGAAAGCGACGTCAGCGAGATGCTGGCCACCATCTCCTCATACCTCAATGCCGTGAATCAGAGCGTAGCCGATCCGGCTGCAAGCCAGTCTCGCGATCGCCTTTACGATGCGACGGTCAATAAGGCGATCGCGGCGTGGACGGTAAGCCAATCCGAGTTGAAGCGTCTCATCAACGCGCGCATCGACAATTTCCTCGCGCGGCTCTATCGCAGCCTTTGGCTGACGGGCGCACTCGCCGCGTTGAGCCTCTTCCTTGCCTTTGTCACCTATCGCCACATCGTGCAGCCCCTGGCGCGGGTCGAAGGAGTGGCGAGGAAGGTTCGCGAGACCAAGGATTACCGCAATCGCATCGACTACAAAAGCGACGACGAAATCGGGCGCCTCGCCGTTGCCTTCAACGAGATGCTCGGCGAACTTGAAGTCGCCCATCAACGCCAGATTGCCGAGCATGAGAAAAAGGGTCTGCAGGCCATTGCGGACGTCCAAGCTTCGGCCCACGCGCATGTCGTCCGTTTGCTCAATGCCTCGCCTGCGGTGATCTACTGCCGCACTGTGGCCAACAATTTCCGGCCGACCTTCGTAAGCGAGGGCATAACCGAGCTATTCAACGTTACTCCCAAAGAATATTTCGAGAATCCCGATCTCTGGCGCGAGCGCGTGCACCCCGAGGATATTCCTCGCATCGAAGCCTGGATCGATCAATTGTTCGAGCGCGAGCAGCACGAGATAGAGTACCGCTATCGTCGCAAAGACGGCACGTATTGCTGGGTGCATGATCGGCAACATTTGCTGCGCGATGCCAAGGGGGAACCGATTGAAATCGTTGGCTCCTGGACTGACATCACACCCCGCAAGGAGGCCGAAGAAGCGCGAGAAACTGCCCGATCGCGACTTACGCTGCTTCTCGGCGCGGCGCCTTCGGTCATCTACAGCTTCGCCGCCAGCGGCGATTTCGCGCCGACCTTCGTCAGCGCCAATATCGCGCACATGCTGGGCTACAGCCCCGACCAATATCTCAAGGACGCGGACTTCTGGCGCTCACATGTGCATCCGGACGACCTGCCCGAAGTCGAGGCGAAGCAGGCCGAGCTGTTCCGAAAGGGCGCCCACCACACCGAATATCGCTTCCGCAAGAAGAACGGCTCTTATTGTTGGGTGAGCGACGAGCAGCATCTCATCCGCGACAAGCATGGCCACCCTGTCGAGGTGGTCGGCTCGTGGAGCGATATCGATGCTCGCAAGGCGGCCGAGCAGGCATTTCAGGCAGCTCAGCTAGAGCTTGAAAAGGCGACGCAGGCCGCGCTCGAGGCCAACGAGGCCAAGAGTGTGTTCCTTGCCAATATGAGCCACGAGATCAGGACTCCGATGAACGCGATCATCGGCCTCTCCCATCTTGCGCTTAAGACCGACCTCACGCCCCGGCAGCGCGATTACGTGCTCAAGATCAAGAGCTCGGGCCAGCACCTTCTTGGCATCATCAACGACATTCTCGATTTCTCGAAGATCGAGGCCGGCAAACTATCGATCGAGACTATCGACTTCGATTTCGACAAGGTGCTGGAAAATGTCGGGAACCTGATGAGCGAGAAGGCTTCGGCCAAGGGGCTGGAGCTCATTTTCGAGGTCGCGCCTGACGTCTCGACCCATTTCCGGGGCGACCCGCTCAGGCTCGGTCAGATCCTGATCAACTTCTGCAACAATGCCGTCAAGTTCACCGAGCATGGCGAGGTCTCGGTCGCGGTGCGGGTGCTGGAGGACAATCCGGACAGCCAGCTTGTGCAATTCTCGGTCAGCGACACCGGCATCGGCATGACCGAAGCGCAGATCTCACGTCTGTTCCAGGCCTTCGAACAGGCCGACGCATCGACCACGCGGAAATATGGCGGAACCGGGCTTGGCCTCGCGATCTCCAAGCAACTGACCGAGATCATGGGCGGCCAAGTCGAAGTTAAGAGCGAACTCGGCAAGGGCAGCACGTTCACCTTTACTGCGCGCCTCGGCAAGGGCACGGCGATCGTGCGCCCACGTCTGTTGCAGTCCGATTTGCGCGGACGGCGCGTGTTGATTATCGACGATAATCCGCATGCTCGCGCCGTGTTGTCGAACATGCTGACAAACATGACCTTCATCGCCGATGAGGCAGCCTCGGGCGAGGAGGCGATCAACATGGTTCGGCAGGCCGCCAATCGGAACCAGAGATACGAGATCGCCTTCGTCGATTGGCAGATGCCCGGAATGAACGGCATCGAGACCGGCAAGCGCATCATGCGAATTCCCGATCTTCAGACTCCGCCTCATCTCGTCATGGTCACAGCCTACGGCCGCGAGGAAGTGCTAAAGCAAGCCGAGGAATCCGGCTTCGAGAACGTCCTGATCAAGCCCGTGACCTCCTCGATTCTGTTCGATACCGCGGTCGTTGCGCTCGGTGCCGATCGCGAGCGGCCAGAGCCGGTACAGGCAGGTCCATCCTTCGACATCGATCGGCTGCGCGGCGCGCGCGTCCTTCTGGTCGAAGATAACGAGATCAATCAGGAGGTTGCCATCGGCCAGCTCGAAGATGCCGAGGCCTTCGTGGACCTCGCCGAGAACGGCGAGATCGCGCTGCGCATGGTCAAGGACAATGACTACGATGTCGTCCTGATGGACATGCAGATGCCGGTGATGGACGGTATCGAAGCGACCCGCATCCTAAGAGCAGACCCACGCCACCAGACCCTGCCCATTATCGCCATGACCGCCAATGCCATGGCGTCCGATTACAAATTATGCCTTGAAGCTGGCATGAACGACCACATCGCCAAGCCTATCGATCCAGACCACTTGTTCAGCGTCTTGCTGCGGTGGATCCGCCGTACCGATGGCCATGGCGAAGTAGCGCTCATCCGCCCGCAGGGTCAAGCCTTCAAGACCGCGTCAAGCGAGACTGAACTCGCCATCCCCGGCATCGACGTGCGCTCCGGGCTGAAACGGACGGGAGGCCAGCGCGAGCGGTACGAAACGCTGCTGCGCAAGTTTGCCGAGCAGCAGCTCGGCGCGACCGAGGCGATGCGGGCTGCGCTTTCGGCAGGTGACGCGGCGACCGCCGAGCGCACCGCCCATTCTTTGAAAGGTGCCGCCGGCACTCTCGGCGCCGTAACGTTATCGGATGCTGCGGCAAAAGCCGAGACCGCGATCAAGACAGGGCACGACGTCGAAGCGGCCTTGAAGGCGCTCTCGCTCTCCCTCGATCCGCTGCTTGCTGCCATCGTCAAGACGCTTCCCGACGAGAGCTCCGGCAATGGCACTGCCACTCCCGTGGGCGACCCCGCCACCGTCAAAGAACCACTGATCAGGCTGAAGAAACTGCTCGAAAGCGACGATGGCGAGGCTGCCGACTACATCGTCAATGAGAAGTCGCGGCTTAAAGGCGTGCTGACACCTGGCGAGATCAAGATGCTCAGCGAACGCATCGGCAATTTCGATTTCGATGCGGCGCTCAAATGCATCTCGGGCATAGCCTCGCGCCTGTCTCTCAATCTGGAAGGCAAGTGATGGCGGGCAACGAACGCAAGCTCGTGCTGATTGTCGACGACACCCCGACCAATGTTGCGGTGGTCTCGGGCGTCCTGAAAGATTCATTCAGGACCAAAGTCGCGACCAATGGCGAGAAGGCGCTCGCCATCGCCTTCGGACCTGAAAAGCCGGATCTCATCCTGCTCGACGTGATGATGCCTGGCATGGACGGCTATGAGGTCTGCCGCAAGCTCAAGGACAATCCCGCGACGCGCGACATCCCCATCATCTTTCTCACTGCCAAGACTGAGGAAGTCGACGAGGAGAAGGGCTTCGACGTCGGCGCGGTGGACTACATCCACAAGCCATTCTCAGGCCCCATCGTCCTTGCCAGGGTGAGAACGCAGCTCGCATTGCAGGAGGCGCTGACCGAAGCCAAAGAGGCGCGCAATCAGGCCGACCAACTGCTGCATGCGCTGTTGCCGAAGAAGGCGGCCGATGAGATCAGGAGCATCGGCACGGTCATTCCACGCCGTTACGAGAACGTGGCGGTGCTGTTCTGCGACGTGACCAATTTCACCGCCTATTGCGATAAACACGAGCCGGAGGACGTGGTCTCCCGGCTGGACGCGCTGTTTGTCATTTTCGAGCGGATAGCCGCAAAGCACGGGCTCGAGAAGATCAAGACCATCGGCGATGGTTTCATGGCCGCTGCCGGGCTCCTGCACAAAGTCACCGATCCAGTCGGAGCCGCGGTTCGCTGCGGGCTCGAGATGACCTCGACCCTGATCGATGCCCATCTCGGCTGGGAGGTGCGGGTCGGCATCCATGCCGGACCTGTGGTGGCCGGCGTGGTGGGACAGGAGCGCTATCAGTTCGATATTTGGGGCGACACGGTCAATGTCGCCGCGCGCATGGTCGGTATGAGCGCGCCGGGAAGCGTCGCTGCCACCAAGGAGATCTTCGAGCAGATCGCCTCCACCTTCGACGGCGAGTCTCTCGGCGAGCTCGACATCAAAGGCAAAGGCATGGTCTCGGTTTTTGGGGTCCGTCTGCGCCCCACCCACTAGGGCCGCAAAACAATGCCATAGGCGCAACCGCAGTCGAGATAAGGGCGCATATGTCCGATCACTTCACCGAGACTTCGAGCCAGGGATTTGGCTCCCGCTCGGCAGTTCCCTCACCGGACTTTTGATCGGACCTCTCCTCTTCATCGGCGCCATCGTGCTGTTGTGGTGGAACGAGGGCCGCGCGGTTCAAGGCCCGACATTGCTGTGGCATGTCGCGCAAGGCGGTACGTTCGCGCTTGGCACACCTTCGACGACCAATTTCCGCCCCCGCTCCGCGACCGCCGCGTCTGCGCTGGTTGACGGCATCTGCGGGTGGGGAAGACCCGCATAATAGTCCGCGAGCTCACGCATATCCTCCGGGGCGAGATCCGCCGCCAATGGTTGCATGATTCCGCTTCGCCGTTTGCCTTCGGCACAGGCCTTGAGCGAGGCGAGGAGATAATCGGCCGGCTGGCCGTGCAAGATCCGCACGAGGTTGCTCTGCGGCCATTGGCCTTCATCGCCGTGGCACCTGGCGCAAGCCGAAGACGCCCTGGGGACGGACTCGAGTGTCGCAAGCTCGGCACCGCTTGTTTGGGACAGATGGACATTGCCGAGCGCGAGATCCCGATAAGCCTTCGCGTCGAGTTTTTGGATCTGAGTGAGAAATGCGACGACGGCCCAAATCTCGTCCTCGCGCTCGATCGCGACCCAGTAGGCATGCCGGTATATTTGAAACCATTCCCGACGATCCAGAACAGGTCGTTCGGCTGCCACTGCCGCATCGTTTACTGCGTTCCTGGCGACGGCGCTCTTGGTTCGCGACATGCCCACAGGCGTCGATCTCGGATAACCGCTGATCCCGAGCGCCGTACGAAGACTGTTCGCGCCTCAAGTCCAAAATCGGCCGCTCGCGCCCGCAATTATCGTGATAAGCCCGAGCACGAGATTGATCGCGACGATGAGCCTGATCTGATTGAGCTCCATTGCGGCCTCTGCGAAGGCTTTGCTGTGCACGGCGTGAGAAAAACGCCGCCAGGGTG
>Ga0207689_10004767_pt1 | contig 12233 bp, 9 predicted proteins | sample KBSMisM52_FD_184312 | JGI IMG/M metagenome (GOLD analysis project Ga0207689, IMG submission 184312) | Miscanthus rhizosphere microbial communities from Kellogg Biological Station, Michigan, USA - KBS Miscanthus M5-2 (SPAdes) (version 2) | ecosystem: Host-associated > Plants > Roots > Rhizosphere... | reverse complement strand
GTGCTCGGGCTCGACCGCGGCGGCGCCTGCCGTGGCGTCGCGTTCCGGGTCGCGGAGAAGAACAGCGCCGCCACCATTGCCTATTTGCGCGAGCGCGAGCAGGTCACCTCGGTCTACCGCGAGGTGAAACGATCGGTGTGGCTGGAGAACGAGGCGCGCCAGCGCGTCAGCGCACTCGTCTATGTGGTCGATCGCGGCCACGTGCAATATGCCGGACGGCTGTCGCCGGCGGAGCAGTTGCGCCACGTGCTGCAAGGGCACGGCCAGTCCGGCGTCAACCGCGACTATGTTCTGGCCACCGTGAAAGCGATCGAAGCGGAAGGTTTCCGCGATTCCCAATTGCACCGGCTGGCGGCGATGCTGCACGACCAGCACCATCCGCCTCTTCCCGCAGAGAACGGCGATCGTTGAACTGGGGTAATCGGCGGCATCGCCGTGCATGCGACGGCGCGCGTGGTGGCGCAATCGGGTCGGGACGAGCTGCTGGTGTCACGCGTCGTCACCGACCTGGTCGCCAAGCGCATTAAAATTCTTCCCCGCGCAATACGGGCTCGGCGCCTCCATTCGACCCGTCGGTTTTGCGGGGAAAAATTGCCTTAATCTATCGCAACGGTGCCGGCGTTTGACGGGGATTTGGCAACCCGCCTATGTATGGTCATCTGGCGTCCGCAGAGGCGCCGTTGAAAGGGCCGGCGATGCAGTGCGTTCGATGCGGTAGCCTGAACAGGACCGACAACGACTATTGCGAGAACTGTGGTGCGCCGTTTGGGATTAAATGCGACGCGTGCAACCATATTAACGGCTCCGCCAGCCGGTTTTGCGGCCAATGCGGCACGGCGCTGACGCAAAGGGCGGTGGGCGGGGGTCCCTCACAACGTCTGCTTCGGTCCCTCAGCAGCAAGGGCGGCGAGCGCAAGCGCCTGACGGTGCTGTTCGCCGACATTCGGAATTCGACCCGGCTGATAGACAGCCTCGGTGATCCCGAACTCGCGATGCGCCGGCTGGAGCCGGTACTCAACCTCATGAAGGAGGCCGTTCATCGCTACGACGGCATCGTCAACAAGATCCAGGGCGACGGTGTCATGGCGCTGTTCGGCGCACCGCGGCCGCATGAGGACCATGCCGTTCGCGGTTGTCTGGCTGCCCTGGCGATGCAGGACTCGATCGGGCGCCTTGCCGACCCGAGCCTGCAGATCAGGGTCGGCCTGCATACCGGTGAGGTCGTCGTCCAGACCATCGAAAACAGCATCTACCAGACGTATGACGCGGCCGGAGCAAACGTCCATATCGCCAATCGACTGGAGCAAATGTCCGAGGAGGGCTGCACCCTCATCAGCCGCGATACCTATGTCAGTGCCAAGCAGTTCGTGGAGGTCGCGCCGCTTGGCATGCAGGCCGTTCGCGGGATCGCCGCCCCGATCGAGGTTTTCAAGCTGACGGGGCTGCTCAACGCACCGGCGAGCGATGCCTTCCGCAGCGGCAAGCGGCTGACTTCGCTGATCGGGCGCAGCGAACAGGTGGCAGCGCTCGAGAGCGAGCTCGCCCACGCAATCAAAGGCGACGGGCGTGTGGTCGGCGTGGTCGGCGACGCCGGCATCGGCAAGAGCCGCCTCTGCTTCGAATTCGCCGAGAATTGCAGGCGGCAAGGCATCCGCGTGTATGAGGCTCGCGTGCTGGCCCATGGCCGGGCGACGCCGTTTCAGCCGGTGCTCGAACTGTTGCGCGACATTTTCGGCATCCGGCCCAGGGATTCCGTCGAAACATCGCGCCGCCGGGTGATCGAGCGCTTCGCCCCAATCGCCTCTTCCGAGCAGCAGCTTTTGCTCCTGCTGGAATTTCTCGGTCTTTCGGACCCGCAGCGTCCGCCGCCGAAGCTCGACCCGCGTGCGCTGAAGCTGCAGTTGCTCGATCTGGTCCGAACGCTGGTGCACGTGCGGTCCGATGAAACGCCGGCCGTGGTCCTGATAGAGGATCTCCACTGGATTGACGTGGCGAGCGAGGAGTTCATCGAGACACTGGCGGATGCCGTCGTGCACACTGCCACATTGCTCGTCGTCAATTTCAGGCCGGGCTTCGCGGCTGCCTTCATGAAGCACGCGCACTTTCGTCAGATCGTGATGCCGCCGCTCGAATGGGCGGATGCGGATCGGTTGTTGCGGGAGCATTTCGGCGAGGATCCGTCGCTCGCCCCGCTTACCCGCAATGTCATCGAGCGCGCGCAAGGCAACCCGTTCTTCATCGAAGAACTCGCCACCGCAATCGCGGAGCGCGGCGATTTCGACGGCGAAAGGGGCGCATACCGGCTGAAGCACGGCGTCGACACCATACCGCTGCCGGCGACCGTCCAGGCCGTCGTCGCCGCGCGCATCGACCACCTCGAGGAAATGGCCAAGCAGGTGCTGGAGACTGCCGCCGTGATCGGGCGGCTGGTTGCGATGTCGATCTTGAGGCCGGTCGCAGCCTTGCCCAACGACGAGCTGTTGGAAGCGATCTCGCAGCTCAGGCAGGCGGAACTGCTGTACGATTTGCCGCCCTACGATCAGGAATTGCTGGCGTTTCGCCATCCGCTGATCCAGGAGGTGGCCTATGCGACGCAACTGCGATCGCGCCTGATCGCGCTGCACGCTTCGGTCGCCAAAACCATCGAAGCCTTTGATTGGGGAAAGCTCGACGAATTTGCCGGCCTTCTTGCCTATCACTACGAGTCAGCCGGCCAGACGCTGGAGGCCGCCACCCATTTGCGGCGGGCGGCGCAGTGGATCGGCCGGACCAACTCTGCGGAAGCATTGCAGAGCTGGAAGAAGGTACGTGGGCTGCTGCAGGATTTGCCGCGGTCAGAGCATGTCGACAGTCTCCGCGCCCTTGCCAGCGGCCAAATTCTGAGCTTCGCCTGGCGGGAGGGCATGTCGGCCGACGAGGTGAAGCCGTACGCGGAAGAGGCCATCAGCTTCGCACGGGCTTCCGACAAGATGCACGAACCGATCCTGATCGGTGCATATGGTCGGGTTCTGGCGTCGACCGCGGCGACCGACGACTACGTCAAGCTGGCGCAGGACGCCGTCGAGTTGACCTCTCAGGAAGGGGATGTCGCCCGCTTCGCAACCGTGAACGCCATGCTCAGCCAGGCTTTCTTCATGTCCGGCCGCCTGCTGGAAGCCCATAATGCCGCGGACGTCACGCTTGCCGCCATCGCCGAACAGGGCGGCTTCGACAAGAACGTGACGCTGGGCCTCAATCCCAATCAGATCCTGGGGTTCGATGTCGAGCACTGGGTCAAGTGCCTCAAGGCCAGGATCCTGGTCCGGCTCGGTCGCTTTCGTGAAGCCGAGCAACGGCTCAAGCAGCTGATGCAAGCGACCCCCGAGCGCGTGGCCGCGGTCGTGCAGTTCATTCCCCATTTTGCTTCGGTCGAGATGGCTTGGGGATTGGGCAAGCCCGAAATCGCGCGGGCGCATGCGGCCAAGGTCGCGGAATTGGCGGAGCTTTCCGGCATGCCGTATTTGCGGGTTGCGGCAATGGTCTGTGATGCACTTGCACATGCAACCGCGGGCGAACTCAACGAAGCCGCCAGCGAGCTCAGAGAGGCGATCGCATTCGCTCGCCGTGCCCGCGCGGGTCTCGAATTCGAAGGCCGCATGCTTGCCGATTTTGCTGACGTGCTCTATCGCGCCGGCGATCTCGATGTCGGGTTGGAAGCTTGTGATGAAGCTATTGCAGTCTCGCGGCGGCGAACTGACCGGCTTGCCGAACTGCATGCGACCGTGGTGCGCGGATTGATCCTGGCCGCCGCCGGCGATGTCCGGAACGCTGACGAGATCGATCAGATCATTCTCCGCGCCGATGAGCTGTTGGGCGCATCGGGGGCAGCTTTCTTCGCGCCGCAGTTGGAAAAACTTCGCTTGCAGCTTGAACCACGCTAATGATGTGACACAATGGCCTCGGGTTTGATGACCTTGGGTTTAATGACGTTTTTCGTATTTGGGAGGAAGTATTGTGGGAGCGATGATCAAAGACAGCACGACCCTGGAGATTCTCGTTCAGTTGAACAAGCGATTTGATAAAGATTCATTGCCGGAGATGATTGAACTGCAAAAGGAGTTCGCTGTTTTTTCCAGCAAGCGCTCCCTTCAACAGGCCTTCGCTCTCCTGGGCATCGTGCCGACAGACTGGTCGGAGCGGAGACGCTGGTACAAATTCCTCGATCATCTCAAGAAGTATCCCTCCGATTTGCCCAAAATCAACGGACACGACCGCGTGATAAAGGCCTTCAGGGACGGTCTTGCGGCTGAAAAGCCCATTCCGATCTCGATCAAGTGCCACTCGGCGGCCGAAGATCCCAGGGTGACCGTGGAAAAAGGCCGGCCTGTCGTCTTTACGATCGAGACGCATCTGATCGTGTCCATTCCGACCACGCCCGGACGGGAGGTCCGCAAGCAGGTTGCGGAGATCGTCAGGAAGCGGCGCGCCGCGAAGAAGAAATGACGAGCGGCCTTGGGCGTGTCGATATGGGTGCTCGGCTTGGCGATGCTGAGGTTCAGCGGGTCTATTCCGACGTCGAGGCCTATTACGGCGCGCGGGTTGCCAAATATGGTGCAACGCCGCGGGGGGTGGATTGGTCGTGCCAGGCCACCCAGAGCCTGCGTTTTGTCCAGCTCCTGAGGATTTGTGATTTCGCAGCACCGTTTGCGCTGAACGACATCGGTTGCGGGTACGGTGCGCTATGCGCGTTCCTGGACCTGCGCTATCCCGATTCCAGGGTCGACTATCTCGGCGTCGATCTCTCGCGCGCCATGATCAGCCGGGCGCGCCGGCGCTTCCGAAGGACGGACCGCCGCTTTGCCGTCGGAAGGGCAAGCCCGCGGCCTGCGGACTATTCCGTTGCCAGCGGCGTCATGAACGTCAATGTTGGTTATTCCCGCGCGGTCTGGGAAGATTTCATCGCGGCTGTGCTCCAGGACATGCGACGGACCAGCCGGCGCGGTTTCAGCGTCAACTTCATGAGCGACGTGGTCGCTGCATCCGAGGCGCCTGACAATTCACCCGAGACGAGACTCTATCGCACCAGTCCCGAGCGATGGATTCCTTACTGTGAAAACGCGCTCGGCTGTTCGGTCGAGACGCTCGAAAATTACGGAATGCGGGAATTTACGCTGCTCGTCCGCTGCCGGCAGAATTTGGCGAAGGATTTGCCTCTCCGACATTGATTTTCGCGAACCTTGAGGATGAATGCGTGCCTTCCCGGACTGCGAGGCGTCCGATCCGACGCGAGACGCCCAAATTCGAAGCTGAAATCGCCACTGTGCTGTCGCCGAGCGCGTATGCCGATGACGCGGCGCTAAACAAGGCCTTCGCCCGCTTGCGTCAACTATCTCCGGTGCACTGGGTAGACATTCGCGGGATCAAGCCTTTTTGGGCAGTGACGCGACATGCCGACGTTTTGTCCGTCGAACTCCGCAGCCAGCAGTTCGGGGCGGAACCACGAACCTATCTGTCCAGCGAAGCCATGGACTTCGCCCTGCGACAGGTCAGCGGCAAGCCACAGGTCGTGCGTGGCCTGACCGAAATGGATGACCCGGACCATGGACGGTATCGTGCCATCCTCCAGCGATCGTTCACCTCGGCTGCGCTCCTGCCCATGGAAGAATGGCTGCGTGACCGGGCGAAGGTCGCGGTGGACGCCATCGCCGACCGCTCCGGCGTCTGCGATTTTGCGACCGATATTGCAATGCCGTACACGATGCGAGCGATCGCGCACATGCTCGGCTTTCCCGAAGCCGATGATGCGGAGCTGATACGCCTCGTGCACGGATTTGTCGGCGCCGAGGATCCGCAGCGCCGGCTGGCCGAGGAGCCAGCCGAGGCGATGCGTCTGGCCATGCTCGGTCTGCGCGATTACATTGAAGCCGCGGTTGCCGAACGGCGGTCATGCCCGCGTCATGATCTGGCAAGCCTGATTGGAAATGCGAAAATCGACGGACAGGAAATCCCGCATTACGAAATGATTTCCTATTTTTACCTGATGCTGACCGGAGGGCACGACACCGTCGCGCTTGCCCTTGCAGGCGGGCTGCACGCGCTTCTCATTTATCCTGACCAGTTCGCGCGGTTGCGTGAGCGGCCAGAACTGCTGGACTGCGCGATCGACGAGATGTTCCGCTGGACCACGCCGCTTCGCCATTTCATGCGCACCGCGCGGCAGGACACCGAGGTTGGCGGCCAGCAGATTCGGGCCGGCGAAGCGCTGGCGCTTTTCTTCGCTTCGGCCAATCGCGATGAATCCGTCTTTGCCGACCCCGGCACGTTCCGTATCGATCGTTCGCCCAATCCTCACATCGCCTTTGGCCACGGGCCGCATTTCTGCATGGGCTACCAGTTGGCGCGCATGGAAATTCGGGCGCTGTTCTCGGAGCTGTTGCAGAGGGTCGAACACGTCGAACTTGCCGGCGAAGTGCGCCGCGCCCAGTCGGCGTTTATCACCGGCATTATCTCGCTGCCTGTGCGTTTTAAGTTCCGTTGAACCAGGGATGGCGCGGGCACGGTATCAAAGGGTGGCGTGGCGGCGATGAGACCGCGCGTTCGCACCAAAGGAGAGAGACGATGGATCTGAAGGGCGCGGTTGCACTCGTGACGGGCGGCAATGGCGGGTTGGGGCAGCGCATCTGCCACATGCTTGCGCAGGAGGGCGCACATGTGGCTGTGATGTACGCTCGCAGCCGCGACCAGGCGGAAAGCGTCGCTGGCGAACTGGCGTCGCGTTATCAAATCAATGCTCAAGCCTTCGCGTGTGATATAACCGACGACGCGGCCGTGGATCGGCTGGTAGCGGACGTAACCCGGGCCTTCGGCCGCCTTGATGTTCTGATCAATGACGCCGCTTACAACGTCTCGATCCCCTTCGGCGATCTCGACAATCTGACGCTGGAGGTATGGGACAAGATCATGGCCGTCAACCTGACGGGGCCGATGCGCCTGACCAAGGCGGTGGCCCCCATCATGAAGGCACAGGGGCGTGGCCGCATCGTCAACATCGCTTCGGTGGCGGGGCTCAGCCCAACCGGCTCCTCCATCGCCTATGCCGTGTCGAAGGCGGGGCTCATTCATCTGACGCGTTGCATGGCGGTGGCGCTGGCGCCTGAGACGCTCGTCAACTGCGTGGCACCGGGTCTGCTGGAGGGCACGCGCGCGACCGCCAATCTCCGCTCCGAACAGATCGAGCGTTCCGCATCGAGCTCGCTCCTGAAGAAGGCCGCCGACAAGGACGACTGCGCCGACATGGTGGTCGCCATGTGCCGCACCGAGACCATGACCGGCCAGACCGTCGTCATCGACGCCGGACGCATCTTCCATTAACGCCGGGGTTTTTGATAACTTATGCGTTGAGGTTCGATCGATGGTCGTCTGGTCTCCTTTAAGGTTCAACTGCGGACGAGAGATCGCAAATCGGTTTGCGATGGCGCCGCTGACAACGGATTCTTCCCGTGAAGACGGGACGGCTCCCGACAACGAACTCGAATTTGTCCGGCGGCGTGCTGCCAGCGGATTCGGAGCCACCATTTCTTCCGCCGCTTACGTCGAACAGGACGGGCGCTCCTGGCAGGGAATAGGTGCGGCCCATGACGGGCACTTGCCCAGTCTCAATCGGCTCGCCGAAGCCATGCGTGCGGCGGGAGGTCTCGCGATTCTCCAGATCTATGACGGCGGCCGCATCGCAAAGCCCGAGTTGATCGGCGAGCAATCCCTGCGTGCGCCTTCCGCCGTCGCATCGTTGCGTCCCGGAGCAAAGACACCAAGGGCGATGACGTCCGATGAGATTGAAAGCCTGATTGCAAGCTTTCGCGAGGCCGCTTCGCTCGCGCGAAAGGCCGGTTTCGACGGCGTCGAGGTTCATGGTGCCAACCACTACGCGGTTCATCAGTTCTTTTCACCCCGGGCCAATCATCGCGTCGACAAGTGGGGAGGCACGCTTTCGAAGCGCATGAACTTCCCGCTCGCCGTCGCCCAGGCCGTTCGCGACGCGCTTGGTCCAAAGCTGATCGCAGGGTTTCGCGTTACGCCGTTCGAGGCCGAGTCGGATGGTTATACGCTTGAAGACAGCAAACTGCTTTGCAATGAACTTGCGAAGCTCAATCTCGATTACATCTCCGTTTCGCTCGATGATTATCGCAACAGCCGGCCGACGGGAGAGACCCGTGTTTACAATGGTCCCGTCGCGAAGATCGATACCCCGGCGGAGAGCCCCATCACGGCATTCGCCCGCGTCATAGCCGGCCGCAGCGCGGTCATGGCCAGCGGCGGGATCAAGACCTGCATGGATGCCGAGGGCGCGACCAGGTTGGGAGCCGATCTGGTTGCGGTAGGACGCGCCGTGGTGGTCGATCCGGAGTGGCTTTCCAAAGTCCGAAGCAAGTGTGAAGCATCGATCCTTGCGGGACTGCCGAAGGATAAACTCGAGATAGCCGGAGCTTTGAGCATTCCGCCGCGAATGGTCGAATACCTGTTGAGCCGTCCAGGCTGGATCCCTCGGCTTTAGACCTGACCTTCCCGGACGGCATGGAGCCGGATGCACCATTCGCGGATTTGTACGCGCCTAGTTCGCCTGCGCGCCGGCCGGCGCGGCGTCAACCGCGACTATGTTCTGGCGACGGCTAAAGCTATCGAGGCGGAAGGTTTCCGCGATTCCCAATTGCATCAATTGGCGATGAAGCTGCACGACCAGCAATCGCTTCATCCATCCGAGCAGGGGAAGCAAGACGCAGCCGATCAGCATGGCGGTCGATAGAGGGGTTCGAGGCGAAGTATTCGATTTCGCCGCGCGTAATGCCGATATCCCGAAGCTCCAGGTCGCCCAAGTCGTAGAGCTCGGTTCGCAATCTGGCGCGCTTGCGCCGTTCCTGAAATGCTGCCCAACATGTCTTGAACAAGCGAAAAACGTGCGATGTCAGCGTTATGGCCTGCTGCAACTCGATCGTGCTCATTGCTGCACCTCTTCAGCGGTTGTTTCCAGTTCGAAGACTGCCAAGGTAAAGGCTGACGCGCTTGACGACCGGCTTACATTTTCCTCACCGCCGGCTTATTCTTTGCATTTCCATCGACACTAGAGCGCCTTTCGACGATCGGACGACGGCTCAGGGAATGGCAGATTGCGCTATCTCTTCGAGGATTTTGCATTCGATACAGACCGGCGCGAGCTACATCGTGGAACGGAAATGGTCTCTATCGCACCCCAGGTGTTCGATCTGCTCGATTACCTGATCCGCAACAGGCAGCGCGTCGTCAGCAAGGATGACCTCATCAGCGCCGTCTGGAACGGACGCGCGGTCTCGGATGCCGCGTTGACAACCCGCCTGAATGCGGTTCGCAACGCAATCGGCGACACGGGCGAGAAGCAGCGCCTGATCAAAACATTGCCGCGCAAAGGTTTCCGCTTCGTCGGTACGGTGAAAGAATCGGAGAGGCCTATCGTTGCGCCGGCTGACTCATCGGCGCTTAGCGGCGACACAACGCTAGGCCTGCTTACGGCGCCGCGTCTATCCATCGCAGTGCTCCCGTTTACCAATGTCGGCGGAGATCCTGAGCAGGACTATTTCGTGGATGGCGTGACTGAGTGTTTAACCACGGACCTGTCGCGCATGCGTGGCGCGTTCGTCATAGCCCGGAACAGCGCGTTCTCGTATAAGGGCAAAGCAATCGACGTCCGGCAGGTCGGCCGCGAATTGAATGTCCGCTATGTGCTCGAAGGCTCGGTGCAGCGCAGCGGCAGGCGGCTTCGGGTTAACGTACAGCTCATCGATGCCGAAAGCGGCCAACATCTTTGGGCTGAGCGCTTCGAAAAGCCCGTCGCCGATCTGTTCGACATGCAGGATGAAATCGTATCGAGGCTTACCCGTCAGTTAGGTCATCAACTGGTTGTGGCGGAGGCACGACGAGCGGAGCATTCACTGCACCCCGATGCATTGGATTTGATCTTTCAGGGTTTTGCCCACTCATACATGGGACCGGCCGCCGAACATTTGATCCGGGCGCGCGATTTTTTCGAACGCGCCGTAACCATCGATCCCGGCAGCATCGGAGCTCTCGTCGGCATGGCAGGCATCGATCTGACAATGGCGGGCAACCTGCTAACGGACGACCGAACCGCGTTGTTTTCGGCAGCCGAGACAAATGCCGTCAAGGCACTTTCAATAGCGCCGGACCACGCAGTCGCCCATTCGATCTTGGGCACCGTCTACATTTTCACAAACCGCGCTGCCCAGGGGATTGCTGAATGCGAGCAGGCGTTAGCGCTCAACGGCAATTTGGCTGCCGCTCATGCCGCCATCGGTTTAGCCAAATGTTTTTTGGGCCGGGCTGCCGAGACCGAGGGCCACACACTCGAGGCCCTCCGTCTCTCTCCCCGCGATATCTCTGCTTACCGGTGGATGTCCGTTGTAGGTTGGGCCAAGCTGCAGCTCGATGCGGACGCCGAAGCCGTCGGTTGGGTGCGTCGAAGCATTGAGGTCAACCGCAATTGTTCTCCTGCCCATTTTGTGCTCGCTGCCGCCTTGGGGCTGCTCGGCGCGCCGGACGAGGCGCGAGCCGCTGCGCAGGCGGGACTTGCGCTCAACCCAAGTTTTACCATCCGCCGCTTGCGCGCCGTCGCCCAATCAAGCGACAATCCGGCTTTCCTTGCAGGACTCAAGCGCAACGCCGTGGGCCTGCGGCTTGCCGGGGTGCCGGAGGGGTGATGTCCGCTTCGCCGATCAGTTCGCCTGCGCCGTCGCCGGCCGGCGGGGCGCCGGCGCGGGCTGATCGGAAAATTCGGGCGCCAGCTCGATGCCGGCGCCGGCCAGCCACACGCGCACCTCGGCGGCGACATATTTCGCGTATTCCGACAGCAACAGACGCAGCGTCGCGCCGCTGGTCCACCACGGCTCGTCACGCCATCGATCGCCGACCACCGCGAACGGAATCAGCGTGACATCAGGCATCGCATGCGACAATTCAACGATGGCGCGCGGCATGTGGTAGTTCGACGTCACCACGATCAGCGACTTGAAGCCGCGCTCGCGTGCCCAGCGTCGCGTCTCCGCGGCATTGCTGCGCGTGTTGACGGCGGAGCGGTCGAGATCGACGCAGCAGCGCAACAGCAGCGACTGGTTGTCGGGCAGCGAGCGCGAAATATCGCTCACCGCGTTGGTCGGATGCACGCCCGAAATCAACAGCCGCTTGCCGTAGCCGCCGGCCAGCAATTCCATCGCATCCGACACCCGCGACGAACCGCCGGTGAGCACCACGATCCCGTCGGCGTTGCGCGCCGGCTTGATTTCGACGCCGCGCAATTGCGAGAGAAAGGCGATGAAGCCGACGGCCGCGCCGACGAACAGGATCGCCATGGCCCCGACGATGGCCGCGCGCAGCCATCCGCGCGGCCGCGCGGCCCGTGCCCTCGGCGTGCTGTCGTCGTGCCGCAAACCCATGTGGTCCTTCCCACGCGCAATTCTAGAAGGTTTTCAGACGAAGTGTAGTCCCGGTCCCGGGTCAGGGCCGTGACTTGCTCCACTGCAAAACGCCATTGGCCGGCTCAATCGATGTCGTCCAGCGTGGCGAACAGGGTTCGCCGCGACGCCCAGGCGGTAATGGCGGCGATCGCCACGGCCTGTACCGCGAGCGCCAGATAACCCGAGGGCGGCAGCGAAAACGTCCCCAGCAGGGCGGCGAACTGATCGCCGACGGGGGTGCCGGAGAACCAGGCGGCGATCGATTCGGAGAAGCCGAAACCCAGCATCGCAGCGCCGCCGCCGATCACCCCGCCCTCCAGCCCGAGCCTGAGAAAATGCCGCAGGAAATGGTTGGCGATATAGCGGTCGCCGGCGCCGACGAAGTGCAGCACCTCGACAATCGGGCGGTTCGCCGCCATCGCGCCGCGGGTCGCGAACGACACCGAGATGATCGTCGCCGCGATCACCAGCACGAGGATGCCGATGCCGGCAAATACCGTCGCCCCGGTCATCGAGCGCATGCGCTCGATCCAGGCGCGGTGATCGTCGACGCTCGCCGACGGCGCCACCTGCGTTACCCTGGCGCGCAATGCCGCGAGGTCCAGTGTGGTGCCGGGCTGCACGCGCGCGACGATGACGCGGGGCACCGGCAACTGCTCGATCGACAGCCCGCTGCCGAGCCACGGCTCCAGCAACCTGGCCGATTCGTCCTTGGTGAACGGCTTGACCTGGACGATGCCGGGCTGCGTCCGCATC
>Ga0207689_10004764_pt1 | contig 12239 bp, 11 predicted proteins | sample KBSMisM52_FD_184312 | JGI IMG/M metagenome (GOLD analysis project Ga0207689, IMG submission 184312) | Miscanthus rhizosphere microbial communities from Kellogg Biological Station, Michigan, USA - KBS Miscanthus M5-2 (SPAdes) (version 2) | ecosystem: Host-associated > Plants > Roots >... | reverse complement strand
CGGCTCGCACCCCGAACTGTTTGCCTAAATCCGCTGCCGTTGGGACTTTTGCCGCAATCGTGCTCATGCACCGATAATTCGGTGGTCTTACTCTCCTGCCGTACTTCCATGTATGGAGGTGTGCGCCGAAGACTGAAAGTACCCACGTGACGTGGCGTGGTGTGACCGCGACCATGCGGTCAACGCCTTCCTCCCGGATTCTGTCGTGCGGATGAGGCTATGCGACAACAGCTTTCATTTTCTTAGCCATGTTTAATCTCGTATTGAGACTCTTCATCGCCCCTTCCCCACTGGCGCCGAGGTCGACTCGTCACTGTGAGTCTCAATGAGATTCACTGTGAGTCTCAATGAGATTCTGAAGCGGCGCACGGTGGGGCTGCCACGAGCCGCGGCCCGATCGACATCACCGATCGAGATCATCACCGACGTCGTCGCCGGCGATCCGCTCTAGCTTTGACGATCGCGTCAGACAGGCTGCGCTAGAACCAGACTTTTCGACCTCCGACCGGGCGCCCGACTGCGCCGAGGATCCACAGCACGACACCGATCACCACGAGGATTCCGCCGATGGTGTAAAGGATCGAGATGCCTGTGAAATAACCGATCACGAGAAGGATGATGCCGAGGACAATCATGGTCAATCCGATCCGATGCTCAAGACTCTGTAACTGGCGGTATGGGAATTGCCAGATCCGTCAAAGTCCAAACACTCCGGCAGGGGCCACGCACACTTTTGTCACGGTGATGGAAGTGTGGCGATATGCACCAAAAGCGCTCGTCGACATTCGAGGGCATTTCACCAGCCGAGCCTTCATGGCTGGGCTGTCGCCGTCGGCCGGGCCCCGATCCTTTCACCGGCGGTCGGCTCAGCGGGCGTGAGCTCGGGACCTCGTGGTCGTACCGATACTCCCGGCTTCCTGGATTGAAGTTGAACATCAAAAATGTTGTGGCCGAGTGTGTTTCGGTAACCAAAAATTCATCTCATGTCAGGTCGTCATGTATTACGCTCGCTCCGAAGATATTACAGAGATCACCTCTCCGGGACTAAATTTCGAGCAGATGCCAATCGCCGCGGCGCCACCCGGCTCCCGCACTCGCCGCGCACCGCGATCACGCAGTCTTCGCTTAGCCATCAGCCGCTGACACGGACATCCAGGCGAAGGATTCCGTGGACAAAACGAGTTACGAGAAGCCCGAAGGCTGGCTCGCCTTCAATCACTCCCCCGCCCGGGAATTGAGCATAGAAGGAAGCGAGCCTGTGAATCGGCTGGACGTTGCCCTAGCCAAAGATGGACAGTCAATCCTATTGCGTTAGATGTTCGAAATCGACCGTGGCGCACAGCCGATCATTAGCCCGACGGCGGCAAGAACTCGTACTCAGCGTCGCCATGTCACGGCAGTGACCCGACAACTCTTTCCCCAAGCCAGCCGGTAGATACCGCACAACTTGTGAGCCCACAATGCTGTCTTGGGGTCGGCGAGACACAACGGCGGCCGAGGTTCCGGGGCCGGCGGACTCAACTAGTCGTTTCTAGGGGTTGATAGACCCGAAGATTGAACGGGCACTTGCGCACGTGGCGCAGGTGCCCGTTTTCTTTGTCGGCGCGCAGGCTCGCCGGTGGTCGTCCGCAAGAAAAATTGCACTCGTGCTAGACATTGCAATTTTATTTGCGTAATGTGGCGTGCGTCACTCCTGGGATGGAGGCTTCGTGAAGATCATGTCTCCCACGGGTCACCTCGGTTTCACGCCTATCGAGAAGGACAGCTTCGCCGCTGGCGTCGCCGCTCGCCCCGATGCAATCGTCGCCGACTCCGGCTCGGCAGACATCGGACCCCGCCCGCTCGGTGCGGATCTGGGGCACAGCCCCGAGGACTGGCAGCGCCGCGACCTCGAACTCTGCCTACTGGGTGCTCGTGAGCTGAACATCCCGTTGGTAATCGGATCGGCCTCCGATACGGGCACGGACCGCGGAGTGGACCGGTATGTCGAGATGATCACCGACCTGTCAGTGACACACGGGCTGGCGCCCTTCACGCTTGCCGCCATCCGCAGCGAGATCAACCTCAACGTCCTGGCTTCTCTGCTCGGCGACGGCGTTACGATCGCCGGCCTCGACGGACGCGCCGATGCTGATGCCGACACCATCGCCAGGACCGATCACGCAGTCGCGGTCATGGGGGTCGAGCCCATCGCCGCCGCGATCGAGGGCGGCGCGGACGTCGTCATCTGCGGGCGCTCCAGCGACTCGGCGATCTTCGCCGCGGTCGCCGAGGCGAGAGGTGGACTGCCTCGGGCCTCTGCCCTGCTCGCAGGCAAGCTGCTCGAGTGCGCATCCTTCTGCGCAGAGCCGTTCATGGGGAAGGAGACCGTGATCGGAGATGTCGACGCTGAGGGTGTCACCGTCTATCCGATGCACCCGGCCCAGCGTTGTACACCCGCCTCGGTCGCGAGCCACGCAATGTATGAGCGCATCGACCCCTTCTCTGAGCGCATACCCGGCGGCCATCTCGATTTGCGGAACGTCAGTTACGTGCAGGTCGACGAGCGCAGCACTCGGGTGACCGGTGCCTCCTGGGTCGCGTCCGACGGCTACGGAGTGAAGATAGAGGGCTCAGGCAAAGTCGGCGAGAGAGCCATTGCCATCATGGGAATCCGCGACCCCTATACGCTTTCGCGGCTCGATGAAGTGCTGTCGTGGAGCCGGATGAAGCTCGCCGAGCGCTTCGGGTCGCCTGACCAGCGCGGCTACCAGGTTTTCTTTCACGTCTACGGGCGGGACGGCGTCATGGGTCCGTGGGAGCCCAACCCCGTCGTGTCGGGGCACGAGGTGGGCATCGTGGTCGAGGCCGTGGCAGCAACACCCAAGGCGGCCGAGGACGTGTGTGCGCTGGCCTCGCGCAATCTGTTCTATGCCCGGTTGCCTGATGTCAAAGGCACCGCGGGTGGCGCCTCGTTCTTCTCCGACGAGGTCTTGCTGGCCCTTCCGGCATACGAGTGGACGCTCAATCACGTCGTGGTGTTCGACGAGCCCGGTGCCCGCGCGAAGGCAGGCGGCCTGTTCCGCACGGATCGCACCGTCGTTGCGACCAGCGAGACGAGTCGAAGATGAAGCTTGTCGAGCTGGCGTCGACCATCCGGTCGAAGAACGCCGGCGTGGACCACGTGACCTTTGACATCGTCTTCCGGGACCCGGAGGCGTTCCGCATCACCGTGGAGTCGGGAGCCGTCAACGTCGATTCGGTGGCGGCCCTGTTCCGGCTGAGCCGAGAGCGCGTCGCCTCCTTCGTCGTCTTCGAGCCGGCGCAGGCAATCAAATTCACGCTGCGGCGCGCGCGCCCGGCCGGTTCCGCCGGAGAACCCGACCCATTCGGATCACAGTGCTACCCGCCGTTGTTCGACCTCGAGATCCTGTGAGGGATGGGCATGCTCGTGAACGACGCACCGGGGACCGTAGGCCAACCACGGAGTACCGCCATCGAGCCGTTGCTGAGCATCCGCAATCTCGCGGTTCACATCGGTCAGACGGCTGCGGTGTCCGAGATCTCTCTCGATATTTTTCGTGGGGAGTTCTTGGGCGTCGTCGGAGAGTCCGGCTCCGGCAAGAGTGTGACCGCGCGCGCCGTGCTGGGCCTGCTGCCCGCGCACGCCCGTGTCACGGGAAGCATCACGCTCGACGGTGAGGAGCTCCTTGGGGCGTCGGACCAACGGTTGCGCCGGGTGCGCGGAGGCAAGATCGGGCTGGTTTTTCAGGATGCCCTGGCGGCGCTGGACCCGGTCTACACCGTGGGCGACCAACTGGTGGAAGCCCTTCTGGCGCACCACGAGCTGCCCAAGAAGGAAGCCCGCGCACGTGCCGCCGATCTCCTGGCCGAGGTGCGAATACCCCAGCCCGTCCAACATCTGAGCAGGTACCCGCATGAGCTCTCCGGTGGGATGCGACAGCGGGTCGTGATCGCCAGCGCGCTCATCGCCGACCCCGCGCTGATTCTTGCGGACGAACCGACGACCGCCCTCGACGTGACGGTGCAGCGGCAGGTACTCGACCTGATCGCGGAAATCTCGGCATCACGTGGCACCGCGGTCATGCTGATCACCCACGACCTCAGCGTCGTGGCGGAGACCTGTGACCGGGTCACCGTGTTTTACGGCGGCCTGCTCGTCGAGGAGGCGGCGGCGGTGACGCTGTTCGATTCGCCGCGACATCCCTATACCTCGGCGCTGCTCCGATCGCTTCCGCGGCTCGGCACTCAGGGACCGTTCGAAGCGATTCCGGGCAGCCCGGCACAGATTCGGGGCGAGCTGAGCTCTTGTCCGTTTGCGCCGCGTTGTTCGTTTGTCACGGAGGATTGCACGACGCATGTACCGCGGGAGCACAGCGACGCTCACGGACGTCACCGCTGCCTTCGACCCCTGCAGAGCGGGTCGACATGAGCTCGATCATCGAGGTCCGACATCTGTGCAAGAGCTTCCGCAGCGGCCGCGGGCTTGGCAAGGGAAGCATCTCGCGCGCCGTCGATGACGTGTCGTTCACCGTGGAGCGCGGCACGACCTTCGGGCTTGTGGGGGAGTCGGGATCCGGCAAGTCGACGACTGCGCGGATCGTGGTGCGGTTGCTGGACGCCGACAGCGGAAACGTGCTACTCGATGGACAAGAACTGCTCGGGCTGCGGGGACGCGAACTGTTCAGGGTGCGGCGGCGCGTACAGATGGTGTTCCAGGATCCGTTCGCTTCACTCGATCCACGATGGAAGGTCGGCAGCCTCGTCGCCGAGGGGATACGCATCCACAAACTACGGCCTCGCGCCGAACAACCCGACCGTGCCGCCGAAATCCTCGAACTGTGCGGCTTATCCGCCGACGTCGCTCGTCAGTACCCACACGAGTTCTCGGGAGGGCAGCGCCAGCGAATCGGTATCGCCCGCGCGCTCGCCGTGGAACCTGAGGTTCTGGTGCTCGATGAGCCGGTCTCAGCATTGGACGTGTCGATTCAGGCGCAGATCCTCAACCTTCTCGCCGAACTGCAGGAGCGATTAAGCCTCACGTACGTGTTCATCTCCCACGACCTCGCGATCGTGGAGCGCTTTTGCGACCAGATCGCGGTGATGAGCGAGGGCCGCATCGTCGAGCGAGGGTCACCGCAAACGCTCTACAACGCACCTGCGCATGAGTACACACGCACCTTACTGAGCGCCGTACCCGTCCCCGATCCGCGGCGACGGCGGCAACGAGTACCAAGGGAGGCTCGCGATGAAGTCAGACCATAGGTTTCGTTCCGAGAGCCACCGCCGCGCGGTCGCTGTCGTGCTCGCGGCACTGTTGTGGTGGGTACTGGCGGCGTGCGGTGGCGGTGGGAACTTCGACTCAGGGTCCAATAAGGAATCCGGCGGCGGTGGCGGCACCTTGACCATCGCACAGTCCAGCGACATCGACACGATGGACCCTGCGATGCACCGGTCCCGCATCAACGAGAATGTCGTCCGCAACGTCTTCGACGCCTTGGTGAACCAGGACCAGTCACTGAAGCCGGTCCCCGAGCTGGCCACCTCGTGGGAACAGGTCTCTCCGACCCAGTGGCGCTTTCATCTCCGGCCCGGCGTGAAGTTTCAGAACGGCGAGCCGTTCAACGCCGGAGCGGTCAAATTCAGCATCGAGCGAGTGCTCGACCCCAAGCAGGCGTCGCCTCGCGCCAGCCTGCTTTCGATGATCAGCGCGGTGACCGCCGAGGACGACAACACCGTGCTGATCGACACCGACGGGCCTGCTCCGACATTGCTCGCCGAGCTGTCTGTGAACGAGATCGTGCCACCTGACTACGTCAAGAAGGTGGGTGACGCCGAGTTCGCGAAGAAGCCTGTGGGCACCGGCCCGTTCAAGTTCCAGGAGTGGGTTCCCAACGAGCGCGTCGTCCTTAAGGCGAACGACGACTACTGGGGCGGCCGACCCAAGGTCGACACGATGGTGTTCAAGCCGATTCCCGAGGACTCGGCGCGCATAGCTGCCGTTCAGTCGGGGGACGTACAGATTGCCGCCGAGATACCGGCCGATCTGGCCAAGTCGCTGACCGGCAACGTGACCGCGAAGTCGGTGCGCGGAACGCGAATCTTCTTCTTGGCCATGAACGTAACCAAGCCCCCGTTCGACCAGACCCCGGTCAGGGAAGCCGTGAACAAGGCGATCGACCGCGACACCATCGTCAAGACCATCTATCAGGGTTTCGCGCGTCCGCTGAACCAGCCGGCCTTTCCCGAGATGGTCGGATACGACAAGGGTTTCCAGGGCTACCCCTACGACAAGCAGGCGGCCAGCCAGGTACTGCAGGGGCTGGGCCCAGTGAGCATCGACGTGTCGGAGGCGAATAAGACGCTGGCTCAAGCGGTCGCCGGACAGCTTCAGGCAGCGGGGATGACGGTCGCGGTGAACGTGCTCGAGGACCAGGCTTTCGACGACGCCACCGAAAAAGGCGCAAGCCAGGCCTACATCGACTCGTGGGGAGTAGCCGAGGGCGACGCGGATGTGATCTTCGAGCGGCACTTCTGGTCGCCCGCCCGCAAGGATGCCTTCTACACCGGTTACGCCAACCCCAGGCTCGACGAGCTGATCCAGCGAGGACGCTCCACGGAAAGCGGCCAGGAGCGGGAGAGTATCTACGCCGAGGCGACGACGCAGGTGATGGCTGACGCTCCGTGGGCGCCGCTCGTCAACCCCGACGAGATCTACGGGGTCTCGACATCAGTGCACGGGTGGGAGCCGTCCCCGATCGGGCGGTTCAATGCGACGCGCGTGACCCTGGGCTGAGGGCTGCGTCGTGCTGCGCTTCATCGTGCAACGTCTGGGCCAGACGGTGATCGTGCTCTTCGTTGTGTCGTTGATCGTGTTCTCGCTGGTTCACCTGACGCCCGGCGACCCGGTCGACGCGGTGTTCTCGGGCCAGAATGTGACCGCGCAGCAAAAGGATGAGTACCGCCACCAGCTGGGGCTCGACAAGTCCCTTCCCCAGCAGTACCTGGCCTTCGCCGGCGGTGCGGTGAGGGGCGACCTGGGCACGTCTCTGCGTAGCGGGCGGCCGGTGTGGTCGATGATCGCGACCACGTTGCCCGCCACTCTCGAACTGGTCCTCGCGGCGCTGGTGATTGCGATTGTCATTGCGGTGCCGGTCGCCATCGTCTCGGCGCTTCGGCAGGGCAGCGTGTGGGACCGCACCGGCAGCTTCGCCGCCCTATTCGGCATATCGATGCCCAGCTTCTGGCTCGGCATGATGCTCATCTTGGTCTTCTCTGTCAGCCTGCACCTGTTTCCGGCCAGCGGCCGGCTCTCCATCGATACCGGACTGAGCCAACTCAGCGGGCTGCTCCTGCTCGACTCCGCGCTTCAGGGAAACTGGCAGGCGTTCGTGTCCGGCTTACAGCACCTTGCGCTGCCGGCGCTGACGCTCGGGGCCGCCATCGCCGCAACGCTCACGCGCATCCTTCGCTCCGGACTGTTGGAGGTGAAGGACCAGGACTACGTCGAGGCGCTCTGGGCTCGCGGCTTGTCTTTCTGGCAGGTGCTGCGGCACATGATGCGCAACGCCCTGCCGGCGACCGTCATCGTCATGGGTGTGCGCATCGGGGTGCTGCTGGGTGGCGCCATCGTCGTGGAGACGGTGTTCTCCTGGCCGGGTATGGGGCGCTTGATCGTCGACTCGATTCGCAGCCGCGACTATCCCGTGGTGCAGGGTGCGGTGCTCGCCATGGCGGTGGTGTTCGTGCTCTTCAATCTGGCGACCGACCTGCTGCACGGGTGGCTCGACCCGCGCGTCAAACACACGAAGGTATCCGCATGAACCGGCTGCGTCGCACCTATCAGTTCCTCGGGGGATCATGGCCGATCGCCTTCGCGATGATGGTCATCGTGATCTTCGTCGTCGTCGGTGTCCTGGCGCCGGTGCTCGCGCCGCAGGATCCCAACGCCCAGGACCTCGTCGCCCGACTGCAGCCTCCCCTGAGCCCAGGACACGTGCTCGGCACCGATGTCCTTGGCCGCGATGTACTTTCGCGCCTGATATACGGGACTCGGGTGTCGCTCGTGGTCGGATTCACCGCGGTAGCGCTGGCTGGTGTGCTCGGCGTCGTCGTCGGACTGGTCAGCGGATACTTTGGCGGCTGGGTGGATTCGGTGTTCATGCGCGTCGTCGATGCGTGGCTTGCTTTTCCGTTCTTACTGATGGCGATCGCCATCGTGGCGATCCTGGGACCCGGTCTCAAGAACATCGTGATCGCGCTGGCGATCACGGGCTGGGTCGTTTATGCACGGCTCGTTCGCGGTGAAACTCTGTCGCTGCGGGAGAGGGAATTCGTACTGTCTGCACGTGGATTGGGCGCGTCGCGTCCCGCGATCATGGTCCAACACATCCTGCCCAACATCCTCGCGCCGATTCTCGTCGTGGCAACGCTTGAGCTCGGCGTCGTCATCGTCACAGAGGCATCGCTGTCGTTCCTCGGCCTCGGCGCGGACGCCTCCCAATCCAGCTGGGGTCAAACGCTTGCAGACGGGCGGGCGTACATAACCCAGGCATGGTGGTTGGTGACCCTTCCCGGGCCGGCCATCTTCGTGGTCGTACTGGCCGTCAACGTCCTCGGGGACGGTATCCGCGATGCGCTGGATCCGCGATTGCAGAGTCGCCGAAACGCAGACACGCCAGTATGAGCGCGAACGAGTCATTGGCGGAGCGCATCCAGCAGCGTTTCGGCAGTCTGCCTGCGAAGCAGCAGTCAGTGGCGCGGGTTCTTGCTGGCCACCCTTCGACGGTGGCGCTGTCCTCACTGAGCGACATCGCGGCGCAGGCCGGTGTGGACGCCGCCACTGTCGTACGCACGTGCCAGACCCTGGACTACTCCGGCTGGCGAGATCTGCTCGCCAGCCTGAAGCAGGACTTGTCCCGTGAGCGCACTTTCGCCGAACGCGTGGCGGCACTCGGCAGTCAGGACGGCGACCTCACCGCACTGATTCACGCGAACGCCCGCCGCAACGTGGACGACACGTTCGAGACCTTGAACGAGCAGGTCCTCGAGGATGTCGCGCAGTGCTTATCCCATGCGGGAACGACCCTGGTCGTCGCCGCCGGTGCCTCGCACGGAGCCGGCAGTTATCTCGCGTCGTCGCTTCAGATCATCGGCGTGCGCACGGTTCTGGTGACGGGAGTGGCCGACGCGGCGCCCGCGCTCGCAACGCTTGGCTCGGGGGACGTCGTGGTGGGCCTCAGCCTATGGAGGTATCTAGCGTCGATCGTCGAGATCGTCGCGCACGCGAAGCAGGACGCCGGGGCAACAACCGTCGTGCTGACCGACAGCGCCGTCTCCTCGGCAACCCAATCCGCCGACCACGTGCTCGTCGCGTCGGCCTCGACTGTCGGGCCGAGACTGAGCATGACCGGACTCATCGCTCTCACGGAGGTCATCGTTGCCCGGACCGCGCTCGTCGACCCGCGGCGCAGTCGGGCCGCGGCCGCCCGAGCGAGCGACCTCTACCTGGATGGTTATATTCTCGGTGACCCCGCGCCGAGACCAGGTCAGGAGAGTCGGTGGTCGTGGGCCGAGCGTCTTGAGGAGGAGATCGGCCGTGCCTGACGACGAGGACCACGACGACGTCGACGGGGTCCGTCACGGCCCGGTTCCCGTGGAAGCCCCCCGCCACCATGCTGACCCAGAGGCTCAAAGGCACTAGAGAGGCATTTCGGGACGACCGCGACGAACCCATCAAGTCTGACCTGAGTCGCGCCGCGGTCGTCGTGACCGCCGTCGTTCATGCGACATGGTCACGGACCGTGCGAAGGTCAGCGCTCACATCGCGATGACGGGCGCCTTGTTGAAGCGGAGACGATGATGCAGATGTCGTGATAGCGCGTGGAGAGCAGTAGAAGGGTCACGCCGACACAAGCCGACGAAGCGTATCGGCGTGTATTGCGACAGTGCCCGCGCGTTAGTGTGCTTCGGTCGGCCTCGGCGAACAGGCGGACAGGCGGACAGAAAAGATGAGCAAATTGACCGCAGCAGAGGCGTCGGAGATCGAATCTCGGGTCGGCCACTACTACCAGGCGGCAGGCACCTACCGGGTCGGTCGCGAAAAGGTTCGCGAGTATGCCCGTGCAGTGCAGGACTACCACCCCGCACACTGGGATCTCGCCGCCGCCGCGGAGCTGGGGTACTCGGGCCTGGTGGCGCCGCTGACGTTCACGTCGATCCCGGCCATGGCGGCCAATCAGCACCTGTTCGAATCGGTGGTCGTCGGTTATGACATGTACGTGCAGACCGAAGAAGTCTTCGAGCAGCACCGCCCGATCGTGGCCGGCGACGAACTGCACACTGACGTCGAACTGTCGTCGGTGCGCAGGATCGCCGGCAGAGACCTGATCACCGTGACCAACACCTTCACCGACACTGCCGGCGAGCGGGTGCACACCCTGCACACCACCGTCGTCGGCGTCACCGCCGCGGATGTCGATCCGGCGATCAGGCCGGCCGTGCAGAACGTGATGATGCACGACGTGAACATGCTCGGCATCGACGAATCTGATCCGGCTTACCAGAAGACGGTGCGACCCGAGGGCGACGTTCGGATCGCCGAGGGAGGTACGGCCCGCACGCCAGGGACGCCGTACTTCGATGACCTGAAGGTGGGCGACGAGCTACCGGTACACCACGCCCGACTGTCCCGCGGCGATCTGGTGAACTATTCCGGCGTGGCCGGTGACGCCAACCCGATTCACTGGGACGAGGACATCGCCAAACTGGCGGGGCTGCCCGATGTGATCGCCCACGGAATGCTCACCATGGGGGTGGGTGCCGGATTCGCCTCTGCGTGGTCGGGCGACCCCGGTGCGGTTACTCGCTACGCGGTGCGGCTGTCCCAGCCCGCGATCGTGTCGGCCACCGAGGGCGCAGACATCGAGTACAGCGGCCGGATCAAGTCGCTGGACCCCGCGACCCGCAGCGGTGTCGTCATTGTCGCGGCGAAGTCCGGTGGCCGGAAGATCTTCGGCCTGGCGACGTTGAATGTCCGCTTCCGGTGACCTGGTGCCGGGGCGGTCGACGACACGCTTGTCGGTGCTCACGTTCGGCTGCTTCGCGACGTCCGGCACTTCATCCTACGAACGCCGTCATCCGTGTCCCCGCCCGCTGGGCCGCGCTCGCGTGGTGCCACATCGGGCTCATGGTGAGTTGTCGGGCGCTCATGGTGAGATACGGGCGGACATTCGACCCAGCGAGGAGTGCGCATGACCGAGGGGATCGAGCAGTGGCAGGAGTTCCGGCGGGCCCGTGAGGCGGAACTCACCCAGCCGCGGGGCTGGCTGACGCTCACCGGGTTCCATTGGTTGCCCAAGACCCCCACCGAGCTCGGGGGCCTCCCGGGGCGCTGGTCAACCGACGGTGAGGACGCGTTCCTCGACGCGTCGCCGCCGGACGGTCTGACCGTCGACGGTGGACTCGTCAACGGCCGGTCGCGCAGAACGGTGGCCGAGACCAGCCGCGCGCCGTGGGCCGAGTTCGGGGAGACCGAGATCGAGCTCCTGCGCCGCGGCGGTCGACTGGCCATCCGGATGCGGGCCGAGACCTCGGCCGACCGGGAGAACTTCGCGGGGGTGCCCACCTTTGACTATGACCCCGCGTGGGTGATCACCGCCGCCTTCGAGCCCTATCCGGCCGGCCGCACGGTCGACGTCGCCACCCACAAGCCCGAGCTGCGCCAGCAGTTGCCCGCGATGGGCGAAGTGGTGTTCACCGTCGATGGCCGGCAGCAGCGTCTGGTCGCGACCAACATCAAGACCGGCCTGAGCATCGAGTTCCACGACCCCACCAACGGCGATGAGACCGAGGCCTGGCGCCAGCTCAAGTTCGACGACCCGTCCCCGGACGGGACCGTAGTCCTCGACTTCAATCGGACGATCAACATGTGGTTCGCCTTCACCGATCACGCGACCTGCCCCATGCCGGTGACCGGCAACACCATCACCGTCCCCGTCCGCGCAGGAGAGAAATCACACCGACACTTCAAGATATAAAGTGCGAGTGGGGAACCCGGGTACAACAAGGTCCTTCACTGCCCTTGACGATGGTCCACAGGTACTGGCTGGCGGGACGCTCCAGAGAGCGACGATTCGGCGGACTTGGCCATCGAAATCGGCGGACGCCAGCAGTCGAAAATTGCGATAGCCTCAGCCGCCGCTCAACACCTTCCACGGCAGGATGGGTAGATCGCGCAC
>Ga0207689_10004761_pt1 | contig 12242 bp, 13 predicted proteins | sample KBSMisM52_FD_184312 | JGI IMG/M metagenome (GOLD analysis project Ga0207689, IMG submission 184312) | Miscanthus rhizosphere microbial communities from Kellogg Biological Station, Michigan, USA - KBS Miscanthus M5-2 (SPAdes) (version 2) | ecosystem: Host-associated > Plants > Roots >... | reverse complement strand
AGTTTGCGGACGATGCAGCGCTGCGTCCGCCGCCGCCGGTCCCGATCGCCGCCGAGAAGCCGCCCGCCGAGGCCGCGTCCACGGCGGCGCCCGCCAACCCGCCGACTTCGACCCAGTAGGCCTTATCGGCCGAGCGTCTTGCGGATCTTCGCGAGGTGGTGCCAGCTGTGCCGCAGCGCGTGGTCTTCGATGACGAACTGCGCGGTGACCGGCGCCCCGTAAGACAGGCCGAACGGCGCGGCCGTGTCGAGCTGCTCGTCCGTGAACGCGCGCACCGCCGCGGCTGCCTCCCGGGCGTTCTTGCGCAGCATCTCGAGCGCGGCGGCCTTCGTGATTCCGGCGTTCTCGCGGGCGTTCTTGGCGTTCAGATCCGCCACGACGTCCCAGGTGACGTCCGTCATGGCCTTCCCGCTGCCGATTGCCTTCGCGAGGTCGACCTCGATCGGATAGACGGCCGCCACGTGATGGACGATGAGGCCGACCGGACGGCGGTCGGCGCCGCCCGTCGCCATGGGCTTCGACCAGTCCGCGTCGGAAAGGCCTTCCACGAAGGCCGCGAGGCCGGCTGCGCCCTCCTCGATGCGATCCGCCAGTACATCCGCGCGACGACCCATGAGACCTCCTTTTTTCGTGTCTTCCGGGGCGAGCTTATCCCCGGCGCCGCGGTCCCGACCGCTCCTTAATGCGACCTCCAGATGCGCCGGATCTTTCGGACTGCTCGGCGATCCGGGTCTTCACGAGCTTGCGGACGAGCGGGCCGGGCAGAGGGCTTCCGGGCGGGAACCGGACCGTGCCCTTGCTGGTCGAGTACGAGCGAAGCTCTTGCCGGTGGGCTTCGATGGGTCGAGCGCCCGGGTAGAAGGCGCAGTGCTTCGCGCCGGTACCGAAGGCCACGAGAAGACGGCCATCCAGTCGGAACGCCGGAATGCCGTAACTGATGCACTCCTCCGCCCGAGGCGCCGCGGACCGGATGGACTTGCGCAGTTTCTCGAGCGACGCCCGCTTCTGCTCGTCGAGCGGCGCCAGGTATTCGTCGATGGCGCGGGGCTTGCGCGAGTCCGCTCCCGATCCCCGAGCGGTCGACCGGCGCACCGCTACTTTCCGACCTTTCGGGGCGACCACGCGGGGCTGCGCTTCTCGAGAAAGGCCGTCAGGCCTTCCTTCGCCTCCTCCGTCGCCCGACGTTCCGCGATCGTGCGCACGGTCACGGGCATCGCGTCGTCGGGGGTCATTCCGGCAACCTGGGCGATCAGTCGCTTCGCCACCCGGACGGCCTCGGGAGCCGACGTGAGGAGCGCCGCCACGATCCCGTCGGGGGCCGCGGCCAGGTCCGCCGCGGGAACGACCTCGTGCACGAGGCCGATGCGCCGCGCTTCCGTCGCTCCGAACCGTTCCCCCGTCAGGAACCAGCGCCGCGCCTGGCGCGCCCCGATCGATCTCAGGACGAACGGCGAGATGACCGACGGCAGGATTCCGAGCTTCACCTCGGCGAGGGAAAAGACGGCGTCTTCCGCGGCGATGACGACGTCGGACGCCGCGACGAGCCCGACTCCTCCGCCGATGGCGGCCCCCTGGACGAGCGCGATCACCGGACGCGGGCATTCGTCCACGGCGCGCAGCATCCGGGCCATCTTCTCGGCGTCCGCCTCGTTCTCGGCTTTCGACCAGCCGCCCGCACGCCGCATCCACTCGATGTCCGCGCCGGCGCAGAACGTGGGCCCCTCCCCTTCGAGGATCACCACGCGGGTCTCCGGGTCGTCCACGAAGGAGAGAAACGCCTCGGTGAGCGAGTCGATGAGAATTTCGTCGAAGGCGTTCCGGACCTCGGGACGCGCGAGGGTGACCCGCGCGACCGGCCCGTCGCGGACCACCCGAAGGCGGGAGAACGAGCCGGCGCTCTCGCTCATCGCAGGTCCAGCCGTCCCGAGAGGTCCAGCGGCACCGAGACGTCGCCGCGCGGCAGCCGCACGGTGAGGGAACCCGAGAGCCGCGCCGGAAGGCGCCCGCCTCCCAGGATCCCCGCCCCCGCCGCACCGAGGAGCTCGCCGTGGTCGACGTCGATCGGAAGCAGCATCGTGCTCTCCTGGCGCGGGCGCAGCATCATGCCGCGGGTCCGACCCGTTCCCACTTCCCGGTCCCCGGCAAAGAGCGAGTAGCGCGTGGAGGCGATCGTGAGCGGGAACGCAAACGGATTTCGAACCGCGACGACCGCGCGGGCTTCGCTCTCGAGGAGCGAGACGCTCGTGACCTCGACGGTCTCCAGTCGGAGGAAGCGGCGGAGAGTGTCCCGCTCCCCTTCGACGCCGACGTCGTCCCACCGCGCGGTCCCGGTCCACTCGATCGGGCCGCTGCCCGCCACCCGGCCTTCGAGGCGGTAGTCGAACGTGACCGGCCGGAAGCGGTCCGCCCAGTCCCGCGGCACGTCCGAGTAGCGGAGCGTGACGGGCAGGCGCAGCCGGTCACCGGTCGCCTCCGCGCGGCCCGAGATCGGAAGCTCGGCCGCCGAGCCGTTGATCGAGATCTGCCCCGTGAACGTGCCGCCCCGAGCGGCGCCGGCCGGTCCGACGAGAGTGGCCGAAAACGTTTCCGCCGGGCCCGGCTGCAGGTCGATCCGGATGGGGCGGGCGATCGACGCGAAGAGAATCGGGACCAGCAGGTACCGGCGCATGCGCAATCGGGAACGCCCGCGGATGACGCTCAATTCCGCCCGATCACATCCGGAAGACGCCGAACTCGGTCTCCGGCACCGGCGCGTTGTAGGACGCGGAGATCGCGAGGGCGAGGGCCGTCCGCGTCTCCGCGGGGTCGAGGACGCCGTCGTCCCAGAGGCGCGCGGTCGAGTAGTAGGGGTTCCCCTCGAGCTCGTACTTCTCGCGCGTCGGGCGCTCGAACTCCGCGACCTCCTCCGGCGTCATCAGCGGCTTTCCGGCCCGCCCGAGCTGCTCCTGCTTCACGGTCGAAAGAACCGACGCGGCCTGCGTCCCCCCCATGACCGAGATGCGCGCATTCGGCCACATCCAGAGGAAGCGGGGGCCGTACGCCCGGCCGCACATCCCGTAGTTGCCGGCGCCGAAGGAGCCGCCGACGATCACGGTGAACTTCGGGACCGCCGCGTTCGCGACGGCGTGCACCATCTTGGCGCCGTCCTTGGCGATGCCGCCCCGCTCGTAGTCCTTTCCGACCATGAAGCCGGTGATGTTCTGGAGGAACAGGAGAGGGATCTTGCGGCGCGCACACATCTGGATGAAGTGCGTGGCCTTCAGGGCCGACTCCGAAAAGAGGATCCCGTTGTTCGCGACGATCCCGACGAGAAAGCCGGAGAGCCGGGCGAAGCCGCACACGAGCGTCGCGCCGTAGCGGGCCTTGAACTCCTGGAAGCGCGAGCCGTCGACCAGCCGCGCGATCAGCTCGCGCACGTCGTAGGGCTTTCGCACGTCGCGGGGCAGGATTCCGTAGATCTCGCGCGCGTCGTAGAGCGGCTCCTCCGGCGCGGCGCGGTCCGCGGGGAGCGTCTTCCCCCCGCCGAGGTTTCCGACGATCGACCGCGCGATTTCGAGGGCGTGCGGGTCGTCTTCGGCAAAGTAGTCCGCGACGCCCGAGATCCGGGTGTGCACGTCGGCGCCCCCGAGATCCTCGGCCGTCACCTCCTCGCCGGTCGCGGCCTTCACGAGCGGCGGTCCGGCGAGAAAGATCGTCCCCGTTCCCTTCACGATCACGGCCTCGTCCGACATCGCCGGCACGTAAGCGCCGCCGGCGGTGCACATCCCCATCACGACCGCGACCTGCGGAATGCGGGCGGCCGACATCCGAGCCTGGTTGTAGAAGATCCGGCCGAAGTGCTCCCGGTCCGGGAAGACATCGGCCTGGAGAGGGAGAAACGCTCCGCCGGAGTCCACGAGGTAGATACACGGCAGATGGTTCTCGAGCGCGATCTCCTGGGCGCGGAGGTGCTTCTTCACCGTGATGGGGTAGTAGGTTCCGCCCTTCACGGTCGCGTCGTTCGCCACGACCATGACCTCCCGGCCGGAGACCCGGCCGATCCCGGTCACGATCCCGGCGCCGGGCGCTTCTCCGTCGTACATCCCGTGCGCGGCGAGCGCCGAGAGCTCCAGGAACGGCGAGCCCGGATCGAGTAGCGCGTCGATCCGGTCGCGCACGAACATCTTCTTCTGTTCGGCGTGACGCTCCCGGCCGGAACCGCCCTGTCGCGCCTTCGCGATCTCGGCCTTGAGCTCCGTAACGAGGGCTTCCGCCGCGGCGGTGCGCTCCCGGAATTCGGCCGCAGCAGTGTCGACCTTGGACTCGAGGACGTCCATCAGCCGGCGGGACGGGTTCGCGGGCCCGTCAACCCCCCACCCGCTCCGCGGCTTCCTTCCGGATGAAGTCGACGAGCGCCTGCGTCGGAGTTCCCGGCAGGAAGATCTCGCGGATTCCGAGCGCCTTCAGCGGCGCGATGTCCTTGTCCGGGATGATTCCGCCGGCGAGCACGATGATGTCGGCGCCCCCCTTCTTCTTCAGGAGGTCGACGATCTCGGGGAAGAGCACGTTGTGGGCGCCCGAGAGAATCGACAGCCCGACGACATCCACATCCTCCTGGATAGCGGCCGTTGCGATCTGATCGGGGGTCTGCCGGAGGCCCGAGTAGATGACCTCCATTCCCGAGTCGCGGAGGGCCCGCGCGATCACCTTGGCGCCGCGGTCGTGCCCGTCGAGGCCGGGCTTGGCGATGAGCACCCGGATCGGCCGATCCATGTCGCGCGCGAGTGTAACCGATTCATCCCACCGCGGACGGAGCGGATAGGATCTCCCGCGAGCACCTCGAACAAAGCGATGGAGACACCGCGCGTCGCAAACGCACCGGCCGGAGCCGGAGGCCCCACGTCCACTCCGCGGCCGCCCGCGCCCACGCTGCCGCCCGACCTCAGCCGGGAAGGAGTGCGGCGCCTGAGATGGGTCGGGTTGCTCTCGATCGCCGTCAACGTCTTCTTCCTGCCCGTCAGCATCTTCGTGGCGCACCACACTGTGCCGACGTACCGGTCGGTCAGTATCGCCGCCAACCTCCTGGGCCTGGCGCTCGCGGCCGGCGTCGTGATGCTCGCCTCGAACCCGCGGCTGGACGCGCGCCTGGTCCTCGACCTCGCGCTCGTGTGGGAGGTCCTGTACGGCCTCCTCATATCCTTGACCGACCCGCGGATCCCGCTGACGAAAGAGAACGCGTTGGGCGGCTTTTCCGGCGTCGCGGTCTGGGCGCTCCTCTTCCCCATCCTCATTCCGAACACGAGGGCCAAGATCGTCCTGGCGACCCTCGCGACCGTCGCCATGGACCCGCTCGGCAAGATGATCTACGTCCTGCTCGGCGCGCCGCCGCCGGAGCTTTTCGCGTTCACGTCGACGGCGGTCGCGGCGGCCCTCGGAATCGTGATCTCCGGTCTCATCTTCCGGATTTCCGTTCAGGCCAGCCGAGCGCGCGAGCTCGGCAGCTATCGGCTGGTCGAGCCGCTCGGCTCCGGCGGAATGGGAGAGGTCTGGCGCGCGGAGCACCGGATGCTCGCGCGGCCCGCGGCGATCAAGCTCATCCGCACGGGCAGCTCGTCCGGCGGCTCCTCCCGCGACGTTCAGAAACGCTTCGAGCGCGAAGCGCGGGCGACCGCCCGGCTCTCCTCGCCGCACACCGTTCAGATCTACGACTTCGGGACCACGGAGGAGGGCACTTTCTACTATGTGATGGAGCTCCTGGAGGGATTCGACCTGGAGACTCTGGTGAAGAAGTTCGGGCCGGTCCCGCCGGAGCGGGCGGTTCACCTCCTCCACCAGGCCTGCCTGTCGCTCGCCGAGGCGCACGCGCGGGGATTCACGCACCGCGACATCAAGCCGGCCAACATCTACGTCTGCCATTACGGGATCGAGTACGACTTCGTGAAGATCCTCGACTTCGGACTCGTGAAGTCTTCCGGGGTCATCGATGCGGAAGGCGGCACGCTGACCGCCGTCGGGACGATCGCGGGAACGCCGGGTTACATGTCGCCGGAGATGGCCCTGGGACGGGAGGTGGACTGGAGGGCCGACATCTACTCGCTCGGGTGCGTCGGCTACTGGCTGGTCACGGGGCGGCCGGTCTTCGAGCAGGAGTCGGCCATCGAGATCGTGATGGACCACGCGCGGACGCCGCCGCCCCGCCTGTCGGAGCGATCGTCGGAGAAGCTCCCGGAGGAGCTGGAGAACCTGCTCTTCGCCTGCCTGCAGAAGAATCCGGACGACCGGCCGCAGAGCGTGGAGGAGCTGGCGCTGGAGCTCGAGAAGGTCACGCCGTCGTTGACCTGGACGCCGCTGCGCGCCCGCCAGTGGTGGCTGGAGCATCCGGTGCAGGTCGCGTCCCCCGAAGAGGAGACCGTCGCGGTGGCTCCCCCGCCCGAAGTCGTCTGTCGGTTCGACAGGGCCGGCTGATTGAGTCGGTTACCGCACGATTCCGCCGGTCTCCGCGAGCTGGCGGCCCAGCTTCTCCTCGACGGACGTCACGTTCCGGGTGAGCTTGTCGGTCGCGCCCTCTTCGTCCTCGATCCGGATGGTCGTCATCACGTGGCGGGATCCCGCGCGGGCTTTCGCGTGACAGCGCCGGACGACGTCCATCACCTCGTCCCACTCCCCTTCCAGGCAGGTTCCACAGGGCGTGAACTTGTAGCGGATTCCGGAGCGGTCGACGACGTCCAGGATCTCCGCGAGGGCTTCCGAGAGGTGCTCGCCGCGCCCGAGCGGGACGATCGAGATTTCCGCCAGCATTCGTGGTCCTCCTGCCGGTCCGCCGTGCAAGGCGCGTTCCGGAGAGGCAGCGGTCAGACCCTTGCGAGATCCTTCCAGGCCCGGCCGCGGTGCGAGACGGAGTCCTTCTCGCCTGGCTCCATCTCCGCGAACGTCCGAACCGAGCCGTGCGGAACGAAGAGCGAGTCCCAGCCGAAGCCTTTGTTACCGCGGGGCGCCGGCACGATCACGCCCCCGGCCTCGCCGCGCGCAGTGACGAGATGCTCGCCGTCGAAGGCCGCGAGCGCGCAGACCGCCCGGGCGCTCCGGTCCGGAAAGGGGTCGAGCATCCGGGCGATGCCTTCGAGACCCGCGGACTTCTCCAGCCACTTGACGAGCGCCCCGGGAAATCCGCCCCACGCGCGGATCTCGAGGCCCGAGTCCTCCACTAGAACGGGCCGGCGGAGCTGCTCCCAGGCTGACTCGACTTTCGCGCGCGCCACGACCGCCGGATCGAGGGCCTGGACCTCCGCCAGGTCGAGGTCGATCCGCTCCAGCGGGAAGCCGAGGCGTGCCGCCTCCTCCGCCTTCTCCGCGCGGCCCGTCACGAAGACGTATCGGGCGAGGTTCAGCGGGCGGACTGCTTCCGGGAAGCGGCCTCCATCTCCGGGGACTCCAGCGCGCTGAGCAGCTTGTAGAGAGGCACCTGGTTGGAGACCCCCTTCAGCGCAAAGAAGCCGAGCTGGGCGAGCTGGTGGCCGTCCTTGATCGCCTCGTACGTCGCCGGACCGACGACGATGTCGCCGGGCATCGCGACGAACTCCTCCATCCGCGCCGCCACGTTCACCGCGTTGCCGACGACGGTGTACTCGACGCGGCGCTCCGACCCGATCTCCCCGACGATCGTCTCCCCGGTGTTCAGGGCGATGCGGACCTCCAGCGGGAACTCTCCCTGCGCGACGCGCTCGCGGTTCCACTCCGCGACCGCATCCCGCACCTTGAGAGCCGCAGCCGCGGCGCGCGCGGGGTGGTCGGGCTGGTCGATCGGCGCGCCGAAGAATGCCATCACCGCGTCCCCCACGAACTTGTCGATCGTTCCGTCCTGGGAAAAGATCGCATCCGAGGCGAGCGTGAAGAAGTGGTTGAGGACATGCGCGAGCTGGGCGGCCTCCATCTTCTCGGACCAGGACGTGAAGCCCACGAGGTCGGCGAACAGGATCGTCACGGTCTTGGTGCGGACCTCCTTGAGCGATCCGGTCGCCGTGACGTCCGCGATGATCTCGTCGACGACCTGCGGGGAGTGGTAGCGCTCCAGACGCCCGCGAATCCGTTTCTCCTCGGCGACCCGGTCGTTCAGTCGGGCGCGCTCGATCGCGACGGCGGCGAAGTTCGCCAGGGCCGTCAGGAGGTCGAGGTCCCGCTCGGTGAACGTCCCCACGTGGAGCGGCGAGTCGACGTGGATCACCCCGATGACCGAGTCGCGGTACCACAGCGGCGCGCACATCGCGGACCGGATCTGCTGCATCCGGATGGACTGACCTGCCTCGAACCGCTGGTCCTGCTGGGCGTCGGAGGTGAGCACCGCGACCTTCTCGCGGACCACCATGTCGACGATCGTGCGCGAGTACGGAAGGGATCCGTCGGTCGTCATCCTCTGCCCCGACTTGAAGCGGCTGATGCGGAGCCGAAGCGTGTCCTGCTCCTCGAGGAGGAGAAAGCCCCGGTCGACCGGCAGGTACTCGAAGATCAGGTCCATGACCTTGTCGAGCACCGTCTCCAGGTCGTCCAGGGAAATGAGCGTCTTCGCGACCTGCACGAGGATCTCGAAGACCTTGTTCTTGTAAGCGACGTCGAGCACGACGCGCTTCCGGTTCGCGGTGGACTCGTTCGACGTCGGCGCGCCCGCCTTCTCCAGGCCGAAGTCCTGGTTGAACTCGGCGATCGGCCGGATGCACGTCGAGGTCGAGTCGACGAGACGCTGCGGGGACGAGTCCGCCTCGGGCGTCTCTTCCCGGAACGTCAGCGTGAAGGTCCCGATGACGGCGTGATCGCCGCTGCCCACCGGCGCATTCGGAACGTGCCGGTCGTTGACCCGGATCCCGTTGGTCGAGTGGTTGTCGTAGAGGACCCACTCGCCCCGCTCCCGTTTCAGGTAGGCGTGCCGGCGGGACACCGAAAAATCGTTCAGGACGATATCGTTGTCGCTGGCGCGTCCGATCGAGGCCTGTTCGCGCACGAGCGTGTAGACCTGCGAACGCCCTTCCGCTTCGAACAGCACTTGGAGCATGGGAACGAAAAATTATAGACCGCGGCGCGGTCCGGGCGTCAGCGGCCGCCGCGCAACGTAAAGAGGATGCGAACCGACTTGCGCGACGGGATCGGACCGGCGGGCCCGCGCGCCGGTCGATAGATCCACTGCCGGACCGCGTTCGCGGCCGAGTCGGAGAGGCCGAACGGCAGCCCCCGGGTGACCTGGACGTCGATCACCCTCCCGGTCTCGTCGATTCCGACGTCCAGGACGACGCTGCCCTCGATCTGCGCGCGAATCGCGGGCTCCGGATAGGTCGGGTCGACCTTCGACACGAGAACAGCGGGCTCGAGTTCCTCCCCCGCCGCCCGCGGCGGCACCGGCGGAACCGGCCTTTCCGGGGGCCCTCCTTCGGGAGGCAGACCTTCCGGCGCCGGATTCTCGATCGGCGGAGACGTCGGCGAAAGGTCGACGGTCTCGAGGCGCTTCAATCGGGCGGTGCCATCCGGAACGATGTTGGGGATTTTCGGGTCCGGGGGCACCAGGTCCACATCGTCGGACGCGACGAACGCGATCCCGTTCGCCTTGTCCTCGTAGGCGAAGTACGCGTGGTCGACGGCGTGGATCGGGATCCCGGTTCCTCGGGGCAGCGTGCCCGCCCGCGGCGCGAACGGAAACGGAGCGAGGAGGACCGCTGTCTCCTGCGCCACCACCCCGTAGACCGCGGGGTACGCGAGGATCTTCTTGGCGCGCTCCTCGCGCGCCTCGCGATCCTCGTTCCGCTCGACCTCGTCGGCGCGCAGGTATCCCCGGGAGGATCCGGCGCGGGCTTCCACCCAAACGCCGCGGTCCGCGATCAGTCCGACCTCGGTGCCCCGCTTGAGCGCCGCTACCGTCTCGGCGCCCGAGTCCGGCTCGCGCTTCAATGCGGCTTCCGCCACCGTGACCACCGCCGGCGTCTCCTTCACCTGCGCTTTCTCGGCCGGCCGCCCGCGCCCGGCGACCAGGAGGAGCGCGACGAGCGCGAGCGCTCCCAGGGCGACGAAGAGACCCCGGCGCCATGCGCGATAGATCGCGGAGCGCCCGGACGGGGAGGGCGCTTCCCTCAAGCCGGCTCCGCCATCAGCGTCACCAGAAGACTCTTCTGGGCGTGCAACCGGTTCTCGGCCTGGTCGAAGACGGCGGAGCTCGGGGCATCGATGACGTCGGCCGCGACCTCCTCGCCGCGGTGCGCCGGCAGGCAGTGGAGGAAGATCGCGTCCGGCTCGGCCATCTGCATCACACGCCGGGTAACGCGGTAGGGCTCGAACTTCTTCGCGCGCCCGGCGGCCTCGGCCTCCTGCCCCATCGACGCCCAGACGTCGGTGTAGACGGCGCGGGCGCCGGCGGCGCCCTCTTCGAGCGACGTCGTCACGAGGACGGCACCCCCGGTGTCGCGCGCCGCGGCCTCCGCCCAGGCGACCACCTCGGGACGCGGCTCGAATCCGGGAGGCGTGACGACGGCGACGCGTGCGCCGAGCTTGGCGCCCGTGACGAGGAGGCTGTGGGCGACGTTGTTGCCGTCCCCGACGTAGCAGAGCCCGAAGCCCCGCGTCGACCCGAACCTTTCGCGGACCGTGAGGAAGTCGGCGAGCGCCTGGCAGGGGTGCAGGAGGTCCGAGAGCCCGTTGATCACGGGAATGGACGCGAAACGGGCGAGATCTTCGACGGTCGCGTGGGCATACGTCCGGGCCATGATCCCGTCGACGTAGCGCGAGAGGACCCGCGCGGTGTCGGAGATCGGCTCGCCGCGTCCGAGCTGCAGGTCGCGCGACGAGAGGAACATCCCGAGCCCTCCGAGCTGAAACATGCCCGCCTCGAAGGAGACGCGCGTGCGCGTGGAGGATTTCTCGAAGATCATCGCGAGGCTCTTTCCCGCGAGCGCCGTCCGCCAGTCGTCCGGCCGCTTCTTCACCTCCGCCGCGAGGTCGAGCACTCTCTCGATTTCCGCGGGCGCCCAGTCGTTCTCGTTGACGTAGTCGCGCTTCGGGGCGGTCGCGTCGGCTGTCTTCATTCCGTCCTCCAGATCACCGTTCCCGTTTCGCCGTCGAGCGCTTCCGCGAGACGCTCCGCCCGCGTGATCAATACCTCCCGGCCGCCGGCCTCGACGAAGCGGATCGCGGCGTCGATCTTCGGTCCCATGCTTCCGGGGGGGAACTGGCCCTCCGCGAGAAGGGCGCGGGCGGTCGCCACGTCGAGCCGTGGGAGCGGCGCCTCCGTGGGTTTCCCGAAGTCGCGCGAGACCCGGTCGACTCCGGTCAGGATGACGAACAGGTCCGCGGAAAGCGACGCCGCGAGCATCGAAGCCGCGTAGTCCTTGTCGATCACGGCCTCGACGCCCCGGACCTCGCCCTCCTCCGGCACGACGACCGGAACGCCGCCGCCCCCGCCGGCGATCACGATGTGCCCCCGGTTCGCGAGAGCAGCGACCACGTCGACGTTGCGGAGCGCGAGCGGCTTGGGGCTCGCGACGACTTTCCGCCAGCCCCGGCCGGCGTCCTCGACCATGCTCCAGTCCGACTCCTTCCGCAGCGTTTCCGCTCTTTCCTTCGAGAAGAAGGGACCGATCGGCTTGGACGGGTGCAGGAACGCGGGATCCGCGGCGTCGACCTCGACCTGCGTCACGATCGTGACGACGCGCTTGCGAAAGCCGGCGGCCTTCAACTCGTTGTCGAACGCGAGCTCCAGCAGGAAACCCATCGAACCCTGGGTTTGCGCGACGCAGACGTCCAGCGCCTGCGGCGACACCCGATCCGCCGCGAGTTCCGCCTGGAGGAGGAGGTTGCCGACCTGCGGGCCGTTGCCGTGGACCACGATGAGCTCGTAGCCCCGGTTGAGAATCGGAAGCAACTCCCGCACCGCCTCGCGCGCCCGGAGGAGTTGCGTGCGCGAGTCGCCCGCGTCCTCCGGCCGGAGGAGCGCGTTGCCCCCGAAGGCCACGACCGCGAGCGGCCGGACGAACGAGAAGAAGGGGGTGGTCATGACCGCGGGAGGCTCAGAGGTCCTCCCGCACGAGCGGCATCGCCATGCAGCGCGGACCGCCGCGCGCCCGCGACAGCTCGTGCGCGGCCAGCCGGACGGCGTACTTTTTCGACCGGCGCAGGTCGAGCTCCGCTCTTCCCAGGAGCAGGTCGGCCTCGTCCACGACGGCGTATCCCGCCTTCGAGAGCTCGTCGGACGTGCGCTCGTTGCGGTCGTAGGTCAGGAGGACACCCGGCGC